>Ga0070686_100000501_pt1 | contig 23585 bp, 12 predicted proteins | sample KBSS23LmetaG_FD_65654 | JGI IMG/M metagenome (GOLD analysis project Ga0070686, IMG submission 65654) | Switchgrass rhizosphere microbial communities from Kellogg Biological Station, Michigan, USA - KBS S2-3L metaG | ecosystem: Host-associated > Plants > Roots > Rhizosphere ... | reverse complement strand
GCGGAAGTGCAGGTCGAAGGAATTGCGAAGCTGGTGCAGATAACCCGGCAGCGACGATGAAATTGCAACGGACATTCGAAGCAGAAAGCGCGCGACGCGACACGATGAATTTGCAGGGTGCGGATAAACGAGTGCTTATGAGAACCAAGCTTTTGCGGTTGGTCCTGGCGGCGATATTTTTGGGCGGCCTGGCGGCCGCGCGCGCGCAGACCGAGGCGCCGCGAGCGCCAGCGCGCCTGCCGTCGATCACGTTGGAAAACATGGGGGCGAGCAAAAATCCGCTGGGGGTGAGCACGAACGTGGAGCCGTTGCAGTTGTTCGATTCAGAATTGCCTTTGAACACGGTGATCCAGGCGCTGGCGAATAATGCCGGTTTGAAGTTCAAGTATGCGCCGGAATTGACGCCGGACGACAAGCCGGGACCGATTTTGTCTGCGCCGGTGGGAACAGCGCGTTTCGAGGATATGAGCGCGTTCGACGCGCTGGTGCGTTTGTTGCGGAAGCATTCGCTGGTGCTGGGAAAATATTCGACCGGGCCGGATGTCTTTATCGGTACGCGCGAATCGAAATTGACGCCGGTGTTGCCGGAGCCGGGGGATTTGGATTCGGGCCCGCCGGAAGCGGATTTCGAGGTGTTTGCGGACACGACGACGGAAATTCCGTTGCAGACAGCGATCGTGATGCTGGCGAAGTTTGCGAAAATTTCGATTGTGCCCGACCCGAAGTTGCGCACGGGCGACGAGAAATATGTCGGCACGAACGTCATTGTTTTCAAGCCGATTACGAACTCGGTGAATTTGGGCGCGATCCTCGGCACGCCGCGGCAACGCCTGGATGCGATCTTGAACGCGAATGGCCTGAGCATGATTTACGATACGGCGTCGCAGAGCTACCTGGTGACGTTCAAAGATCCCACCGCGAAAGAGCCGCTGCTGCCATATGTGATACCGTTGCGTTTCAGCAACACGACGAATATTCAGTCGTTGCTAACGTCGGCGTTTTCGGGGGCGAAAATAAGCGCCGATACGCGTACGGCCTCGTTGCTGGTTGTTTCGACGCTGAAAGATTACGAAAATATTTCGAACCTGGTGACGATGTTGGACACGCCGACGAAGCAGGTTTTGATCGAGGCGCGATTCCTCGAGACGTTGCAAAATCCGAAATCGGTGAAGGGGCTGGATTGGACGGATACGTTGCAGGCGAATCGCATGAAATTTGCGAATGGACAACTTTCGGGCGACTCTAGCGCGCCCATGCCCTACACCCTTGGCACCGAAACAACGCAAACGTCGCCCACGACCACGCCCAATGGGCGGCCCGGACCGAACGTGACGACGGGAAGCACTTTCCAACGGACGATCACGACGTCCGATCCGTCGAACCCGACGCTGGGCTTCAGCGCGTTGTCGGGCTTCAATCCGGCGACGGCGTTTTTGAATGCGCAAGGGGTGAACGTGGTGCTTTCGCTGCTCAATGCGGATGCGGATACGCGGACGATTGCGACGCCGCGGGCGGTGACGCTGGATAACCAGGAGACGCGGTTGGAAGTCACGCGGGCGATCCCCATTTTCGATGCGACCGAAGGCCTTGGCACTGGTGGGAACCTGACGACGAGTTCAAAACCTAATTACACGAACGTCGGCACGATCCTGATTGTGACGCCGCGCATTTCGGGCACGAACGTTTCGATGAAAGTGAAGCCGGAAATTTCGCGCGTGGAAGCGCAGCCGTCGCGCAAGGTGGTCGCGGGCAAAGTGAACGAAGCGGATATTTTCTCGACCAGCAAAATCGAAACTTCCGTGATGATCCCGAGCGGGAACACGCTGGTCATGGGCGGGTTGATCAGCGATTCGACGGTCAAAACATACACGAAGGTGCCTATTCTTGGAGACATACCTGTGCTAGGATGGGCGTTCCGAAAAGAGTCGAGCGATCGGTCGAAGGCAAATCTGATTATCTTTCTGACGCCGACGATCGTTTACGACGAAGATTTTCAACCGTATCGGACCGAGTTCCTGAACACCAAGATGCCGGAGCATCCCAAGGTGGAAGAAGGACCGATGACGAGCGGAAAGCCGGCAGTGTTCGGCAAGAAAGCCAAAGCCAAGGCGAAAGCCGACGCCGCGGCGGATGAGCCGTAAGCGATGAAGAAGTAAGCGAGTTTTGTAATGTCCCTGAGTTCGAAAATGAAATGGTTGAACATGGCCGCGCGGGTGTGGTTTGGCGCGGCGCTGTTCCTAAGCGTGACGGGATCGCACGGCGCGATCACGGGCACGGTGCGTACGATTGCGGGGAGTTACATCAAGGGTTACGTCGATGGAGGGAACGATGTTTCGTTGCTCAAAGACCCGCGCGGGCTGGCGGTGGATGCGTTCGGGCAATTGTTCGTGGCGGATTTTGGCAACAACGCGGTGCGCTTGATCAATGTGCCGAGCGAATTTACGAGCACGTTCACGAAAGCGAATCTCTCGGGGCCGGTCGGGCTGGCGTTCGATAAGCTCGGGAATTTATTTGTCGCGAACGCGGTGACGCGCAACGTGGTGAAGTTCGATCGGGACGCGAAGTTCCTTGGACAATTTGCGGCGCTGCCGAACGATCCGACGGCTATTGCGATCGATTCCGGCGGCAATGTTTATGTCGCGATGTTGAGCAAGGTGCAGCGCTTCACGGCGGCGGGCGCGGCGAGCGGGACGTTTACGATCGATAAAACGAACGCGGCCTTTTGGGGGCTGACTATCACGCCGGATAACGCGCTGGTGGTGAGCGACGCGGGCAACCAGGTGTTGTGGAAATTTCCGTTGCTGGGCGGGAGCGCGACGTTGTTCGCGGGTTCGGAAGGGAAGACCGGTTTTGCGGATGGCGTGCCGGGGGTCGCACGCTTCAATGCGCCACGCGCGCTTGCGACGACGACCAACGGCATCGTGGTGTTGGCGGACTTTTTGAATCATCGCGTGCGGGGAATCAACGCGGAAGGTTTGGTGCAAACGCTTTACGGGGTCGATCCTTCGACGTGGTCGAACACGCCGGCGGCATTTAATCCGGGTTGGACCGATGGACCGGCGGCGGATGCGGAATTGCGGCAGCCGTTCGGAGTCGCGGTCGATGCGAACAATACGGTTTTCGATTCGGAAACTTCGGCGTATTCGGTGATCCGCAAGGTGACGGGATTGAGCCTGCCCACGAACGCGGTGGCGGTTGCTTCGTTGACGCCGGTGTTGACGCCGAGTTCGGGGTTTTTTCCGGGAGCGGTAAATATTCAGGTGACGAGCTCGAATAATCCGACCACGGGATTCGGGGCGAACGTGCGCATCTTTTACACGGTCGATGGCAGCGAACCGGGTCCGCTAAATCCGGCGAGCGGGCAGGCAATTATTTCTGAAGGCAAGGGGCTTATCAGCCTGACGGGTCCGATCGATTTGAGTTCGTTGAAGGTGAAAGTCTTCAATGACACCGTGGCGGGTCCGACCGTTTCGGGCGGGGCGACTTCGGTGGGCAAGCCTTCGTTTTCTCCGAACGCGGGGATTTTTCCGGCGGGCGTGCGTTTGATCGTGACGAATCAAAGTGTGCCGTCGGGATTGTTCCAAACGGGGACGCGGATTTTTTATACGACGAACGCGGTTGAGCCGACGTTGGCGAGTTTCGAAGCGCCGGTGAGCAATGGCGTTGGCCTGATCGATATCAGCGGGCCGGTGGATTTGGCGACGGTGTTTGTAAAGGCGTTTATCGGTTTGGCGGCGAGCGAAACGGTGAAGGGAACGACGTTGGGATTCGATGGGCCGGGGATTTATCCGTTCTCGGGTTACTTTCCGGGCGGCACGCGCGTGGCCGTGACCAACGCAGCTTCGCCCAGCGGCGTTTTTTCGCCGAACACCACGATTCGTTATACGACCGATGGAACCGAGCCCAACACAACGTCTCCAATTTTGCCGCTGACGGCGGGGAAGGGGAGTTTGTTGTGGCGCTCTTCAACGCTCGATTTGACGTCGTTGAAGGTGAAGGCGTTTGGATTGACGAACACGAGCGTTTCGATTTCGGGGATTCCATTTGCTTCGGATAATTTTGATGGCGAAGTCGGGGTAGCGCTGGGGCGCACGAATATTGTGACGGTCAATACGAGCGGCGTTTTGCAAACGAACGCGCTGTATTTCGGCGGGCCGGGCGCGCGCGTGGTGATTCCGATCATTGCGAACATGGCGCCGGCGACGCCGCTGCGGTCGGTGAGTTTCGTGATGGAATTGATTTCGCCGCAGGACGCGACCGATACGAAGCAGCGGATCGATCCTCCGTCGCTGCCGCGCATCGAGTTGATGTCCACGAACGATTTTATTCCGATCACAATTGCGACGACGAATGCCCCGGTGGACATCGGGGCGGTGACGACTTCGTTCAATTCGAATCCGAATGTTTCGTTGAATCGTTTGCCGATTGCGTATCTGACCACGAATGGATTTACGGTGGATCGGTTCTCGATGGTGGCGATCGTTTCGATTCCGATCCCGTTGACGGCGAAAATCGACAGCCGCTACACGATTCGCGTGCGGAACCTGACGGGCCGCGGCGACCTTGGTTTGTTGCGCATTCGCACGAATTACGACGCGATCATCCAGGTGAAATCGATCAAGTATCTCGTGGGCGATACGTCGCCGCACCTTTGGTATAACGCGGGGGATTTTGGCGATCGCTATGTTTCCTCGGACGTGGAGACGGCCGACAAGCCGCTGGATAACGCGGATGTGAGCGACGCATTTTTTGCCTCGTTGCGGACGTTCGTGAAGCCGCCTTACACGTCGAGCGATTTGTTCGACGCCATGGATTCCGCGCCCGAGGACACACCGGGGGTGGTCGGCGGGGATCAGAAAATTGGTTTTCTGGATTGGAATATCACGTTGTTGCGCGCGTTGGGAATTAATCAGAACAACTGGCGCCGCTATAAAACGAACGATTTTCCGCGCAACGAATTTGTGGGGCCGGAGCAACTCTTCGGAGCGCCGCTGGATGTGGCGGACGGGATCATCGTGAAAACCAATGCGTGGGACAAAGCCGCGACGTTGGAAGCGGGGGTTGTCCAGGGCGCGACGCAAGGCGGGACGGTGAGCGTGCCGATTTATTTGAAAACGCGCGGGGGCAAATCGGTGGGCGCGATGCAATTTGCGGCGGTCGTGGAAGGCGATGAGGGCGATCCGCTGGTGAATGGCGTGCACTTTGTTTCAGCGCCGGGAATTCCGGCGCCCGATTTGTCGGGCAGCAACTTCTCGGTGGCGACGGTGAACAATGCGTTTTATGCGGCGTGGACGTTGAATCGATTGAACGTGAGCGGCAATGTTTTGTTGGGCTACGCGCAGTTCGTGGTGCCGGGCGGCAGCTTCACGGGACACAGCTATACGATCCGGTTTAACGGGCAGGAAGGCGTTTCGTTGCGCGCAACCAGCGGCAGCTACGAGGCTTACGATTTCGACAGCATTCGATCAAAAATCTGGATTAATTCAGTTGCTAAAGAGCCGGCGATGCGGTTTAGTGATGAGTGGAAATTATTCTTCTTCGGGACGCTTCAGGAAGCGGCGGGATTTGCCGATGAGGATAGTGACCATGACGGTTTCGGCAATTTCGCAGAGTTCAAAGGCGGGCTCAATCCTTTGCAGGCGGACTGGCGCGTACGGACGGATGGGACGCAGGTTCGCGTTCGCTGGTTCGCGGCCGGCGGAAAACATTATTTGCTGGATCGCAGCAACGATTTGAACAGTTGGAGCAGCGGGCTTGTGGATGTGAACGGTGATGACGCCGTGCACGAATTCCAGGAGCCGGTGAGCGGGGCAAAAACTCAATTTTATAGAATTCGCAGTGCACCTTAAAAAGCACAGAGCGGCGCCCCGCGTCCGCGCGCAGGTCCGGTTGATGAAATCGGCGCTGCAAGTATTTGGCCTGATTTTGTGGGCGGTTCTCGCCGCGCGCAGCAACCAGGCGCAAAACGTCGAGAACGTTCTCAGCACAGGCCTTTTCGAGCCTTACGCGATCGCGGTCGGCCCGGGCAATCTCTATTACATCACGGACAGCGCGAATAATCGGATTGTGGTTTTCAATCCAAACAGCGGCGCGGTGACGAATCTGGCGGGGCAGGCGGGCGCGAACGGAAAAGGGGCGATCGATTCGACGAACGGATTGGCCGCGCGTTTTTATAGTCCGCAGGGAATCGTGCTCAGCAGCGTGGGGTTGGTGGTGGCGGATTCGGGGAACAATTTGATTCGACTGGTCGATTTCAATGGCAAGGTCACGACCATCTTAGGGGACATTCGGCAGCCGAGGACATCGCACGATAACAACCTGCCCATCGAAAATGCCGGCACCAATGACGGCCCCGGGTTCAACGCGCAAGTCAACGCGCCCGCCGGGCTCGCGGTGGAATCGGATGACACGGTTTTGATTGCGGACCTTTTGAACGGCACAATTCGGCGTTTGCATCTCACCGGGAGCAATATCGTGACGACCTTGATGGTGCGCGATGGCGGGACGACGAATTTGATTCCGGCGCACTTCAATCGTCCGACGGCGATTGCGATTTCGACGAACGGCGTTTTCATCGCGGACTCGGGGCGTCATTCGATCTACAAGTTGAAAGAGAACGACTCGATCGAGTTGATTGCGGGCGCGGGGAATAGTTTTGTCAGCGGATATAAGGATGACATCGTTCCGACGCAGGCGCTGTTCAAAGGACCGCGGGGATTGTGGGTGGATGACACGCGCGCGGAGCTGTTGATTTCGGATTCGGGCAACGGACTGATCCGGCGGTTGACCGGGATCGGGACGGGATCGGGCCGGGTCGAGACACTTTCGACCGACACGCCTTCGGGAATTTTGAATCCGGTGGGAATTGTGCGGGATCGTGAGTCGCTAATTGTGTTCGCCGATTTGGATGCAAACGCGATCAAGGGCTTGCGCCAAACGGCTTCGCAGCCGCCGGTGACAGCGCCGCAAATTGGAATCGTTGTCTTCGATGGAGTGTCGCAGTGTTTCAAGCTCTCGGCGGTAACGAATGCGACCTTCTATAACGAACAGGTGCTGGCCATTACGAGCGAGCCCAACACGGTGACCTCTTTCGTTTCCGGGCCCAGCGCGAGCACGCTGGCCGATCCGAGTTCGGAAAATGGGTCCGCGCCGCCGACCTTTTCGGACTGCGCGGCGACGGCTCCGGAAAATCTATTGAATCGCATCCAGAGCCGGTCGCCGGTGATGACGATCAAGGCGATCAGTTCGGCGGCCAACCGGAAATCGAGCCCGGTGACGACGGCGAATTTTGTATTCCAGTCGGCGACGCCTTCGATCGTCGCGGCGGATGCGACCTCGATTTCGTTCAACACGGTGACGGAGGGCGCGGTGATTCTGTACACCTACGGCACGAATCCGCCGCCTCCGACGATTGGCGGGCCCAGCACGTTCCAATACAATGGCAACTCGATCAATTTGTTCGACGAAACGCACGATGTGGTCGTGAAGGTGGCGGCGTTCAAGGACAATTACCTGGACAGCCCGGTCAATACGCGAATTTTCCAAAAAGCCGACGCGCGCCGCAGTGTGGTGGGTGTGCCGCGGGATTTCACGGCGAGCGTGGGTTCGACGGTGATTGTGCCGATGACGTTGGATGTGGCTCCGAGCAACGTCGTGCGGACGCTGCAATACCGAATTGAGATTGCCCCGAAAGGCGCGGCGAAAACGAATGCCACGCCGCAGCCGTTCCTGTTGAACACGTCGTCGAACGACATGATCAACATTAATTTCGCGGGCGCTAAATTGGCCAGTTCGGCGGCGTATTCGCTTTCGTTGGGCAAAATCCAGGGGCTGGTGGTCACGTTCCTGCAAACGAACATTAATTTTGTGGTCACGAACCTGGTCACGCTGGGCGTGCTGGGCATCGATGTGCCGCCGAACGCGAGGGAAGGCGATCAATATTCAATTACCGTGGTGAAGCCCACGGGCACTTCCGACGGTGTCGATACCCCAGTTTCGCTTGTGCCGGGGGCGGTCCGGACGTTGATGATTACGAACCGAGTTTATGCGGTGGGCGATGTGGCGCCGGCGACCTGGTATAACATTGGCGATTTCGGCGGCAGCACGCCGACCGATCCGTCGCTGGAAAATAACGATGTGTTGCTGGCGTTTCGCGCGGCGTTGGGAATTTCGGTGCCGTATCGTTTTTCGGATGTGTTCGACGCGATGGATGTGTTTCCGATCGACTCGCTCGATGCGGTCGGCGGGGACGGGGTGATTCGGTATTTGGATTACCAAACGATTTTGCGTCGTTCGCTGGGACTCGATCCAGATGTCTGGCTGCGCAAGTGGACTGCGGACGGCGTTCGAGTCTCGGTGAGTCCCGACGGCACGGTGGGGCACCTGGATTCGGGCGAGACGATTCATGGGAATACCCCGAAGACAGGAACGACCCCGACGATCGTGTGGACGAAGGATGCTTTGATCAGTGGGGAATCTTCGCATGCGACCCAGGGCGGGCTCGCGCGCGTGCCGGTGTATTTGAATGTGCGCAGCGGACGGCGCGTGGCGGGAATGCAATTCAGCGCCAGCGTGACGGCGCAAGGGGCGAACCCGGCGATTTCGTCAGTCAATTTTGTGCCGGCGGCTGGAATACCGGGGTCATCGCTGTCGGCAGCGGGCCCGGGCTCGATTTCGTGCGCGTGGAATTTGGGCGCGTTTAATCCCGCGCTCACTGGGAACACTTTGATCGGGTACATCCAATTCACGGTGCCGACGCTGGCGTTTACGGGGCAGAACTATCTCATTCAATTTAGCGGGGCGGACGGTTCGCCGGATTTGAACACGCAATATAATTTCGAAACATCGCGCACGTTCCTCAACGTGAGCCTCGAATCGAACGTGGCGGATGACGCCATTTCGGACGAATGGAAGATCGCCTTTTTCGGATCGGTGGATGAACCGATGGCGGCGGCGAATCTGGACCCCGATGGCGATGGGGCGACCAATCTCGCGGAGTTCCGCGACGGGACCAATCCGTTGGTCAACAATTTCCGCATGCAGGTGACCCAGGGCGCAGGCCCGGGAGGAAACCTGACTCTTCAATGGTTCGGAGCTTCGGGACTGAATTACTCAGTCGAAGGTTCGACCGGAATCAAAGACTGGACGCCAGTTGCGCCCAGCAGCATCCCAGGCCAAGGCGGGACGCTACAGTTCATAACGCAGAATTCAGGAGCATTTCGTTTTTACCGAGTGCGCATCGTTCCATAACTCTCTAAACCCAACCCAACCCATATGAATACCAAATCAATCGCAGCGCTGTTCAGTCTGGCGTTGGCGCTGCTTGTCAGCAGCCCAGCGCAGACGGTGGACTCCCTGCCGCTCAGCGGCCTCTTCGAGCCGTACGGCGTGGCCGTCGATTACTCCGATGGCAGCGTCTATATCACTGACGGCTCCAACAACCAGGTCCTTCGGTTCGACCCATCCAATAACACGACCGCGCTCATCGCGACGCTGGATGCGAGCCCGGAGGGAATCGCTGTGTACAACGATGCCACGCTGGGCCACGGCCTGGCGGTGGCGGTGCCGGTGGATTTCACCGTGCGCTTTATCAAACTTTCGGACTTCAGCGTTTCCGTGCTGGCCGGCACGCATAATACGCCGGGGTCCAGCGATTCGCCGGCGCTGTTCCGATCGCCCTCCGGGCTGGTCGCGGCGAGTGATGGGACGCTGTATGTCGCGGACCTCTCCGGCAACTCGATTCGCGTGATCGCCAACACGGCGGCCCACACGGTTTCGACGCTGGTGGTCACGAACTCCGACGGTTCCGCAGTGCATTTCAATCGCCCCTCCTCGATTGCGCTGGCGTCGGGCAACACCATTTTTGTGGCGGACAATCGCAACAACTCGGTGAAGAAAATTCAGAATAACCTTTTGGTCGCCGATATGCCGGTCTCTGGTCCGCGTGGCTTGCTTTGGTTGGGTGGAGTCAACGGATTGCTGATTGCGACGGATGACAACGTTATTCGCCGCGCGTTTGGCGGTTCGGGTGGCGCGCTCATTTATTCGGGTTCTGTCAACGTGGCCGGAGCGGCCGATGGCGCCATTGCGGGCGCACTTTTCAACAAGCCGACCAGTCTTGCATTGGACAGCCAGGGCCAGGTGCTCATTGCGGATTTGGGCAATGACAAACTGCGCCGCATTGTCCGATCGCAGGCGTTAACACCGATTGTGAATCCCGCCAGCGCTCTTTATACGAACGATGTGACCGTCCTCGCTTCAACGCCGACGCCGAACACGACGCCGGGCTCGGTTTATCGCTATACCACCGATGGCAACGATCCGACCTACCTGTCGCCCATTTTGTCCGGCGGCCTGGCCGTCAGCGGCGGTCCGACGGCCGTCAAGGTGCGCGCGTTCAATCCTGATTTTGCGGCGAGCACGATCGTCAGCAATGGATATTCCTTCGCGGTTTCGCCGCTGAGTTTCGATGTGGCGGGCGGCCTGGTTAACCGCAGCAACGATGTCGCGGTCGCAGTTTTGACGGCGACCCTGGGCAAGACGATTCGCTTCACGGTGGACGGCTCGACGCCGACGGTGGCGAGCCCGGTTTGGACCGATCGCACGATCGCGAGCAATGTCACGTTGCAGTTGATCGGCTTCAAGAGCGGCTATGCGGATTCGGCGCTGTTGAGCAATAAGTTCGCGTTCTTCGTGAACAAGCCGACGATTCGTTTCAGCACGAACTCGAGCAATAACGATATCACGGTGAATGTCGAAACGTTGACCGACAATGCGCGGTTGTTCTACACGACCGACCTGAGCGAACCGTCTTCGAGCAATGGCATCGAAATTCCGAATCGCACCGATTTTGTTTTGAAAAAGACCGGTGAGTTCCGTGTCGTGGGCGAACGTGCCGGGTACACGCCCAGCGAACGATCCACCGCGATCTTCACCCTCAAGGTTGCTCCGCCGCAGATTGTGGCTGCCGCAACCAATTCGACGGCGCCAATTCATATTGATTTCACGTCGGATACGGTGGGCGCGAAATTCCGTTACACGGTGAATGGCGCGTTGCCGACGCCGACGACGGGCACGGTGGCTCCTGTCGGCGGGTTCGATCTTGCTCAGAATGGCTTGTTGCGCATCATCGCTTATCGCGACGGCGTGGATGACAAATACGAACCGAGCGTGGTGGTCGAACAGGCGTTTGGTTTGTCGGTCGCGAAGCCTGTGATTCAGCCGTTCTCGACCAATTCGCCGGTGGATCTCAATATCACCGCGAGTTCCACGACGCCTTCGACCACGATTCGTTATTGGGTGACGAAGCTCGATGGATCGAACACGACGACGAATGAAGTGCCTTCGGGCACGGCTTTCCCAATCAACGCCGCGGGTACATTGAACGTGGTCGGGATCCGGAGTGGATTTGTTTCGAGCGAAGTGGTGACCGCGCCGGTGGTGTTGCAGGTGAGCAACCCGGCGATTGCGGTGACGCCGACGAGTTCGCCGGCGATCAATCGCGTGACGGTCGGTCTGACTTCCGCGAGCGTGAATGGCAAAATCCGTTACACGTTGGACGGCACTTCGCCGATCACGAACCTGAACGCGGTTGTTTACACGGCGCCGTTTGTGGTGGATACGAATGCGACGCTGGTGGTGGTGGCGACGAACATCGATTACATCCCGAGCGATGTGTTGACGCGCAGCATCGTGGTGCAGGCCGATACTCCGGTGATGACGCCCCCGGGCGGATTCTTCCAGGACGGCACGACGCTGAGCTTTGCGGTGGCCCGCTCGGGCGGCGCGTTTGCGACCGATTCGTCCATTTATTACACGCTGGATGGAACCGATCCTTCGACCAATTCGACGAAGTATGCCGGGCCGTTCAAGATTAACGCGATCAACTTCCCGTCTTCGTCGCTGCGCCTCGTGAAGGCCAAGGCGATCGCTGCCGGCGTGTTGGATAGCGCGGTGATTTCGGGCGAACTTTCCGCGACGAACAAGATTGGCGTTTCGCGCGCGGTGACTTCCTCGGGCAGCGGCGCGACAATCTTTGTGCCGGTCGTGGTCAGTCTCGCATCGGGCGTCGAAATTCGTTCGCTGCAATATCGTGTGCAAGTCTGGCCGAAGACGGTCGGCGCGCCCAACCTGGGCGCGAACGCGCTCACGCTCACTCCGGTGCTGGCGAATTCGTTTATCAAAATTGTCGGCAGCCTCGATGGCAACACGACCAACTTCGTCGCTTCGTCGCAAACGACAGGCGCGGTGAAGACGAATGAACTGGCGATTTCCTTCCTTGCGAACAGCTCGAATCTGCGCATGCGCGAATTCGGCACGGTCAATTTGCTCAAAATCAAATTGCCGGGCACGGCCGCGGTGGATGCCGAATATGGTGTGCGTATTTTGGAAGCGTCCGGCACGACCGATGCGCAGCAGACGCGCGTTGTTTTCGGCACGGGTCCGGAAAGCGATCGCACGATCAAGATCAAAAATATTCCCTACGTCGTCGGCGATACGTCGCCCGGCACGTGGTATAACGCCGGCGATTTCGGCGACGGCGACCTCGACAACAGCGACGTGAACAACGCGTTTTACGCTTCGTTCAATTTGCATCTGCCCGAGGCGGACAGCGATGTGTTCCGCGCGATGGACGTGTTCCCGCTGGACTTCGACGGGATCGATGGCGCGGGTGACGGTCAGATCCGTTTCCTGGATTGGAACATTATTTTGAATCGCGCGCTGCGTTTGCGCGACGACAACTTCACGCGTTACTGGACGAATGGTTTCGATAGTCCGCTCTCGCTGAGCCTGACGGGCTTGACCCGCAATGCCTCGCCGGACGGCGTCGGCACAACGTTGAAGCCCAAGGGCGCGGTGGAACGTTGGTTCCGGCCCGCGAATTTGCAGGCGCAGATTCGGCAGACGGTCACGCCGGGGGCGCCGGTGAGCGTGCCGGTGATCCTGGAAGTGAAACAGGGTTTCACCGTCCGCGGGCTTCAGTTCGCGGCCACGGTCGAATCGTCCGATGGGACGATCGCAAAACCCACGGTTGGGTTCACGCGCGCGGGCGGAGTTCCGGTCGGGCTTGGCGCTTCGGAATTGGAGCAAGGCCAGACGGGTTATGCGTGGCCGGTGGGCGGCGTCACGTTTAGCGCGGGCTCTTACACGCTGGGTTCGTTGAACTTTGTGGTTCCGGCCAACGCGCCGGCGGGCACGACGTTTACAATCCGTTTCGTGAACGCGGATGGCGCGGAAAACATCGAAACGCAAATGGACTTCGAAACGTTGCACGGCGCGGTCATGGTGAACGGGACGCTGCCGCCGAATATCTTCGGTCGCCAGAGCGACGAATGGATGACGCGGTTCTTCGGGCGCATCGATAATGCGAACGCGGCCGCGAACCTCGATCCGGATGGCGACGGCGTGACGAACGCGGACGAATTCTCAGCGGGCTCGAACCCGACGGAATTGCGCGTGCATTCCCTGGCCGAATGGACCAATCACAGCGCGAACGGCTTCAAAGTCCGTTTCTTTGCGGCGCCGGGCAAAACGTACGGCATCGATTCCGGAACTTCGGCGACGGGACCCTGGACTGAAATCCAGGGTTCGGTGGCGGGTGACGGCAATATGCACGAATTCACGGATGCGACTTCGCCCGACGCGACGAAGTTCTATCGAGTGCGCGGGAATTCCGGACTGTAAGCAATTGAGGAAATAACGCGGCTGGTCCTGCTTCGGCGGGGCCAGCCGAGGACTGTCGTGTCATGAAAAAATTCATCGCAATTGGGCTGGCGCTGCTGGGGCTGGCAGCTTCCTCACCGGCACAAACGGTGAATACGATCGTGCCTTCCACGAGCGGACTCTCGGAGCCGTATGGATTGGCGGCGGCGGTGGATGGGTCGGCGCTGTTCATCACCGACGGCGCCAATTCACGCATCGTTCGTTTCGACACCATCACGGGAAAAGTCACCACACTGGCGGGGCGCACGGCGGAATCCGGCTCCGCCGATGGTGCGCTGTTGAGTTCGCGGTTCTTCGATCCAACGGGAATCGTGCTGGCTCGCAATGGCCTGGTGGTCGTCGATTCGGGCAATTACACGGTGCGCTTCATCGACATCACGAATGACGTGGTGACGACGTTGGCGGGTTCGGCGGGCGTGCGCGGCACGACGATTGGACCGGCGGCGGGCTCGCGCTTTTTATCGCCGCGCGGATTGGCGGTGGACACGAACGGCAATATTTTCATTTCGGATTTGTCCGCTCGGGCGATTCGAAAATTGGACACGAACAATGTCGTGACGACGGTTGCTTCGACGAATCTTTCCGGCCCGGCTGGATTGGCGGTGGCGGAAGATGGCCGAATTTTTGTCGCGGATCGGCGCGGGCATTCGATTAAGTTGGTTGCGACGGATGGTTCCGTGACGAAGATTGCCGGTTCGGGCGATGCGGGCGGCGCCGATGCTTTGAACGGTGTCGAGGCGCAATTTAATTTGCCGGAAGGCGCGTTGTGGCTTGGTTCCGCGTTCGGGTTGCTGGTGAGCGATTCGGGAAACCATGCGTTGCGGCGCGTTTATTTTAACGGCTCGCTGGGCGTTTGGTCGGTGGAAACGTACGCTGGCAAACTCGGCGAAAGCGGTTCCGCCAATGGCGCGCCGCTCGATGCGCGCTTCAACATTCCCTCGGGATTCGCGTCGTATTCAACGGGCTTTCTCGTGGTGGACGATGGCAATAAATCGGTGCGCCAGGTTTTGATTTCTTCCGCGCCGCCGAAGATTAACGATCCGCGCGTCGGTTATGTCGATTTGGTCGTCGATCCGAATTCCGGAAATCTGGTGACCAAGTTTTTCCCGGTCACCGACGCGACGTTTAGTAATCCTGTTATTATTGCGGTGGTGGGGGACGAGAATGTTTCGCATCACTATTCGTCGGGCGCGGGACGCACGAATATTTTGCAGGCCGATCCGGTGCCGCCTCCCACTCTTTCTTCGCCGACCGCGCCGGAATTCAAAGAGGGCGGGCCGCCGTCGAGTTTGCCGAACACCATCGCGACACCCCAGGCGATTCTTTCGGTGAAAGCGTTCAGCGCCGCGGAAGGGCGCACGTCGAGCGGCATCGTGCAGGGGACGTTTCGATTCCAGGTCGGGACGCCGGTGTTGGACACGACGGCGACGCCAGGGTCGATTACGTTTAAAGTCGGCACCACGAACGCGCTGGTTTATTACACGCGCGATGGAACCGACCCGACGGAAGGCGCGGCGGCGGGAAATTCCGCGACGTTCGGGCCTTTCAGCACGGGCGACAAATTGACGCTGGATATCAAGACCAACACGACGTTCCGAGCGCGCGCGTTTTTAGCCAATTATCAATCGAGCCGCGTGGCCGTGCTGGAACTTTCGCCGACGAATTTCGCGCCGAACCGGATCAGCCTTGGTTTCGTCGGTGGCGAAGCCTCGTCGGAATTTGTGGGCTCCGCCGGACAGCGTTTCATGGCGCCGGTGACTTTGAGCACGCTGGTGAACCAGAAAATGTACGGGCTTCAATTTAACCTGACCGTGACCAACGCCAACGGGAGTTCGCCGAGCGGGGCGTATGCGGCGGGTTTTCACAGCACCCTGCAAAATGCGCTGGCGGATGGAACCCTGGTGCGAATCGACCCGCAAACGTTCGTGCGGAATGATTTTCTGGTCGAGACGCAAATCGTCGCGACCGCGACGTTTACGAATGTCATTCTGTTCACGAACACGATTCCGATTTACTCGAATTTGGTTTCAACGAACGTCACGGGAAATTTCCTCGGCGTCGCGTGGCTGGAACGATTTGGCAAAACGAATCTCTACAACACCATCAACCAGGATTTGATTACGTTCTCGAAGGCGCATGACACGCTGTTCGAGAGCAAGAATCAAAAAATTGTGGTCGGCGCTTTTTCGTTCGTGGTCCCGTCGTCCGCGGTGGCCGGGAATCAGTATCGCGTGCAGATCGGTCGGCCTTCGGCAAATGCGGACGGCATTGGCGAAGATGTGTTGGTCGAGGCGCCCGATGGCAGCGATCCGAATGTTCCTATTTCGGCGAATCGTTTGCTGAGCATTCAACAACGACGTTATGTGGTCGGTGATGTCGCGCCGTTCCATTGGTTCAATGCCGGCGATTTCGGCGACACGAATATTTTGAACAACGATCTCGAGCAGTTGCAGCAGACGTTGATTTACGGCCTAAATTCGCCGCCGGCAGGCAGTGACATGATGGATGCGCTGGATTCGTGCTGCGGAGATACAAATCACGTCAACGTGGCGTCCTCGAGCGATTTTGCGTTCGATGCGAACAGCGTTTTGAACACGATCGGCTATGGCGATGGAACGCTCGGCTTGAGCGATCTTTATGTGACGTTCCGTCGCGCGCTCGATCCGTCGCTGGTGAATTATGTGCGCTATTGGTCGGGCGGGGTTCGCGTTGCGGAAGTGACCTCGAACCTTTTCCGCGGCCTGCCTTTGGATGAAGCGGAAGTGATCAAGGTCCCGCCGACGAAACCGAAGGCCGATCCAAGGATGCAGGATTTGGATTCGGCGGTCCACATTGCCGCGGGCAATTTGCGCGGCAAGGCCGGTGACGTGGTGCATGTGCCGATCAAGGCGGAGGTTTACGGAACGACGCCGGTTCGGTCGCTGCTGTTGCGGTTGTCGGTGGCGAATCTCGATGGCGCGGGACCGTTGCAGCAATCCGTGGTGTTTCATCCGGACCCTTCATTGAGCGGGGGATTTTATCGCGGCGGAAATTCTTCGCCCGATCATTATGCCGGCGCGTGGCTTGATTTTGCAGGGATTCCAGCGGGTTCGTTCACCATTGGAACTTTGGATATCACCGTTCCGCCCGGTTCGGGATCGGACGCGCTTTACCAGGTTCGCGTGGAGAAGGCGGAAGCTTCCTTCAACGGCATCGTCACGTTCCCGCTGACCAGCGAGAATGGTTTCGTGATCATGGAGAATCGCGCGGCGACGCCGTGGAACGATGGGATTCCGGATGCGTGGCGCGTGCAATACTTCGGTTCGCTCATGAATATTCTATCGGCGCCCAATGGCGACGCGGATGGCGATGGCATGACGAACCTCGAAGAATATCGCGCGGGCACGAATCCGACGGACGCCACTTCGCGGCTGAGCGTGGGTTCGGAAGCGAGCCCGATTGCGGCGTTTGCGCTGGTGTTAAGTTGGCCGACCATCGAGGGAAAACTTTATCAATTGGAAAGCGCGCCGAGCCTTTTCGGAAGCGATTGGACGATCGTGCAGGATGCGATTCTGGGTGATGGGCATTTGCGCGAATTTCCGATTTCGCAGGACAACGCGCAGGCGCGCTTTTACCGCGTGCACATCGTCGAATAGAATCGCGTTAGCAACTGGTCGGAACTTCCTGCAGCACTTCGACGCAGTGCGGGACGGCGCCCGCGACGAAGCCGAGGCACTCGACCGCGCCGCTGGGTTTGCCGGGGAGACAAATAACGAGGGCGCGTTCGACGATGGCGGCGAGGTTGCGCGAGAGGATGGCGTTTTTCGTGATTTTCATCGACTCGATGCGCATGACTTCGCCGAAGCCGGGGAGTTCGCGAATGGCGATTTCGCGGACGGCTTCGGGGGTGACATCGCGGAGGGCCACGCCGGTGCCGCCGGTGGTCAATATGAGCTGGCAACCGTTGCTGATTTGTTCTCGAATCGCGCGCTGGATTTCACGCTTTTCATCGGGCACGAGCATTTCGGAAATCACTTTCCAGCCGTGACCTTCGGCGGCTTTTTTGACAGCGGGGCCGCCGAGATCGTCGTAAAGGCCTTTGGAGGCACGGTCCGAAATGGTGATGACACCAACTTGAATTTGCATGTTACTTCTTGGTTTTGGAGACGAGCCGAATCGCGCCGATCTCCATGTTTTTATCGACCGCCTTGCACATGTCGTAAATGGTCAGGGCCGCGACGCTGACGGCGGTTAATGCTTCCATCTCGACGCCAGTTTGCGCGGCCACGCGCGTGGTTGCGGTGATGACGATGCCATCGGAGTTGAAATCGAATTGCACTTCGCAATGGGAAATCGAGAGCGGGTGGCAGAGGGGAATGAGGTCGCCGGTTTTTTTGGCGGCCATGATTCCGGCGAGGCGGGCAGTGGCGAGGACGTTGCCTTTGGCGATTTCGTTTTGCTGGATGCGGCGCAGGGTTTCGGGCGCGACGCGAATTTCACCGCGCGCGACAGCTTCGCGTTGCTGAATTGGCTTCGCGGACACATCGACCATCGAGGCGTTCCCTTGTTTGTCGAGATGACTGAATTCGCTCATGTCGTAACGCGGCGCGGCAAGGTGTTTTTCCATTCGCCGATCGCTCCGCGCATTTGTTCGGCGCCGTTCATTTTCGGCTTTACGAAGCGCGGCGTAAACCACGGAAACATGCCGACCAGATCGAGTGTTACCAGGATTTGACCGTCGCAATCGGGGCCGGAACCAATTCCAATCGTGGGGGCGGCCGCGCGTTCGGTAATTTCCTTGGCGACGGGCGGTGTCACCAATTCGAGCACGATGGCGAATGCGCCAGCGTTAGATAAACTGATTGCGTCTTCGATCAAAGCAAGGCGTTCCGCGTCTTGTTTGCCTTTGATTTTGTAACCGCCTTCGATCAAGACGCTTTGCGGCAACATGCCGAGGTGCCCGCAAAACGGAATGCCGGCGGCGACGATGGCTTTGACCTGGGGCAAAATCGCGCGACCGCCTTCGGCTTTCACTGCTTCGGCGCCGGAGTCAATCAGGGCGCGCGCATTTTGCACGGCTTGCTCGGGCGTCTCGTATGTTTTGTACGGGAGATCGGCGATGATGAGCGCGTTCGGTTTCGCGCGCGCGACGGCGCGGACATGATGTTGAATGTCGGCCATCGTCACGAGCGTGGTGTTCGGATATCCAAGCGTCACCATGCCGAGCGAATCGCCGACGAGAATGATCGGGATGCCGCATTCGTCGAGGAGGCGCGCCATCGGAAAATCCGCGGCGGTGAGCGCGGGGATGGGGTCGCGCCCTTTCATCGCGCGCAGCCGTTCGATTTTTTCCAGCGTCACACTCATGCAATCAACCGGCATTGAGCAGGCTTAAATGCTTGGTGAAATGGATGTCGAGCAATTCGGCGTGAAGCGCGGGATCGGCGCGCAAAATCTCGAGGATCGCGTCTTTGAAGCGCAGTCCGTTGGCTCGCAGGCCTTGGGTCAACACCGAGCCGAACGTTACGTGCAGCAGTTGGCGTCCGGGAACTTCGTTCAAATAAAACTGTTCGTATTCCGGCGGGCGAATTTTCGCGAGGTCGGCAATTTGCGCGTTGGTGGTGGAGATGTGATAGCTCTTTCGATCCGTGTCGAAGCGACCCACGCAATATGCGGCGATCTCGCCGAAGAGCGTTTTGTCTTTGCGACAGACGGCCCGCAGGGCTTCGAGATAACTAGTGCCGGCGGTTTTCACATGGAGCAAATCGCCGCAGATTCGTCCGATGATGGGATAGACCGCGAATTTATCGGAGCCGCTGTGGACGCTGATTTTATAAGGTCCGAACGCGCGCGCGACGGCGACATGTTGAGCGAGGCTTTGCGCGAAGGCATCGAGGTCGCCGCGAAAATCGATGCCTTTTTCGAATTCGCCGACGAAGCGCGGCGCGAGGCTGACGACGGCAACGTTGCGGCGTTTCAATTCGAGCGCGAAGAAAAGATGTTCGACCGTCGAAGTGGGCGAATCGGTTTCATCGACGGAAACTTCGATCTCATACGGCTTCGCACCCGAGGCGGTTTTGATGTAGCCCGCCATTTTTTCGCAATGCGCGATGGCACGGGCATATTTGACCGCGGCGCGCGCCAAGGTTTCTTTGGTGAACCGGAGCGATGGGCCGGTCGTGCCCGCGAATTCTTTTTCGAGATACCACGATGTCCAATTGCGTTCGGTGAACACGCCGTCCTTGATCATCGATTCGACGTGCGCATCGAGCGCGGCGGAATCCATGCGATCGGCCTCGTTCACGACGAAGGCCGATGGATCGATGGTGAAGAAACAAAATCCGGCGGCGGCGGTTTTGTAAACATCGGCTTCCGTTTTTAAGTGATCGGCATCGGCGCCCCAGGGTTGATTGAAGCCGGCGGCTTCGAGCGCGTTCTTCGCGGCGCTCATGACTTCCTCGGGCGTGCGCTGGGTGCGATCCATTTCGCGAATCGATTGCTGGGCGAAGATCGGCGCGAAATCGCTTTTGCGCGCGGCGGCGAGATGTCCCGGCGTGGCGAGACCGAGGCGGTCGCCGAAGCCAAAGGACTTTTTTAAACCGAGAGTGACAGGCTGATTATTCACGTTCGAATTGTTCCAAGGCGGAATTGGATAAGCGCGCCGCCCCGGAAATTCAACCCAAATCGCCAGCCTCAGCGATAAATATCCACCAGGAAAATCACGGCCTCGCTGCGACCGGTGTTTATGATGGCATGGGGCACGTCGGCGCGGTAGTTGGCGGAGTCGCCGGGTTTCAGGATTTCGGAGTCGCTGGCGGATTCGATGCGGACCTGGCCTTTTTGGACGGTGAGGAATTCGCGGGTGCCTTCGAAGTGGGCCGCGCTGCGGAGGGCGCCGCCGGGCTGGAGTTGGACTTCGTAGAACTCGACGTCTTTTTCGAGGTTCAGCGGCGAAAGGGTGCGGATGCGGCAATCTTTGTCTGAACGATAATGGTAGGCGTGATCGTCGGCGCGAATGACGGTGACGGAGGAGGTGGCGTGGGGCGATTCGAGGAGGTCGCCGAGGCTTAAGCCGAATGCACGGGCAATACGGAGGGTGACCGCGAGGGTGGGGTTGGCCTGTTCGCGTTCGATCTGGCTGAGCATGGAGCGGCTGACGCCGCTGGCGTGGGCGAGGGCTTCGAGGGACCATGCGCGGGCGGAGCGAAGTTCTTTCACGCGGCCGCCGAGGTGGCGGCTGATGGCTTCGGGGGCGGATTCGGTTTTCGGTTTACGTTTTAAGGGCATCGGGGGGGTGTGTCCTGTATAGTGGACAAAAGTTCTTGCATGATGGAATTGGATATCTACTATACAGGACAGACGTGCGGTATATTGGAGATGGAACGATGAAAATGCAAGCTTTGGTGAAACGCGAACGGAAGCCGGGATTGACGCTGGAGGAGGTCGATGTGCCGGGGATCGGCATCAATGACGTTTTGATTCGCGTGGATCGCACCGGGATTTGCGGCACGGACCTGCACATTTATAAATGGGACGCGTGGGCGCAGAAAACGATTCCGGCGCCGATGGTGGTGGGGCATGAGTTTGCCGGCGAAATTGTGGAGGTGGGTTCGAACGTGGCGGACTTTAAGCCCGGCGATATTGTGAGCGCGGAAGGGCATGTGGTTTGCGGACGGTGTCGAAATTGTCTCGCGGGCCGACGGCATCTTTGCAAGGACACGAAGGGCATTGGCGTGAATCGACCGGGGGCGTTTGCGGAATTCATTTCGGTGCCGATGACGAATGTCTGGCATCATCGCAACGATGTGGACCTGGATGTGGCGTCGATTTTCGATCCGTTTGGCAACGCGGTTCACACGGCGTTGTCGTTCGATTTATTGGGGGAAGATGTTTTGATCACGGGCGCGGGGCCGATTGGGATTATGGCCGCGGCGGTGGCGAAGCATGCGGGCGCGCGGTTTGTGGTGATTACGGATGTGAACGATTATCGGTTGGAGCTGGCGCGGAAGTTGGGAGTGGATGTGGCGGTGAACGTGAGCAAGGGAAGTTTGCGCGAGGTGCAGGCGCAGTTGGGAATGGTGGAGGGATTCGATGTGGGGTTGGAAATGTCGGGCAGTCCGGCGGCGTTTCGCGAGATGATCGATGCGATGTGTCATGGCGGGAAGATTGCGATGCTGGGGATTCCGAGCGGCGAAATGCCGATCGATTGGAACAAGGTGGTGTTCAACATGCTGACGATTAAGGGAATTTACGGCCGCGAAATGTACGAGACGTGGTACAAGATGACGGTGATGTTGCAGAGCGGGCTGGACATCAAGCCGGTGATCACGCATCGATTTCATTATCGCGATTTCGAAAAAGGTTTTGCCGCGATGATGTCGGGGCAATCGGGCAAGGTGATTTTGAATTGGAGGGATTGAGCGATGTTTACGATGCGCGAACAAATCGACGGGCAGCTCGCGGAAATTCGGCGCGCGGGGCTTTATAAAAACGAGCGCGTTATTACGACGCCGCAGAATCCGCATATCCGCGTCAAGTCGGGCGCGGAAGTTTTGAATTTGTGCGCGAACAATTATCTGGGGCTCTCGGATCATCCGGCGGTGGTTGCGGCGGCGCGCGAGGCTCTGGACAAATGGGGTTACGGGCTTTCGTCGGTGCGATTTATTTGCGGCACGCAATCGATTCACAAGGAGCTGGAGGCGCGGCTTAGCGAATTTCTTGGGACTGAAGACACGATTCTTTATGGCTCCTGTTTCGATGCGAATGGCGGTCTTTTCGAAACGCTTCTCGGCGCGGAGGACGCGATCATTTCTGATGAATTGAATCACGCGAGCATCATTGACGGCGTTCGCCTTTGCAAAGCGCAGCGGCTTCGTTATCGCAACAACGACATGGCCGATCTCGAAAGCAAATTGCGCGAATCGCAAAACGCGCGCTTTCGGATGATTGCGACGGATGGCGTTTTTTCGATGGACGGATACCTGGCGAACCTATCGGCGATTTGCAATCTCGCGGAGAAATACAAGGCGCTGGTGATGGTCGATGATTCGCACGCGGTCGGTTTCGTGGGCAAACAGGGCAGGGGCACGCACGAGCATTGCGGCGTCATGGGACGCGTGGACATTATCACAGGCACGCTCGGCAAGGCGTTGGGCGGGGCGAGTGGCGGTTACACGAGCGGGCGCAAAGAAATTATCGAACTGTTGCGGCAACGTTCGCGGCCATATCTTTTTTCCAATTCGCTCGCGCCCGCGATCACGGCGGCTTCGATCAAAGCTCTCGAACTTCTGACGGCTTCCACCGAATTGCGCGATCGTCTTGAGGCGAATACGAAATACTTTCGCGACGCCATGTCCAATTCCGGATTCCAGATTCTGCCTGGGTCGCATCCGATCGTGCCGATCATGCTGGGCGACGCAGCGCTGGCGGTTCGTGTGGCAGAAGCGATGCTCGCGAAAGGAATTTATGTGATCGCGTTTTCGTATCCGGTCGTGCCGCAGGGCAAAGCGCGTATTCGCACGCAGATTTCCGCTGCGCATACGCGCGCGGATCTTGATAACGCTATTGCCGCCTTCAAGCAGGTTAAATCGGACATCGGTGAATAACTCGGTGAACAGTCGGTCAGTAACCCTCCAGCAAGTTCCGAGCGGAACGAATTGAAACCGGTCGCAACCGGCCTAGTATATCCGCGTGATCGATTCCACTGACGCAGGATTTTCGGGCGCATCGTCGCCGTCGCCCGGACAGGAACGCCGCCGCAAACGCGATTCACAGGCGCCGTTGCCGATGCCGCAGGTGGGCGACCGTTTGCCGCCGCACGCCATCGAAGCGGAGCAGGGGGTGCTGGGTTGCATTTTGCTTTCGCCCAATGAATGCATGGGCAT
>Ga0070686_100000499_pt1 | contig 23620 bp, 25 predicted proteins | sample KBSS23LmetaG_FD_65654 | JGI IMG/M metagenome (GOLD analysis project Ga0070686, IMG submission 65654) | Switchgrass rhizosphere microbial communities from Kellogg Biological Station, Michigan, USA - KBS S2-3L metaG | ecosystem: Host-associated > Plants > Roots > Rhizosphere ... | reverse complement strand
TTATCTTTATACAGTGAACGCAAAAAAAGTGCAACAGCGGCAAGGGAAAGTAACCCTAGCGGATTAATTGAGCGCTGGTATATAATCTTGCGATGCTCTCGGTTATTATTCCTACATACAAAGATCCCTATATTCAAAAAACAATCGATTCCGTTTTAAAAAACGCTGAAGGCAAGATAGAAGTTCTTGCTGTCATGGACGGGTATACAACAGATACGCCAATTACTTCTGACAAACGGGTTACCATTATTAATCTTCCTGAAAACCTAGGGATGCGGGCTGCTATCAATGCGGGGCTTGCGAAAGCAAAAGGTAAATATGTTATGAAACTGGATGCGCATTGTGTTGTAGCTCAAGGATTTGATAAAACACTTATCAAAGACTGTGCTGAAAATTGGCTCGTGATCCCTCGACGATATTCGCTCCATGAGGCGACGTGGGACAAAGCAAGTCCTGTTGTTGATTATCACTATCTTTCGTTCCCAGAAAACTCAGATCAATCGTATGGATATTCACTTCAGGTGGCTGCGTGGCCGCAGAAAAGGCTTGATGATATTCTTATAGATGATGTTATGACGTTTCAGGGAAGTGCCTGGTTTGCCAACCGCACCTATTTTATGGAACACGTCGGATTTTTGGATGACAGGTTAGAAACATACGGCACTTTTGCACAGGATCAGCAAGAAATCGGGCTTAAATACTGGCTTTTTGACGGAGAAGTCAAAGTCAATAAAAAAACATGGTATGCGCACCTCTCAAAACGCGGATACCACTATGCAAGCACCGAGTACTCCAGAAAACACAAAAAAGACAGATATCATATATCTGGCAATAACTGGGGTACAAAACACTGGATGAATAATGAAGAAGCCAATATGAAACATTCCTTTTCCTGGTTTGTCGAAAAATTCTGGCCCATTCCGACTTGGCCGGATAATTGGCAGGAAATCTGGGAAAATCATTTAAAAGAAACTAAATAATATGGCAACAAATATAAATGTATCCATGAGGTATAGCACTTTTATGCCAATGCTTCTGGAAGCTATGTCACGAACGCATGGAGATGTTTTGGAACTTGGTGCTGGCGTATTCAGTACACCGCTTCTTCACTGGCTCTGTGAGAAAGAAAAAAGAAATTTATTAACAATAGAAAGTGATCCTTTGTGGAGCCGTTTTACCAGTACATATTTAAGAAGCAACTATCATACCTTTTTGCAAGTCAAACAGTGGGATGATGCAACACCTCACATCAATAAATCCTGGGATGTGGTACTGGTTGATCATTCTCCCTCAGGCAGAAGAATTACAGAAATTGAAAAACTGGCAAATCTATCAAAATTTCTTGTCATCCATGATTCGGAGCCATGGAAAGATCGCGAATACCATTACAGCAGAATTTATCCCCTTTTTAAATACCGGTTTGATTTTACACTGGTTGATCACAATTCCACGGTGCTTAGCAATTTCTTTCCGGTTGATGATTTCTGGAAAGCATAAAAAAGATGAAAAATATAATGATTTATGTTAACCCTCTTGATAAAAAATTCGATCGTGAACATGAAGAGCTGACCAAAATGCAAATTGATAATTCCTTGCGTCTCCATTGGAGCCTGGAAGATATTCTTCTTATCACCAACTTTCCGTATGAATACAATGGGGTAACAGCCATACAAGTTAAAGACTATGCGGTTTTTGATCAAAACCGTTCGACCAAAATTCCAGCAATTAACGAACTTTTTGAAAGAAATAGTATCGGGGATGACACCTACTGGTTTCACGATCATGATGCGTTTCAATTAGTCCCATTTGATGTTGCACTTCCGACACCGGCGGGATTTACCAATCACGGTTGGTCACAGAAGTGGAACGCAGGCAGTTTCTTTTTTACTAAGGAGGCGCGGGGTATTTTTCGTATGATTGAGGAGTATATGAATGTAAGAAATACCAACGAACAGGATGCGTTAACATATCTGTGGGAGCATAACATTGACGAAATCAATCAAAAATGTACGCTCATGAATATCACGTACAATATCAATATCTACCACATAGAAAGAAATATTAAGAGTGCCGGAGAGCCTCTTAAGGTAGCACATTTCCATCCTCACAAAAAAAGGCATCTTGATTTATTTCGCACTATCCTTCCTCGGGAACTCATGGATATTTACAAAATCTATGGCATCGAATGAAAAACCTGTTACGATACGTTTGCGAAATACAAGTTCTTTAATAATACTGTATGGATTTTTCTGAAATTGAAAATGATTTAAAAAATGTCAAAGTCCGTAAGTTTTACCGGGTATGGGAGCCCTTTATGAGAAAATACGACTGCCGACGAGTGTGCGAGCTTGGGGTGTATAAAGGTGATAATTTTCAGCGTATGATTGTTCACCAACCAGAAGTAGCGGTTGCAGTTGATCTGTGGAAGGATGACGGAATTCGCTCACACAATGATGTTAACTATACACAAGCCGAGCTGGAATCTCAGTACAAATACTTCAAAAAAAAGGTTAAGGGATTCCCCAATGTGCAAATAATCAGGAATTATACAATACATGCCGCAAAATTGTATCCTGATAACTACTTTGATTTTGTATATATTGACGCTGACCATTCATACGAGGGGAGTTATACGGATATCATAACCTGGTATGCGAAAGTAAAACCAGGGAAATTTTTGGTAGGACATGACTATCGAAAGAAGTATGGCGTATTCGAAGCTGTTAATAAGTTTGTCGCTGACAATAAGCTTACCCTTATCTTTCTTTCTCCCAGCACGTGGGCTATTGTAAAAAAAGAAGAGAAAAATAAGCTTACAGAGTTGTGTGAAATCGGGTATACATATGGCACCGATAAGTGCCCTCAGCTCCATCACTTCTATACACCGTTTTACTTTGAATTTTTAAAAGAAAAGAGACAATCTGTTAAAAAGGTTTTGGAATTTGGGATCGGATATCCGGATAAAATGATACATATCTCCAATTATACAACTGGTGCCAGTCTTCGAATGTGGCGAGATTTCTTCCCTAATGCCTGGGTCTATGGCGCAGATATTAGTAAAAAAGCAATGTTTACAGACGAACGGATAACGACGTTCGTTTGTGACGAGAACAGCAAAGAAGAAGTAGAAGAACTAATCAGAAAAATCGGCACTGATATTGACCTTTTTATTGATGACGCAAGCCATCACTTAGGCCCGCAAAAATCGTTATGTAAGACGATACTTCCGCTTCTTAAAGACGATGCCATTTATATTATTGAGGATGTCAGATATCCAAGGCGGTTATCCAAAGAATTGGCTGATTTTAACTGTTACATGCCAAATCTTCCTGTAAATAAAGATCCTAAAACACGTGATTCACTTCTTATTGTAAGTAAGAAGCAATTGAAAACCACCGAACTATGCGAAATAGCATATACATATGGCACCGACAAGTGCCCTCAGCTGAAACACTCGTATACTCCTTACTATCACGAGCTTTTTAAAGACAGACGACAATCGATTAAGAAAGTACTGGAACTGGGGATTGGGCATTATATAAATATGCAAACGGAAGCCACCACGTATGACCGTGGGTTACAAAGAACCTACCACAAAGGTGCAAGCCTTAAGATGTGGCGTGATTATTTTCCCCATGCAAAAATATACGGTGCTGATGTTGTACCGGAAGCGATGTTTACTGATACCCGTATAAAAACATATCTGTGTGATGAACGCAAAAAAGAAGATCTCGAAAAACTCATAAAAGACATTGGTTCAGACATTGATATTGTTATTGATGATGCTTCCCACCGTACTGCAGACCAAATTTTCTGTGCGCAGACACTCCTGCCTCTCCTCTCAGAGGATACGATTTATATTATTGAAGATGTCTCGCATTCGCGCGCAATACGTTTTGCACTGACCCAATCTGATGATTACGATGTTGAAATTCCACCGATTTCAAAATACGGACGCGGTGACATGATTGTCATTGTGAGAAAAAAAACAGCATAAAGCTCTATGAAAATCGTCGGATTCCAATCAGGCCATGATGTATCATATTGTGTACTCGAAAATGGCATTCCCATCATCCATGAAGAACTTGAACGGTTTACCAGAACCAAGATGGAATACGGCGACGGGCTTAAGTTTTTTTTCGAGAGATATTCCAAATTTGACAACATTAACTATTTTACCTTTGGAAATTTAGCATTGGGAAATATTACTCCGAGCTCCCGATACCAAGAAGCTTGTTGGGGCAAGACCTATCACGATAAGATGATACAAATCCTTGCCAAAAACGGCGGCGAGTACTTTGAATTTGGTCATCATCTTAGCCACGCTTCTAATGCGTTCTATACGAGCAATTTTGAGCGCGCCTTGATAATATCAGTTGATGGCGGAGGCCTTGAAGAAGGGCTTGTTCCCTCCGCTCTCACCATTGACGAGGGAATCGGCACAAAAATTAAAAGAATAAGAATATTTGATGTAAAACAGCTTTCACTGGGGAGAATATACAATAAAGCTACTAAACATATATTTGGTCTGTCGGTAGGGCCGCCTCGTGGTGACCAGGCCGGTACCGTTATGGCAATGGCAGCTCTTGGTGTGCCAAAATATAGAGATCTTTTTAACGATATTGACGGTAATGTAGCAGAGTTACTTCGCCTAACAAGATTGTCTGAGCAGGAAAAGTTTAACGTCGCTTCCTCTTTACAGCTTTTTACCGAACAAGCTTTCTATGCTTATATCAAAGGCTACATTAAACAGACGAGCCATGAAAATATTTGTTTATCCGGCGGAGTTTCTTTAAATAGCGCCATGGTGGGTAAAATAAAAAAATGGTTTCCCCAAATTAAAAATGTTTTTTGTGACCCTGTTCCCTATGACGCTGGCCTTGCCCTGGGTTCTGCAAGATATTTGTGGCATCACGTTTTGGGCAATCCACGAATAAACGGAGTAAAAAATTATGTTAAAAATATGAACCCATATTTAGGAAGGGTATACACTCGAAAAGATATAAAGCACGCTTGTAACCGTTATAAAGACCATATTTTGGTTACAAAAGCTACCGACCGTGTTGTTTTAGCGAAATTAAACGACCAAAAAATAGTTTCTGTTTTTGGCGGTGGATCTGAAAGTGGCAGGCGCGCGCTTGGAAATAGAAGTATAGTAGCCGACCCCAGAAATAGTCAAATGAAAGCAATGATTAACGAAAAAGTTAAACATAGGCAATGGTTCAGACCCTTTGCTCCATCAATCCTCGAAGAAAAAGTTGATGAGTGGTTTGAGGAAAATTACGATAGCCCCTATATGTCATTCGCAGTAAAGTTTAAGCAAGAGGTTCGGGAAAAAGTCCCAGCCGTAGTCCATTTTGACGGAACCGGACGCCTGCAGACCGTTAATAAAAACCTAAGTCCCTGGTATCATACCTTTATTCGTAAATGGGAAAAATTATCTGGAGTACCGATTTTATTAAATACAAGCTTTAACGATAGTGAACCGATTGTAGAATCACCACAAGATGCCTTAGTGTGTTTTCTAAAAACTGAAATAGATTACGTGTATTTTTTTGATTTTGGTATACTAGTTGAAAAAAAGAAGTAAAATTATGCCTACCGCGAACACAACTATTATTTACTATACTTCAAACAGAGAAAAACCAGACTTTGAGGAACGAGTGCAGCAAAACCTCCTCAGTGTTTGTGGAGATCGTCCGATTATTAGTGTTTCTCACAAACCTATTAACTTAGGGAAAAACATTTGTGTGGGAGACGTGGGAGTATCTGGGTTTAATATGTTCAGACAAGTTCAAATTGCTTGCGAAGCGGCAACGACCCCCTTCGTAATTTCTGCAGAAGCAGATTGCCTGTATCCGCCTGATTATTTTACATTTATTCCTCCAAAGCTTGACGCGTGTTATCGAAATAGCAATTTATACGTAATGCCGGATGCCAGAGATTATTTTTTCTATAAAGAAGAGGGCGCAACTCATGCGCAAATAGTAGGTCGCGAGTTTTACTTAGCAACATTAAAAGATCTTTTTGCAGATGCACCTCAATGGAATGTTGAAGAAAAGAACTTTCCGAAAGAACGCTTGGGGAAAGCAGATGTGTTTGATACCATTTATTACTGGAAAAGTGAAAACCCTGTTTTCCAGATTAAAACTCATCGTGGAATGCGTTATTATACTCATTCTGACAGAACACCAATACCAGAAATTCCCTATTGGGGGTCGGGGAAAAAGGCAAGGAGCTATTTCTTGCATGGAGAAAAAAGTACATGAAACTTATTGAAGCAGTAAAAATCACAGGGAGACCATTTGAAATACCTGATGCATCTCGTGATGATCTCCCCGGTTTTTTTAAAGAGATGGGATTTACTGTGGGAGCAGAGATTGGGGTTTATAAAGGAGAATTTTCAGAAAAACTGGCGACAACCGGATTAACCCTTTACGCGGTTGATCCCTGGCGAATTTACAACGGATTTGATAATTCCCGAGGGCAAAAGCGGTTGGATTTCCAGTATGAACACACAAAACGCGTGTTGGCTCCCTACCCTAACTGCACGATTATCAGAAAAACTTCAATGGAAGCGGTAGAAGAGTTCAAAGATAATAGTTTAGATTTTGTCTATATTGATGCAAATCATGAATTTAGGTATATTGCTGAAGATTTAAGTGAATGGACCAAAAAGGTACGATCTGGAGGAATCGTTTCCGGCCATGATTTCTTTTATACCAAGACGGGCACAGATGATGTGAACTGGCATGTTGCCTACGTTCTGAAGGCATACATTGGAGCGTATGGAATACCAGATTGGTATCTGATAGGAACGAAAGATGCAAAAGATGGAGAAAAACGGGATAAATGGCGGAGTTGGATGTTTGTTAAACCATAATGAGAATTATTGATGGACTAAACTTACTAGGCAAACCGGCGGAAATTCCTGATTGCTCAAGGGATGACTTGCCACAGTTTTTTATTGATATGGGATACGAAGTAGGTGCTGAAATTGGGGTGGATAGAGGGGAATTTTCAGAAAAATTCTGCCAAGCAGGATTAAAACTATATGCAGTTGACCCTTGGCGATATGATGATGATTATCAAGACTCCCGGAGTCAGGAACGGCTTGATTTCTTATATGAGCATACAAAAAGAGTTTTGTCTCCCTATCCAAATGCCATTGTTATTCGAAAAACATCGATGAAAGCAGTTGTAGACATTCCCGACAATAGCTTGGATTTTGTATATATTGACGGTAACCATCAGCTAAAATTTGTAATCGAAGATATTTTTGAATGGTCAAAAAAAGTTAAAGTGGGGGGGGTGATCTCAGGACATGATTACATTTACACTGATCCAAGGACGCTTGCAGGTGTTTGTCATGTAATCTATGCAGTAAATGCGTTTACTACATCATATAAAATACACAACTGGTATCTGCTTGGTCGAAAAGAAAATCGCCCCGGTGAAATAAGAGATAAATGGAGAAGTTGGATGTGGATAAAACCTGCCTCCAAATTTAGAACATGACTCTGATAATTGTCACAAAATTGAAATGAAGAGCATTATCTATTATACAGACAATAGTGTGGCTGATCCGATTTTTTCCATTGTACAAAAACAAATACTGAAAGCAAACCTACCTGTACTGAGTGTGTCGTTATCACCAATCCGTTTTGGGAAGAATATTGTGCTTCATTTACCAGCCAACATAGTGAGCATGATTAAGCAAATAATAAAGGGTTTGGAAGAAAGCACGAGTACGTATGTGTTTTTCTGTGAACATGATGTTCTCTATCCTGTATCCCATTTTGATTTTACGCCGCTTACGGATACCATTTTTTATTATAATGCGAATGTTTGGAGATGGAACTATCCGACAAATGTTGCTATTACCTACAATCGGCTCATTTCACTATCGGGTCTTTGTGTTAATCGGGAATTTGCACTTCTTCATTATCGAAAACGGCTCAAAAAAATTGAAGAGATGCATTGGGATCTTGACACGAGAAAACATGAACCTGCTTGGGCAAGAAAATGGGGGTATGAACCCGGTACAAAAAAAATACGAAGAGGTGGATTCTCAGATGATGATTTTGAAACCTGGAGTTCACTCTATCCCATCATTGATATCCGCCATGGCAAAACTTTCTCTCCACCTAAAGTTACCCTTGAGAGTTTTAAACATCTACCAACCGGTTGGCGAGAGGCTTCTCTTGATACCCTAGAGGGGTGGAATCTAAAAGAATTATTCAATTTAAACTAACGATATGAATCTTGTATAGTTGCTTTCTGCCTCATATTAGTATACATATTAGCATTATGCTCGCACATGATCTTTCAATCTTAATACCGTCGAGAAACGAAATGTTTTTAGCCCGTACAATAGAAGATATTCTCGCTCATATCGAAGCGGATACTGAAATTATTGCGGTACTCGATGGTGTCTGGGCTGATCCACCAATTCCCCAAAACGATCGGGTAACGGTGATTCATCTTGCTAAAAGTATTGGCCAGCGTGCTGCGACGAATCTTGCGTGTAAACTCTCTCGCGCTAAGTATGTGATGAAGGTTGATGCACATTGTTCTTTTGATCAAGGATTTGATCGCAAAATGCTCGAAGCGTTTAAGGAAACTGGAGATGATGTGACGATGGTTCCTATTATGCGCAATCTTTGGGCATTTGATTGGAAGTGTTACCACTGCGGATGGAAAAAGTATCAGGGTCCGACTCCCAAAAAATGTGACCAATGCGGGAAAAGCGATAAAATCAGAAGGAAGATGATGTGGGTTGGGAAAAATAATCCTCAAAGTACCTCTTATTGTTTTGACTCAACTCCCCATTTTCAATATTTTGAAGATTGGAAGCATCGGCCAGCCTATGAGAACGATAAAAAAGAAAAAGGGATAACTGAAACGATGAGCTTGCAAGGTTCATGTTGGATGCTTACCCGTGATAACTATTGGGAACTTGAAATTTGCGATGAAAAGTTTGGTAGTTGGGGTTCACAAGGGATTGAAGTGGCCTTGAAAACGTGGCTTTCGGGAAGAAGAGTTTTGGTAAATCATGCTACCTGGTATGCCCATTTGTTTCGAACGCAAGGCGGGGATTTTAGCTTTCCTTACCGTATGTCTAATAGTGATCAAGAAAAAGCAAAAGCATATGCCCGAGATTTATTTTTCAACAATAAATGGCCAAAACAAGTCCATCCACTATCCTGGCTCGTTGAAAAATTCTGGCCAGTGAAGGGTTGGAGTGATGAAGATCTTTTAAAACTGAAAGACAATACCTTCAAATTCTCAGTGAAAAGTTCAGATGATACGATACCTGAAAGTAAACCAACAGAAGGACTCGCAGATAAAGAAGTTATTGATTTTGCTCCAGACAAAAAAGTAACTTTAAGAGAGAATACAGTTCTTGATACCACAAAGATTATGTCACAGAAAAAAATACGCAAAGAAATTTTTACGCTTAATTTCAACAATTACCAGCCAAAGATAACAAAGTTAACATATCCTCTTATTGAACTCTATGCAGATAAAATAGGTGCCAAGTTCACCATCATAAAGAAGCGCAAATTTCCTAATTATCCAATGATGTACGAAAAAATGCAAATATACGAACTCGGAAAAGACAATGACTGGAATATGTATATTGACTCCGACTGTTTAATTCATCCTGATTTGTTTGATATTACCGAAATACTCCCTCTTGATACTGTAATGACATATGGAGCTGATTTTGCTGGCGGACGCTTTACTTACGACAATTACTTTAGGCGCGACGGCAGAAATATTGCAGCGGGCAATTTTTTGACATTTGCTTCTCATCTTTGTACTGAGATCTGGGAACCACTTAACGATCTCTCCATTGAAGATGCTATTAAAAATATTTACATGACAAATCTTGAACGATCTTTGGGACATACCTCAGGTTATGGAATTGATGATTATATAATAAGCAGAAATATCGCAAAATATCGCTTAAAGTACAAAACATTCCCAGAACTTGTGAACGATATCGGTAGACCTAACGCAGAATTCTTTTTTCATAACCACTTGGTAAAAGGGACAGAGAAAGTTAACCAAATTAAAAACAAAATAAAAGAATGGAAATCAATCTAATGGGAAAATTAAAAAAAACAATATTTACGCTTAACGTTGATAATTATGCTCCTGAAATAACGGAACTCACCTATCCTCTCTTAGAGCGTTATGCCAAAAAAATCGGCGCTGATTTTCATATTATTAATAAGCGAAAATATCCCAATCTCCCTCCGGTATATGAAAAAATGCAGATTTACGATCTTGGACGAAAAATGGGAAATGACTGGAATATATATATTGACTCGGACGCGCTCGTGCACCCCGATATGTTTGATGTCACAGAGTTTATTAGAAAAGACACCGTCTGCCACAATGGCGCAGATATGGCGAATAATCGTTGGAGATATGACAGATATTTCGAACGAGACAAAAGACATATTGGCTCCTGCAACTGGTTTACCGTGGCTTCCGATTGGTGCCTGGATTTATGGCATCCACTGGATATATCTTATGAAGAAGCTCTTGAAAATATTTTTCCAATTCAAAATGAATTAAATACGGTAATCACACGGGAACATTTGATTGACGATTATGCATTGAGCAGAAATATCGCTCGCTTTGGTTTACGGTTCACAACTATTGGACAAATACTTAGTGAACTAAAAGATAATGGAAGCTATCTCTGGCACCAATATACAGTACCGACAAATCTGAAGATTAAAGAAATGCACAGAATATTGGCCAATTGGGAAGTTTGCGATTACAAAGCCACAAAAATAGAGGGTTGGACATCATACACTGAGCTTATATGGTTATATTTAACTGCTCAGAAAATGCACTCAATTGTCGAGGTTGGTTCATGGAAGGGAAGAAGCGCTCATGCCTTGGCGACTTCATGTCCTGGTAAAGTCTACTTGGTTGATGACTTTTCTGATAATCCCACAGAGCATCCTGAGGCGGAAAAAGATTTAAGGGAAAACATTGCAAGTTTTAAAAATATTGAAATAATTAAAAAGAAAAGTCTTGAAGCAGCAGCACAATTTGGGGACAAATCTATCGATATGGTATTTATAGATGGAGCGCATGATAGAGTATCTGTCTATAATGACATCAAAGCATGGTATCCGAAATGTAAAAAAATAGTCTGCGGCCATGACTTTGATCAAGAAGGTGTTAGATTCGGAATTATAGACACGGGTTTTCCTTCAAGAGCAGAAGCTGGAAGTATTTGGTCAATTGATAAAACTAAATTAATATATGATGGAAGATGAAGGGATCTTTAATCAAAGGCAATGTCAACTGCTAACCTTACCGCCGCATCAGGAAGTTGGACTGCTCCATCAAACATAGACGGTAACCTTACTATTGAGGTATGGGGTGGTGGGGCTTCGGGAGGAGCTGGAAATACGGCAGTTTCCACCTCGGCTGGTGGAGGCGGAGGTGGTGGTGGCGCATACGCAAAAATTTCTGTTACTGGAATTGTCCCGAATAACACCTATCCATATGCCGTTGGACAAACCGTTACTGGTACTGGAGGAGCAAATGGAACCAACGGTCAACCATCTTCGTTTAATAACAATTCAAGTGGGAACACGTCAGTCATTATTGGCGCAAATGGTGGTATTCAGGGTCTTTTTAACGTTGCTTCTGATAGAGGTGGTGCTGGTGGAGCTGCGAATACTGCTGGCGGTGGAATAGTTTCCTTTGATGGGGGAAAGGGAAGCAACCAAGCGAGTGCCAACCAATCAAACTTCGGTGGTGGTGGTGGAGCTGGCGGAAGCAATGCGGCAGCTGGAGCCAATGCTGCCAATAATACAGGTGGAACTGGTACCGGAACAGGAGGAAGTGGAGGTAACGGTGGTGCAAGAAACGCTGCAGGAACTCAGGGATCAGCTCCTGGAGGCGGCGGTGGTGGAGGCGGAAGAAGTAACGGCACTGCAACTGCCGGTGGAAGTGGTAGAAATGCAGTAATTATATTGACATGGACCTCCACTTCTATCAGCCCTTCGGTTTCACCATCAATTTCTCCATCAATTTCAATATCCCCATCGGTATCCCCATCAGTTTCACCATCAGTCAGTCCATCAATTAGTCCATCAATTAGCCCATCAATTAGTCCCTCAATTTCTCCATCTGTTAGTATCTCACCATCTGTATCTATTTCTCCCTCGGTAAGTCCTTCTGTGAGCCCATCGAAGAGTCCATCAATGAGTCCGTCAGTTTCACCGAGTGTTTCAGTTTCGCCCAGTGTTTCAGTTTCGCCCAGTGTTTCTGTTTCACCCAGTGTTTCAGTCTCGCCATCTGCATCTATTTCTCCTTCAGTAAGTCCGTCTGCTGGTGCCGGTTTTACTGTAGTTCAGCAACCTACGTCAACTTCTTCCTCAGGTGTTACAACGATTACAACCAACATTTCTACTCCAACCGCGGGGAATTTGCTTATCGCCTATGTTGGTATTGATAAGAGTTCAGGGGGGATAACCGGTGGAACTCCTACCGGGTTTACCCATATCGGTACTGATTTTGATGGCACAAGTGTTTCGTTTGCCTATGCCTATAAGGTTGCGGTGGGAAATGAGACATCAGTTACGTGGACATGGACAACAACTACCCCAGGAGGTAACTCAGCTGGAGTTTTAGAGATTTCAGGATGCAGTCCTACCAGTCCACTTGATAAGGATGCCCGAACGGCGTACAGCGATACCGCAACACAGTCCAGAAGTACAAATACTACCGCAACTACAACAGTCTCTGATGAAATTGCAATCGCATTTTGTGCTGATGATACGTGGAGCAACATGCAAAACACTCGTGCTTGGACAAACAGCTTTTCTGAAATCGTGTTTGATACGACAGCAAGTTCTTCGCGTCCCGGAATTTCAGTTGCAACAAAAACACTTTCCTCAACACAAACAGTCGAGTCAACGTTCTCGACATCAAGCACTGGAGACCAGATGATTGGTGTGGTTGCGACATTTAAAGCCGCTGGAGCAAGTGCCTCGCCATCGGTTTCACCAAGTGCAAGTCTCAGTCCTTCAGTCTCTGCTTCACCTTCTGTTGCCGCTTTTTCGCCTGTACAGAAAAATTGGAGATGGTATACCGATGCAACTCCAGATGGATCATTATCTGCATTGGCAGCCGAGAATACTGTGCCTACCTTAACTGGTGCTCAAATGCAGAATCAAATTCTCCGTTTGCGTACACAAATCCATGAATCGGGGGGATCTACGGGAACGAACGAGGCAATTACCGTTGAATATTCGGAAGATGGAACAAACTGGCAGGAAATTCAAGGCCAAACTCCAACAAACAATTTTGAAGGTATTTGGTTTCGCTATGCAAATGGTGCTGCCACAGATGCAGGGACAATAGGAAGTCAGCTTCTTACTGGCACGACTGCGAGCGGTAAATATCACGAAGCATCAGCTGAGCTTGAAACGATTGCAGCAAATGCAGTACAGGAAATTGATATTGCAATCCTTATCCATTGGCCTCCACCGGACACGACTGTTCTTTTCAGAGTTACCGTAGGCGGTTCTGTTATTAGTTTAGATTCCGGTGCCAGCCAAATACAGTTGATAACCTCAACTGCTGCTAATAGACCGTATAGTATCGTTAAGCTTGATAATGATACTGCGTCTGCTAACTCACGGGAGACACGTTTTGGTTCATGGAGACGGTTATTCTATGACAGTGTAAACGGTAATTGGTGGTTTTTTACCGTCCAATTTGCAACCACGACAATACTTCGAAGTTATTATTGGACAGGAAGTGGCGCCTGGACTGCCGGTGCAACATTTACCTGTAGCAATAGTTTAAATACCACTCGACATGCAGTTACCTTCAAAATTATATCGGGTACGCCAACTGTATTTTTCCATGGGGGAAATTCAAGCACGACACGTCGCGTTGCTAAAGGAACAATTTCCGGAACGACGTTGACATGGGGAACTGAACAAAGTATTACCCAGTCATCAGATAGGCATTGTCATATTGGTATCGATGATGGCAATTTTCTTTGGGTTGCTGGAGTTACAACGACTGTTGGTGTTTGGGCACGACGATCTACCAGTGCAAATGATGTAACTGCTTGGCAGTCCGCGAAGACGGCCGCGGATACAAGTGTTCGAGCCGGCGATATTATAACCGTTGTTGGTTTGGCTTCTGATAAAGCACTTATTATTTGGTACAGCATAACTGATGCTGTACTCAAATATGCAACGGTAACAGACTCAGGCGGGTTTGGATCGGTTGGTACCGTGAATGCCACAGCGAACGCGAATGCTGAAGACTGGGGTGTTGTACGAAGCAATGGGTATGTCTATTTGCTTCATAGTGATAGTACCGGAAACGGTGGAAATTGGGTGTTGAGGGTATTTGATGAAAGTAACGACACCTGGAGCACGGGGACTACCCCTTCTGTCTCAGGGCAACCAAGTTCCCACGACGGTCTTCCTTTGATTGCAAATGGAAATGACATCTATGGTTTTGGAACATTTGCCAATGGAGAAGGTGGTCAGGACCGGCGAGTTCGATACAAAATCTATACAGGTCCTGGAGCATCTGGAAGTTGGGGGAGTTTGGCAGATATCACACCGCCAGAATCTCGTGGAAATGGTGATCATCTTACCCCTGGGGATGTTGGTGGAGGAAAATTAGTACTTGGGTTTGAGTGGGGTGACGATGCAGGAATGGATGGTACTGGGTATGTTGAGGAGTATCATACATTGTCGATATCCGTTCATAGCCTTTCTCCGAGTGTTTCACCATCAACATCACCAAGTGTTTCAGTATCTCCATCTGTCTCAACCTCTCCTTCTGTTTCAGTAAGCCCTTCAGTTTCACCTTCGGTATCAGTGTCTCCTTCAGTCTCAGCCAGCCCGTCTATCTCACCATCGGTATCTGTCTCACCATCGGTTTCTGTTAGTCCTTCAGTTTCACCATCGGCATCAACGTCACCAAGTGTAAGCGTCAGTCCATCCGTATCACCTTCAGTATCAGTAAGTCCTTCTGTATCAGCAAGTCCATCAGTTTCACCGAGTAGTTCCGTATCTCCTTCAGTATCGGTAAGTCCCTCGGTTTCTCCATCTGTATCAGTCAGTCCAAGTATTTCTATCTCGCCGTCGACATCACCTTCAGCCTCCACATCACCAAGTATTTCAGTTTCTCCTTCTACAAGTCCGTCAGCATCAACATCTCCATCAGTATCAGTTTCTCCGTCAGTTTCACCATCAGTTTCTGTGTCTCCTAGTGTCTCAGGCAGTCCTTCAGTTTCACCCAGTGTATCAACATCCCCATCTGTCAGTATTTCACCATCTACGAGTCCATCTGCAAGTACGTCTCCCAGTGTTTCTGTAAGTCCTTCAACATCACCATCCGTTTCAGTATCTCCATCTGTCTCAATCAGTCCGAGTACCTCTCCGTCGGTTTCTGTTTCACCTTCCGTTTCTGTATCTCCGTCAGTGAGCCCATCAACATCGGTCAGTCCGTCGGTGTCAATAAGTCCAAGTATTTCACCCAGTGTTTCAATAAGTCCTTCCGTGTCAGTTTCCCCATCAGTCTCTCCTTCGGTATCAGTCAGTCCATCAGTGTCGATAAGCCCTTCAGTTTCCCCATCAGTTTCAGTAAGCCCTTCCATATCAGTTTCACCGTCTGTAAGCCCTTCGGTATCTGTTAGTCCATCCGTTTCAGTCAGTCCATCGGTTTCACCATCTGTATCAATCAGCCCCAGTACCTCACCATCAGTTTCTGTAAGTCCCTCAGTTAGTATTTCGCCGTCAGTTTCGCCATCAGTATCTGTATCGCCGTCGATAAGTCCTTCTGTTTCAGTTTCTCCTAGTGTAAGTATTAGTCCATCAGTTAGTCCATCTGTATCAATATCTCCATCTGTTTCACCGTCAGTCTCGGTATCACCCTCGGTGAGTATTTCCCCTTCGGTTTCACCAAGCGTGAGTATCTCACCTTCTGTCTCGCCATCTGCATCAGTGAGTCCATCAGTAAGTATTAGTCCATCAACATCCCCTTCAGTTTCTGTCAGTCCTTCTGTCTCGCCAAGTGTAAGCGTCTCGCCCTCAGTTTCTCTATCTCCATCAGTAAGCCCGTCAATTTCAATATCTCCATCTATCAGTCCCTCAGTTTCAGTTTCGCCGTCGGTATCGGTAAGTCCGTCAGTGAGCCCGTCTGTATCAATTAGTCCCAGTGTGTCACCATCTGTTTCAATTTCCCCCAGTGTGAGTTTAAGCCCTTCTGTAAGTCCATCGGTATCTTTGAGCCCTTCAGTATCTCCTTCGGTAAGTGTAAGTCCATCAGTAAGTTTGAGCCCAAGTGTCTCACCTTCGGTTTCAGTAAGTCCTTCAGTGAGTCCTTCAGTTTCTGTAAGTCCAAGTGTTTCATTGAGCCCATCAACATCACCTTCTATATCAGTAAGCCCAAGTATCTCCCCAAGTGTAAGCGTTTCGCCTTCAGTTTCTCTATCTCCATCAGTGAGCCCTTCTATAAGTATTTCTCCTTCTGTATCTCCGTCGATTTCTGTTTCGCCTAGTGTTAGTATCTCGCCATCGATTAGTCCGTCAGTGTCAATAAGTCCAAGTATTTCACCGAGTGTTTCGGTCTCTCCGAGCGTGTCTGTAAGCCCAAGCGTCTCACCCAGTGTGAGCGTTTCGCCTTCAGTTTCACCATCTGTATCTGTTTCCCCAAGTGTATCTATAAGTCCATCTGTGAGCCCCTCTGTATCAATTAGCCCATCGGTTTCACCATCAGTTTCCGTCAGCCCATCCGTATCTTTGAGCCCTTCTGTTTCACCGTCGGTATCACCATCCGTCTCACCTTCGGCATCAGTAAGTCCTTCCGTTTCGGTGAGTCCGAGCGTTTCTCCTTCAGTCTCAATCAGTCCTTCAACTTCGCCTTCGTCTTCTGTGAGTCCATCAATAGTTACATCAGAATCTCCTTCAGTATCCCCATCGACGAGTGTGTCACCTTCGGTCTCGGTAAGTCCATCTGTTTCATTCTCTCCATCTATTTCGCCATCCTCCTCAGTGAGCCCTTCTTTATCGCCATCTCTATCACCAAGTTCGTCTGTCAGCCCAAGTGTTTCACCGTCTGTTTCGGTTTCTCCCTCATCATCTATTTCGCCATCAACAAGTCCTTCTATTAGCACGTCTCCATCAGTAAGCCCATCAATCTCAATATCTCCGTCGACATCTCTTTCTCCTTCACTCTCACCCTCTGTTTCGATTTCCCCTTCTCTTTCACCATCAGTATCAGTTTCTCCTTCATCATCTATATCGCCATCGACCAGTCCTTCTGTCAGCTTATCCCCGTCGGTGAGTCCTTCTACGTCAACATCACCATCAGTAAGTGCAAGCCCTTCAACGAGTCCTTCGATAAGTACGTCGCCATCGACCAGTCCTTCCGTCTCGATTTCACCATCGTTGTCTGTAAGTCCATCTATCTCACCTTCTTCCTCGATTAGCGCAAGCCTTTCACCGTCAGTATCGGTCAGTCCATCTATATCAATATCTCCATCGCTTTCACCATCTGTCTCAGGGAGTCCAAGTGTTTCACCGAGTTCATCGGTATCTCTTTCAGTTTCGCCAAGTGGTTCTCTCTCTCCGAGCGTGTCTGTCTCGCCATCCTCATCCATCTCTGCATCACTGTCTCCATCTATAAGTGTGAGCCCATCAGTATCCGAATCGCCCAGTACCTCGCCATCTATCGCTACGTCACCATCAGAGTCTATTTCAAACTCCACCTCTCCATCAGTTGCATCAAGCGCTTCGCCTTCCACCCCGGTATCCTCAATGAGCAGAAGTGTTTCTTCTTCAGCTTCGCCTTCTCCAGCTATTGTTCCGCTCGTTGTACCTATTGAAGAAAAACCGATTACAAATAGGAACTCACGGCTTCATGTACAGAAAGTTGTGTCGGGTCTTGGCATACCTCCATTATTTGAGCAGCAGACGATTCCATCTTGGAATACCCTTGGAAGACCAAAAAAGCCAAGAACAGGAACTATCGGATTTAATATCCAAACTGTAAATCTTGAATTTTGGACAGGATCACAATGGGTAATATTACGAATGAAAAAGATTTAAGTTCACCATATAATTATGAGAAGAATATATGCCTAAAAACTCACAAGTACTCGTCGACATTGGCCAAGGATTATTCTTAATGCTTGGTTTTCCAACCATTGCCTCGTGGAATACAGAGGATAGGCCTAAAAAGGCAAAGGCAGGGACGATTGGATTTAATCTCCAAACCAACAATCTTGAATATTGGGATGGGTCTCAATGGTTCGGAGCACTCATGGAGACAGCATGATTTTCCTCATTGTAAAATTTTTTTGTCCGGTGTAGGATGATTTTAATAATATGTTCGGCTTTCTAAATAATATTGGACCTACGGAATGGATCGTTGTCGCACTTCTTTTTATATTGTTCTTTGGCAGTAAAATTGTTGCCAAACTTGGTAAAACTTCAGGGGAAACTCTCAAAGAAATAAGAAACATTAAAAAGACATTTACTGATGCAATCGAAGATGACAAACCAGTGAAAGAAAGGGAGGCATCAATATAACTATGTTTCAATCAATTGGAGCAACCGAACTAATTGTCTTGGGAGTCATTGTCCTTTTCTTGTTCGGTGGTAAAAAGATCCCGGAACTATTCAAAGGTTTAGCCGATGCTATCAAAGAGTTTAAAAAAGCTTCACAGGATACTGACACAACGAGCTAAGTTGTATACAATGGTCTTGCTGTGGAAAATCTTGCAACCTATAAGCCTCCTGATTTAAAGATATTCCTTGAAGACTATCGACCTTTCCTTCTTGAAGTAAAAAAGAGAGTTGTACGGACCCTTGTTGTTTTTACCATTGCAACGGTCGCAGGGTTTTTCCTATATGAGAAAATTATTAAACTGCTCATTGATCTTCTAAGTCTTAAGGGAATTAACATTGTCTTTACGTCTCCTTTTCAGTTTATTAATCTCGCGATCAGTTGTGGGTTTGCTTGTGGGGTTATCGCTTCTTTTCCACTTCTCGTGTTTCAATTTGTTTCATTTTTAAAGCCTGCATTGCGAGAGAAAGAATACAAAATAATAACGCTATTGTTACCTTTTTCATTCATTTTGTTTACTCTTGGATTTTTGTTTGGAGGACTCATTATGAAATGGCAAATAGAGATCTTTTTGGATAAATCAGTTTCACTCGGTATTGGCAATATCTTGGATATTAGTCGCTTATTAACAACAGTACTTCTTACTTCCGTTCTTATGGGAGTTAGTTTCCAGTTTCCGATAGTACTCCTTTTGTTGCTTCGATTTGGTCTTATAAAAATGAGTTCGTTACGCAGAATGCGACCGGGGATATATCTTGCCTCTTTTATTTTCTCAATGTTACTTCCTCCTGACTCAATTCTTGCCGATATCTTGCTTACATTACCACTGATTATTTTGTTTGAGTTGACCTTATTACTAAATAGTATGTTTGGTAAGAAAGCTTAATTTCCCCTGAATTCCCACTTGCAAATATACATAATCATATTCCATACTGAATGTAAGTTTTAATTATATGAAAATATCGTTTGTCGTAGCATGTATACTTATTCTTCTTCCATTCAAATCTGTTTTTGCCCAGACTATCCCAATTACTGCAAATGAAAGTATTTCACCGACTTCTCATCCATATATTCTTCAGGGGGACACGAATAGCGATTGTTCTGTTGATGGTATCGATTTTTCAACAATGATGAATCATTATTCATCATCAACACAAAATGGCGTCGTTGATGGAGATTTTGATGCTTCAGGACAAGTTGACGGAGTTGATTTCATTATCTGGCTTTCAAGTTATGGACTTACCTGCGATACTCTTGACAGGATTCCAACCCCTATCCCAGCTGAACATGAATTGGATATTTCAGTTTGTGATCCGGCTAATGGACCTTTCTCCGCAACTATTGATAATCCCTATAACCCGTTCCCTGTAGATCAGGTTTCTGTATTTGAATCTCCAGATGGTGAACGGGTAACCGTTACGGTACTACCCCAAATTGAAAGAGTTGCGGGTGTTGATACGCGAGTGGTTCAGGAATATGAAACAGTAAATGATGAATTAGAAGAAATATCTCAGAACTTTTTTACACAAGCTCCTGACGGGACGGTTTGTTATTATGGAGAAAATGTAACTGAATATAGTGGTGGACTAGCGATTGCTCATGATGGGACATGGCGTGCTGGAGGCTCTAATAAACCAGGTATTCAAATGCCTGCACATCCGGAAGTTGACCAGTCATATCTCCAAGAATATGCGCCAGGGATTGCGGTAGATCGTGCACATCATTTTGCATTTGAAGATTCATACACCGTTCCCCTTGGTACATTCCATGATGTGCTTCTTGTTGATGAAAATCCTTTGAGTACCAAGCGATACGCGCCTGGGATTGGTGTTATCTTTGATGATGATGCGGTATTGGTAAGTCAAACAAATCCATAACAAGAAAATGATTATACGTAAGAAATATTCAAATGTTATAAAACAGTTGGCAGGAGCTTTCGCTCTTCTTTTGACTGGGTTTTTACTTTTGACTTTTCGTTACCCGGTTGCAAATCTCACTTCAGCAGCAGGATCGGTATCTGGAGATGCGAATGGTGACTGCAGGGTGGATGGAATAGATTTTAATGTTTGGCTCAATCATTATAATCCGACGCAGACCGTTAGCGGAGGTCCTTCAGTTGGCGACTTTGACACCTCAGGAAAGGTAGATGGTATTGATTTTGTCATTTGGTTAAGTCACTACGGACAGACATGCCCTACGACAACCAATACACCAACGCCTACTGGTACTTCAAACTCAACATATGATGATTTGAGAATAACAGTGGATAGATATTTTCTCGCCCATCAAGGGCCCAATGGGAATGGAGGAACAGGTTTGGATCATACGTGGGATATTAACGAACTCTCATCTTCGCAGATTGCAGGAAGCCCCGATGCGCAAAAATTATTGGCAGCATGTCCCCTCCCAACTCAACGTGCGGTGTACCCAAAACTCGCATGGGAATATGGTGGCAGTGATCATCAGTGGATTCATCCGGAAGTATCGGCATTAGTCTATTGTGTATATGTTCCCGTAAAACCAAGCACGTCACATTGGACCTATAATACATCAACTGATCGTGTCACTGGGGATATTTATGTTCTCTTCCCAGATCAAAATCCATGTAAAAATCGGACAGGACGGGATCAGGTAATGGCATGTATCGGAGATCCAACGAATTCTGAAATACTTGTGGACACCATGAGTTATCATGATGGAATAAGTGTTGGATATAATCTCCAAAATGCCTCAACGGAAGTATTTCTCATTCTTCCCGATGGTACAAAAGTCCAACTTCTTATTAATATATAAGTTAAAACTTCACAATGGTATTCAGACACGATATAATTAGCACTGGAAATATATGGCTGCTAATACTGACTACTACGATTTATTAGGTTTGAAAAAAGGTGCATCCGATGCTGAGATTAAATCTGCCTATCGGAAGAAGGCTATGGAGTGGCATCCTGATATGCATAAAGGTGCGGATAAAGAAATGGCTGAGAAGAAATTTAAAGAAGTAAATGAAGCATACCAAGTTCTTTCTGATTCTCAAAAAAAGGCTGCGTATGATCAGTATGGCAGTGCCGCTTTTGCCAATGGTGGACGTGGAGGGGGAAATCCTTTTGCAGGTGGAGGTAATCCATTCAGTGGAGCAGGAGGTCCATTTACCTATACCTATCAGACCAACGGTCAAAATCCATTCGGTGGAGGAGATTTTGGCGACCCGTTTGATATCTTCGAACAATTTTTCGGTGGAGGGTTTGGTCAAAGATCTCAAGCAAAACCCAGGTATGGTATCACGATTGAATTCATGGAAGCAGTCAAAGGAGTTGAAAAAGAAGCTTCTATTGATGGTAAAAAACGAAAGCTCAAAATACCTGCTGGAGTTTCTGATGGAACCCGAATCAGATTTGATACCTTTGATCTTATTGTAAGTGTATCTCCAGACAAGAATTTTGAACGAGATGGTGCAGATATTTATGTGAGCGTTCGTATTCCCTTTTCAATTGCGACGCTAGGTGGAGAAATTCGGGTCCCAACTATTGATGGAGACTTAAAACTCAAAGTCCGTGCCGGTACTCAACCAGGAACCATGATGCGTCTACGTGAACGAGGAGTCAAACATCTACAAGGCCGTGGACGAGGAGATGAATACGTTAAAATCACAATATCAGTTCCTGAGAAATTGAGCTCTTCACAAAAGAGACTTTTTGAAGAGATGAGGAGAGAAGGGTTATAATTTATTGATCTTTTTTCATGCTGTGAAATAATCTTTTTGCTTCTGCGACAACCCAATCTGGGGGTTGGTTATTCGGATCTTTATCAGCCTCATCTCTCAATCTCTCAGCTTCTTCTGGACTAATAACTTCTTCTTCGGGCATAGTGTCTTCTTTTTCATGTACCATATGGAGTTAGTATAATCTTTTATATTTCTTTTGTAAAAATGGAGATTAATTAGCAAATGTTTGACCTGCTGGATCAAAGACTGGTTCGGTGGCGGAACATACGAGACCTCCCCGGCTATTTACGGTGTCATATACTTCCCACGCAAAGTCTCCGGGAGTTGTACATATATTATTATTACTTTTCGACTCTAGGCGGGTCGACACAAGAACTGCGGCCGGTGGAATATTCCCGTCGGATGAATAGCAATATTGATTTTCTGGGTTTGTCGCGCACTGGAGAATGGTTGGGTCTCCATAGGTAACAAGAGGTGGAACAGATGAAATAGTTCCTGCCGTTACCATATCGGTAAGCCATGTGGCACTTTCATCGGGGAATGTTCCATCGTGATTTGTTGCATAGGCGGCAAGATTGTGCCCGATTTGAGTGACTGCAGAAATGCGTCCAGCATCCCGAGTTTTTGCAAGTTGCTCAAGTGGATTGACAGCAACAATAACGACGGTAGCCAAGACTCCAAGAATGGCAATGACAATAAGGAGTTCAATAAGTGTAAAGCCTTGGTGAAGTTTTTTCATGTACTTATCCAGTATTTATTAAAAAAATACTTCTGTCAAGGATCACGACGAGAAGATTGAAGTTGTCCCAATTGCTGAATTTCTTGGTTCCATTGGTCGACTTCATCTTCTAACTTTTGTTGTACTTCATGTGACAAGCCTTTTGTCCCTCTATGATGCCTCTTTGTTCCTATATCAGTTGGTCTAAGAGGGTGTTCGTGTTGAATTTCTCTTTTTGTCATATTTATTTTTTAGTTTTCACCTCCTTCTCTAACTTCTCTTTGTCTTTTTTCAATTTTTCAACCTGTTCATCAGTATATTTAACGACTTTCACGATTGCACTATTAGGGATGATACTAATTGTTCCATCTTCGTCTTTGAGAATCGTAGTTCTCAAATTCATTCGTCGCACTCTCCCCTTTACGCCAGTAATTTCGACATAATCTCCAACATTATATTGATTTTCCAAAAGTATAAAAAATCCGGTCACAATATCTTTGACAAGTGTTTGACTTCCAAATCCAATTGCCAATCCA
>Ga0070686_100000496_pt1 | contig 23680 bp, 20 predicted proteins | sample KBSS23LmetaG_FD_65654 | JGI IMG/M metagenome (GOLD analysis project Ga0070686, IMG submission 65654) | Switchgrass rhizosphere microbial communities from Kellogg Biological Station, Michigan, USA - KBS S2-3L metaG | ecosystem: Host-associated > Plants > Roots > Rhizosphere ... | reverse complement strand
CGGACGGGAATGATCGCGGCTCGGCTGATCGACGGCAGAGACGACCAGATGGCAAGCCGCCGGGCCTCATCGACATCGCCGCCCGGGTGACGAGGCAGGTCGATCAGCCGGCCGAGCAGCGAAGGCGGCAGGAGCAGCAGGCGGGCGGCATCGTCGACCAGCCTCTCGATTCCCTTGTCGGCCATCAAGGCGCGGTTGCTGATCGCCTGCCAGAAATGGGGGTCGCGTTGGAGTAAAGCATGACCGAACTCATGCGCCTCGAGCGCGCGGATATGCTGGAGGCCATTCGCGCGAATGACCGAGACGTCATGGGTCGGCACCGACGGCCCGATCGAACCCGTCCAGCCCTTCGATTTCCCCTGGTCTTCGAGCTCTCGATATTCGTAGCGGTGGACATGGTCCTTGACGCATAGTTCGGTGCGAAGCCGGGCGTTTAGTGCGATATGCGAACGCTTCCGCCCGAGACTTGTCACGTGTTCGGCTTGATCTTCCAGCCATGGCCAGACCTCAGCACCACCCAGCGCGCGCTTGCCTGTCTCCAAGACACGTTCGGTGAAATCCTCGTGCTCGGCGATCAGCGATTGCATGTCACCGGCTTAGGCCTAGCTTGGTGCGCAGCGTTTCCTGCAGTAGGGACCACATCTCCCGGCCGTGACCCAGGACGCGCTCCCCCGCCGCAAGCTCCACTGCTGCAGACCGGCAGGCATCGCGAATAGTGAGTTGGCCGAGCTGCCCGACCTTCTCATCTTGGGCGGCGACCTCTGTCAGCAGATTGAGAAACGCGCTTTCGGCGAGACGGGCTGGAAAATATTGGGACTCGAATCCCCAGCGCACGAGGTCGCGCTGGGCTAAAGTCAGGTCGCGATGAACGAGCAATTCGGCGTTCCAGAGCCGCACGTGCGAATCTTTGATATTCTCGATCCTCGCCTTCAGAGTAGGCTCCGGCACTTCGGAGAGCAGGGTGCGCCTGTTCCCATAGTCAACCCATGCCTGGGCGATCTTCTTGTTCATCGAAGGGGACGCGACATAGACCAGCACGTCACCCGGCTTCGCGCGGGCAAGCTTGGCCAAGGCATTCTCGACCTCCCGTCGCCGGTTCGCGCTCGCGAAATCGGTGATTAGCCCATCATAGCAGCCCTCGTCCGCATCGCCGTCGAAATTTGATTTAGAATAAGGCTTCAGCCGGACATAGAGCTCGCGCCTGAGGACCGCGCGGGCGAGTTTCGTGATCGCATTGACCGAGTCGAGGAAAGGCTTCCGCCGCGAGAAGGGAGTCCTGGTATCGATGTTTGCCAGATAATCGAGGAAGGTCGCGTCGCCAAATTCCAGCATCTGCATGGCGCTCAGGAGCCCGCAATACAGGGCCTCTTGCGCCGCTCGGCCAATCATCGCGGCCGTGGTGATCTTGCTGTGGTGAAAATAGACGCGCTCGGTCAGCTTGTAGCGGGCGTCTAGGAGGCTCGCGAGATCGGTCATCACGTCGAACCGCGGCATGCCCTTGCGCGGCTTCCACAAGCGCACGACGACCCTGCGACGTTGCTCCCCTTCGAGTGAAACGTCACTAACATAAATATAGTCCATGAAGCGCTTGTGGATGGAGAGGCCGAGATTGCAAAAATGGCTGTCCCGCTCCACATAATCTAGCAGGTCGCTGCAGACTGTGTCGCTGACCAGGTGGTAGACGAATTCGTCGCAGCGCGGCCCGTCCTCGTCCATGACCTCAAGGCGCTTTGTCTTGCCAAGAAGGATGATATCGATCAGCCGCTTGTACATCGCATCGCCAAGCACATCGCCAATCATGTTCCCAATCGTGCTGCCCTCTCCGACCAAGGACTCGAATTTACTCTTCCCCTCCGAAGAATCTTCGCCGGTGAGCTTGTCGTGGGAGCCGAATATCTTGAGCTCGTCCTCAAGCGTGTGGCCGAACGGGACATGCGTAATATCGTGCAGGAGAGCATATAGCCGGGCGAGGATGCGCTGCTGGTCGGTGACCCCAAATCGCGGCGGGGAAATGCCGGGCTTTGGATCTACCTGGGCCATGCCCTCGTTGATCGCTGCGATCATGTTATCGGTCATCTTCAGCACGCCGAGCGAATGATCGAACCGGGTGTGTACTGCGGTCGGGTAGATCCATGAGCAGGAACCGAGCTGTTGGATCCAGCGAAGCCGCTGGAAGCCGGGCGTGTCGATAATGTCGGTTTCGAGCTTGGTGAGTTTGACATCGCCAGACACGGCCAGGCCGATCGTTTTGTGGTAGCGCAGGTGCTCGGCCGCGGGGATTTTCGGTTCCCGCTTCTCAGGGTTATCAAACAACTCGTCCATCGCCTGCCCCCGTGGCTGGTCGCCGCCCTTGGCCTCGCGACTGCACGCGCGTCCGCTTGCCACGCCTGACGCCCTAGCATTGCTCCGCTAGGCGACCGTCATGTCCCCGGCGCCGAATCATTGGCTACCGCTGGCGGCGCAGCCGGCTGGACTGGGTTGCCAGGAGGCAATGCTTGCCGGCTGCTCGATTGGCTGGCGCGCAACTGATTGACTGTCCCTTCGAGAGATCTGATACGGTCCGCCTGTTCCTGAACCTCTTTGTTCGTGCTCTTTAGAAGCCCTACCGTTGCGGTGATAGCCGAGTTGCTCGAAATGTAAATCGAGATGACTCCGACCAGTGCGGCCAAGATCGCGCCAAGCCCGATATTTCGGATCCAAGTGGTATTGCTCTTCGCCTTTACTGCGCTCGCCTTGGCTTTCGCTGCTCTTTTGCTCGCCTCAGCAATGGCTTCCGGTATCGCATTTTGTAGATTCGCATAGCTCTTGCCAGGCAACAGATCAGGATTCGCCTGCCGCGCTTTGTTGATATAGTCGGCCAGGGTCTGGTCGAGCTTGCGTTCCGGGAATTCTTTCAGCTCGCCCGAACGCGGCGGACGCTTCACACCGGTTCTCGCCCATCTTTGTGCGGCCGATGTCTTGGTGAACTCGGCCCAAATGAATTCCTCGCCGACGGCTAACACATAATCATTGGTGGTGAGGTTGTGCAGCGGCACCATCAGGTGGCCCAAGAAGCCTGGGTCGACTAGTGGTCCAGTTCCCAGCAGAAGTCCCTTGTGGACGAGGTCGATATGCAGGTTGAAGCGAACCGCCATATAATTGGGAAGCTGGAACCGCTCCCACGTGCTCACATAGATGAGCGAGTTGGAGGGAATGATGATCGCCTCGCCCTCGTTGAGGCGACGGATCGGTGGCTCGTTGGCCGGGTGCTTCGGCTTCCAGAACGCCACCTCGGCGCCCACTCTCAGCGCATAAGAGGCAGTCTTCCGCCGCGTCTCCGAATAAGGGAACACCATCTGCATGACGCGCATGTAATCGTCGATGTCCGCAGCGTTCAGCAATGACGGCGCGATCTCGGGGAATGGATCGACATCCTTCCAGAGATCAAACGCGGCTTTGGCGGCATCTGAGCCCGGCTCTGGCGTCGCTGGCACGCTAGTTATCGGTGCCAAGGCTTTGGCGAGTCGGAGGGCGCCTGATTCATCCTCGGCAAGAGGTATGTCCAACCACCTGGCAAGTTGTTTTACCTTACGGACAAGGAATCGATCTGACTTGGCCATAGCCAACCAATTTAGCAATGTACGGTCGCCGTGCAAACATGTCTGGCTAGGAAGTCATTCTAGAAGGATGCCCAAAAAGCAGTCACGCGTCGAGGCGCAAGGATTAGCTTGCCAATGGTGGATGTCGAGCGTGCCGCACCCGATCAAACTGGCTCGGTCAACGCTCGATCAAGTTCCACCATCTCGCTGGGTGACGTGCCAACCCAGTCAATTCGTCGGCCGATCTTGCCCGAAATCATCTGCACAAAAGCCAATGCGGGTTCGCTCATCTGTCCCGAAGCGACTTCTGGAGCGATATAGTCGAGATGATTGAGCACGATCCTCGTCGGGCGGTTCACGGCGATCGCCTGGCGGACGATATCGGCGTGGAAATGACCTACTCGCCGTTCCATCCGGGTTACGGTAGTAACCTCCGTCAAGTCGCGTTCGATCCCCGCGTTCTGAGCAATCTTGGCCCAGCTAGTTTCATGAGGCAGCGGACCAGACTGGCGCCCGGCGACGCGAATCGGGTGGCAGCGGATCACCAGGAGCACTTGATCGATGTCGAGCGGACTCAGCCCCGCCTCGGCGACAAAGCCGCCAGCAGTTGTATCTCGGCTTGTCGCCTTGGGCCAGGCTTCGGCATGGAGGGCCGAAAGCCCGAAGCCCTGGGTGCCCTCGATTATGATTCGGTGATCGTTATCCAACAACTGGCGCGCGCAACCCGTCGTGTCGCCGATAAAGGGCGTGAGCTGAGGCACGTCCTCGGCCCGAACCGCAGTAGGAAAATCGCCTCCGCCCCGCGCCACGCGGGACAGAACCGCCGCCCCGGTTCCCGACTCGGTCGAGCCGATCGCATCGCGCAGGTTGCTTTGCCGTTCCCAGCTTTTGTGCGCTTCGGTAATGATTTGGGCGAAGGGGTTAATTGTGATCAGGGCCGGATCATAATTGAGTTCATCAATCTCGCGCAGCAACAGCTCGACGTCGATATAGGAACCGGCTGGGAGTAGGATCCTAAGATTCCCGTCGATCGCGCCTGCCGGAAGTTGCCGCAGCGCGATCTCGCGGCCATCGCGGCTGACGCCCACATGGCCAGAATTGGAACCACCAACCCGAATCACGGCGGCTGCGGACGGATCGGTCCTGGCAATATGGAGCGAGGTCTTACCTTTGCCTTCCGATCCATATTGTCCGCCGACCACGACTGAAACTGGCATATTATGAAACCTCCAACCGCATGGCCTCCATGACGCAGGCGATGCTAGCCTCGAACTGGGCCAATGACGACGCGTTTTCAATGGTCCGTGAAGCCAAATGGCCCAGAGATTCGATTTGCGCCTCGACCGGCTGGCCGTCGGCAAGGTCGAACGCTTCGCGGCTCTCTTGGCCCCTGCGGCCTCGTTCGAACCGCAAGGCAGCGGGCGCCCGAATATGCAGATGGACGAATCGCTGGCCGAAGCGCTCGACGAAAAAGGCGTGATCTTCTGGCCAGCGCAGACCATCGATAACGACTAGGCTGGCGTCGCCGACCCGCTGCAGCGCGCGCTCGCACAGCCAGCGCTGGCCTTTTTCCTCGTGGATTTCGAGGCCGACCTGTTGGCGGGTCGGTCGGTCGAGCGGTAGCCCCCGCGCCTTGATCTCATCGTCGATGACAAGGCTGAACCTCGTATAGGCAAAGCCCATTGCCTCGATCCACCGGGCGGCGGTCGTCTTACCGGCCGCGATTCGGCCACTGAGGCCAATCGCCAGCGGCAGCGGTGCAGCCTTGAGGTCCGGAACGATCAACGCGGTCTCGCCTTCCCCACCGAGCGCTTCGAACTTGCCGTCGAGCAGGAATGTCCCGACCAGAGCCGAGGTTATTGCATCCAGCTCATCATGACTAGGAAGCTTGTCGACGAAGTCCCCGGTGATCCCGAAATCGGCCAGGCCCTGCCTCAGCCATTCGACCCCTGCGCCTTTGCGCGGAATGCCCATGATGTCTTGGGCGGCCCCGGGATAGCTCTCGATCACTGGGATGCCGAGCTTTCGAAGGCGCTCCGCAAGCCGGATGCCTCGGGCGGTGAGGCGCTGCATGCTGGGCAGTAGGCTCGGATAGACGTTGATGCCGCGCCGCTTCAGCGTTCGCTCGCAGACACGCATAATGCCATATTGGTTCCGGCCGGGATCGTCGTCGCCGACGTGCAGACGGCCCCTGGGCAGACACAAAGGCGAGTCGATCGAAACGATGTCCGGGCAATCCTTCTGGATCGCCTCGACCAACGCGTCATCAGATCCAATGAGGCGGGTCGTCGCAACTGAGCCGCGAAGCGCGCAATATCCGGACGGTTTCGTCTCCGAGCCCGTCAAATCGATGCCGACAATAACAGTGCCAACCATGCGGTTGCCGAACAGATTGTTGAACGCCGGCGGCGGCGAATGCTGCAAGCGCCCGGGATCCGGTAGCGCGGAGTCGGGATGCGCATGGCCTGCCAGCTCGACCTGCGCGGCGCCGAACCGACCAATCTCGAGCAGCAAATCGCGATGCTCTACTTGCTCGACAACATAATCAAGGATCGAGCACATGGCATGGACGTCTGCAAAGTTGTAGCGGATGAGCTGCCGAAGCGAGTGGACGTCGCCGCGCAGATAGCGATACCAAAGGAGGACGGCTTCGGCGCCGTCGATGTGGGGCACGTCGCTGCGGACGTTGATGCCCAGCAATTGCTCCAAGACCTTCTGGCCGCCGACTAGGCCCAGCCGCCTCGCCGCATAGCGAAGGTCGATATGAAAGCGCGGGATTTCTACAGCCTCGAAGGTCTGAAGAAGGAACGGTACGTCGAACAGTGTGCCGTTAAACGTGACCAATGTGTCGGCAGTTGTAAGCGCGGCCAAAAGGGGTGTCGGATCGTCGCCACTGACATAGACGCCGTAGCGGCCGTCAATCATATAACCAACGATCGTAACGCGATCGTAATAGCGGCTTAGCCCGGTAGTTTCGATGTCAAGAAAGAGAACGGATTTGCCAGCATCAAGCGCCGAGAGCAGCCGTCTATCCGCCCGCAGCTGCGCCTTCGATCGCTGTGGCAGCGGCTTTCGCAATGTCCCGCTGATACCCGTGAGATTCATAAGTCGCATGGTTCTATGCCGAAGACGCGCGCAACGCCAGCGAGCGCCCACGCCTTTAGCGATTTCCCAAGCGTCTGCTTTTCCTACGCTGTTGGCGAAGAGCAGACTTTCCGTTCCCGGCCAAGTGAGGCCACTCTGCTCCACGGAAACATAGACCCCTCCGTCAATTCCAAGTCCGATAACAAACGCTGCCGGAACAGGCGGCGCTGCCATCCTCATCTGCGATGCCGCCAAAATCCGATCACTGCCCTATGCCCCCTACCCCTTCCGCGGCCCATGCATCGCGAACATCTCCGAAGCGATCGCCTCGCCCACCGCCTTGGCATCGCCCCGGCGCGCCGCGATCGCGGCCCAGGCGGCGGAGGTGGCGCGGCCCGCCTCCATGACGGCCTCGTTCGCCTCCCGCCACGCTTTTTCCAGCCAGGCCTCCTCCCGCCTTTGCGCATCGGTCCACCCGGCGCGGGGATCGGCGGTGGCGCGGGCGGCGCCGGCGAACGGGCCGGTCGGCGCGGGCGGCCAGGCCGGGGGCTCGATGCCGCCCGTCGAGGTCACGCCCAGCCCGCCCCGATACTCGTCGAGCGCCTTCGTGGCGGCGTCGTACGCCGCGTGCGCCGCGTTCCAGGCGCGGTGGACCTCGGCCATCTTCACATAATGCACGTCGGGCTCGCGCGGCCGGTTCCAGCCCAGCAGGCGCAGCGACGCCGCCTCCACCGCGTCGAACGTCCCGGGGTCGTCGATCCACCTGGCGCCGTGCCTTTGCTCGATGACGCGGATGGTCATGCCGAGCAGGTCGACGAAGGTCGCGACGTGCTGGCCGCCGAACTGGTCGTCCCGGTCCAGCGACCGCTCGAGCCGCGCCTCGACCTCCTGGGTCAGCGCCCTCCCGTTCGCGTCCGCCGCCCGCTGCATCCGGTCGCGGAGCCGAGGGGTCGTCTTCATGTTGAGCGGCGCCCGCTTCGCCTTGTCGCCCTTGCTCGGCCGCCCGACCTTTCTCCCTTCCATCCAATCGCTCCCGGAAAATAATTTCCTGCGTACATTTATACGGCTTTTATCTTGAAGCAAGCCCGCGCGCTGCGGTAGTCGGCGTCCCTCAGCCGATTCGGGATCAGGAGGAAGAAGATGGACGATCAGGTGACGGGGGCTGTCCCGCCCGGGCAGGAGGCGGCGCCCGAAAAGCGCCAAAGGGTCTTCATTCTCGGCGAGCACGAGCCGCTCCCGGAATGTGTGAAGGAAGGGGACGAGGGCGTGTTCGTCATCCGCCTGGTCGCCCCCACGCGCGAAGAGGTGGAGGCCGCCCGTGCCGCGTAATAACGCGAAAATAACGCGGGGCAGGCCCTTCGCGCCCGGCAATCCCGGCAGGCCTCACGGCGCGCGGCATCACGTCACGCGCGCCGTCGAATTGCTGATGGAGGGCGAGCACGAGCAGCTCACCCGCATCGCGATCGACAAGGCGCTCGACGGAGACACGGCCGCCTTGCGCCTCTGCCTGGATCGGATCGCCCCGCCGCGGCGGGACGTGCCGGTCTCGATCGCGCTCCCGCCCGTCCGCTCGGCCGAGGAGGCGGCGGAGGCCTCTTCATCCGTGCTCGCGTCGGTCGCCAAAGGCGAGGTCACGCCGGACGAGGCGGGCCGGATCATGGCCTTGCTGGCGTCTCACAAGAGCATCATGGCCGCGGGCGATCTCGAGCGGCGGATCGCCGCGCTCGAGGAGGCGGGGCGATGAGCCTGGAGAAACGCGTGTCCGATCTGGAAGCGGCCGCGGGCGCCGGGGATCCGTCCTGCGGAAAGCCGTGGCACCAGGTGATCGTTCGTGAGGGGCAATCGCTCGCCGATGTCGTCCGCGCCTACGGCATCGAGAAGATCGGCGAACATGACAATCTGCTCATCTGGACGATCGTTTCCCCGAAGTTCGACGAGCAGGGACGCATCATTCCGCCCCGACCGGACAGGAACGTCGGCATCCGCCGCGGAAACTGGCGCGAGCTGTGCGGTCTCTAGGCCGTATCGACATCCAAGGGTCGCTGAGCACCCCCTCTCCCCGGCGGGGAGAGGGCTGGGGTGAGGGGGCTCGGCATTGGAGCTGAATCTCGGACTCAGAACCCCCTCTCCCAACCCTCTCCCCCCTGGGGAGAGGACTTTAGGTCGCAGCCAGTCCCCAACACTCAACCCCGCCCCTTCCCTCACCGCCCCCGCACGTTATTTGATGGTGAAATGACAGCTCGTCTCTTGGCCGCCCTGCTCCTCTGCGCCGCCTGGCTGGCCGCGGCTCCGGCGCTCGCCGACGAGCGCGCGTTCGATGCCGCGCTCGCCGATTTCCGCCAGTTTCACCGCGCCGAGGTGCAGCGATCGGGCATCGTCGGAAGCAGCTTCTATTTCGTGCGGGGCGGACGCATCGTCGCCGCCGACCATCTGGGCGAGCAGGACGCCGAGGCCCATGTCCCGGTCGACGCGCGGACCATCTATCACTGGGCCTTGATCACCAAGACGATGACCGGGATCGCGATCATGCAGCTTCGCGACCGCGGGCTGCTGTCGCTGGACGACCCGATCACGCGCTACGTCCCGGAGCTGGCCCGGGTCCACAATCCGTTCGGCGACATGAGCGCGATCACCTTGCGGCAGCTGATGACCCACAGCGCCGGCTTTCGCGGAGGGACCTGGCGCTGGCGCGACCGGGACTGGCAGCCGTTCGAGCCGCCGGGCTGGGCGCAGCTCGAGGCGATGCTGCCTTATACCGAAATCGAGTTCCGCCCCGGCTCGCGGTTCAGCTACTCCAATCCCGGCATCGTCTATCTCGGCCAGGTGATCGAGCGGCTCACCGGCGAGGATTTCGAAGTCTATGTCGACAAGAACATCCTGCGGCCGCTGGGCATGCACGAGAGCTATTTCGACCGCACTCCGCCCTACCTCCTGCCGCATCGCGCCCACAGCTATTATCTGCGCGGCGGCCGGCGCGTCGCCGCCCCGTTCGACGTCGATACCGGCGTCACGGTCTCCAACGGCGGGCTCAACGCGCCGCTTCCCGACATGGCGAAATATGTCGCCTTCCTGCTCGGCGATCCCGCGCGCCGGGCCGAATATGACCTCGTCCTGAGGCGCGCCTCGCTCGAGGAGATGTGGCGGCCTTTAATCTCGGCCGGCGCCGACTTCACCCAGGGCCGGATGGCGCCGACCACGCAAAGCGGCCTCAACTTCTTCATCGATGCCGAGGGCCCGATCCGGTTCGTCGGCCACAATGGCGATCAGAACGGCTTTCGCGCCTATCTCAGCCTCTGCCCCGACCAGCACGCCGGCAGCCTGCTCGCCTTCAACACCGAAACCCGCGACGTCCGCAACGACCCCTCCAACCGCGACACCCCCGAATCCCGCATCGCCCTGGCGACCGGCCGCCTTTGCGCCGCGTTGGCGCGCTGAAGCCGGACGTTGGGCGCGAGACAAATTACTCCCCTCCCCGGCGGGGAGGGGCTGGGACAGGGCTTCCTAGGCCGTATCGACATTCAAAGGTCGCGGAGCGCTCCCTCTCCCCGGCGGGGAGAGGGCTGGGGTGAGGGGGCTCGGCGCTGGAGGCTGAATCTCGGACTCAGAACCCCCTCACCCAACCTTGCGCAGGTCGCGCTGCCCCCCGGGCAGCGCTGAACCGCGCGGGGCGCGGTTCACCTGCGTAACCCCCTTGGGGAGAGGGCTCTAGAAGCTGAATGTCGGTATGCCCCGGTTCGCGACGGAGTTAGATCACGCGCGCAATATTGTGCGGCCGACGGCATGCGCATCCACGGCGGCGCGGCTGAACAGCATCGGCTGCATCTCGCCGGCGATCCAGTGCGCATATTGGTCGCGATAATGGGGCGAGCCGGGGTCGTTCGACTGGCCGGGGAAATTCAGCATCAGCGAATTGTCCCAGGCGCCGACGTCGATCACCTGGAGATAGGAGGCGCCGCCGGCGACCTGCCAGGCCGGGGCGCCGCGCAGCCAGCGCGCCATGACCGTGAAGCTGTCGCCCCCCGATCCCTCCCCCTCGATCGGCGGAAAGGCCGCGGCGATGGCGGGGATACGCGACAGCGGATGCCGGATCCGCACCTGGTGCAGGGTCCCCCAGCGCCACGCGGCTGGATCGGGGCCCAATTGCGTGCGCGCCGAGGCCCAGGCGGCGGCGAGCGCGGTGTCGAACAGGGCGTCGCGGGCGGCGGCGGGATCGGCCCCGAGCCGCCGGTCGGGAAAAGCGAGCAGCCCGAGCAGGACCGAGGGCGAGATCTCGTCCACCAGTCCGCGCGCTCGCTCGGGGACGATCGCGGCGAGCATGCGATTGCCGAGCTCCCGCCAGAGGATCTCGAACAGGGCGGCCGGCCCGCTCCCGGCGTCGAGCCGCCCATCCCAGCCGCGCAGCATCGCGATCGCCGGCTCGGCTTCCGCCGAGCCCTGGGCGGGCAGAAGCGCGATCAGCTGCCGCGCCGGCGTGGACAGGGTGTCGTGCTGAAGCGCGACGCTGTCGGCGAGGCGGTGCCGCGGCTGCGCCGACAGCACGTCGGCGATCCGCTGGTAGCGATAGGGCTCGCGGAAGGAGAAGGCCGGAATGCGGTCGCGCGGCCAGCCTTCCGGAAGGTTGTTCTGGTTGGCCGAGGCGAACCAGCCCTTGGCCGGATTGTAGTCGCTGGGCAGCGCCCGGAAGTCGCGGATCCCGGTCCAGTCGTAGCGGCCGTCGCCGGGCACCGGCATCAGCCCGTCGCCCCTGCGGCGCACGGGCACGAAGCCGATCGCCTGCCAGCCGTGATTCCCGTCCACATCCGCATAATGGAAGTTGGTCGGCGAGGGATGGAAGCGGAAGGCGGCCTCGTGCAGTCCGGCCCAGTCCCGCGCCAGGTTGATCGCGATCATCGCGAAAGCGCCGCTTGCGCCCGGCTGCAGGTCGACGGCGGCGAGCGCGGTGGCGCGGCGGCGCGCGGGATCGTGCGAGACCACCGGTCCCTGCGCCGCATAGCGCAGGGTCGCGGTCCTCGGCGGCGCGCCCTTGACCGGGATCGAGATTTCGACCCGTTCGAACGCCCGCCAGCCCTCGCCGTGGCGGTAGCGTTCCGGATCGTCGGGGTGCAGCTCCAGGACGAACAGATCCTCCTGGTCGATATGGAAATTGGTGCGGCCGAACGCGAACCGGTCCGTATGGCCCTGCATGATCCCCGGCAGGCCGGGGGCGCCGCCGCCGATCACGTCCAGCCCCGGAGCGGTCAGATGGGCGACGTGGCGCGGATCGAAGCTGCCGATGCCGAGATGCGGATCGTTGGCCAGGATCGGCCGTCCGGTCGCGCTTCGGCCGGGGCCGACCGTCCAGGCATTGCTGCCCGCATTGGCGCGGGCGTTGTCGGCCGCCGCGGAGGGGCCGTCGGCCGGGACGAGCGAGCCGAAGGGCAGCCCGCCAAGGCGCAATATCCCCAGGTCCGCCTCGGACACCGCCGCCGCGTCGAGCCCTTCCGGCACGCTCAAGGTCCAGGCCGGCCGCAATGGCGCGACGATCGCGTCCAGCTCGAGCAGGCCCATGGCGGCGAGCCGGGCGCGGCGTATCTCGTCCCCGACGCTGCCGAACCCCTCGCCGCGCGCGATCACCATGCCCCGCAGGTCCCACTTCAGCGGGCTGACGCCGAGGATGCGATATTCGGGCGGCAGCAAGGCGGGATCGGCGAGGACCTCGTCGATGCGGGCATTGATCCCCGCCGCATAGGCGCTGGCGCAGGCGAGGATGTTCGCCGGCACGCCCGCCAGCTCCGCCTCCGGATCGCCGCGGAACAGGAACAGGCGCGCCGCGGCGTCATGCTCGGCGAAGGCGGGCCCGAACGCCTCCGCCAGCCGCCCCAGCTCGCGCCGGTGCGACAGGTCGAGCTGGAACAGCCGGTCCCGCGCGACGACATAGCCCTGGCCGAAAAAGGCGTCGGGGATGGAGCGGGCACGGATATGGGGGACTCCATAGGGATCGTCGAGGATCTCGACGGGCGCCGACAGGCCGGGCGCGGCGACCTGGCGCGCGGGCAACACCGGCCCCGCCGCCCCGAGCCGGGCAGTGGGCAGGAGCGCCACCGTCGCGGCCGACCCGAGCAGGAATGAGCGGCGAGTGAGCATCATCGGCAATCTTTCCCTCGGGGATTTAATGTCCAGCTTAGCGCCCGCCCGCGGCCGGCGTCACATCAATGCGCGCGGGCGGCATAGGGTCAGGCTATGGCGCATCGCTTCATGTGCCCGGAGTCATGCGCGGGAGAGCATAGACGTGCGCGTCGCCCGGATAGGAAGCGTCGATACGCGTGGCGATGCCCCTCTCGTCGAACCGGAAGAACATTATGCGATTGTCGGCTTTCATGACGAAGCGATCGGGGCCGATTTGGGTGAGCGGGAAGCGGCCGGAGGAGCTCTGCCACCAGAGCCGGCGCCGATCGACCAGCACCTGGCCCTCGGCGCCGTTGGGGCGGCGGTAGCTGCCCGCATAGCGCGGCAGCGTGGCGGGATCGGAGGCGATCTCCGGCACAGGCGGCGCATAATGCGCGCGCCAGCGCGCAACGTTCGCGGCCGCGGGGCCCGCGCAGGGCAAGGTGGCGTCGAGGAACTGGACCAGCACCGCGCAGGTCAGCGCGTTGGTCTCGATCGGGCCGATGCCGCTGTGCCCGCTCAGCCCGGCGCCGTTCGAGAGGGCGACGAAGACGAGCTGGCGCTCGGGCACGACCAGAGCCACGGCGGAATAGGCGTTGTCGTAATAGCCATAATGATAGAGCAGGCGGTGCCCGCGATAGGTCTCCGCATACCAGCCATAGGCATAAGGCAGGCGCTCGCCGCTCGCCGTGACCACGGGCGTCCACATCGCCTGGAGCGTGGCCGGGCGGAGCAGGTGCCCGCGCATCACCTCGTCGGCAAAGCGGGCATAATCGCGCGCGGTGCTGACCACGTTCGCGGCGGCATTGGGCTCCGGGTCGGGCGGAATCGTCGCGACGGGTTCGACGCCGCCATAGATGTTGTAGGGCACGGCGAGCCGCGCGTTGATGCTTCGATAATGGGCGATGCGCTCCGCGCCGAGGCCCGGCTCGTTCGCGGCGACCGCGCCCGGCGTGGTCTGCCTGAGGCCGAGGGGCGCGATCAGGCGCGCGCTGAACGCCTGCGCCAGGCTCTGGTGGGTGACGCCGCTGAGCACGCTGCCGAGCTGCCCGTAGATATTGCCGTCATAGGCGAAGGCCTGGCCGGGCGGATTGCTCTGCGAGGTCATGCTGAGCACGTGGCCGACCGTGATCCGCGCGTCGGTGAAGGACGGATCGAAGCGCTGCATCGGCGTGTCGAGCGAAAGCCTGCCCTGCTCCACGAGCTGCATCAGCATGACCGAGGTCATCGGCTTGGTGAGCGAGGCGATGTTGAACACCGTCGCCGGGGTCACCGGCCGGTGCCCCTCGATGTCGGCCCAGCCGCGGGCGCCCGTCCACACCAGCCGGCCGCGGAGCATCAGAGCGGCGGAGACGCCGGGCAGCATGAGCTCGCGTGCATTCCGATCGAGCGCGGCATCCAGCGGAGCGAAGCGGCCGTGGCGCGGCGGGGCTTGCGCGGAGCCCGAGACGGCGAGGAGGAGAAGGGCCAGGCATGCCGAACGAAGGCTGGGCATGGGGAAGGGGTAACATGGCGGACAAAGAGCGGCAATGCTGGCCGCGCGCTGCTCAAGCTGTTGCGGACATTTGATCTATCGGCGGACCCGTGCCTGGTCGGGGGGCGACAGTTCAATCTCCTCGCAATTGTCCCCCGGCCCCGCCCGGTCGACGACGAGGAAGTCGGTCTCGGCGTCGAGGACGAGCAGGAAGTGGTGCCAGACGCCCTTGCGGTAATGGACGCCCTGATGACCCTCCGCGCGGAACACCCTCATCTTGGCGGGATCGAAGGCGCCCGCGGGCGCGACCGCGACGAGGTAGGGCCGGCCGCCGAGGGGGATGAAGCTCTGGCTGCCGAGCGGGTGGCGCTCGAACTGCCTCAGCACCAGCTCGGCGAGCGGGCGGGCGCGGAAGAGGCTGATCGCGCCGGCGCCGCCTTCGTCCGCGACGTCGATCTCGACGAGGCGGTCGTAGCGGACCGCGTGGCCCTGGTTGATGTCGAGCTTTACCGCCGCGTCCGAGGCCTCGATCACGCTGCCGAACGGCGCGAAGGCCTCGGCGGTCAGTGGCTCGGGGGTGAGTTCGCGCATCTCTCTTCCTCGCTCCGGCCCATGCGGCATTTGAAGGCTTGTACGAAGCGGTGCTCCGTTTCATCCTGCCCGGCTTGATAGGCGCTGGAATTGACCGAGCAAAGCACCCCCCGCGATCTGATCGGCTACGGACGGACGCCGCCGCATGCCGCATGGCCGGGCGGCGCGCGGATCGCGGTCCAGTGTGTGCTCAATTACGAGGAGGGCGCCGAGGCCAATGTGATGGACGGCGATGCGGGGGCGGAGGTCTTCCTCTCCGACATCGCCAATGCCGCGCCGGTGACGGGGGCGCGGCACATGAGCATGGAGCAGATCTACGAATATGGCTCGCGCGCCGGAATCTGGCGGCTGCTGCGGCTGTTCGCGCGCTATGATGTTCCGGTGACGGTGTTCGGCGTCGCGCTGGCGATGCAGCGCAATCCGGCCGTGGTGGAGGCCTTCCTGGAGGCCGGGCACGAGATCGCCTCGCACGGCTGGCGCTGGATCAATTACCAATATGTGCCCGAAGCCGAGGAGCGCGCGGACATGGAGCGCGCGATCGAGGTCCACCGGCAGCTGACCGGCGAGCGCCCGCTCGGCTGGTACACCGGGCGGACCAGCCCCAATACGCGCCGGATCGTGGCGGAGGAGGGCGGCTTCCTCTACGACGCCGACGATTATTCGGACGACCTGCCCTTCTGGACGAAGGCGGCGGGCAGGAGCCACCTGATCGTCCCCTATTCGCTGGAGACCAACGACATGCGCTTCGCCAGCGCCAACATGCATACGGGCGACCAGTTCTTCGCTTACCTGCGCGACACGTTCGACACGCTCTATGCCGAGGGCGAGGAGCGGCCGAAGATGATGTCGGTCGGGCTCCATTGCCGGCTCGCCGGGCGGCCGGGCAAGATGGCCGGGCTCGAGCGCTTCCTTCACTATGCTTCCGGGCACAAGGACGTCTGGTTCTGCCGTCGCATCGAGATCGCGCGGCACTGGCGCGCCACGCACCCGGCCGAAGGGCCGGTCTCGGAATGACCATGTTCGACGATCTGCGCCGCCATCATGTCAATCTCGCCCAGCCCAGGCTCGGCGCCGAAATCGTCTATGCGACCGACGATTTCTTCGCCGACAAGGCGCGCCTGATCGACCCTGCCGAGCCGGTCTTCATCCCCGGCAAATATGACGAGAACGGCAAGTGGATGGATGGGTGGGAAAGCCGGCGCAAGCGGACGCCCGGCCACGATTGGTGCGTGCTCCGCCTCGGCGTGCCGGGGCTGGTTGCGGGCTTCGAGATCGACACGCGGCATTTCACCGGCAATTACCCGCCGGGCGCAGAGATCCTCGTCTGCCGCAGCAACGAGGCGGTGCCTGGCGAGGAGGCGGGCTGGACCAGGGTCACCGAACGGCTCGCGCTGAACGGGGACGATCGCATCTACGTGCCCGTCGACCATGACGAGCCCGTCACCCATGTCCGCCTCGACATCTTCCCCGACGGCGGCGTCGCCCGGCTGCGCGTCTGGGGGCGGGTCGCCAAGGACTGGTCGGCGGTCGGCGCCGACGAGCGGCTCGACCTGCTGGCGATGGAGAATGGCGGCCGCGGCATCATCGCCAACGACGAGCATTATGGGGCGGTCGAGAATCTCACCGCGCCGGGACGCGGGATCAACATGGGCGACGGCTGGGAGACGCGGCGGCGCCGCGAGCCCGGGCACGACTGGGCGGTGCTCGAGCTTGGCGCGCCGGGGCTGATCGACGAAGTGGTCGTCGACACCGCTCATTTCAAAGGCAATTATCCGGACCGATGCTTTCTCCAGGCGTCCCCCGCCGCAAGCGGCTCGCCCGAGGAGATCGCGGCCCAATCGGAAAGCTGGCCGGTGCTGCTCCCCGAAGCGAAGCTCCAGGCGGACAAGGTCCATGTCTTCCGGGATGGCCTCGCCGAGCTCGGCCCGGTCCGCTTCGTGCGGCTCAACATCATCCCCGATGGCGGCGTCAGCCGGCTGCGGCTGGTCGGGCGGGTTGCACGATGACCGCTTTGTTCGAACATTCGCCCTGGGTGGAGGCGCGGGCCGACGCGCGTCCGTCGTCGGGGGACCGCCATGCCGATCTGATGGCCGTGGTCCACGAGGCGAGCCGCGAGGAGCAGCTCGCCCTGATCCGCGCCCATCCCGAGCTGGCGGGCAAGGCCGCGGTCGACGGCAGTCTCACCGAGGCGAGCGCCGCCGAGCAGGCCAGCGCCGGGCTCGACCGGCTGACCCAGGCCGAGTATGACCGCTTCCACGCGCTCAACGCCGCTTATCGCGCGCGTTTCGGCTTCCCCTTCATCATCTGCGTGCGCCTGACCGACAAGGCGGGCATCCTCGCCGCGATGGAGCGCCGCCTCGGCAACGACCGCGACACCGAGATCGAAACCGCGATCGGGCAGATCGGCGAGATCGTCCGGCTGAGACTGGAGTCGACCGCATGACCACGCTCACCACCCATGTCCTCGACACGATGCACGGCCGGCCCGCCGCCGGCATGGCGATCGTGCTGAGCGGCCCCGGCGGCGAGATCGCGCGGGGCACGACCAATGGCGACGGCCGCTGCCCCGATCTGCTGCGGGGCGCGCTCGCGCCGGGGCGCTATGCGCTTCGCTTCGCCGTCGCCGATTATTTCCGCGCGGCCGGAATCGCTCTGCCCGATCCGCCCTTCCTCGACGAGGTGAATGTCGAATTCGGCATCGCCGCGGACGGCGGTCATTATCACGTGCCGCTTCTGGTCTCGCCTTTCGCTTATTCGACCTACCGGGGCAGCTGAATGGCGGGTTTCGATCTTGGCGAATGGCTGAATCTCGCGCTCAGATGGCTGCATCTGACCGCGGGCATCGCCTGGATCGGGTCGAGCTTCTATTTCGTCTGGCTGGACAATCATCTGACCAAGCCGGCCGCCGGCGAGGCCTCGGGCGAGCTCTGGTCGGTCCATGGCGGCGGCTTCTACCACAATCAGAAATACCAGGTCGCGCCGCGCGAGATGCCCGAGCAGCTCCACTGGTTCAAATGGGAAGCCTATTTCACCTGGATCAGCGGCTTCTCCCTGCTCGTCCTGATCTATTATGTCGGGGCCCAGAGCATCCTGATCGATCCGGCCAAGGCGGCGCTCGGCCAGGCCGCGGCGATCGCCATCGGCCTGTCGGCGATCGCGCTCGGCTGGCTCATCTATGACGGCCTGTGCCGCTCGCCGCTCAAGTCCAGCAATCTGGTGCTGGGCGTCTGGTGGTTCGTGATCCTCCTGTTTGCCGCCGTGGCGCTGGACGCCCTGTTCAATGCACGCGCGGCCTATCTGCACGTCGGGGCGATCATCGGCACGGTGATGGTCGCCAACGTCTTCTTCATCATCATCCCGAACCAGCGCAAGGTCGTGGCCGACCTGATCGCCGGCCGCACCCCCGATCCGGCGCTCGGCGCGGCGGCCAAGCAGCGCTCGCTGCACAACAATTACATGACCCTGCCGGTGCTGTTCATCATGATCAGCCAGCATAGCCCGATGACCTATGGCGCCCAGCGGCCCTGGCTGGTGCTGGCGCTGCTCGGCCTCACCGGCGTTGCCGTCCGCCATGTCTTCAACCTGCGAGCGCGCGGGCTCGCGACAAGCGGGGCGATCGCCGTCGCCGTGGCGCTCGCGCTCGCCAGCGTCACCTATGTCACGCTGGAGAAGGGCAGCCGCGAGGCAGGGCCGGCGGGGCCGGTCGCCTTCGCCCAGATCCAGCCGATCCTGGCCACCCATTGCGGGGCCTGCCACAGCCCCCATCCGACCAACCCGGCCTTCGCGACGCCGCCGCTCGGCCTGGTGCTCGACAGCTACGAGCATGTCAGCGCCGCCGCTGCGCGGATCAAGGCGCGGGCGGTGGACAGCGAGACCATGCCGCTCGGCAACATGACCCACATGACGCAGGCCGAGCGGCAGCTTCTCGGCGCCTGGATCGCCTCGGGGACTCCGCGATGATCCGCTTCCTCCTCGACGGCGCGGTGATCGAGGTCGGGGACCCCGATCCCACCGCCACCCTGCTCGATCATCTCCGCTACGCGCTCGGCCGCACCGGCACCAAGGAAGGCTGCGCCGAGGGCGATTGCGGCGCCTGCACAATTCTGCTCGGCGAGCTCGAGGGCGATTCGGTCAGATGGCGCGCGGTCAATGCCTGCATCCTCTTCCTGCCGATGGTCGACGGCAAGGCGCTGCGGACGGTCGAGAGCCTCGGCGGCAACCACCCGGTCCAGCGCGAGCTGGTCGAACGCCACGGCTCGCAATGCGGCTTCTGCACGCCGGGCTTCGTGATGTCGCTCTACGGCCGCAGCATCGGCGCGACGGGGACCGAGGGCGTGCCGGTGGGCGACGTCATCGCCGGCAATCTCTGCCGCTGCACCGGCTACGGCCCGATCCTCGCGGCCGGCGAAGCGGTGCCGCGGGGGGCAGCGGAGGATGACGGGACGCTGGAGGCGCTCCGCGTCCTCCAGCCCGCTTACGGCCACCCCGCCAGCGCCGACGCGCTCGCTGACCTCCTGCTCGCCCATCCGGACACCCGCATCGTCGCCGGCGCCACCGACGTCGGGCTCTGGGTCACCAAGCAGCATCGCGAGCTCGGCCCGACCGTGTTCATCGGCGACATCGCCGACCTGAGGGGGATCGAGGAAAGCGCGGAGGCGCTCACCCTGGGCGCGGCGGTCCGCTATTCCGAAGCCCGCGAGCCGCTCGCCCGCCTGCATCCCGATCTCGGCGAGCTGGTCCGGCGGATCGGCGGAGTCCAGGTCCGCAATGCCGGCACGATCGGCGGCAATATCGCCAACGGCTCCCCGATCGGCGACATGCCGCCGGCCCTGATCGCGCTCGGCGCCCAGCTCGGCCTCCGCCGCGGAGCCGAGCGCCGCACCATCGCGCTGGAGGATTTCTTCATCGATTATGACAGGCAGGATCTGGCACCCGGCGAGTTCGTCGAGAGCGTCAGCATCCCCCGCCCGTCGTCCGGCATGCTGGTCCGCATCGTCAAGCTCTCCAAGCGCTTCGACAGCGACATATCGGGCGTCTGCGGCGCCTTCGCGCTGCGCATCGAAGATGGCGTGGTTCGCGAGGTCCGGGTCGCCTTCGGCGGGATGGCGGCGATTCCGGCGCGGGCGCCCGGCTGCGAGGCCGCGCTCACCGGCAAGCCCTGGAACGAGGAGACGGTCGAAGCGGCGGCACGCGCGCTCGCCGAGGATTACAACCCGATCGACGACCTGCGCGGCTCCGCCGCCTACCGCCGCAAGGTCGCCGCCAACCTGCTGCGCCGCCTCTGGGCCGAGCGCAGCGAGCCCGTCAGCGTTCTGTCGGTCGGGACTCTCGATGGCTGACCGCACCGCCTCGCCGCCCCGGGCCCGTCTCGGCGAAGTCCACCGGCCGCTGCCGCACGACAGCGCCGACCTCCATGTCGCGGGCGCGGCGGCCTATGTCGACGACCTTCCCGAGCCGGTCGGCGTGCTCCACTGCGCCTTCGGCCATGCCGCCGAGGGCCATGCGACCCTGGTCTCGCTGGACCTGGATGCGGTGCGCGCCGCGCCCGGCGTCGTCGCCGTCCTCACCGCCGCCGACATACCGGGCGAGAACAATGTCGGGCCGGTCGTCCATGACGATCTTCTCCTCGCCGACGGCGAGATCCTCTATCCCGGCCAGCCGCTTTTCCTCGTCGCGGCGACCAGCACGCGCGCCGCGCGCCGCGCGGCCCGTCTGGGCAAGGCAATGGTCGAGCCGCGCCCTGCTTTGGTCACGATCGCGGACGCGCAGGCTGCGGGCTCCGAGATCGAGGCGACGCAAATCATGACCTGCGGCGATGCCGCCGCCGCGCTCGCCGCCGCGCCGCACCGCCTCGCCGGCCGTCTCGAAATGGGCGGCCAGGAGCATTTCTATCTCGAAGGCCAGGCGGCGTTCGCCACGCCAGGCGAGCAGGGCCGGATCCACGTGATCAGCTCCACCCAGCATCCGAGCGAGGTCCAGCATCTCGTCGCGACCCTGCTCGGCCTGCGCCATGCCCAGGTCACCGTCGAGGTCCGCCGGATGGGCGGCGCGTTCGGCGGGAAGGAGACCCAGGCCGCCGCCTTCGCGGCCGCCTGCGCCCTGGTCGCGGCCAGGACCGGCCGGCCCGCCAAGTTCCGCGCCGACCGCGACGACGACATGGTCTCGACCGGCAAGCGGCACGATTTCGCCGTCGACTTTGAGGTGGGCTTCGACGGCGAGGGCCGGATCGAGGGCATAAGGATCGCGCTTGCCTCGCGTTGCGGCGCCACCGTCGATCTCTCGCCGGCGATCAACGACCGCGCCATGTTCCACGCCGACAATTGCTATTATCTGCCCGCGGTCGAGATCGTCTCGCACCGGCTCAAGACCCACAGCGTCTCCAACACCGCCTTTCGCGGCTTCGGCGGGCCGCAGGGGATGATGGCGATCGAGCGGGTGATGGACGCGATCGCCTCGGCGCTCGGCCGCGATCCGCTCGATGTCCGCCGGGTCAATCTCTACGGGCCCGGCCGCGACGTGACCCCCTATCATATGACGGTCACCGACAATGTCGCGCCGGAGCTGATCGCCGAGCTCGCCGAGAGCGCCGATTATGGCGCGCGCCGGGCCGCGGTGGAGGCGTTCAACGCAGGACACAGGATCCTCAAGAAGGGCCTCGCGCTGACCCCCGTGAAGTTCGGGATCAGCTTCACCACCACCCACCTCAACCAGGCGGGCGCCCTGGTCCTCGTCTATGCCGACGGTTCGGTCCATCTGAACCATGGCGGCACCGAGATGGGCCAGGGGCTGATGATCAAGGTCGCCCAGGTGGTGGCGGACGTCTTCGCCGTGCCGATCGACGCGGTGAAGATCAGCGCGACGCGCACCGACAAGGTCCCCAACACCTCCGCGACCGCGGCCTCGTCGGGCTCCGACCTCAACGGCATGGCCGCGCGGAACGCCGCAACGGCGATACGGGACCGGCTCGCCGATCTTGCCGCTTCGATCTTCGGCTGCGCGGCCGGCGACATCGCCTTCACCCCCGAGGGCGTCGCCGGCAACGGCCGGAGCCTCGCCTTCGCCGACCTCTGCCGCCGCGCGCACCTCGCCCGCATCTCGCTGTCCGCGACGGGCTTCTACGCGACCCCGGACATCGCCTACGACCGGGCCAGCCATCGCGGCCGGCCGTTCCTCTATTTCGCCTATGGCGCGGCCTTGAGCGAGGTCGTGATCGACACGCTCACCGGCGAGCACAAGGTCGTCGCCGTCGATATCCTCCACGATGTCGGCCGCTCGCTCAATCCGGCGATCGACATGGGGCAGATCGAGGGCGGCTTCATCCAGGGCATGGGCTGGCTGACCATGGAGGAGCTGGTCTACGATGCGCGCGGCCGCCTGCTCACCCATGCGCCTTCCACCTACAAGATCCCGACCGCCAACGACCGCCCGGCGCATATGGAGATCGCGATCTGGGAGCGCGGGCGCAACGCGGAGCCCACCATCCACCGCTCCAAGGCGGTCGGCGAGCCGCCCTTGATGCTCGCCATCTCGGTCTTCTCGGCGCTGACCCAGGCGGTCGCCGCCGCAGCGCCGGGCAAGGGGCTGCCGAATCTCGATGCGCCGACCACGCCCGAGCGCGTGCTCGCGGCGATCGACGAGCTGCGGTCCCGCAATGGCTGACTGGACTCTGCACGCCCGCGAGGCGCTGCGTCAGGGTCCGGCGGCGCTCGTCACCATCCTCGCCGTCGAGGGCTCCGCGCCGCGCGGGCCGGGCGCGCGCATGGTCGTGACCGCGACCGGCCTTCGGGGCACGATCGGCGGCGGCCGGCTCGAGCATCTCTCCGCGGCGCAGGCGCGGGCGATCCTCGCGCTCGCGCCGGGAAGCTGGCGCGTCCAGGATTATCCGCTGGGGCCCTTGCTCGGCCAATGCTGCGGCGGGCGGGTGCGGCTGCTGGTGGAGCGTCTCGCCGACCCGCCCGACCGCGAGGGGCCGTTCGAGGTCGTCCTCGCCGACCAGGTCCTGCGCAGGCCGCTCAACGGGCAGGCGCCGCCGGCGCCGCTCAGCGCGCGCGGGCCGCTTCCCGTCGCCGGCGCGCGCTTCCTCGAACGCGTCGAGGCCGACAGCCTGCCGGTCCTGCTCTTCGGCGCGGGCCATGTCGGGCGCGCCATCGCCGCCCGCGCGGCCGGCCTGCCGCTCGACATCGCCTGGTACGACAGCCGCCCCGAGCTGGCGGACATTCCGGGCGTCGTCGTCATGGACGAGGCTGGGCTCACGGCCTGCGCTGGCGAGGCGTCCGAGGGCGCCGCGGTCCTCGTCCTCACCCACGATCACGGGCTGGACTATCGCGTCGTCGCGGCCGCGCTCGGCAGCGGCGCGCGCTTCGTCGGCCTGATCGGCTCGAAGACCAAGCGCGCCCGCTTCGCCTCGCGTCTCGCCGCCCACGGCGTGGACGGCGCGCGTCTGATCTGCCCGATCGGGCTTCCCGGCATAAACGGCCGGGAGCCGGAGGTGATCGCGATCGCCGCGCTCGCGCAATTGCTGATGCTGCGGGAGCCCGCATGAAGGCGTTTCGCGGCGAGATATTGAGCGTGCCCGAGGATCCGGCCGCCGCCGGCGCCAAGGCGATCCGCCATTTCGAGGACGGCCTGCTCGTCGTCGAGGACGGTCTCGTCCTCGCCTGCGGCGCTCATGCCGAGCTCGCCGGGCGCTTCGCCGAGGCCGAAATCGAAGCGCTCGACGGGCTGATCGTCCCCGGCTTCGTCGACGCGCACGTCCATTATCCGCAGATCGAGCGCATCGCGTCGCACGGCGAGCAGCTCATGCAATGGC
>Ga0070686_100000495_pt1 | contig 23806 bp, 23 predicted proteins | sample KBSS23LmetaG_FD_65654 | JGI IMG/M metagenome (GOLD analysis project Ga0070686, IMG submission 65654) | Switchgrass rhizosphere microbial communities from Kellogg Biological Station, Michigan, USA - KBS S2-3L metaG | ecosystem: Host-associated > Plants > Roots > Rhizosphere ... | reverse complement strand
CCTGATGAACGAGGCCATCGGCACCCCCGACGGCACGGTGGCCGATCCCGACGGGATCCAGGTGTTCTTCAACAGCGGCCCCACCACCACCTCGGGCACGGGCGAGATCACCGTGGCCAATGCCGACGGGACGGCAACGTTCACCCAGACCAACCAGCCGTTCTTCGCCTACCACCAGATCCTGGCCAAGGACGCGGTCTCGTCGGCCAAGACCTGGCAGCTGCAGATGCCGCCGACGGTGGGGTCGTTCAACTTCACGTTGTTCGTGGAGACCGACGTGCAGTACCTGCTGGTGATCAACGAGGTGATGGTGAACCCCCCGGCAGCCGCCAACCCGTCCAACCCGAGCAACCCGGACGCGACCGCCGAGTGGTTCGAGCTGTACAACGCCGGCACGCGCAAGGTCAACCTGCAGAACCTGGTGATCGCCGACTCGGCGGCGTCGGGGCGGCGGCCGTACCACCTGGTCTCGGCGTCGCTGGTGGTGCCCCCGGGCGGCTACGTGGTGCTGGGCAACTCCACCAACATCAGCAACAACGGCCAGGCGCCGGTGGACTACTCGTACGGCTCGGCGCTGGCGCTGGCCAACAGCCTCGACGCGGTGAAGATCGCGCGGGTGTACGGCACCGACACGCTCACCATCGACCGCACGCAGTTCGCGAGCGCGGCGACTTCGGCGGTGGACGGGGTTTCCCGCGAGCTGAAGAACCCGGCGCTCGACAACAGCAACATGGACGGGAGCAACTGGGCCAGCGCCCTGGTCACCGCCGTCTACGGCACCGGCGGCCGCGGCACGCCCAAGGCGCAGAACTCCACGTTCACGCCCTGATCCGTTGGAGGCCAGCGCCCGCCGCCGGCAGGTTGCGGCGGGCCTGGCCAGCGGGTCGCGCGGGAGCAGCCCGCGGAACCGTTCGTGCAGAGGGTCGGGTGCAGGCAGGGCTATTCCGGAATCTCTTGGTTCAACCACCACCCGCGTTTGGAGTGACATGAGCGCAGCTGTTTCCGTCCGCGCCGCCGCCGCCCGCATGCCGTGGCAGCGCCCGGCCGTGACCGAGCTTCCACGCCTGACCGAGCTCACGCTCACCACCGGCCCGACGATTCCAGGCGGGGGTGGGCCGGGCGGGGGCGGAAGCACCGTCATCCCCTGACCAGGCTCCGCCTTGGCGCGGAACAAGAAAGTGCGCGAGTGCCCCGGCGGCATTCGCGCACTTTCGCGTTCCGTGCCTGCCTGGCGGTGTATCCGTGCCGGGTGGACGCGGAGGGGGCGTGATCCCGCTTCCCAGGCATCGCTCTGGTTCGGCACGGGGCTCTCACAGAGGCCACGGAGGACACGGAGAAAAACCTCTGTGTCCTCTGTGTCCTCTGTGAGAGGCCGTTCTGTCGGAAGAGTCGGAATGCACGATGGCAATTGGTATCAGGAGGACGTGTTCATGAGGGCGGGGGATGCGTGATCGATCCCGCATCCCGGATGACACGAGGGGTCTGTTCCGCACTGCCGCCGATGTGCGCCGATTCGTCGGCCGTAGCGCATCCCTCGCCAACCTCCGCTCCCAGCCTCCGCCGCCGCCCGACACGCCGGAAACGTCTCGCGCCGCTACCGTCCGTCCCCCCGCCGTGGTATCCTTCCCTCCGCTTCCCCGCTGCGCTTCCCCGTCCACTCACCCGATGATCCGCTCGCGTACCGATAGCCGGGTGGTGCCGCCCACCGCGCCGCGCCGATGAGCGCGGCCCGACGGGTGCTGGACGCCGCCCGGCGACGCTTTCCCGCGGCGTACGAGCGCGCGCGGCGCATGGCCGCGCTCCCCCGCGGCGCCGCCGCGTGGTACGCGCATCGCCTGCGCTCGGGCCCGGGCGAGGCGGAAGAGGCGTACGGGAGCGAGTTCTGGGACTTTCACGACACCGGCGACTGGGACGGCTTCGCGCGGGTGGTGCTGCGGCACGCGCCCGCCCGCGCGGTGGTGGACGTGGGGTGCGGCGACGGCAAGCTGCTGGCGGCGGTGGCGCGCGCCGCCCCGGGCACGCGCGTGCTGGGCGTCGACTCGTCGCCCACGGCGCTGCGGGTGGCGCGCGGGCGCGGGGTGGAGACGCGCCCGCTGGACCTGGCGGCGGTGAGCCGGCGCCAGGTGGGCGAGATCGTTCGCGAGCTGGGGGCCTTCGACCTGGCCGTGTCGCTGGAGACGGTGGAGCACTTTCCGCCCTGGCACTCGGGGAAGCTGCTGCGGCTGGTGACCGTGGCGCCCGTCGTGGTGTTCTCGGCCGCGCAGCCGGGGCAGGGGGGCACGCTGCACGTGAACGAGCGGCCGGTGGAGCACTGGGTGCGGCGCTTCCGCCGGCTGGGATACGCGCTGTCGGCCGAGAACGAGGCGTTCCGCGCCGGGGTGCGCGCGCTGGACCTGCCGCCCTGGTACAGGGCCAACGTCAACCTGTTCGTGCGCCAGGGATGACGCACGCCGCCGCGCCCCCGTCCGTGACCGTGGGCATCGCCACCAGGAACCGGCCCGACGCGCTGCTGCGCAACCTGCGCTCGCTGCGGCTGCTGCGCGGGCTCGCGGCCGAGGCGGTGGTGGTGGACGACGCGTCGGACCCGCCGGTGGAAGCGCCCGTGCGCGCCGCGCTGGGCGACGATGCGGGGATCGAGGTGCGCTTCATCCGCCACGACGCCAGCCGCAGCACCTCGGCCTGCCGCAACCGCATCGTGCGCGAGGCCGCCACGCCGTGGGTGCTGAACCTGGACGACGACGCCTTCATCGTGGCGCGCGAGGCGGTGGAGATGGGGGTGCGCGTGCTGGAGGGCGACCCCGAGGTGGGCGTGGTGGCCTTCGCCCAGTGCGACGAGGCCGGCGTGGCGTTCCATCCTTCGGCCCAGCCGCTGCCGGTGGATTACCCAGCCTACGCCGCCGCCTTCACCGGCTACGCGTGCCTGGTGCGGCGCGAGGCGTTCCTGGCCGTGGGCGGCTTCCGCGAGCGGCTGGGGATCAACGGCGAGGAGAAGGAGCTGTGCATCCGCCTGCTCGACCACGGGTGGCGCGTGGTGTACCTCCCCGCCGCGCGCGTGGGCCACGTGGCCGCGCAGGCCGGGCGCGACGCACGGCGCTACCTGCACCAGACCGTGCGCAACAACGCGCTGAGCGCACTCTACGACGAGCCGTTCCCGCTGGTGGTGGCGGGCACGGCGCTGCGGCTGTACAGCTACTTCCACATGCGGCGGGGGTGGCAGATCCACGACCCCGGCGGCCTGGGCACCATCGTGCGCGGCCTCGCGCGCGACCTGCCCGCGGTGCTGCGCGAGCGCACCCCCGTGCGCTGGGCCACCATCCGCCGCTGGCGCACCATGACGCGCAACGCGCCCGAGCCCTACATCCTCCCCTCCTCCACTCCGTCGCCCGACGGGCAGGCGGACGCGGCGACGGTTGGATCTCCCGATCGACCGATGGACGGGGCGGCGGGTCGCTCGATGGACGCGTCCACGCCCGCGGAGCCCATCGCGTGAAGCGCCTGCTGACGATCGGCCACAGCTACGTGGTCGCCGCCAACCGGCGGCTGGCGCACGAGATGGCACTGGCCGGCGCGGGCGAGTGGGAGGTGACCGCCGTGGCCCCCGAGCGCTACCCTGGCGACCTGCGCGAGGTGGAGCTGGAGCCCATCGCCGGCGAGGCGTGCCGCGTGGTGGGCGTGCCCGTCCGCTTCGCGCGCCGGCCGCACCTGATGCGCTACGGCCGCGCGCTGCGGACGCTGCTCCGCGGCGAGCGGTGGGACGTGGTGCACTGCTGGCAGGAGCCCTACGTCCTCTCCGCCGCGCAGGTCGCGCGCGCCGTGTCGGGGGACGCAGCCCTCGTCTACGCCACCTTTCAAAATCTCCCCAAGCGCTACCCGCCGCCCTTCGCGCAGCTGGAGCGCGCGGCGATGCGGCGTGCCGACGGGTGGATCGCCTTCGGCCGCACGGTGGAGGAGACGCTGGCCGCGCGCCCCGGCTACCGCGATCGCCCGCACGCCGTGATCCCCCCCGGCGTGGACACCGCGCGCTTTCACCCGGACGAAGCCGCGCGCCGCCGCATCCGGCAAACGCTCGGGTGGACGGAAGATGGAGCTCCCGTGATCGGCTACCTGGGCCGCTTCGTTGAAGCCAAGGGTCTCGACGTGCTGACCGGGGCGCTCGGCCGCACCGCCGAGGAGTGGCGCGCGCTCTTCGTCGGTGGGGGGCCAGACGGGGCGAAGCTGGAGACGTGGGCCGCCACATCGCACGGCCGTGCGCGCGTGGTGACCGGGGTGGGGCACGACGAGGTGCCCGCGTACCTGGCCGCGATGGACGTGCTGGTGGCGCCCAGCCTCACCACGCCGCGGTGGCGCGAGCAGTTCGGGCGGATGCTGACGGAGGCGATGGCCTGCGGCGTGCCCGTGGTGGCCAGCGACAGCGGCGAGATCCCGCACGTGGTAGGCGACGCCGGCATCATCACGCCCGAGGGTGACGCGGGCGCGCTCGCCGCGGTGCTGGGTGAGCTGATCGCCAGCCCCGCCCGCCGCGCCGAGCTGTCGCGCCGGGGGCTGGCGCGCGTGGACGCCGGGTTCACGCTCCCCCACGTGGCCCGCCGCCACCTCCACTTCTTCGGCACGGTGCTGGCGCAGAAGCGGGGAATGGAACCACCACGAGGCACGGGGGCGAAGCGGTGATCAGGACGCACGAGCAGTTCTCCGTTCCCTCCGTTCCTCCGTGTGCCCCCCTGCCGTCCATCGGCCGATGAGCGAAGACGGACGGCTGCGCGAAGGCGCCTATGCGCGGCGCCAGCTCTTCGGCGGGTTCAAGCTGCTGCGCTGGAGCCACGGCTCGCGCTTCCGCGTGGCCCGCGAGCTGGTGGCCGAGCACGCCGGGCGGCGGCTGCTGGACTACGGCTGCGGCGACGGCACCTTCCTGGGGATGGTGTGCGACCTGAGCCCCGATGCCGTGGGCGCCGAGGTGGACGCGGGGCTGGCCGCCGAGGCCGCCGCGCGCTTCGCCGGCGAGCCCGGCCTGCGCTTCATCCACACCGGCGCGCTGGCGGCCGAGCCCGACGGCAGCTTCGGCGTGGCCGTGTGCATGGAGGTGCTGGAGCACTGCACCGCCGAGACGGCCGACCGGGTCATCGCCGACCTCCGCCGCCTGGTGGCGAAGGACGGCACGGTGATCGTCAGCGTGCCGGTGGAGACGGGCCCCGCGCTGGTGGGCAAGCAACTCTACCGCGCGCTCGCCGCCCGCCGCGGGCTGGAGGGCTATCTCCAGCGCGAGACCTACGCCCCGGCCGAGCTGGCCCGCTCGCTGGTGGCGGGCGAGCGGGCGGCGATCGAGCGCCCCGTCTACCACTCGCACTTCCCCTCGGGCGAGGCCAACGTGTACCACGGCCACAAGGGCTTCAACTGGCGCGCGCTGCGCCGCCGCCTGCGGGCCGACTTCCACCTGCGCGAAACGCGCTTCTCGCCGGTTCCGCTGCTGGGGCCGCTGCTCAACAGCCAGGCATGGTTCGTCCTGACCCCCCGCTAGCGCCGCGCTTCGGGCCCCAGCCCCGGCGCGTGGGGCTGGTGGCCGACTACGCCGAGGAGCGCTGGCCCAGCATGGACCTGGCGGCCGACCTCACCGCGCTGGCCGTCGAGCGCCACGGCGGCGGCGGCTTCGAGCCGGCGGTGCTGCGCCCCACGCTTCCCCGCGTGCTGCGCCGCCTGAGCGCGGCCGGCGCCGGCGCGCGCAACGCCGACCGCTACCTGGGGCGCTATGTCGCCTACCCGCGCTGGCTGCGGCCGCGGGCCGGCTCGTGCGCGCTCTTCCACGTGATCGACCAGAGCTACGCGCACCTGGTGCACGTGCTCCCCCCCGGGCGCACGGTCGTCACCTGCCACGACCTCGACGCGTTCCGCTCGCTGATCGGCGAAGAGCGCGAGACGCGCCCGCTCTGGTTCCGGCTCACCATGCAGCGGGTGCTGACCGGCCTCCGCTCGGCCACGCAGGTGATCTGCGACAGCGAGGCCATCCGCCAGTCGGTGGAGGCGCACGGGCTGGTCGCGCCCGAACGGCTCACCGTGGTTCCCCTCCCCGTGCACCCCGACTTCTCGCCCGGCGCCGACCCCGCGGCCGACGCAGAGGCCGCGCGGCTGCTGGGCCCCGTCGTTCCCGGTGGAATCGACCTGATGCACGTGGGGATCAACATCCCGCGCAAGCGGCTGGGCTTCCTCCTGCGCGTGTTCGCCGCCGTGCGCGAGCGGCACCCGTCGGTGCGCCTGATCCGCGCGGGCGGCGCGCTGGGCGATGACCAGCTCCATCTCGCCGCCACCCTGGGCCTACCGCCGGAGAGCATCGTGGAGCTTCCCTTTCTGCAGCGCCCGGTGCTCGCTGCCGTCTACCGGCGCGCGGCGGCGCTGCTGGCCACCTCCAGGCGCGAGGGCTTCGGCTGGCCGCTGGTGGAGGCGATGGCGTGCGGCACCCCCGTGGTCGCCAGCGACCTCCCCGTCTTCCGCGAGGTGGGGGGCGAGGCGGTGACCTACGCCCCCGTGCGCGACCTGCAGAGCTGGGTGGAGTCGACCGACCGGCTGCTGCGCGACCGGGCCGACCCCGCGCAGTGGCGCGGCCGCCGCGAAGCCGCGCTGGAGCGCGCCGACGCCTTCTCGCTGGAAGCGTACGGCAGCGGCGTGGCCGCCGTCTACCGCAGCGTGCTGGGGATGGGATGAGCGCGCGGCTCAAGGTGCTGCACGTGGGCAAGTTCTACCCGCCGCACCCCGGCGGGATGGAATCGCACCTCGAGCTCCTCTGCCGCACCACCAGGGGCGAGGTGGACGTGGAGGTGGTCGTCAGCGCGGATGGGGCGGAGACGGTGCGCGAGACGGTGGACGGCGTGCCTGTCACCCGCGTGGGCACCCGGCTCACGCTCGCCTCCGCGTCGTTCAACCCGGGGATGGCCGCCGCGATCCGCCGGGCCGATGCCGACGTGGTGCACTTCCACCATCCCAACCCCACCGCCGTGCTGTCGTACTTCGCCGCGCAGCCGCGGGGGCGGCTGGTGGTGACCTACCACAGCGACATCGTGCGGCAGAAGGTGCTGGGCCCACTCGTTGCCCCGCTCGTCCACGCGCTGCTGCGTCGCGCCGACGCCATCATCGCCAGCTCGCCCCAGTACGCCGCCTCGTCGCCGGTGCTGCGCCGCCACGCCGGGCGGGTGCGCGTGCTCCCTTTCGGCATCGACGCGGCCGAGCTCCAGCGGGTGGACGAGGGCGAGGTCGCGCGCATCCGTGCCGCGTACGGCGGGCGGATCGTGCTGGGGGTGGGGCGGCTGGTATACTACAAAGGTTTCGAGTACCTTGTGCGCGCCATCCGCCAGGTTGACGCGCACCTCCTGATAGCCGGCGGCGGGCCGCTGCGGGAGCCGCTGCGGGCGCTGGCGGCCGACTTGGGCGTGGGCGGCAGGGTGACGCTGCTGGGCGCCGTGCCCGACCTGCGCCCGTACTACCACGCGGCCGACGTGTTCGCCCTTCCCGCCGTGGCGCGCAGCGAAGCGTTCGGCATCGTGCAGATGGAGGCAATGGCGTGCGGGCTGCCGGTGGTGAACACGGCGCTGGACACCGGGGTACCGTTCGTCTCGCCCCACGGCGTCACCGGTCTGACCGTCGCCCCCGCGGATGCCGACGCCCTGGCCGCCGCGCTGGCCACCCTGCTGGACGACCCGGCGCTGCGGCGGCGGATGGGCGGCGCGGGGCGGCAGCGCGTGGCCGGCGAGCTGGGCGCCGGGCGCATGGCCGCGCGCACGCTGGCGCTCTACCGCGAAGTGGCGGGCCCCTCTCCTCCCTGAAACATCTCCTGGACAAGACCCGGATGACGGACATGGCCGGCGCCCCCGTGGCGCACCCCGAGCGCGAGCTGTCGCCCGAGTACTGGCGCACCCGCCGCGTGCTGGTGACCGGAGGCGGCGGCTTCCTGGGCTCGCACGTGGTGGCGCGCCTGCAGGAGCTGGGCGCCGACGCCTTCGTGGCCCGCCGCGCCGACTACGACCTGACCGAGCTGTCCAGCGTGCGCCGGGTGCTGGACGACTCGCGCCCCGACCTGGTGCTGCACCTGGCGGCCGAGGTAGGCGGCATCGGCGCCAACCGCGCGCATCCCGGGCGCTTCTTCTACAACAACATGATGATGGGCGCGCAGCTGATCGAGGAGGCGCGGCTGCGCGGGCTGGAGAAGTTCGTCCAGGTGGGCACCGTGTGCGGCTACCCCAAGCACACGCCCGTGCCCTTCCGCGAGGAAGACTTCTGGATCGGCTACCCGGAAGAGACCAACGCGCCCTACGGCATCGCCAAGAAGGCGCTGCACGTGCAGCTCACCGCCTACCGGCAGGAATACGGGTTCCGGGGCATCTACCTGCTCCCCACCAACCTCTACGGCCCGCGCGACAACTTCGACCCCGCGACCTCGCACGTGGTCCCCGCGCTGATCCGGCGCGTGACCGAGGCCAAGGAGGCCGGGGCCGAGGAGTTCACCGTGTGGGGCACCGGCCAGGCCAGCCGCGAGTTCCTGTACGTGGACGACTGCGCGCGCGCCCTGCTGCTGGCCGCCGAGCACTACGACGGCGAGGAGCCGGTGAACGTGGGCATCGGCGTGGAGATCCGCATCGCCGAGGTGGTGCAGCTGATCGCCGACGCCGTGGGGTTCCGCGGCCGCTTCGTCTACGACGCCACCAAGCCCGACGGGCAGCCGCGCCGCTGCCTGGACACGCGCAAGGCGCTGGCGCTGTTCGGCTTCCGCGCGCACGTCAACCTCCGCGACGGGCTCGAGCGCACGGTGGAATGGTACCTCTCGCAGCGCCGGGGAAGCTGAGGGGAGCGCGGGCGCGGAGGAGGAAGGAACGACAGCAAAGCCTCACGCGGAGTCAGCAGCGTCAGCAGAGAAAACCCGCTGGAGACCCTGGAGACCGCGGTTTTCTGCTGGCTTCGCCTACGCTGCGCGTGGCCCGGCCGGTTGCCGCCGGCAGGGTGACGGCGGTGTGCGTGCGGGAAGGTTCGGGCACTTTACGGTGTCCGGTTCCTGCTGCGTCCGCTTCTCCGCCCCGTGCGCCAAAACCATTGTAATTTTCCGTATAAATCGTTATATTCGACCATCTTACGTTCACGCCTCCGCGTCTCTCCCGCGGAACCTCCCGCTGAAGTTGCGTACGATGCACGCGAGTGCCGCGACCGCGGCGCCGCCTGGTCGATTACAGCTTCGCACCCCGGTGACGCCGTGTCCGAGCTGACCACACCGCCCAATCCGCTGGTACCCGAAGTCTCGCAGCGGGCGTCGCGCGCGCCGGTGCTGCGCTCGCAGCTCACGCCGCAGCCCGAAACCGAGAAGGACGGCGTGCCGCTGCAGGACTATGTGCGCGCGCTGCGCCGCTACTGGTGGCTGGTGGCGGCCGCGGTGATCCTGTCGGTGAGCCTGTCGGTGTGGCGCCTGATGCACGAGCTGCCCGTCTACTACGCCAGCACCGCCGTGCGCCTGCGCGACCCCACCGTCAAGATGTCGGGCGACCTGGCGGCCGGCGGCGGCGGGCAGAACGACCAGCTCCCCGGCTACTACACCGACCCCATCCTTTCCCAGCTGCAGGTGCTGCGCAGCCGCGCCGTGGCGGGGCTGGTGGTCGACTCCCTGGGGCTGCGGCTGCGGCCCGTCAAGCCCGACTTCCCCTACGGCGTGATCGGGAGCGTTTCGGTCAACTCGGCCGCGCGCGACGGCGACACCGTGGTGGTGGCGTTCGGCCAGGCCGACGTGACCGCCACCGTGCGCGGCCAGCGCACGCGCGCGGCTTACGGCATGCCGCTGCAGCTTCCCGGCGTGACCGCCGTGTTCATCGCGCGGCCGCCGGTGCCCGAGGCGGCCTTCGCCGTGATCTCGCGCGACGACGCGATCAACATCGTGCTGGGCGGCCTGCAGGCGCGCCCGCGCGAGCTGACCAACGTGGTGGACATCGGCTTCACCGCCTACGACCGCCACCTGGCGCAGCGCGTGGCCGACGCCAGCGCGCAGAGCTTCCAGCACCTGAACGCCGAGAGCGCGCAGCAGGCGTCGCGGCGGCGCAGCCTGTTCATCGAGGAGCAGCTGCGCAGCACCGACTCGCTGCTGGCCACCGCGCAGAACCAGCTCAGCGCCTTCCGCAAGAACGTCAACGCGTTCAGCCCGCGCGACAAGTTCAAGAGCACCGAGGAAGGGCTGTCCAACATGCGCGTGCGCCGCGAGGAGCTGGCGCAGGAGAAGCGCATCTACGACCAGATGTACGGCGCGCTCTCCAGCGGCACCGCGCGCGAGGGCGGCGAGCAGATGGCGGCGCTGGCGGCCAGCCCGCAGGTGGCCAGCAACGGCGGCCTGGTGTCGCTGTACCAGCAGATGATGCGCTACCAGACGGTGCGCGACTCGCTCACCACCGGCCCCTGGTCGCGCGCCAACAGCAACCCCGACGTGCAGCGCCTCGACTCGCTGATCGCCACCAGCCGCTCGCGGCTGGTGAGCGCGGTGGGCGCCCGCAGCACCGCGCTGCAGGCGCAGCTGGGGGTGATGGACGGGGTGATGGCGGCCGACGTGAGCAGCGTGGCCCAGATGCCCGATGCCGAGGCCGAGACGCAGCGGCTGTCGCGCCAGGTGGAAACGCTGCAGACGCTGGCCGACGATCTGCTGCGCGAGCGGCAGAAGGCCCGCATCGACCAGGCGGTGGAGGCCGGGCAGGTGGAGATCGTGGACCAGGCGCTGGTGCCCGGCGGGCCCATGGGCCGCAACGGCAAGCGCCGCGCGCTCTTCGCCATGCTGGTGGGGCTGCTGATCGGCGCCTCGGGCGCGCTGGTGCTCGACCGGCTGAACACCGCGCTCTTCCGCCGCGAGGAGATCGAGGAGCTGCTGCACCTGCCGGTGCTGGCCATCATCCCGCGCATCGCCCCGGAGGGCGTGGCGCGCGGCCGCAAGAAGCTCCGGCTCCCCCGCGGCGTGGCGCTGGCCGTGGGCGGCGCCCCCCCGCCCGCGCAGGGGCTGATCACCGTGTCCGACCTGCATTCGCCGGGGTCGCAGGCGTACCGGAAGCTGCGCACGCACCTGATCTTCAGCACCGGCGGCGACCCGCTGCGCACGCTGATGGTGACCAGCCCCGGCGCCGGCGAGGGGAAGAGCACGATCACCGCCAACCTGGCCGTCACCTTCGCCCAGCAGCGGCTGCGGGTGCTCCTGGTCGACTGCGACATGCGCCGCAGCCGGCTGCACGCGATCTTCGGCGTGGAGCGCCTCCCCGGGCTCACCGAGGTGCTGGCGCGGCAGGCCACGCTCGAGGACGCCATCCGCCCCACCGACGTGGAGGGGCTGCACCTCCTCCCCGCGGGCACGCTGGTGCCCAACGTGAGCGAGCTGCTGGGCAGCGACCGCATGAAGGCCACGCTGGCCGAGCTCTCCTCGCGCTACGACCTGGTGCTGGTGGACACGCCCCCCGTGCTGGCCGCGGCCGACGCCGAGATCCTGGGCGTGCAGACCGACGCCGCGCTGGTGGTGATCCGCGCCGGGCAGACCGAGCGCCAGCCGGCCCAGTACGCGGTGCAGCAGCTGCGCGCGATCGGCGCGCGGGTGGTGGGCGGGGTGCTGAACGACCCCGACGAGAAGGTGGCCGGCTATGGCCGCTACACCTACTACTACGACTACTACAGCAAGGACGCGCAGGCCTCGGCCTGATCGCTTCCGTTCCCGCTTCGGCTGGCGTGACGGCGGGTTCGCCGGCGGCCCTTCTCGACCTGGATCGAGGAGGGCCGCCGGTTTTTGGTCGACGGCGGTTCTTCGCTCATGCCAGATCCGGCTGAACTGCTTTCTCACACAGAGGCACAGAGACACAGAGAACCGCCTGGCTTTCACGCGACGGCCGCGATGCTCGCTTTTTCCCCGCCGCGTATATCACCGCCACATCCGGGTGAACGGCTGCACGCGAGTGCCGCTGAATCCTCCCTCGCCCTTCCCGCAAGCCCCCGCGCCCGGGCCCCAAACGTCCATTTCCCATACCGAGCCCGCGCGTGGATCACGGGAGGCGTCCGCCCCGTATCTCCTCGAACGCTCTCCGGGAGCGACGTATCACCGCGTGTCACGACACCTCGGTCGAACCGCCATCGTGCCGGTACATGGCTGTAAAAACCTCGCGTCGCGCAGCAGAGGAGCAGGGACGACCGCGCGCTCTCCGCTCCTCTGCCGCGCTCGCCGGAACCCCTGCGGACGTTCAAATCGCGAGCGGTTCCGAGTGAATGGGACCGGCCATGCGCGTGCGTGAGGCCCTGGCAGCGCACACGGCTCGTGCGGGGCCAGAGGGGACGATCGCGATACATCTTCGTGCTTGAAATGATCTTCCTGCACCCATAGTTTGTCTCCCACCCCTGGCCAGACCATTCCTCCGGGATCCTGCCGGGGTGTCGCCGCCCCACGCGCGGCGCGACGTGAGCGGGTGGGCCAGAGGCAGCGCGCGGTGGCGCGGCCGGCTTCGCGCACTCTCCCGGGAACCGGCGTTTCACGCCCAACCATCCTTCTCAGAGAGACATGAAACTCCTGATCGTCGGTGGCGGAACCTCGGGCTGGATGACCGCCTCGTACCTCGCGAAGGCGTTCGACCACGTGGACATCACCGTCGTCGAGTCGGAGACGGTCAAGACCATCGGCGTGGGCGAGGCCACGTTCAGCACGCTCAAGCTCTTCTTCGACTTCCTCGACCTGCACGAGCGCGACTGGATGCCGCACTGCAGCGCGGCCTACAAGCTCGCGATCCGATTCCAGAACTGGACCGGGGACGGGAGCCACTTCTACCATCCCTTCCAGCGCTACGACACCTCGGGCGGGATGACCTCGGCGGAGTGGTGGCTGAAGCTGCGCAACGGCGTGCCGTTCGACTACGCCTGCTTCGTGACCCCGCACATCTGCGACGCGAAGCGCTCGCCGCGCTTCCTGGACGGAACCGTCTACGACGAGAACGTGCAGGCCTACTTCGACGACGAGACGCCGGTGCCCAACGCGATCATCGCCGGGCACAAGGTCCAGTATCCCTACGCCTACCACTTCAACGCCGCCGAGCTCGCCACGTACCTGCAGGGCTACGCCACGAGCCGCGGCGTGAAGCGGATCGTGGACGACGTGGTGGACGTGGCCCTCGACGAGCAGGGCGCCATCGCGGGGGTGCATGCGAAGGAGAGCGGCTTCCTCACCGCCGACCTGTTCGTGGACTGCACCGGGTTCCGCGGGCTGCTCATCAACAAGGCGCTGAACGAGCCGTTCACCAGCTTCACCGACACGCTGCTCAACGACAGCGCCATCGCCATCCAGGTGCCCAGGGACGTGGAGAAGGACGGGATGAAGCCGTACACCACCGCGCACGCGCTGAACGCGGGGTGGTCGTGGAACATCCCGCTCTACGGGCGCGACGGCACCGGCTACGTCTACTCGAGCGCCTTCGTCAGCCGAGACGAGGCCGAGCGCGAGTTCCGCGAGTTCCTGGGGCCTGCCGCGAAGGACTGCGACGCCAACCACATCCGGATGCGCATCGGCCGGAACCGCAACTCGTGGGTGAAGAACTGCGTGGCGATCGGGCTTTCCAGCGGCTTCGTGGAGCCGCTCGAGTCCACCGGCATCTTCTTCATCCAGCACGGGATCGAGGAGCTGGTGAACCACTTCCCGCGGGGAACCCGGGTCGACCCCAACATGGTTCACAGCTACAACCAGACGGTCAACCAGTGCATCGACGGCGTGCGGCAGTTCCTCACCGTCCACTACGCCGCGGGGAGTCGCGACGACACGCCGTACTGGCGCGCCGCGACCAGCGTGCCCCTCCCCGAGGATCTCGCCGACCGCATGCGCATCTGGAAGGCCCGGCTCCCGGGGCTGCGCAACATCTACCAGCCCTTCCACGGCTTCGAGGCGTACTCGTGGTCGGTGATGCTGCTGGGGCTGGGCTACGAGCCCGAGACCTACCTCGCCGCCCTCGACTACCTCGACGAGGGCCACGCGCGGGAGATGTTCGCGCGGATCCGGAAGAAGGCCGAGTTCCTGGTGAGGGAGCTGCCCAGCCAGTACGAGTACCTGACCCACATGCGGCAGGAAGCGCACGCGCTCGCCGCGGTCTGATTCCGGGTCTGGCAATCGACCGTGCATCGGAAGCACCGTTACGGAAGAATGTCACACGGAGGAACGGGGGGAACGGAGGAAAGACGAGCAGTTCTCCGTTGCCTCCGTTCATCCGTGTAAGCCCGTTCGTCTGTGGGGAGGCGGCCGGCGATCCATCGCGGATCGCCGGCCGTTCGTGCTCGTCGCCGAACTGCCCGAGGCTCCACCGCCCGGCTTTCGGTCCGATCTCATCCTGTTGTCCACCATCACCGCGGCAGCACGGGTGGAGAGCGGGGCGGATTTAGCGGTGAGCGTGGAATGCAGGTGAATCTCGCGTCCGGTGCGACGGGCGGCGGTTGACATCCGCACCCCGGCGCGGTCACTTGTCGGGCGCCGGAACGTGCGGTTCTTCCTCTCCAGCAGCCGGAAAGCGGTTCCCAGCTTGCACGCGCTCGTCTATGCGCTCATCGCGGCGGTGGCCAACCTCGCGGGGGGCCTGCTCATCACCGGCCACTCGCGCGGGGGCCGGCGCCTGCAGCACCTGCTCATCGCGTTCGGCGCGGGGTTCATGCTGGCCACGGTGTTCGTGGCCATGGTTCCCGAGGCCATCGAGGTGGGCGGCGAATCGGCCGCCGTGGGGATCCTGGTGGGATACCTGCTGGTGCACCTCACCCAGCACGCGCTCACGCCGCACTTCCACTTCGGCGAGGAGACGCACCAGCACGAGATGGTGAACCCCTGGGTGGGGATCGCCGCGCTGCTGGGGCTGGTGCTGCACACCTTCTTCGACGGCGTGGCCATCGCCAGCGGCTTCAGCGTGGGGTCGTGGCTGGGGCTGCTGGTGTTCATCGCCATCCTCCTGCACAAGATCCCCGAGGGGGTGACGGTCGCCTCCATCATGCTGGCCAGCGGCAACTCGCGCGGGCGGGCGCTGGGCGCGGTGGCCGCGCTGGGCGTGTCCACCGTGCTGGGCGTGCTGCTCACCACGCTGGTGGGCCCGCTCGCCCGCCACGGGCTGGCGGTGAGCGCCGGCGTCACCCTCTACGTGGCCGCCTCCAACCTGATCCCCGAGGTGCAGAAGGGGCGCAGGCCGGGGTTGGCGCTGGCCGTGTGCGTGGGGGCGGCGCTCTTCTACGTCACCTTTCTTGCGCTGCGCGGAGTGGTTTCGTGAGCGACTTTTCGCTGTTCGGCGAGCCCGAGGCGGCCCCGCGCCGCGACGAGCCCTCGGCGCCGCCCGCGCCCGCCGCCGGCGCGCCGCTGGCCGAACGGATGCGCCCGCGCACGCTGGACGAGATGGTGGGCCAGCAGGCGCTGGCCGGGCCCGAGGGCACGCTGCGCAAGCTGCTGGCGGCGGGCCACCTCCCCAACCTGATCCTGTACGGCCCGCCGGGGAGCGGGAAGACCACGCTGGGGCGGATGATCGCCTCGCTCAGCGGCAGCACCTTCGTTCCCTTCAACGCCGTGAGCGAGGGCGTGCCGCGGCTGCGCGAGGTGGTCAAGGAGGCCGAGGCGCGCCGCAAGGCCGGCCGCCACACGCTCCTCTTCATCGACGAGATCCACCGGCTCAACAAGGGCCAGCAGGACTTCCTCCTCCCCTGGATCGAGTCGGGGCTGCTGACGCTGGTGGGCGCCACCACCGAGCACCCCGCGTTCGAGATCAACGCCGCCGTGCTCTCGCGCTCGCGCGTGCTCGTGCTCGAACCGCTGTCGGAAGACGACGTGCGCGACGTCGTCCGCCGCGCGCTGGAAGACCCCGAGCGCGGCCTGGGCGGGCGCGTGACGCTGGACCCGCAGGCCGAGGACGTGCTGGTGCGCAACACCGGCGGTGACGCGCGGCAAGCGCTGTCGGGCCTCGAGATCGCGGCCGGCCTCGTGGGCGGCGCGGGCGAGATCGACGCCGAGGTGGTGCGCGAGGCGCTGCAGCAGCGCATGGCCCGCTACGACACCACGCTGGGCTACGAGATGCTGAGCGCGTTCCACAAGTCGCTGCGCAGCAGCAGCGGCAGCGGCGCGCTCTACTGGGCCATGCGGATGATCGGGAGCGGCGAGGACCCCAAGACCGTCTTCCGCCGCCTGGTGGCCGCGGCCTACGAAGACGTGGGGCTGGCCGACCCGCAGGCGGGGATCGTGGCGATGCAGGCCATGCAGGCATTCGAGCGGCTGGGGCTCCCCGAGGGGCTGCTCCCGCTCTACAACGCCATCCTCTACGTGGCCAACGCGCCGAAATCGAACCGCGCCTACCTGGCCGGCGGCGCCGCGGCCGAGGCGGCCCGCCAGCACCCCGACGCGCCGGTTCCGCTGCACCTGCGCAACGCGCCCACGTCGCTGATGAAGGAGTGGGGCTACGGCGAGGGCTACCAGTACGCCCACAACTACGAGGGCGCCGTGGTGGACCTGCAGTGCCTCCCCGACGAGATCAAGGACCTGCGCTTCTACGAGCCCAGCGACCGCGGCTACGAGGCCAAGATCGCCGCGCGGATGAAGGCCCGCGCGGACAACGGGTGAAGGCGCCGCAACCGTGCCGATGATCGGGGGGAGACCGATGGACAACCAGGTCGTACGGGCCGAAGGCGAGCTGGAGGGGGTGCAGCGGCTGCCAATGCGCATGCCGTTCCGGGTCCTACTGGGCGGGATCGGGGCGCTCCTCGTGGTGGGCATGCCGGTCTTCGCGGTGTGCCTGCTGGTGAGCGCGTTCGCGGCGGGAGGGTGGACGGAAGCGCGGGGGTCGCTCCTCCTCGCCTGCGGGATGTCCATGTGCGGGCAGCTGCCCGGCTGGATGTTCATCCGCGCCGCGCGCACCGGCGTCGACCCGGAGAGCGAGGACCGCGCGCTCGAGCGGGCCGCCAGCCGCGCGATGCTCGCGGCGGTGGAGCCGGCGGATCGGATGGGCTGACCGCGCGTGGCCTCGCCGCCCTTCCTCCTCCTCCGCCTGGAGCTGCGCCGGCTCTCCGACGCGTTCCTCCACCCGCGCGCGGCGGCGTGGATCGGCATCCTGCTCCCTGTGGCGCTGGCCGTCGGCGCGCTGTGGGCGGCGGGGGAGTCGGTGCGGCCCGACCTGTCCACGGGCGACGGGGTGATCCTGCTCGGGCTGCTCGTCTCCGGCCCGGTCTCCATCCAGTCGTACCCCATCCTCTTCCGCCCGGCGGACGACGCGTTCCTGCGCCGGCTGGGCATCCACCCGGACGCGCTGTTCGGCCTGCGCGCCCTCCGCCTGCTCGTGCTGGCGCTGCTGATCGCCGCGGCGGTGACGGTGCCGTATCTCGCCACCGGCCAGACGGTCGGCCGGCCGCTGGCGATCGCGCTGGCGGGCGGTGTGGCGACGTGGGCGGTGTCGCTGTGGGCGCAGGCGAACGCGGCGGCGAGCACGGTCGCGGGGCACGGCCCTTCGATGGCGGGGCGGTCGCTCGGCGGGTGGGACCCGGAGCTCGCGGCGGCCGGCGCGCTGGTGTTCGCGCCCATCTGGCCGCTGGTGGCCGGCGCCGCCGCCGCGCGCTTCGTTGGGGATGCGGTGTGGACGATGCCGCTCCGGCTCCTCCCCGTACTCGTCCTGTCGCTGGCGCTGCTGCCGATGGGGGCGCGGGCGTTCGCGCGGGCGCTGCCGCGGTTCGCGCCGCATGCGGGCGAGCTGGCCTACGCGCCGCCGCCCGACGCGAGCGGCGGCGAGCTGGTGGTGGGGCGGGGGATCGCGGGCGTGCTGCCGCGCCGCGCGCAGGCCGCGCGCGCGCGGGACGCGGTGGTGATCGGCCGGCGCTATCGCTGGGCGCAGCGGCTGGCGTGGCCGGTGGCGATCGTGGGCGGGCTGGCGATGGTGCGCGCCGGCGGCAACCCCGCCGTGCGCGCCTGGGTGTCGCTGGCGTGCGGCGCGATGCTGGCGGCGCAGGCCGCCGCGGTGGTCGCGCTCGGCCGCTCGGAGCGGGGGCGGGCGCGCTGGACCGACCGCGTGCTGGGGCTGGCGCTGGCCGACCGGCTCGTGGGCCGCTGGGCGGCGGCGTTCGGCCTGGCGCTGGCGGTAGCGCTGCCGCTGGCGGCCGGGTGGTGGATCGGTGTCGAAGGTGGCAGGGGATGGACGTGGCTGGCCGCCGCCGCCGCCACCTCGCTGGTGGCGGCGGGAACGTCGCTGGCCGCGGCGGGGCGGTGATGGAGAAGGCGAAGATGCCGGCGATGATGGCGGATGGCGCGCTTCCGCTGGCCGTGCGCGGGTTGCGCAAGAAGTATCGCCGCGGCGTGGTGCTGGCCGACGTGGGGCTGGAGGTGCGGCCCGGCGAGGCGGTGGCGCTGGTGGGGCCCAACGGCGCGGGGAAGAGCACCTTCATCGGCTGCGTGACCGCCGACCGGCTCCCCGACGCGGGCGAGGTGCGCATCTGCGGCGCCGACCCGTTCCGCGACGCGGCCGGGGCGGCGGCGTGCCTGGGCTACGTGCCCGAGCAGCCCTACCTCTACCCCGAGCTGAGCGTGGCCGAGCTGCTGCGCTTCGTGGCCGCCGCGCGCGGGCTGGACGCCGCCGCGTCTGCCGCCGAGACCGGGCGGCTGCTGGCGCTGCTGGGCCTGGCCGGCGCCGAGGGCACCCTCTGCCGCGAGCTGTCGCAGGGGATGGGGCGCAAGACCGCCATCGCCGCCGCGCTGCTGCACCAGCCCCGGATGATCGTGCTGGACGAGGCGCTGAACGGCCTCGACCGCACCTCGGCCGAGCGCCTGATCGCGGAGCTGGACGCGCGGCGGGCGGCGGGCGCGGCCGTGCTGATCTCCAGCCACGACCTGGAGTTCCTGGCGCGCTGGTGCACCCGCGCCCTGCACCTTCCCACCCCCGGCACCTGGCGCGTGCTGGAGGGCGACGCGTGGGAGGCGTGGCAACGCGCGCCATCGCTTGCGGCGCAGGGGTAGAGGACTAAAACGGTGTCGGGGTGGGAGGAACGCGAGCGCTGACGAAAAGCGGAGATCGGTGCCCGATGTGCGGGTTCGCGTGGGGAAGATGCGAGTGAACTCGCGGCTACAACGGCACACAGTCCGCCTTCGCGGACTTCAACTGCGGACTCAGCACTCAGCACTCAGCACTCAGGTAATGGCCAAGCCGAAGATCCGGTTCGACGAAACGCCCAACCCGCAGGCGGGTAAGTTCACCGTGGGCCGCACCCTGGTGGAGGGGCGTCGGGGGATGACGTTCGATTCGGCCGAGAAGGCGGCGGGCGAGCCCATCGCCGCGCGGCTGCTGGCGGAGCCCGGCGTGCGCTCGGTTTTCATCGTGGCCGATTTCATCACCGTCACCAAGGACTCCGACGCCACCTGGGCCGACCTGGCCCCTCGCGTGCAAGCGGCCCTCCGCCAGCTGCTCTGACGGCGAAGCAACCCGTTCGCCCTCGAAGTCCGCGAAGGCGGACTGCGTGCCGTCGTAGCCGCGAGTTCACTCGCAATCGCCACGCAGGAGCCTGGGATCCCGCGCTTAACCGGTCCTGCTCCAACCGAATGCAGATCTACGTCCAGCAATGACCGATACAGCCGCACCCGAAATCGAACTCGCCGCATCCGCATCTCCCGGCGCAGGCTCCACTGACGCCGTGGTGCCCGACCCCGCATCCCCCGACAGCCCCTACCGCGCGCGGCGGGAGCGCTTCCTGGAGCAGATCGGCGACGGCGTGGCGGTGATCTGCTCGGCGCCCGAGCTGATCAAGTCGCGCGACACCGAGATCAACTACCGGCAGAACAGCGAGCTGTTCTACCTCACCGGCTTTCCCGAGCCCGCCGTGGCCGTGCTCACCCCGCACGACCCCGAGCACCGCTTCACCCTGTTCGTGCGCCCGCGCGACCCCGAGCGCGAAACGTGGACGGGCGTGCGCGCCGGCGTGGAGGGCGCCCAGGAGCGCTACGGCGCCGACGCGGCCTATCTGCTGGAAGAGCTGGACGGCGACAAGCTGCGCGAGCGGCTGTGGCCGGCCGACCGGATCTGGTACTCGCTGGGCAGCGACGACGCCATGGACCGGCGCCTGATCGGGTGGATCCGCCAGTGGCGCCAGGCGTCCAGCCGCTCGGGCAAGGCCTCCACCGACGTGCTCGACCCCGCGAAGGTGATCGACGCCATGCGGCTGGTGAAGGAGCCGGCCGAGATCGAGCTGATCCGCCAGGCCTGCCGCCTCTCGGCTCGGGGGCACCTCCGCGCTATCCGCGCCGCGCGCCCCGGCATCGGCGAGTGGGAGCTGGAGGCGGTGGTGGACGGCACCTTCCGCGCGGGCGGCCCGCGCTGCGGCACCGCGTTCCCCACCATCGTGGGCTCGGGGGCCAATTCCACGGTGCTGCATTACGTGACCAACGACCGGCGCACGGAAGACGGCGACCTGGTGCTGCTGGATGCGGGCGCCTACCACGAGCTGTACTGCGGCGACATCACCCGCACCTTCCCCGTGAACGGCCGCTTCACCCCCGCCCAGCGCCGCGTGTACGAGCTGGTGCTGCGGTCGGAGGAGACGGCCATCGACATGGTGCGCCCCGGCGTGACCATCCGCGAGATCCACGAGGCCACGCGCGAGGTGCTGGTGCGGGGGATGGTGGAGCTGGGGCTGCTGCAGGGCGACCCCGCGGAGCTGATGGAGGGCGAGGAGTACAAGCGCTTCTTCATGCACCAGACCTCGCACTGGGTGGGGCTGGACGTGCACGACGCCGGCGCGTACCGCGACCACGGCGAGGACGGCGCGTGGCACCCGCTGCGCCCGGGGATGGTGCTCACCATCGAGCCCGGCCTCTACATCCGCGCCGACGCGGAGGGCGTGCCCGACGAGCTGCGCGGCATCGCCGTGCGCATCGAGGACGACGTGCTGGTGACGGAAGACGGCTGCGAGTTGCTCACCCGCGACGTCCCGGTGGACCCCGACGAGATCGAGCGCCTGGTGGGCGCCGACGCGCGGTGATCCTGGCTGGTCGCGACGGCGTGCGGGCCGAGCGGGTTTGGGGGATGATGCGCAGAAGCAGGAGACCTGGGTGGGTCCCCTGCTTCTCCCGTTCGTATGTCGCCGCGGGTCGCGTCACGCTCGGCGCTACGCGCACACCAGCGTGGGCGGGCACGAATAGGCCGTGGCCCTGATGGTGCCGCACGCGTAGAGCGACGTCTGGCACTTGCAGGTGGCGGGCGCGGTGCATTCGGCGCCACGCGCCTCCACCGTTCCCCGTGCCTCGGGCGCATCGGCCGAGGGGTGGAACGAGTCGACGGCGAGGGAATCGAGCTGCAGCTTGCGCTTCGAGGTCATGGCGTGGTCTCTGGGCCAGGGGTTGTGCGCCGGTGGGTGCGCCGGGTTCCGGGCGGGCGGCAGGCCCGGCCGGGATGCGAGGCCGCCGCCGTCAGGCGGTGACGGCGCAGCTTCCGTTCTGCGTGTAGTCGCACGAATAGATGGTGTACGGCCCGGTGCCGCAGTAGTAGTAGGCCGTCTTGCACAGGTCCGAGTGGCGGCAGGTGCAGGCGTACTCGGGCGGCGTGGGCTCGATCCCGTGGGCCTGCACGGTTCCGCTGCCGTCGCTCGCGGGAGCGGTGGTCGCGAAGCTCTCCACCCGCAGCGTGTCCATCTCCAGCTTCGTCTTGCGCATCGCAGTCTCTCCTGTTCGGCAAGTATCGATGTCGTACCCGCGGCGTGCCGGGCTCCGGCGTCTCGCCCGGCATCGATTCGGGTCGGTGGCGTGAAGGGCCGTCAGTCCGCCGTGCACACCCGGGTGACCACGCAGCTGTCGTTCTTCGTGTAGTCGCACGAGTACACCGTGTAGTAGCCGTCGCCGCACCAGTAGTAGGCGCTGGGGCAGTCGCACGTCGCCTGGCAGGTGCAGTCGTAGTGGGGCGGCGTGGGCGCGATGTCGGCCCGGCCGTGCACGGTGCCGGCGACCCCCACGCCTTCCTCGGCGGTGGGGAAGGATGCGACGGTGAGGGCGTCCACGTTCAGCGTCAGCTTCTTCTTCATCGCGCCTCTCGGGGCTGGGGAAACGGGTGAGGGGTGCGGACCCTTTGCGGGTCCGCACCCCTCCGGGGGTACTATGCGGGTGTGCAGCGCTCGCTGCGCCGGCAACAGCTCACGGCTACGGGTCCGGTCCGACATGAACGTGGACGCGTGCAGGCTTCGAGGGCGCCGGCCACACGCCGCGCCGGGTTCCTCGTCCGCACCGGGTTCTTGCGCATGGAGCCTTCCGCGCGCATGAGTGTAGCGCCGCCGCTGCCGGAGCGGCGGAGCCCAGTCGCCCCACGATCCACCTTTCCAGACAACAATATGTATATCCCTCCGGTGGCGCAACGGGCGTGTTGTGCCTGCCTCGTCCACACGCACGTCGCCGCTCCTTTTGCAGGCGGTGACGCGAGCGAGCCGTACGCCTGGAGGGAACGCACAGCGCCGAGCCATGCGCGCGGCCTCGGGGCTTCGTCCCCTTCGCGCCGCGTGGCGGAGGCGGGATGATCGGCCGGAGCGCGGCGGGCGCGCCGCGGGTGGAGCGCAACGGCTTCCGGCGACGAGGCGTGGAGGTGGGGCGGCTGGAGGCGCTTTCCGATGCGGTGTTCGGCTTTGCCATCACCCTGCTGGTGGTCTCGCTCGAGGTGCCGGCCACCTTCAGCGAGCTGCTGAACACGTTGCGCGGCCTGCCGGCGTTCGCCGCGTCGTTCGCGCTGCTCTTCCTGGTGTGGCTCAACCAGTACCGCTTCTTCCGCCGCTACGGGCTGGAAGACACCGTCACCATCCTGCTGAACGCGATCCTCCTCTTCGTCATCCTCTTCTTCGTCTACCCGCTCAAGTTCGTGTTCCAGCTGGTGGTGTTCATGGCGTTGGGGCCGGCGTGGTTTCCCTCCGCCGGCCATGCCGGGGGGACCGTCGTGGCACCCGGGCAGGGGCCGATGATGATGACCATCTTCGGGGTGGGATACGTGGCGGTGTTCCTGATCTTCACGCTGCTGAACCTGCACGCCTACCGCCTGCGCGACGAGCTGGAGCTGAACGAGATCGAACGCTTCGAGACGCGCGACAATCTCCGCGAGGCGATGCTGAACACCGCCATCGGGGTGCTCTCGGTGGCCATCGCGATGAACGGGCACACGGGCAAGGCGGGGATGGCCTACTGGCTGATCGGCCCGGTGATGATGGTCAACGGCTTCATCACCGGCGCGGCGCGCACGCGCCTGCGGGCACGGCTGGCGGCCGAGCAGCCGGCGGCGCCCGGCGCGGCAGCGGTGTGAGCCATCGCGTGCCGGCGCCCAACGCCGCCGGCGGCGCGCGTGTATGCCTTCATCAGAGCGGCTCGCGAGGGAGCCGCGCCACGATCCACCTGATGGAGGCAACGATGAAGGCAACGATCGCGATCGCGGTGGCACTGGCCGCCATGCCCGCCGCCCTGAGCGCGCAGGCCGGGCACCAGGCCTGCGCCGGGCACCCCGACGCCTGCGAGCGCCGCGCCGACCGCCGCGAGGTGCGCGCCGGTGTGCACGAGCTTCGGCACGACCGCCGCGAGATCCACCGCGACGCGCGCGAGCTGCGCCAGGACCGCCGCCACGACGCCTCGGCCGCCGAGCGCCGCCACGACCGGCGCGAGCTGCACCGCGACGCCCGCGAGCTCCGCAGCGACCACCGGGACCTGCGCCACGACCGGCGTGACCTGCGGCACGACCGGCGGGATTGAGGCTGGGTTCCGGACCGGGCGAGGGGGGGGCGGAAGGCGGAGGCGGTGGGGGACCGGAGGCGCGGGGATCGGATGGGTCTGCGCATGCCGCGGCGG
>Ga0070686_100000494_pt1 | contig 23860 bp, 19 predicted proteins | sample KBSS23LmetaG_FD_65654 | JGI IMG/M metagenome (GOLD analysis project Ga0070686, IMG submission 65654) | Switchgrass rhizosphere microbial communities from Kellogg Biological Station, Michigan, USA - KBS S2-3L metaG | ecosystem: Host-associated > Plants > Roots > Rhizosphere ... | reverse complement strand
GGCTTCAACAACATCTTCGCCAAGGATTATGCCGAGGTGAATCTCGGCGCGATCCAGAAGCTGGTCGACGCCAAGGCGCTTGATGGCAAAGGCGTGATCGACCATGAGGCGTTGAAGGCGGCGGGCGTCGCCCGCGGCGGCAGGAACGGCGTGCGCATCCTCGGCAAGGGCACGCTTTCCGCGAAGCTCAATTTCAAGGTCGCCGGCGTGTCTAAGGGCGCGCGCGAGGCGATCGAGAAGGCCGGCGGCTCGGTCGAGCTGATCGAGGTGGTTCCCGCCGCCGAGAAGGCCGCCGCGAAGAAGGGCAGCGCCAAGGCCCGCGCCAAGGAATCGGCCTCCGCCTGAGCCGCCCCCGCGGGAAAGGCTGACAAGCCGGAACCGATCACTATATGAGGCGGCGGGGCGCGTTCGTGCTTCCGCCGCTTTTCATTCCTGAAGGCAAGAACGACCTATGGCATCCGCAGCCGAACAGATGGCCGCCAATATCAGCCTGGCGAACTTCGCCAAGGCCACCGACCTCAAGAAGAGGCTCTGGTTCACGCTCGGCGCGCTGATCGTCTTCCGCCTGCTCTCCTTCGTGCCGCTCCCCGGCATCGACCCGCGCGCGCTCAGCGACCTGTTCCAGCGCACCCAGGGCGGCGTGCTCGATTTCTTCAACATGTTCTCGGGCGGCAGCCTGCAGCGGATGAGCCTGATCGCGCTCGGCGTCATGCCCTACATCACCGCCTCGATCGTCATGCAGCTCGCGACCACGATGTCGCCCCAGCTCGGCGCCCTCAAGAAGGAGGGCGAGAGCGGCCGCAAGAAGATCAACCAATATACGCGCTACGGGACGGTCTTCCTCTGCGCGATCCAGGGTTATTTCATGGCGGTCGGCCTCGAGACCTGGGGCGCGTCCGAAGGCCAGTCGGCGGTGCTCGATCCGGGGATGATGTTCCGCATCACCACCGTGATCAGCCTGGTCGGCGGCACCATGTTCCTGATGTGGCTCGGCGAGCAGATCACCTCGCGCGGCATCGGCAACGGCGTCTCGCTGATCATCATGGCCGGGATCGTCGCCCAATTGCCGCGCGCTCTGGGTCAGATGTTCGAAGGCGGCCGCAGCGGCAGCCTCGATCCCTTCGTGATCATGATGATCGTGGCCATGGCCCTGATCCTGGTCCTCTTCATCTGCTTCATGGAGCGGGCGCAGAGGCGCGTGCTCATCCAATATCCCAAGCGACAGACCGCGCGCGGGCAGATCCAGCAGGAGCGCTCGCATCTGCCCCTGAAGGTCAATACGTCGGGCGTGATCCCGCCGATCTTCGCCTCGTCGCTGCTGCTGATGCCGCTGACCATCGCGCAGTTCGTCGGCCAGCGCGCGGCGGGTCAGACCGACAGCTTCGGGAACGACGTGCTGCTTACAGTTACATCTTTGCTCCAGCATGGCGCGCCGCTCTACATGTTCCTCTACGGCGCCGGCATCGTCTTCTTCTGCTTCTTCTACACGGCGGTGGTGTTCAACCCGGAGGAGACGGCCGAGAATCTCAAGAAATATGGCGGCTTCATCCCCGGCATCCGTCCGGGCAAGCGCACCGAGGAATATCTCGATTTCGTGCTGACCCGGATCACCGTGGTCGGCGCCGCCTACCTCACCGCGATCTGCCTGATCCCCGAATTCCTGATCGCGCGCGCCGGCATCCCCTTCTATCTCGGCGGCACCTCCCTGCTCATCGTCGTCAACGTCACGATGGACACGGTCACCCAGATCCAGAGCCATCTCCTCGCCCACCAATATGGCGACCTCATCAAGAAGGCAAAGCTGAAGGGCGGCGCGAGGCGCTGATGAACATCATCCTCCTCGGTCCCCCTGGCGCCGGCAAGGGCACCCAGGCGAGCCGGCTGGTCGAGCGGCGGTCCATGGTGCAGCTCTCCACCGGCGACATGCTCCGCGCCGAAAAGAATGCGGGCACGCCGCTCGGCGAGCGGATCAAGGCGGTGATGGATGCCGGCGAGTTGGTCTCCGACGAGGTTGTCGACGAGCTGATCGACAAGGAGCTCGCCCGCCTGGCGCCCGACCAGGGCGTGATCTTCGATGGCTATCCGCGCACCCACGTCCAGGCGCTGTCGCTCGACCGGCTGCTCGCCGCCCACGGCCGGGCGCTGGACAGCGTGATCGAGCTGACCGTCGACGAGGACGCTTTGGTCGATCGGATCGCGGGCCGCTTCTCCTGCGCGGTCTGCAACACGCCCTATCACGACCGCTACAAATTGCCCGCCGTGCCGGGCGTCTGCGACGTCTGCGGCTCCACCGAGTTCAAGCGCCGCGCCGACGACAATGAGGAAGCGGTGCGCACCCGCATGGCCGAATATCGCGCCAAGACCGCGCCGATCCTCCCTTATTACGAAGCCCGGGACCTGGTCCGCCGCGTCGACGGCATGCAGTCGATGGACGAGGTCAGCGCCGCGATTGAAGAGATCCTCGACGGCGCCTGATTGACCCCGCCTGCTTTGTGGCGCAGCCTGCGGCCGCCAACAGGGGAGGATCCGATGCGCGTCTCGTCCTTGATCGCGGCCGCCTTGCTGGCTGCCGCCATTCCCGCTGCCGCCCAGATGCCGCCCAATGCCGCGGAGCGGATCGCGGCGCAGCGCACGGCGATGGCCCGGCTCGCCTACATGAACGGGGTCTGGAGGGGGCAGGCATGGTCGCTCACCCCGGCCGGCCGCCGCGAGGTCGTCCACACCGAGCGGATCGGGCCGTTCCTGGGCGACAGCGTCAAGGTGATCGAGGGCCATTCCTATCTTCCGGACGGCTCGACCGGCTTCAACGCGCTCGGCATCATCTCCTTCGATCCGGCGACCAGCGCCTATACGCTTCATAGCTACGCGCTCAGCTATGCCGGCGATTTCCCGCTGCGGGTGACCGATACCGGCTATGTCTGGGAGACTCCGGCCGGCCCCGGCGCAGTCGTCCGCTATACCGCGACGATCACCGGCAATCACTGGCGCGAGGTCGGCGAGCGGATCGCGGGCACCGCGCCGCCCCTGCAGATTTTCGAGATGAACCTGACCCGCGTCGGAGACACGAGCTGGCCCGCCGGCGATCCGGTGCCGGCGCATTGAGAAGAAAGACGCAATTTCCGGGAGGCCGCGCATGAGCAGGGGCAATGGCGATCATGTCGATCTGGAAGGCTTCATGGCCGGCGTCGAGCGGCGCAATCCCGGCCAGAGCGAGTTCATCCAGGCGGTCCGCGAGGTCGCCGAGGACATATTCGACTTCATCGCCGACAAGGAGGATTATCACCGCTGGCAGATCCTCCGCCGCATCGCCGAGCCCGACCGCGTCGTCTCGTTCCGCGTCTGCTGGGAGGACGACGACAACCATATCCGCGTCCAGCGCGGCTACCGCATCCAGAACAACAATTCGATCGGCCCCTATAAGGGCGGCATCCGCTTCCACCCGAGCGTCAACGAATCGATCCTGAAGTTCCTCGCCTTCGAGCAGACCTTCAAGAACGCGCTGACCGGCCTGCCGATGGGCGGCGGCAAGGGCGGCGCCAATTTCAACCCCAAGGGGAAGAGCGACGGCGAGGTCATGCGCTTCTGCCAGAGCTTCATGACCGAGCTCTACCGCCATATCGGCGCCGACGTCGACGTGCCCGCGGGCGACATCGGCGTCGGCGCGCGCGAGATCGGCTATATGTTCGGCCAGTACAAGCGCATCACCAATCAGTTCACCGGCGTCCTCACCGGCAAGGGCCGCGAATATGGCGGCTCGCTGATCCGGCCCGAGGCGACCGGCTACGGCGCCGTCTATTTTCTCGAGAACATGCTGAAGACGCGCGGGGAGGATTTGGCGGGCAGGCGCGCCGTGATTTCGGGGTCGGGCAATGTCGCCACCCACGCCGCCGAGAAGATCGTCCAATTGGGCGGCACGGTGCTGACCCTCTCCGACAGCGAGGGCTTCGTCCACGATCCCGACGGGATCGACCAGGCGAAGATCGATTGGGTCAAGGCCCACAAGACCAAACGCCGCGGCCGCATCTCGGAATATGCGGACGAGTATAAGGGTGCGACCTTCCATGCCGGCCAGCGCCCCTGGGGCGTGCCCTGCGACGTCGCCTTGCCCTGCGCGACCCAGAACGAATTGCTCGGCGCCGATGCCCGCACCCTGGTCGCCAATGGCTGCATCGCGGTCTCGGAGGGCGCGAACATGCCGACCGATCTCGAGGGCGTCCACGTCTTCAAGGACGCGAAACTGCTCTACGCGCCGGGCAAGGCCTCCAACGCCGGCGGCGTCGCGGTCTCAGGGCTCGAGATGAGCCAGAATAGCGCGCGCCTCTTCTGGAAGCAGGAGCAGCTCGAGCAATTGCTCAAGGACATCATGCTCGGCATCCACGAAAGCTGCCGCGAATATGGCCAGCGCGGCGATTATATCGATTATGTGAAGGGCGCGAACATCGCCGGCTTCAAGAAGGTGGCGGATGCGATGCTGGCCTTCGGGGTGGTTTGAGTCCGGGCGCCGCAAATATGGAGTCATCCCGGGAAGGCCGGGGATCTATGAATGGTCGTGAGAAGTTTGCGACGCGGCTTGCGGCTCACGTCCGGCTCCGCGTTCCTGGGTCCCGGCCTTCGCCGGGATGACTCCGAAGTTTATCCGGAATTTCTCAGCGCCGTGGCGATCGCGTTGATCGAGAGCTGGATGCCCTCGGCGATGCGCGGGTCGGCCTCGCCGGCGCGGTGGCGCTTCAGCAACTCGATCTGGAGCAGGTTGAGCGGTTCGATATAGGGCAGGCGCAGCCGGATCGAGGCATCGAGCTTGGGGTTGGCCTCGAGCAGGCGGCTCTGCGCGGTGATCGCGAGCAGGCAATCGTGGGTGCGCTGCCATTCGTCGCGGATGCGCGTGAAGATCGCCTCGCGCATCGCCCGATCCTCGACCAGGCCGGCGTAGCGCGCGGCGATGCCCATGTCTGACTTGGCGAGCACCATTTCGAGATTGTCGAGCGTGGTCCGGAAGAAGGGCCAGGCCTCGCGCATCTCGCGAAGCTCGGCGACGTCCCCGCGCGTGGAAAGGGCCGTGCCGACACCATACCAGCCGGGCAGCATCACGCGTGCCTGCGCCCAGCTGAACACCCAGGGGATGGCGCGCAGATCCTCGATCCGGTCCGATGCGGTGCGGCTGGCGGGGCGCGAGCCGATCTTGAGGTCGGCGATCTCGGCGATCGGCGTCATCTGCCGGAAGAAGGTGCGGAAGCCCTCGGTCTCGTAGACGAGGCCGCGATAGGCGGCGAAGGCGGCGTCCGAGACCCGGGCGATTGCGTCGTAGAAACGCTGGCGCCGCCGCCCGGATCTCTTCTCGAGGCTGGCGATCAGGGTCGCCGCGGCGATCGCATCGAGATTGGCGGCGGCGCTCTCGCGCGTGCCATATTTGGCGGCGATGACCTCGCCCTGCTCCGTGATCCGGATCCGGCCCTGGACCGTGCCCGAAGGCTGGGCGAGGATCGCGCCGAAGCTGGAGCCGCCGCCGCGTCCGACCGCGCCGCCGCGGCCGTGGAAAAGCTGCAGCCCGGTCTTGGTCTCCGCGAACAGATCGGCGAGCGCGCGCGCCGCCTGGTAGAGGCTCCAGACCGAGGTCAGATAGCCGCCGTCCTTGTTGGAATCGGAATAGCCGAGCATCACCTCCTGATGGCCGCGCGCGGCGATGACCGCCGCTATTTCGGGCAGGGCCAGCAGATCGCCCATCACCCGCGGCGCCCGCTCGAGGTCGCCGATCGTCTCGAACAAAGGCACCGCCATCACCGCCGCCCGGGGCGGATCGCCGGCGCGCCACAGGCCGGCTTCCTTGAGCAGGATATTGGCTTCCAGGAGATCGGAGACGCTCGCCGCTTTCGAGATGAGATAGAAGCTGATCGCGCCGGGTCCGTAAAGCGCCCGCGCTTCCGCGGCGGCGCGGACGATGGCGAGCTCGGAGCGGGTCTCGTCCGAATAGTCGGCGAACGGGCTGGCGAGCAGCCGCGTCCCGGCGAGCTCGGCGCGGAGCAGGGCGACCCGCCCGTCCTCGCTGAGCGCGAGATAATCGGGCTCGACGCCGGCCACCTCGAGCAGCTCCGCGACCACCCTTTCGTGGACGTCGGCATTCTGCCTGAGGTCGAGGGTGGCGAGGTGGAAGCCGAACGTCTCGACCGCGCGGATCAGCCGGGCGAGCGGTCCGCCCTCGCCGATCTCGCCCAGCCCCTTGGCGACCACCTCCAGCTCGGCCCGGAGCTCGTCGGGCCCGGCATAGGCCTCGCCTTTTACGGTCGGCGGGTGCGGCGCCTCCTCGCCGATGAGCTTCTCATAGGTGGCGGCGAGCCGGCCGTAGATGCCGCTGAGCGCGCGGCGATAGGGCTCGTCTGCGCGCGCCGCGCCCTGGTCGCCGGAGCGGTCGGCCAGCGCGATCACGTCGGCGGGCACCTCGGCGAGCGTGCTGGAGATCGAGATCTCGGCGCCGAGCGCGTTCACCTCGTCAAGATAATAAGCGAGCACCGCCTCGGCGGCGCTGGCGAGCGCGAGCTTGAGCGAGGCCGCGTCGACGAACGGATTGCCGTCGCGGTCGCCGCCTATCCAGCTGCCGATTCGGAGGAAGCTCGGCGGCCGGTGCCCGAGCGCCCGCTCCCAGCGGGCATAGAGCGTCGGCAGGACCGGCAGGAAGACGTCTCGCAGATAGGAGAGCGCGGTCTCCACCTCGTCGGCGACGTAGAGCCGCTGGAGCCGGAGCGGCCGCGTGCGCCAGAGCAGAGCGATCTGGCGCTGGATCGCCAGCTCGACGGGGTCGCCCTCCTCGGTCTCCGCCGCGCCCGCGTCGCGCATCCGCATCAGCTCGGCGATCCGGTTGCGCCGGTCGATGATCGACTTGCGCCTGACCTCGGTCGGATGGGCGGTGAGCACCGGCACGATCAGGGCCTTGTCGAGGAAGGCGGCCGCCTCCTCCTTCGAGATCCCCCCTTCGGCGAGCCGGCCCAGCGCCTCGGCAAGGGTCGCGCCCGGCTCGGCCGAGACCCCCTGCCGGTCCTCGGCGAGATTGGCGAGCAGCGAGAAGAGCATGAAGCCGCGCACGAAATCGAGCGTGTCGTCGAGGCTGAGCGCGCCGAGCCCGGGATCGATCGCATCGGCCGCGACCACGCCGCGATGGCGATCGACCGAGGTCGACCGGATATATTCGATCCGGCGGAAGAGGGCGTCGCCGCCATAGAGACGGATGACGTCGCCGAGTAGCTTGCCGAGGAAGCGTATGTCCGGATTCTGCTCGATGGCCGGCTTGCTCATCGCCGGCGCAGCCTGGCCTCAGACCCTGCATAGGCGATCGTCTCGTCAGCCGGGCCGTCGAAGGCGACCGGCCGTGGATGGGCGGGGTCGTACCAGATGACATGGATCGTCCGACGGTCGGCCATGCCGGGATAATGGCCTTGGCGCGCGCCGATGATCAGCGTGCGCGTTCTCTCGTCCCAGCTTGTCGGGATGCGCGCCGAAGCGCCGTGCAGATATTGCCGGCTGACCCCGTCATCCTCGTAAAGCGTGAAGGCGCCGTTCGCGCCGGTGAAGACGTGCAGCGTCAGGCTGGAATCGCCGCGCTCGCCGGTGTGCTGGATCGCCGGCCCGGTCGGCAGGATCGATCCGGCGCGCACGTAGAGCGGCATCCACGTATAAGGCGCGTCGGCACGGATCGTGCGGCCGCCCTGCTCGGCGCGGCCGGTCCGGAAATCGTACCAGAGCGTTCCCGCCGGCAGATAGACGTCGCGGCTCCGGGCGTGGAACGCGGTCACCGGCGCCGCCATGAGAGCGGGCCCGAACAGATATTGATCGTCCACGCCCCAGGCGCGGCGGTCGCCCTCGAAATCCATGGCGAGGCCGCGCATCATCGTGCCGTCGCGGAGCGCCGCGTCGGCCGCGATCGTGTAGATATAGGGCATCAGCCGGTAGCGGAGCCGGTCATAGGCGGCCATCGTCTCGTAGGTCGGCGAGCCTGGCGCGGACATTTCATAGATCTCGCGCGGGATCGTCTCGCCATGGCTGCGGAACAAGGGCGAGAAGGCGCCGAACTGGAACCAGCGCGTGTTGAGCTCGCGCCACTCCTCGACATGGACCGGATCGCGCGAGGCGTAGCGCGCCTCCATCGTGTAGCCGCCGATATCGTGCGTCCAGTTGGGGATGCCCGACATGGAGAAGTTGATCCCCGCCGAAATCTGCTCGCGCAGGGATTCCCAGCGGCCCGGCACGTCCCCGGACCAGACCGCCGACGAGGTCCGCTGCAGCCCGCCGAAGCCCGAGCGGGTCAGGATGAACGGCCGCACGTCGGGCCGATACTGGACGAGATGGTCGTGCAGGTTGACGGCGTGCATCAGGGGATAGGAGTTGAAATAGGCAGCGCCCGGCCCGAGCGCGGTCGGCCCCATCCGCCGCGCCCGTTCCTCCACCGAGAGGTTCGAATGCATGTCGGGCTCGCTGGCGTCGAGCCACCAGGCGTCCATGCCGAGCGACGCGAGCCGGTCGCGGATCTGGCGCCAGTAGATCTCGCGCGCCTGGCTATTGTAGGGATCGTAGAAGGTGCTGAGGTAACCCGGCCCGACCCAGTCCCGCGCGCCCGCCTCGACGTTGCGCAGGTAGAGGCCGTTCACCGCGGCCAGCTCGCGGAAATTGTCGGTCCCGGGATAGAATTTGGGCCAGACCGAGATCATGATGTGCGCGCCCTGCGCGTGGACCTGCTCGACCATCGCCCGTGGATTCGGATAGCGCGAGGCCTCGAGGACATGGCTGCCCCACTGGTCCTCGGCCCAGTAGCGCCAATCCTGGACGATGTTGTCGAGCGGCAATTGGCGGCGGCGATATTCGGCGAGGACGCCGAGCAATTGGTCCTGCGTCTCGTAGCGCTGGCGGCTCTGCCAGAAGCCGTAGGTCCAGAGCGGCAGCATCTCGGCCCGGCCGGTGAGCGCGCGGTAGCCGGCGATGACTCCGTCCATGTCCGCGCCGCCGACGAAATAATAATCCTCGGCGCGCCCGGCCTCGGAGGCGAAGCCGATCGAATGACGGTCGGCCTCCGCGCGCGGCGGGCTGTGGAGCAGTCCGAGATAGCCGCCGTCCGGAATCCATTCGACGCGTAGGTCGACCGCGCGCCCGGCAATCATCGGGATATCGAAATTGTGGTACCAGGGATTCCAGTTCTGCCGCCAGCGGTCCATCACCAGCCGGCCGTCGACATAGAGCTTGAAATAGGAGGAGCCGTAGAGACGGAAGCGGTGCAGGCCGCTCGCGCGCGCGGTGACGTGCCCGGTCCAGGTCACGCGCAGGCCCTGCGCCGCGCTCGTGCCCACCTCGGCCGGCCAGCGATTGGGCTGGTCGAGATATTGATAGTCGATCGCGGCCTCGGAGCGGCGCGCCACGACGCGGTCGCCGAGCGCATAGACGACCGACCAGCCGGATGCGCCGTTCTCACCGGTAACGCGAAGGTCGTCGCTACCAGCTAACCGATATGGTTCAGGATCGCCGAACCGCGTGATCGAGTTGTTGTCCCAGAGAATTCCGTAATTGCGGGTCGAGACGAGGAACGGCACCGCCACGTCGATATTGTGCTGGGCGAGCTCCACGTCCTCGCCATTATAGTTCATCTGCCCGTTCTGGTGCTGGCCGAGCCCGAACAGGCCTTCGTCGGTGCCGCGATTCCATTGCTGGCGGACCGCGACATAGGGCCGGCCCTCGATCGTCACCGGCGTGAACCCCGCCGGGCCGCTCTCCGCAAGCAGCGGCCGGCCGGCGGGATCGTGGAAGCTGACATTGCCGTTGGCGAGATCGACGTCGGCCGAGATTCGCGCGGTCGAGAGGATCGCATGGCCCGCCGCTTCCCGCACCGTGAACCCGCCATGGGCGGGCTGCGCGGTCACCATCAGGCTCTGCGCCGGCTCGACGTCGGCGGAGGGGAGGGCGGTCACCCGCACGATCCGGTCGCCATAGACGGTCAGCCGCACCTCGGCCTCGGGCCCGGATGCCGGATGGACGACCAGCCCGGTAGCGGTTCGCTGCCAGGCGCCGGGCCCGGCGGCCGCGATTGCCAAAGCGACGGTGAGGGATAAAGATGCCATGGGCTCCGACTCCGGCCGAATTGACAGCGCTGGACAAAAGAGCAGCTTTGCGCGCGTCCGCCAAGGGCGAACGTCGTTTCGGAGGGGATTTGGACAGGAAGGTCATTGGTCGCCAGCGGAGCGCGCCGACCATTCACGACGTCGCCCGCCATGCCGGCGTCTCGCGGATGACGGTGTCGCGCGTGATCAACGGCGAGAAGAGCGTCCGCCCCGGCACCCGCCAGATCGTCGACGCCGCGATCCAGGCGCTCAACTATGCGCCCAACCCGGCCGCGCGCACCCTCGCCGGCGCCGCGATCCTCAAGATCGGCCTCATCTTCCGCATCCCGAGCGCTTCCTATCTCGGCGAATATCTGATCGGCGCGCTCGATCGCTGCAGCGCGATCAACGCCCAGCTCATCGTCCACAAGCACAAAAGAGGCGACGGCGAGGCCGAGGCCGCGGCGATGCTCGCCGGCGAGCGGCTCGACGGCGTGATCCTGCCCCCGCCGCTGGCCGACGCGCACGAGCTGACCGACCGGCTCAGAAAGGAAGGCATCATGATGGTCGCGACCGGCTCGGTCCGGTCGGCGCCCTCCATGGCTTCGATCGGGATCGACGATCGCGGGGCGGCGCGCGAGATGACGCGCCACCTGGTCAAGCTCGGCCACCGGCGGATCGGCTTCATCACCGGCCTGCCCAACCATGCCTCCACCGGCCTCAGGCTCGGCGGCTATCGCGACGCGCTCGCCGAGGCCGGGATCGAGGTGGACGAGGCTTTGATCGCCCACGGCACCTACACCTATCAGTCGGGCCTCGAGGCGGCCGCGCACCTGCTCGCTCTCGAACCGCGGCCGACCGCGATCTTCGCCTCCAACGACGACATGGCCGCGGCCGCGATCGCCGCCGCCCACCGCGAGCGGCTCGACGTGCCCAACCATCTCTCGGTCTGCGGCTTCGACGACACGCCGGTCGCGACCACGATCTGGCCCGAGCTCACCACCATCCGCCAGCCGGTCGCCGCCATGGCGGAAGGCGCGGTGACGATGCTCGCCGACATGATCGCCCGCCAGCGCGCCGCCCTGCCCGTCGAGACCCCCCATCGCCTGCTCGATTTCGAGCTGATCCGGAGATATTCGGACGGGCCGCCGCCGAGGTGAGGCTTCCAGCCGGGCAACCGGCATCGCGGTCTCGCGACCAGCGCCTATTGCCCATCCAATCCATCGTCATGCCAGCGAACGGCTGGCATCCATGCCCACTTCAAATCCGCCCGGAGAGTTCGGGGGACACAGTACCTAATTAATCGAGGTGCGCGTTTCGAACCTTAGGGTTTCAGGCGGAGTCCACCGCATATCCGTCCCCGTAGAATTTGCTCGTGCTGCGCGTGTGGAACGCCACCGCCTTGATCGGTTCGTACTTCGGCGGCCCCAGCCCCGGCAGCACCTCCAGCATCTCCTCCTCCCAGACATAGACCGCGATCGGGAAGGAGACGCGCGCCTTGGTCAGGTGCGATCCGTCCCTCGGCTTGCCGACTCTGTGGGTGGTCGAGGGCAGGAGGTCGTTCGAGATCCTCTGCATGTAGTCACCGGTGTTGATGATGATCGATCCCCGCGGCGCGCGGAGGCGCACCCAGGCGCGGCTGTGGTGGTTCCAGATCTGGAGGCCGTCATCGTCGCTCGCGGGCAGGATCGTGAACAGGTCGACATCCTCATGCCCCAGCAGCCGGCCCGCCCCCGAGCGGTCCTGCGCCGCGCTCATCGGCGGATAATAATTCGCCCTGAGCCCGAAATTCGTGCCCGTGAGCTTCCCGTCATAGAGATGGGGATCGCAGCCCAGCCCCTGCAGCATCGCCTGGGCGATCGGCTTGAACAGGGCTTCGTGCGCCAGCGCGAGCCGGCGGAAGCGCGGCTCGAAACCGGCGTGCGGCCAGAAATCCTCCGGCCCGAAGGGCGTATCGCGCTCCTGCGGCATGTCGAAGGCGCGCCGGCACCAGACCCAGCCTTCGACCAGGTCGGGATGGATGTCGCTGGTCTCCTCTATCGGGAAATAGCCTTGGTTGACGGAGCCGTGGCGCCGGGCGCGGAACCGCATCTTCTCCGCGAACGGGGTCGAGGTGAAGAGGTCTAGGATATCGGCCTGCATCTCGTCGTAGAGCGCGGCGTCGACTCCGTGACCGACGAGTACGGCGAAGCCGATCTCGTTGAGCGCGCCCGCGAACGCCTCGGCGAAGCGCGCCTTGTCGGTCGCGCCGCCGTGCAGGAAGGGCGCGAAATCGAGCGTGGCAATCTCGAAATCCTCGTCGAAGGCGTCGCTCTCATGCTCGGCCAGGCGATAGGTGTGCGCCTTCCTGACCTGGTCGTAGCGGCTGAAATCCTGGTTGAGCGCGGCCCCTGCGGCAGTCCCGGTCACGGTCATGCCTCCAGATCGGTGGCGAGCGGCGCGGTCGCGGGCTCCGCCTTGCCCTCGCGCCAGCCCTTCAGCGACGAATGGGCCATCACCGCCGCCGCATAGACCACGACCGCGAAGACCAGCCAGCGCAGATATGCGATCGGCATTTCCTTGACGATATAGATCGCGACCAGCACCGCCGGGATGCCGCCGATGGCGAGGCCGAGCACGACCCGCATGTCCACCTGCCCGATGCGGATGAACTGGACGCTCGAGCCCGCCCCCATCAGGCAGGCGCCGGCGGCCATGATCGGGAAGCAGAGATGCGGGTCCATGCCCATCAGGCTCAGCAACACCAGGGTTGGCGCATAATTGCCGACCCCGAAATTGGCGAGGATGCCGAAGCCGAAATTGGCGACGATGGCGACGATCATCAGCGTCAGCGGCAGGCCGTTCGCCGTCCCGCCGCCGGGGAAGAGATCGAGATTCTGCATCGCATAGGCGGAAGCGGCGAGGACGAGGCCGATCGTCACGATCATCTGGACGATCCAGACGCGCGCCCGCGTGACCAAAGGCACTCCGACCAGGCCGCCGATGAAGAAGGCGATCACGCAGCTGAGCAGCAGCACCTTTTCGACCCGCACGCCGAGCGCGATCAGGTAGGCGATGCTTTCGGCCATCGCCGGCGGCGTCAGCCCGCAGAGCAGGGTCTGCGGAATCAGCCGATCGGGCACCATGCGGCGGAATTTGAACCAGGCCGTGGTCGTCGCGAAGGAGCCGATGCCGAGCGCATCGAGAAAGTTTACGACCGCGCCCAGCGCCAGCGCCTCGAGGCCGGGCGCCACCCGCTTCGCGAGCCCCACGCGGGCGAGTGCGTAGCCATAGGCGAGAACCGCCAGGCTGAGCATGATGAGAAGCGCGTAGAGCATGTCGTCGGGCCTTCTTGAACGCCGGATGGATCATGGAAGCAAGCCGGTTCGTGACAAGCTCCGTGATCAGCCCCCTCTCCCGCGGGGAGAGGGTTGCCGTGGAGGAGGGCCGGCGTTCGAGGGCAAACTCACCTGCCGTCGTGCCCAGGCCGTGGCCAGCACCCCCGATCGCACGCTAAGACAAGCGCATGGCCCAACCCCCGAACGCGCTGGAGATGGTCTGCGCCGACTTCAATCCGGCGCTCGATCTGCTGCGCGGCCTGGGGCTGCGGCTGGACGTCATCTATCCGGCGGACGATCCCCATACGGCCGTCCTGACCCGCGACGGCATGACCGTCCGCCTGACCTCGCGCCCCGATGCGCCCCCGGCCTCAGCCGGCCTGCCCGAATTCCGGCCCGAATTCGTGGTGACGCATGCCGGGACCGCGTCGGGCGAGGGCCGCGCGGGGATGCGCTATCGCGACCTCATCCCCAGCCGGCTCGGCGGCCGCTACATCGCCTCGCACATCGCGATCGCCGAGGGCGGGCCGGTCGCCGACTGGGTCCATTACCACCGCATCGCCTTCCAGCTGATCTGCGTCCGCAAGGGCTGGGTCCGCGTCGTCTATCAGGACCAGGGCGAGCCCTTCGTCATGGCGGCCGGCGACATGGTCCTCCAGCCGCCCGGCATCCGCCACCGCGTCCTCGAGAGCGCGCCCGGCCTGGAGGTGGTCGAGATCACCTGTCCCGCATGCCATGAGACCTTCGCCGACCACGAACTGGCCTTGCCGAACGGCAATGCCGCCCGGGCGAGGGACTTTGGCGGTCAGCGTTTCCTGCATCACCGGGCCGCGAATTCGCCCTGGATCCCGTGGTACGGCGCAGAAGCGCAGGAGACGGGTGTGCGAGACGCCACCGGCGGGCTCGCCGAAGCGCGCATCCTGAGGCCGGGCGCCTCGCCGGTCATCGCCGTACCGCCGCACGAGGGCGAATTGGCCTTCGGCTTCGTTCTCGAAGGCACGGTCCGGCTCGAACATGGGGAAGGCTATTCGCTCGGCCCGACTGACTCTTTCGTGGTCCCGCCCGGAGAGGCATGGCGCATGACCGACGCGTCCGACGACCTTCGGCTGCTGCACGTAACGACCGGGAAAATAGTCCGAACCTGACTCTGCCGCTTCTGACTTCACCGCCCTCGTTTCGGCCCCTTGCGAAACGGCTTCGCCTTGTGCCGCGCCGGCGGCGGCCCGCTCCGCCTGTTCTCCCGCGCCGCATCCCTTGGCTTGCCTTCGACCGCCTCGATGCGGATGCCGCCTTCGCCGTCGGAATCGCCGTTCGCGGTCCGCTTGAGCGCCGCGGCGAACCGGCCGGCGGCGGCGCGCGGTACTTCGAACAAGGTCTCGCCGGCGGCGATCCGGATCGCGCCGATCTCGTTCTTGGTGATGTGGCCGCGCCGGCAAAGCAGGGGAAGGATCCAGCGCGGATCGGCATTGTGCCTTCGGCCGATGTCCATGCGGAACCAGATCACGTCCTCGAAGCCCGGCCGTGGGCCTTCGCTCCGGCCCTCCTGCGGCGCCGCGCCGGCAGCGGCCAGCTCCTCGGCCGCCGGCAGCCGCGCGCGATGGGTCCGGACCAAGGCGGCGGCGATCTCCTCCGGAGTCCGTTGCGCGAGCAGGGCAAGCGCCAGCGCGCGATCCTCCTCGTCGATCTCCACCGGCGCGAGCAATGCCCCAAGCAGCCGCTCGCGGTCGCCGCGGGCGATGTCCGCGGGCGTCGGCGGCTTGATCCATTCCGCTTCGATCCGCGCGCCGCGCAGCACCGATTCGACGCGCTTGCGCCGCGGATAGGGGACGACGAGCACGGCGATCCCCTTCTTGCCGGCGCGCCCGGTCCGCCCGGAGCGGTGCTGCAGCGTCTCGGCGTCGCGCGGCAGCTCGACATGGACGACCAAAGACAGGTTGGGCAGGTCGATGCCGCGCGCCGCGACGTCGGTCGCGACCAGCACCCGCGCCCTTCCGTCGCGCAGCGCCTGGAGCGCCTGGTTGCGGTCGCTCTGGCTATGCTCGCCGGAAAGGGCGACCGCGTTGAAGCCGCGCTCGGTGAGGCTCGAATGGAGCCGCCTTACATTGTCCCTGGTGGCGCAGAACAGCAGAGCCGACTCCGCCTCGTGGAGGCGCAGCAAATTGACCACCGCATGCTCGATCTCGGCCGGCGCGACGGTCATCGCCTGATAGGCTATGTCGCCATGGCCGCGCTCCTCGCCGACCGTGGAGATGCGCAAAGCGTCCTTCTGGTACCGCCTGGCCAGCGCGACGATCGGCCGGGGCATGGTCGCCGAGAAAAGCAGGGTGCGGCGCTCGGGCGGCGTTGCGTCGAGTATCTCCTCCAGATCCTCGCGAAAGCCCATGTCGAGCATCTCGTCGGCCTCGTCGAGCACGACGACCTTGAGCTGGCCGAGGTCGAGCGCGCCACGCTCGAGATGGTCGCGAAGCCGCCCCGGCGTGCCGACCACGATATTGGCGCCGGGGGAGAGGCTGCGCCGCTCCTTCGACGGGTCCATGCCGCCGACGCAGGTCGCGATCCGCGCCCCGGCCTTGCCGTAGAGCCAATCGAGCTCGCGGCTCACCTGCAGCGCCAGCTCGCGCGTCGGTGCGATTACCAGCGCCTGGGGCTTCAGCGCGTAGGGCAGGGTGCCGTCGCCGCCGAGCAGCAGAGGCGCCATCGCCAGGCCGAAGGCGACGGTCTTGCCGGAGCCGGTCTGGGCCGAGACGATCAGGTCGCGGCCCTCGGCCTCTGTGTCCAGCACCGCGCCCTGCACGGCGGTCGGATTCTCATAGCCGCGCGCGGCCAGGGCGTCGCTGAGAAGCGGCGGTAGGTTTGCGAATGTCATATGTCGTCCAAATGGGGGGCGTCGCGCCGGCGACAAGGGATGAAGGCGCCAGCCCGGTCGCGAGTTCCCTGTGAATTGGGAGCCCGCCTGTGCGTGGCACCTTCCCGTCATTCCAGCGAAAGCCGGAATCTCCCTGTCTTTTTCAGCGGTCGGGACAAGGAAACGAGATTCCAGCTTGGGCTGGAATGACGCGAACAGGATGGCACCGGGCCATGCGGCTATTCCATGTCAGAGCACCTGCCCCGCGGCCCACCCACTGGCCCAGGCCCATTGGAAATTATAGCCGCCCAGCCAGCCGGTGACGTCGACCGCCTCGCCGATCGCGTAGAGCCCTGGCACGGACCGCGCCTCCATCGTCTGGGAGGAGAGACAGGCGGTGCTGATCCCGCCCGCCGTGACCTCCGCCTTGGCGAAGCCTTCGCTGCCGCTGGGCCGGAACCGCCAGTCGCGGAGCCTGCTCTCGGCGCCGCGCAGCTTGTCGTCGGAAAGGTTGGCGAGCTCGCCCCAGAGGCCGATCCGCTTCGCCAGCGCCTCGGCCAGCCGCGCCGGCAGCTTCTCGCCGAGCAGAGTGTGGAAATGGGTGCGCGTGCGCGCCCGCTTGGCGGCCAGGGCCCAGCCCGCCGCCTCGTCGGGGAGGAAATCGATCCCGATCTCCTCGCCCGGCCGCCAGTAGGAGGAGATTTGCAGGATCGCCGGCCCGGAAAGGCCGCGATGCGTGAACAAAGCCGCCTCGCGGAACGTCGCTTTCCCCGCGCGCGCCACCACCTCGGCCGAGACTCCGGAAAGGTCGCGGAACAGCCGATCCTCGTCGCTCAACGTCAGCGGCACCAGAGCGGGCCGCGGCTCGACGATGTCGAGCCCGAACCTGCGCGCCAGCTCGTAGGCGAAGCCGGTCGCGCCCATCTTCGGAATGGACGGCCCTCCGGTGGCGATCGTCAGCGCCGGCGCCTCCGCGCTCTCGCCCCCATAATGGACCGTGAACCGCCCGTCGGCATGGGTCACGTCGGCGATCGCCTGCCCCAGCGAGATCCGCACCTGGCCCCTGGCGCATTCCTCCATCAGCATGTTCACGATCTGCCGCGCCGAGCCGTCGCAGAAGAGCTGGCCGAGCGTCTTCTCATGCCAGGCGATCCGGTGCTTCTCGACCAAGAAGATGAAGTCCTCGGGCCGATAGCGCCGCAGCGCCGACTTGGCGAAATGCGGATTGGCGGAGAGGAAGCGGTCGGGCGCGCTATGCACATTGGTGAAGTTGCAGCGGCCGCCGCCGGAGATCAGGATCTTCCTCCCCGGCCTGTCGGCATGGTCGATCAGCAGCACCCGCCGGCCGCGCTGCCCGGCGACCGCGGCGCACATCAGCCCCGCGCCGCCGGCGCCGAGGACGATCGCATCATAGCTTCCGTGCTTGCTTGTCATCGGCGGGCCATGCCACGATGCCTTGAGCAGGGGAGGGACGATTGGCAAGCGCAGCCCACGCGAACGACGCGCCCGAACCGCTCCGCCAGAGCGATCGCCTCGTCATCGCCGCCTCCTCGCTCGGCACGATCTTCGAATGGTATGATTTCTACCTCTACGGCCTGCTCGCGACGATCATCACCAGCCAGTTCTTCTCGGGCGTCAACGAGACAACCGGCTTCATCTTCGCCCTCGCCGCCTTCGCCGCCGGCTTCGCGGTCAGGCCGTTCGGCGCCCTGCTGTTCGGGCGGATCGGCGATCTCGTCGGGCGCAAGAACACGTTCCTGGTCACGATGGGGATCATGGGCCTGTCGACCTTCGCGGTCGGCCTGCTGCCCAGCTATGCCGCCGCCGGCGTCGTCGCCCCGGTCCTGCTGATCGCGCTCCGGCTGCTGCAGGGGCTGGCGCTCGGCGGCGAATATGGCGGCGCGGCCACCTATGTCGCCGAGCATGCGCCGGCGCATCGCCGCGGCCTCTATACCAGCTTCATCCAGACCACGGCGACGCTCGGCCTGTTCGCGGCCCTGCTCATCGTCATCGGCGTCCGCACCGCGCTCGGCGAGGCGGCGTTCGCTTCCTGGGGCTGGCGCCTGCCCTTCCTGGTCTCGATCGTCCTGCTCGCCATCTCGCTCTGGATCCGGATGAAGCTCGAGGAAAGCCCGGTCTTCCGCCGGATGAAGGAGGAGGGGAAGGGCTCGAGCGCCCCCTTGACCGAGGCCTTCGCCCACTGGGGGAACCTCAGGATCGTGCTCATCGCCCTGTTCGGCGCGGTCGCCGGCCAGGCGGTGGTCTGGTATGCGGGCCAATTCTACGCGCTCTTCTTCCTCGAGCGCATGCTCAGGGTCGACGGCGCCACCGCCAACATCCTCGTCGCGATCGCGCTGGCGCTCGCCACGCCCTTCTTCCTCGTCTTCGGCTGGCTCTCGGACAGGATCGGCCGCAAGAAGATCATCCTCGCCGGTTGCGCGCTCGCGGCGCTCACTTATTTTCCCTTGTTCGAGGCGCTGTCGCAGGCCGCCAATCCGGCGCTCTACGTCGCCCACGCCGCCTCGCCGGTGCGGGTCGTCGCCGATCCGGCGGATTGCTCCGTCCAGTTCGATCCGGTCGGCCGCAACAAGTTCGCTCGGCACAGCTGCGACATCGTGAAGGCCTTCCTGGCGCGCTCCGGCGTGTCCTACGCCAATGTCGCGGCGGCGCCGGGCACGCCGGCGCGGCTCGAGGTCGGCGCGGTCGCGCTCGCCGCGCCGCAAAGCGGGGCCGACGCGATCAAGGCCTTCCAGGACCAGGCCAGGGCCGCGCTCACCGCCGCCGGCTATCCCGAGCGCGCCGATCCGGCCACGATCAACCGGCCGCTCGTCGTGGCGATCCTGTTCATCCTCGTCCTCTACGTGACCATGGTCTACGGCCCGATCGCGGCCCTTCTGGTGGAGCTGTTCCCGACCCGGATCCGCTACACCTCGATGTCGCTGCCTTATCATATCGGCAACGGCTGGTTCGGCGGCTTCCTCCCGACCACCGCCTTCGCCATGGTCGCCGCCACCGGCGACATCTATTACGGCCTCTGGTACCCGATCGTGGTCGCGGGGCTGACCGTGATCGTCGGCCTGCTCTTCCTGCCGGAGACCTTCCGGCGCGGGCTGGAGGACTAGGGTCCGGACCTGGGCTCCCGTCCCAAGGCGCGACGATCCCTGTGGAAAACTCGGCATTGGGCTTCGACTTCGCCGCGCGCTGGTCCTAGTCTCGCGCCGATGAGCGATCTCTATGACGACGATTTCGAGCTGGACACGGCGCCGGCGGCCGAGGCCGACCGGCTGACGCTCGATCTCGACGGCTGGGAAGGGCCGCTCGACCTGCTGCTCACCCTGGCGCGCAGCCAGAGGGTGGACCTCGCCAAGATCTCCATCCTCGCTCTGGTCGAGCAATATCTCGCCTTCATCGCCGACGCCAAGAAACTGAAGCTCGAGATTGCCGCCGATTATCTGGTCATGGCGGCCTGGCTCGCCTACCTCAAATCCTGCCTGCTCCTCCCCAAGGACGTCGAGGCCGATCCCAGCCCCGAGGAGCTGGCGATGCGCCTTCAGCTCCGCCTGCAGCGCCTCCAGGCGATGCGCGAGGCGGGCGCGCGGCTGATTGCGCGCGACCGGGTCGGCCGCGACGTCTTCCGCCGCAGCGCCCCCGAGGGGCTGAAGGTGGTGCGCCGCGCGGCCTGGCGCGCCGATCTCTACGATCTCATCTCGGCCTACGGCATCGTCCGCGCGCGGACCGAGCCCTCGATCCACGTCATCGCGCGCCGGCCGGTGATGACGCTCGACGAGGCGATCCACCGGCTCGAGCGGATGATCGGCGCCCGCCTCGAATGGACCGCGCTCGAGAGCTTCCTGCCCGAGACCGAGGATGAGGAGTTCCGCAAGTCGGCCCTGGCCTCGAGCTTCGTCGCCACCCTGGAGCTCGCCCGTCTCGGCAAGGTCTCGCTCCGCCAGAAGGCGGTGTTCTCGACGCTCTACGTGAGGGCGGCATGAGGGAGCTGGACGATGCCCTGCGCGCGGTCGAGGCCGTCCTGTTCGCGGCCGAGGAGCCGATGGGCGCCGAGGAGATCGCGCTCCATGTCGGCCCGGGCCTCGACTTGCCGGCCTTGCTCGCCGAGCTCCAGACCCATTATGCGGGCCGCGGCGTCGAGCTGGTCGAGCGCGGCGGGCGCTGGCATTTCCAGACCGCCGCCGATCTCGCCTATATCTTGCGGCGCGAGCGCGAGGAGAGCCGCCGGCTCAGCCGCGCCGCGGTCGAGACGCTGGCGATCATCGCCTATCACGAGCCGGTCAGCCGCGCCGAGATCGAGGCGATCCGCGGCGTCCAGATCTCCAAGGGCACGCTGGACGTGCTGATGGAGGCGGGCTGGGTACGGCCCGCCGGCCGGCGCGAGGTGCCGGGCCGGCCGCTCACCTATGCGACGACCCCGGACTTCCTCACCCATTTCGGCCTGGAGAGCCGGCGCGATCTGCCGGGGCTCGACGATCTCAAGGCCGCCGGGCTGCTCGATCCGGTCGACATGGCGCTCGAGCGGCTGGGCCTCGAGGGCGCCGAAGAGGGGGATGACGAGGTCGAACTGGAAACTGACGCCGAAGACGCCTAGATTCGGCTTTCGCTATCGGGAGATTCAAACATGGGCGGCTTTTCCCCCATCCACATCATCATCGTTCTGCTGCTCGTCGTCCTGCTGTTCGGCGCCGGGCGGGTGTCGACCCTGATGGGCGACGTCGCCAAGGGCATCAAGAGCTTCAAGAAGGGCATGGCCGAGGACGACGATGCCAATCGCCGCATCGCCGACGAACGGCCGCTGGACGCCCGGCCGATCCCGGCGCCGCCGCCCGCCGAGCCCGTCGTGCCGCCTGTGCAGACGCAGACGGCGACCCCCGATCCCGACCGGCCCGCCTAAGTCCCATCGCCTGAAGGGCGTCCATGTTCGGCATCGATTCCAGCGAGCTCCTGCTCATCGCGCTCATCGCCCTCGTGGTGATCGGGCCCAAGGACCTGCCGCGCGTGATGCGCACGGTCGGCCACTGGGTCGGGCGCGCGCGGGGCATGGCCAGCCATTTCCGTGCCGGCGTCGACAACATGATCCGCGAATCCGAGCTCGCGGACATGGAGAAGAAATGGAAGGCCGAGAACGAGCGGATCATGCGCGAATTCCCGGGCGCGCCCGCCGGCGAGGAGAAGTGGCCCGAGCCGGTCATGGATGAGCCTCCCGCCCCGCCGAAGAAGCTCGGGCCGCCGAAGCAGACCTCTGCGAAGCCCAAGGCGCCCCCGGCGCGCGGCCCCGCGACCCGCGCCGCCGCGCCGCCCATCCCGCCCCCACGCCCCGCGCCTCCGGAAGACCCGGCGCCATGAGCGATCCGGACCGCTCGGCCGAGGAGGATGAGCTCGACAAGAGCAAGGCGCCCCTGCTCGAGCATCTCACCGAGCTCCGGCGCCGGCTGCTGTGGAGCATCGTGGCGCTCGGCACCGCCTTTGCCGTCTGCCTCTACTTCGCCCAGGCGATCTTCGGCTTCCTGGTCCGGCCCCTGCTGGCGGCGGGGCAGCACCGCGTCATCTACACCGCGGTGTTCGAGGCCTTCTTCGTCCAGATCAAGGTCGCCTTCTTCGCTGCCTTGATGATCTCCTTCCCGATCATCGCCAGCCAGATCTGGCTGTTCGTCGCGCCCGGCCTCTACAGAAAGGAACGCAAGGCCTTCCTGCCCTTCCTGCTGATGACGCCGGTCCTGTTCCTCAGCGGCGCGGCGCTGGCCTACTACGTCGCCATGCCGCTCGCGCTCCATTATTTGCTCGGCTACCAGGGCACGATCGGCGGCATCCAGCAGGAGGCGTTGCCGGGCGTCGGCAATTATCTCGATTTCTCGACCCGCTTCATCTTCGGCTTCGGGGTCGCCTTCCTGCTCCCCGTATTGCTGATGCTGCTCGAGCGCGCCGGGCTCGTCACCCGCGGGCAATTGGTGCGCGGGCGGCGCTATGCGATCGTGATCGCCTCGGTGGTGGCGGCGGTGCTGACCCCGCCCGACGCGATCTCGATGCTGCTGCTCGCGGTCCCCCTGGTCGCGCTCTACGAGCTGTCGCTGGTCGCGATCTGGTTCACCGAGCGCAAGCGGGCCAAGGAAGCCGACAAGGCCGAGGCTTAGGGCGTCCGCATTCCCTGAGACGAAAAAAAAGAGGCGCCCGCGAACGGGCGCCCAGCTCCTCTGCAATGTCCCGCCATCAATCGGGCGGCAGGATCACGTCCTGTTGTCGACCGCGTTGGATGCGGATTCGAGGTCCTGGCCGACGCCGCGGACCGTATTGCAGCCGGCGGCGGCCATCAGGCCCGCCACGGCGAGTATCGCGAACATCTTCTTCATCGGCCGTCTCCTGAACGCCTGGCGCCGCCGCGGGGATCGCGCGGGCGCTCGTCCACTCAATGAAGCGCGCGTGCTTCGGTTCCGCGTCCGTGACGAAAACGGTCCGTGGGAGATTTTGGAAAGGCTCTGAAAAGAAGTTGAGCCCGGATGCGCTACCGGGGGGGGGGAGGTTAGCGCGTCCGGGCCCATGTTCTGGATAGCGAGAGCGGGGGGGCAAAAGGTCACTATCCAGACCGCTCAACGAGAGGGCGGGCCCTGAGTTCCACTTTTTTTGAATTTTTTTTGAGAGGGGCCGGGGCGCGCGCGCCTAGGGCTCGACGGCGACGATCCCGACCAGAACCGAATAGCGGCCGCGCGCGGGATCGCGGTCCAGGGTCGAGCGGAGCTGGCGGGCGAGCCCGGTGACGATCCGGTCGAAGCGCTCCGACAGGGCCGCCTCGCACTCGACCGGCTCGGCGAGGGTGGCCGATTCGATCGAGAGGCGCGCGGCGCCGCTTACTTCGGGCTCGAGCACGACCGACACCATCTCGGCGCCGCAGAGCATCGCATATTCGACGATCTCGGTGATCAGGAAGGCGACCGAGACCGCCGCGTCCTGGGTCGCGTAGACCGGGGCGATATCGAGCCGCATCTGCATCCCGGAGGCGCTGACCGGGGCGGTGGCGCGCAGATTGGCGGCGAGCTCGGAGACGAGCGGCTTCAGCGCGACCCCGCGATTCTCCTCGAGCTCGGCATAATGGTTGCGGTGGACGACCGCGAGCGCGTCGACCCGGCGCTGGATCGAGGCATAGGCGGCCGCCACCAGCTCGTTGGACGATCCGCGCGAATGGAGGTTGAGCAGGGAAGCCACGACCTGAAGGTTGTTCTTGACCCGGTGGTGGACCTCGCGGACCAGCCGCGTCTGGCGCACCACCGCCGCCTCCAGCTCCGCCTCGTGGCGGGCGACGGTGTGGGTGACCTGGTTGAACGCCTCGCCGAGCGCCCCGATCTCGCGGGCCGGCGTGCTCACCGTCGGCAGGTCGAGCCCGCGGTCGCCGGGCTTGTAGGCGGAGATGACCTCCTGGATCCGCCCGAGCGGGCGCAGCAGCAGCCGCTGCACGATGATCCAGCCGACCAGCGACGCCCACAGCCACATCAGCACCGGGGTCAGGATCACCAGCGCCTCGGTCGCGCTCGCCGGCGGGGCGTAGGTGCGCAGCCGCATCGTGAAGCCGTTGGCGCCGAACGGATAGTCGGCGACGACCTCGCGCGTCAGCGCGCCGCCCGTGT
>Ga0070686_100000490_pt1 | contig 23906 bp, 22 predicted proteins | sample KBSS23LmetaG_FD_65654 | JGI IMG/M metagenome (GOLD analysis project Ga0070686, IMG submission 65654) | Switchgrass rhizosphere microbial communities from Kellogg Biological Station, Michigan, USA - KBS S2-3L metaG | ecosystem: Host-associated > Plants > Roots > Rhizosphere ... | reverse complement strand
GAAGATGTTGTCGATGAAGAACAACACGTCCTGGCCTTCGACGTCGCGGAAAGATTCGGCCTGGGTGAGGCCAGACAAAGCGACGCGGGCGCGAGCGCCCGGCGGCTCGTTCATCTGGCCGAAGACGAGCGCCACCTTGGAGCCTTCCGGCGTCGGATTGCCGTCCGCATCCTTGGCGATGACGCCGGCGTCGAGGAATTCGTGATAGAGGTCGTTGCCCTCGCGGGTGCGCTCGCCGACCCCGGCGAACACCGAGGTGCCGCCATGGCCCTTGGCGATATTGTTGATCAGCTCCTGGATGAGCACGGTCTTGCCGACGCCGGCGCCGCCGAACAGGCCGATCTTGCCGCCCTTGGCATAAGGCGCGAGCAGGTCGATCACCTTGATGCCGGTGACCAGGATCGAGGTCTCGGTCGACTGGTCGGTGAAGAGCGGCGCCTCGGCATGGATCGGGGCGGTGTCGGTGTGGCCGATCGGGCCGCGCTCGTCGATCGGCTCGCCGATCACGTTCATGATCCGGCCCAAGGTCATCGGGCCCACGGGCATGCGGATCTGCGAGCCGGTGTCGGTCACCTCCTGGCCGCGGGTCAGCCCCTCGGTCGCGTCCATCGCGATCGTGCGGACGGTGGATTCGCCGAGATGCTGGGCGACCTCGAGCACGAGGCGGTTGTCGCCGTTGCGGGTCTCGAGCGCCGATAGGATCGCGGGCAGCTCGCCGTCGAAGCTGACGTCGACGACGGCGCCGATCACCTGGCTGATGCGGCCGACATTGTTGGTGGTGGCGGTGGCCATGTTTTTACCTCTTTGCCTTCTCTCTTCGTCATACCGGCGAAGGCCGGTATCCAGGCTTGGTCCGCCTGGACCCCGGCCTTCGCCGGGGTGACGGTTGATGTTTAGAGCGCCTCGGCGCCCGAAATAATCTCGATAAGCTCTTTCGTGATCGCGGCCTGGCGGGTGCGGTTATATTCGACCGTGAGGCGGTTGATCATGTCGCCGGCGTTGCGCGTGGCATTGTCCATCGCGGTCATCCGGCTGCCCTGCTCCGAGGCGGCGTTCTCGAGCAAAGCGCGGAAGATCTGGACGGCGACGTTGCGCGGCAGCAGGTCGGCAAGGATCTCCTCGTGGTCGGGCTCATATTCGACCGCGGCGAGCGAGGGCTGGTCCGCGCCTCCCTCGGCCGGCGGGACCGGGATGATCTGGGGGCCGACCGGCTCCTGCACCAGGGCCGAGCGGAAGCGCGCGTAGAAGAGGTGCACGACGTCGATGCCGTCGGTCATGTAGCGGTCGATCACGTCCTTCGCGATCTCCTGCGCGTCGGCGAAGCTCACCTGCTTGATCGCGCTGGTATCGTGCTGGTGGATGATCTGCTTGGGGTAGAGCCGGGCGATCACGGCGCGGCCCTTGCGACCGACCAAATAGAAATAGACCTGCTTGCCCTCGGCGAGAAGCGCTTCGGCCTTGCGCCGCGCGGCGCGGACGATGTTCGAGTTGAAGCCGCCGGCGAGCCCACGGTCCGAGGTGCACACGATCAGCATATGGGCCTGATCGCTGCCCGTCCCGGCGAGCAATTTCGGGCTTTCGGGGCCGATCGTGACTCGGGAGACGATGCTCGCGACAACGCTGGCCATGCGCTCGGCATAAGGGCGCGCGGCCTCGGCGGCGGTCTGCGCGCGGCGCAGCTTGGCCGCGGCGACCATCTTCATCGCCTTGGTGATCTTCTGGGTCGACTTGACCGAGGAGATCCGGATCTTGAGCGCCTTGAGGCTGGCCATTCTTTCTTTCTCTTCGTCATTCCAGCGAAAGCTGGAATCCCTTTGCCTTCAAGAAGCGAGATCCCGGCCTTCGCTGGGATGACGCACTAGGCAAACGTCTTCACGAACTCCCCGACCACCGTCTTCAGCGAGGCAGCGGTGTCGTCGTCGAGCGTCTTGGTGGTGCGGATCGCGGCGAGCAGATCCTCATGCTCGGAGCGCATGTGGCTGAGGAGCGCGCTCTCGAAGCGGGTGACCGCCTCGGTCGGCACCGTATCGAGGAAGCCGTTCACGCCCGCGAAGATCGAGACGACCTGCTCCTCGACCGGCATCGGCGAGAATTGGGGCTGCTTGAGCAATTCGGTGAGGCGCGCGCCGCGGTTCAGCAGGCGCTGGGTCGAGGCGTCGAGGTCCGAGCCGAACTGGGCGAAGGCCGCCATCTCGCGATATTGGGCGAGCTCGAGCTTGATCGAGCCGGCGACCTTCTTCATCGCCTTGGTCTGCGCGGCCGAGCCGACGCGGCTGACCGAGAGGCCGACGTTGATCGCCGGGCGGATGCCCTGGAAGAAGAGCTCCGTCTCGAGGAAGATCTGGCCGTCGGTGATCGAGATCACGTTGGTCGGGATATAGGCGGAGACGTCGCCGGCCTGGGTCTCGATGATCGGAAGCGCGGTCAGCGAGCCGTTGCCATTGTCGTCGTTCATCTTGGCGGCGCGCTCGAGCAGGCGGCTGTGCAGGTAGAAGACGTCGCCCGGATAGGCTTCGCGGCCCGGCGGGCGGCGCAGCAGCAGCGACATCTGGCGGTAGGCGACGGCCTGCTTGGAGAGGTCGTCATAGACGATCACCGCGTGCATGCCGTTGTCGCGGAAATATTCGCCCATCGTGCAGCCCGTGTAAGGCGCGAGGAACTGCAGGGGCGCGGGCTCGGAGGCGGTGGCGGCGACGACGATGGTATAGTCCATCGCGCCATTCTCCTCGAGCGCGCGGACGATCTGGGCCACGGTCGAGCGCTTCTGGCCGACGGCGACGTAGATGCAATAGAGCTTCTGGCTCTCGTCCTCGCCCTGGTTGGCGGCGCGCTGGTTGATGAAGGTGTCGAGCGCGACCGCGGTCTTGCCGGTCTGGCGGTCGCCGATGATCAGCTCGCGCTGGCCCCGGCCGATCGGGACCAGGGCGTCCAAGGCCTTGAGGCCGGTCTGGACCGGCTCGTGCACCGACTTGCGCGGGATGATGCCGGGCGCCTTGACCTCGACGCGGCGGCGCTCGGCGCCCTCGATCGGGCCCTTGCCGTCGATCGGGTTGCCGAGGCCGTCGACGACGCGCCCGAGCAGGCCCTTGCCGACCGGCACGTCGACGATCGTCTCGGTGCGGCGGACGGTGTCGCCCTCGCTGATCGTCGAGTCCGAGCCGAAGATGACGACGCCGACATTGTCGGCCTCCAGGTTCAGCGCCATGCCCTTGATGCCGCCGTCGAACTCGACCATCTCGCCCGCCTGGACGTTGTCGAGGCCGTGGATGCGGGCGATGCCGTCGCCGACGCTGAGCACGGTCCCGACTTCGCTGACCTGCGCGTCGGTGCCGAAGCCGGCGATCTGCTCCTTGATGACCTTGGAAATTTCAGCGGCGCGGATGTCCATGTTCAGCCTTTCATCGCATGCGCGAGAGCGTTCAATTTGGTGCGGATGGAGCCGTCGATCATGCGGCTGCCGATCTTGACGACGAGGCCGCCGAGAATGGCGGGGTCGACGTTGAGATCGAGAGCGATGTCGGCTCCGTAACGGGTGCCGAGATTCTGGCGGATCGCGTCCACCTGGCCCTCGTCGAGCGCGTGGGCGGAGGTCACCTCGGCATTGATCTCGCCGCGATGGCGCGCGGCGAGCAGGTTGAAGGCGCGGATCACGCTGTCGAGCCTGGCCAGGCGGCGGTTTCTCGCCAGCACGCCGAGGAACTTGGCCGTGATCGGATCGAGCTTCATCGCCGCGGCGGTAGCGGCGACGCCGCGCACGGCCTCGTCGCGGCCGATCAGGGGGCTCGTGGTCAGGGCGCGGAAATCCTCCGATTCGGCGAGCGCCTGCTTCAGCGCGGCGAGGCTTTCGCCGACCGCGCCGAGCTGCTTCTGCTCATCGGCGAGCTGGAACAGGGCGATCGCGTAGCGCCCCGCCAAGCTAGCCTGAATACCGCCGGAAATATCCACGCGCGTTGAACCCCTGGGTCGGAATATGGAGCCATAAGAAGGGCGCGCCGGAGCGCGCCCAGTGGCGTCGCGGGCGCCCTAGCAGCGGCTTTGCTGCGATGCAAGATGAAGGCGAAGCCGTCACTCCTGGAGGCCCTGAACGGCGTGCGGAGGGAAGGCGATGGGGCCGCCACTTTGAAAGCAAGGTTCGGGACGCGAACGCGCGGGTAAGCGACCAGAACAGGCTCCGAAAGGAGCTTCTTCATGACCTACCGAATTGAGGGACTGGCGCCCGAGGCGTTCGAGAGCCTGTTCTCCATGACCGATGGCGAGCTCGCCGCGCGCAACGCGGTGCGCGTCACCGCGGATTCGCCGACCGGCTTCCCCTGCCGGGTGTCGCTCGAGGATGCGGCGCCGGGGGAGGAGCTGGTGCTGTTCAACCATGTCTCGAACGACGTGCCGACGCCGTTCCGCACGTCCTATGCGATCTACGTCCGCAAGGGCGCCGAGCCCGCCGCCTATGAGGACGAAGCCCCTGCCTATCTCGACCGGCGCACGCTCAGCCTCCGCGGCTTCGACGAGGCCGGCATGCTCCGGGACGGCCTGCTCGCCATGCCGGGCGAGGCCGACGCGCAGATCAGGACCCTGTTCGGCCGGAGCGACATCGCCACCATCCATGCGCACAGCGCCACCTATGGCTGCTTCCTGGCGCGAATCGAGAGGAACTGATCATGGCCAGCCTTGCAACCCTCCACACAGGCAATAGAGCAGCGCCTGTGAACGACCGCCGGACCATCAGCTCGGACGAAGCCTGGGCCGCCTTCGAGCGGCGCGACCGGACTTGGGACGGCCGCCTGGTCGGCGGGGTCAAGACCACCGGCATCTATTGCCGCCCGAGCTGCCCGGCGCGGCGGCCGAAGCGCGAGAATGTCGAATTCTTCCCCGACGGCGCCGCCGCGCGCCTCGCCGGCTACCGCCGCTGCCTGCGCTGCGAGCCCGACGAGGTGAGCCGCGAGGAGCTTGCGCTGGAGCAGGCGTTCCGGCTGCTCGGCGAGGCGGAGGACGCGCCCTCGCTCGAAACGCTCGCCGAGGCGGTCGGCTATTCGCCGCACCATTTCCATCGCCTGTTCAAGCGCGCGACCGGGGTGACCCCGGCGGCTTATTACCGGAGCCTGCGGGCGCGTCGGGCCGAGACGGCGCTGGCGGAGAATGAGCGGATCACCGACGCGATCTACGATGCCGGCTATTCGGGTCCCGCGCGCTTCTATGCCGATGCCGGAAGGCGCCTCGGCATGACTCCCTCCGCCTGGCGCGACGGCGGGCGCGGCGAGACGATCAGCTGGGCGACCGCCGAGACCGATCTCGGGACGATGCTGGTCGCGGCCACCGCGAAGGGCATTTGTCGGCTCTCGTTCGACGAGGACGAAGGCGCCTTGAGGCGCCGCTTTCCCCACGCAGCGATCGCCCATGGCGGCAAGGAGATGGCGAAGCTCGTCCAGCGCACAGTCGCAGCGGTGAACGCACCGGAGAAGCCGCACGATCTTCCGATCGACGTCCACGGCACCGCCTTCCAGGAAGCGGTGTGGCGCGAATTGCAGCGCATCCCGGCCGGCGAGACCCGCACCTACGCCCAGATCGCCGCCGCGGTGGGGCGGCCGGCGGCGGTCCGCGCCGCGGGCTCGGCCAACGGCGCCAACAATGTCGCCGTGCTCATCCCCTGCCACCGCGTGATCCGCAGCGACGGCAGCGCCGGCGGCTATGCCTATGGGCTGGAGCGCAAGGCGCGGCTGCTGGAGCGCGAGCGGCGCGGGGCTTAGTGCGCGCAGTAATTCCTAACCGCTCATCCTTCGCCAGCCTCAGTCCCTGCTCAGGATGAGCGGGTGAATTCAAACACGCGTCCTGCTCTAGGGTCCGAATCCAATAGGGACGTTGAGCATCGTCGGATTTTCGCTTGACTTGTCGGATTGCGTCGGATAAATCCGATGACATGCAGGTTATCATTGCACCCGCGGTACCTCCTCGAGGCGCTCTTTCGTGCCCAGGCCCGGCCGCTCCAAGCGCACCGGACGTGCCGGTATCACGCGTATTCCCCGCGTATTTACGCAAAAATACGCGGGCGGCCGGCTGTGGAACCAGCGGTGGCGACGCAGGAGCATCGTGCGCCGAACCCCACCCGATCACCTGGGATGAAGGGAGCTGGCCGGCGGCCAAGGTCTATTCTAATCGAGTCCCGACCCTAATGCGCCGCGCTCGCCGGCGCCGGCGCAGGATGGCCCGCCTGGCGGGCTTCGAGGCGGGTGAGCATCTCGCGCGCCGATTCGTGGCGGGCCTGGCCCGCGGGGCGGTTGCGCTCCTCTTCCTGCTCGCGGCGCCGGCGCGCGCGCTCGCCCTCGTCGCCGACCTCGCGCAGCGCGAGCGCGGTCGGGCGGATCACCGCGATCGCTTCGGGGATCATGTCGCGATGCTCGAAATCGGCGGCCACCCGGTAGCGCAATTCCTCGTCGCCGGGCGCGATCTGGAGCGCGCGGAACAAGGCGTTCTGGGCGCCCGCCGGCGGCAGCACCCCCTGATCGACGAAGCTCTCATAATAAGCTTCGAGGATGAGCGGATCGTGCGGCGCGAGCTGGTTGGCGCGCAGGAGGAGCTGGCGCGCGTCGTTCCAGGCGGCATCGTCGGTGGAACGGGCGGCGGCCAGCGCCTCGGCCCGGAGCAGGCCCTTGTGCATCAGGCCGCGGGCATTGTCCGGCTCGATCCGGAGCAGATGGTCGACCGCCTCGGTCGCGGCGGCGGCGTTGCCGGCGAGCCGCTGCGCCTCGACCAGGATTTCGAGCGCATGGGGATCGTCGGGATAATGGGCGGCGATGCCGCTCACCGTGCGGGCGAACTCGGCCGCCTCGCGCGCCGGAATCTCCTGGCCGAGCCTGATCTCCTGGTCGATCAGCGCGGCTTCGGCGGGGCGCAGGGTGCGGATCGCGATCGGGCCGACGTCGATTGGACGGAAGGGGACGTCGAGCACCGGGAACTGGGTCTGCTCGGCGAAATGCCTGAGCTCCGTATCGAGCGCGGCGGTGTCGGCTCCGAACGCCTCCTGCATCGCCTGCTCGTAGGAGCGGCCCTGGTTGATCAGGGTGAGATAGCGGGTGAGCTGGCCGCGCCGCGCGCCGTTGGTGAACAGATAGCGGTTGAGCAGCCAGCCCTCGGCATAGATGAGATCGACGTCGCCGCGCGCGTCGCCATAATTGCGCGCGGCGAGGATGCGGTCGATCGGCATCCAGCGATTGCCCACGAACGAATAGAAGCGGGTGGCCGCGGGCGCGCCGATCCGCACGACATTGTTCTCGCCGATCCGGGTCTGGCCCCAGAATTCGGCGAAGCCCTCGCTGTACCAGGTCGGATAGGTGGCGGGGAAATAGCCATACATGAAATGATGCGCATATTCGTGGAGCAGGATCGGCTCGGGATCGAGCCCGTAGGATTCCTGGCCGCCGCTTTGGCGGGTGCCGACGAGGATCGGGCCGCGCGCGTGGAAGATCGAATAGCCGGCCACCCCGGCCGCGCCGCCGAGGCTGCGCTGGACCGCGTCGATATTGCGCAGCAGATAGACGTGGAGCCGGTTGGGCGGCGGGCTGCGCGTGATGTTGTGCATCGCGCGCAGGATGAAGTGGAACTTCTCGAGCTTGGCGGTGAACTCGCGGAGCTGCTGCTCTCCGGACTCGCTGTAGACGAGGAAATTGTTCGAGCGCGCCTCGCGCCACTCGGCCTGCGCTGCCGTCGAGAGGAACAGGCCGAGGCTGATCAAGAGCTTGCGAAACATAGGGATTTCCATCGGATGCCGGTTGCGGCTTAACGGCAGCGGCGCGATTTGCAATGGGCTCGAAGGCCGGGCTCGAATGGAGGCCGCCCGCCAGGCTCAGTGCGGGGTCGCGCCCGCCTGCGCGGCCTCGAGCCGCCTCAGCATTTCGAGCGCATTTTCGTGATGGGCGCGCCCCGCCTGCCGCGTGAGTATCTCCCGTTCTTCGCGGCGGCGGCGGGCGGCTTCCGATTCGGTGCCGCGATGGGGGACCTGATAGGCTTCCGGCCGGATGATCGCGATCGCCTCGGGGATCATCCCGCGCTGCTCGAAATCGCGCGCGAGCGCGTAGCGCAGCTCGCCGTCGCTCGGCGCCAGCTCCATTGCCGCATAGAGCGCATTCTGCGCGTCATCGGGCGGCAGCAGGCCTTGCAGGACATAGCTTTCATAATAGGCCTCGAGCACCACCGGGTCGGTGGGGGCGGCATTCACCGCGCGGACCAGGAACTGGCGCGCCGCCCGCCACGCCGCCACATCCGTGCTGTGCGCCGCGACCAGGCCGGCCGCCTGGATCAGGCCCTTGGTGGCGAGCGCGCGTCCGTTGGCGGGTTCGACGGCGAGCAGCCGGTCCGCCGCGGCCAGCGCCTCGGCATTGTTGCCGGCCAGATACTGCGTTTCCATCACCATCCGGATCGCGAACGGATCGTCTGGAAAGCGTGATGCCGTGCTGCGGACATGTTCGGCGAAGCTCGTCGCCTCGCGCTGCTCGTAGCCCTGGCTCAGCCTGATCTCGTCGAGGATCAGCGCCTGCTCGGCGGGTCGCAGGGTGCGCACCGCGATCGGCCCGACGTCGATCGTCCGGAACGGCAGGCGCACGACGTTGAACCGGAGTTGCCCGGCATAGTCGAACAGGGCGGAATTGAACGCGGAAAGGTCGGGAATGGCGCGGCGCGCCGCCTCGTCGAAGGGCGTGCCGTTGTTGATCAGGCGGAGATATTCGTTGATCTGGCGCTGGCGGTCGGGATGATCGAACAAGTAGCGGACGAGCAGCCAGCCCTCGGCGTAGAGCAGGAAGACGTTCTCTCCGGCCGCCTCGGCATAATTGTGCGCCCTCAGCAGCCGGTCGAGCGGCAGCCAGCCCAGGTCGCGGAAGGTCGAATAGCGGTGATTGGCCGGCGCACCGACCTCCACCACGTCGCCCGGCAGAATGGCGGTCGTGCCCCAGAATTCCGCGAAGCCCTCGCTGTACCAGGGCGGATAGGCCGCAGGGAAATATTGGAACGTGAAATGGTGGGTATATTCGTGAAAGAGGACGCTTTCCGGGTCGATGTCGGTGACGGTGTCGCGTGCGGAGCGGACGTCGGCGAACCCGCTGATGGCATGGCGCGTGCCGACGAGCATGAGCCCGCGCGCATCGGAGACATAATAACCGACGATGCCGTCGCCGCCGGCCATCCGCCCGACCGCGTTGCGATCCGGCAGCAGGAAGACGCGCAGCCGCGGCGAAGGCCGGTTCGGAGGAATCGGCCGGAAGGTCCGGAGCACGAAACGGAAGCGCTCCAGCCTGGCGGCGGACTCGCGGGCCTCCTGCTCGGAGCCTTGGGTGTAGACGATGAAATTGGTGGAGGTCGCTTCGTACCAGGTGGCGCGCGCAGGCATCGCGCAGAGCAAGGCGCATGCTGCCAGGAGACAGCGGATCATCGTGAAAAGCCCCCTTTTCAGGGCCGTTTTATACGCCCCGTCGCGTCGCCCCGCAATCGTGGGTTCTACGCGCCAGGCTCAGGGTCGCGGCGCCGGTGACGGCGCGCCTGCCGGCGCCGCCCCCTGATGCTCGCAGGCATAGACGAGGCGCTCGTTGGGAAGGCGGGGCAGCGCCGCGCCGATGTCGCGCTGCTGGTCGGCGAGGATGGTGCGCGCCTCGGCATCGGGCGTGCAGGCCTTGACGTCGACGCCGCGGCGCAGCGCGCGCACCCGGGTCATGGCGTCGGCGTCGAGCGCGTAGCGGGTGACCACATATTCGCCGTTGCCGGGCCGGAACTCGAGGACCGAGACGTTCTGTTCGCCATTGGGGACGAGGATCCGGGTCCAGGCATCGCCATTATGAGCATATTGGGTGCGCCCGTTCATGCAGCCCGCGTCGGTCCAGTCGAGCGGGATGTCGCTGGTCGGCGAGACGGTGACGCGGCTGCGGTCGGCCTGGAAGCGGCAGAGATTGTGGCCGGCGAAGCGGTCCGGCGTGGCCGCCTCGGCGCTGTTGCCGGGCGGGGCCTGCTCGGCCGCGGCGAGGCTCGGGCGCGAGAGAAAGGCGATGATCGCGAGCAGCAGCAGGGCGCCGCCGGCGCCGCCGAGGATCTTCGCCTGCTTCAGCCTTTCCTTCTGCAGCATGATCCCGGCGCCGCCGAACGCGACCATGGCGAGGACGAGGAAGAGGATGGCGGCGGCGAGCCGGGTCTCGCGGCTGTCCTCGACCTCGGCGAGGCTGCGCTCGCGCGTCTGGCGGGCCTGCTCGGCCTGGGTCGCATTGGCGGCCGCGCGGGCGCGCGCCTCGGCGTCCGCCCGCTCCTGGTCCTGGCGCAGGCGGTCGCTCATCGAGACGCATTCGGTGGTCACCGCCTGGAAGGGCTGATGGTTCGCCTGGAGGAAGGCGGTGAGCTCGCGATTGGCGACCGCGAAGGCGAAGGTGGCATCTCCCTCCTGGTTGCGGGTGATCAGGCTGTTGACCCCGAGCACCCGCCCGCACTGGTCGAGCAGAGGCCCGCCGCTATGGCCGCGGGCGATATTGGCGGTGTGGAGCAGGGTGGTGATGCCGTTGATCGGGCGGACGTTGGAGAAGATGCCGACCGAGCGGGTCGGCGGCAACGGCGTGATATAATCCTCGGCCGAGCGCGCGGTGGCGAGATCGACATTGCCGGGATAGCCCAGAGCGGCGACCGGCGCACCGTCGTCGAGCGGGCCGGTGTAGAGCGGGATCGGGATCAGGCTGCCGCGCTCGATCTCGAGCAGGGCGAGGTCGCGGGCGGGATCGACCGCGACGATGCGCGCGCGGGTGGCTTGGGCGCCCTGCGAGGGGATGACGCCGATCGCCACCTCCTTGCCCTCCTGGGCCATGGCGACGACGTGGGCGTTGGTGATGACCCGGTTCGGCGCGATCGCGAAGCCGCTGCCATGGCCGAAGTCCGACACCTCCTGGTCCTCGTTGAACTGGATCACCACCACCCTGACCACCGAGCGGCCGGCGACGGCGATGTCGTCCGCCCGCGCCGGCGCGGCGAAGGCGAGCAGGGCGATCAGCATCAGGAGCAGGCGGCGGAGCATCGCGGCCTTTCTATGGGCGGCGACGGGCGGCTGGCAAGCGGCTGAGCAGGGCGCTATGCTCAACGCCGGGGAGGGGCCGGATGATGTCCGACGAGACCGCACTTCCGGCGGCCGCGAAGCCGCCGTCGCTGGCGCGCAGGATCCTCTTCTTTCCGCTGACCTTGATGCTGCTCGCGATCCTTGTCTTCGCGGCGGGGTCGCTGATCGCCACCGCGCTGCTCAAGCTGCTGCCGGCCAATCGCAACTCGCCATGGCTGTTCGCCAATGCGGCGATCGTCATCCTCACCCTGGCGGCCGCCTTCCGGCTCTTCTTCCACTATCTCGACCGCGAAGGGGCAGGCCTGTTCGACCGCCGGGGCTGGGCGAAGGAGCTGCTTGCGGGAATTGCGGCCGGGACACTGATCTTCTCGGCCGTCGTGGCGGTCGCCGCCGCCTTGGGATTCTATCACGTCGCCGGCGGCAGCGGGCTGGACACGATCTGGGAGCCGCTCATCATCGCGGGGCTGATCGCGGGCTTCACCGAGGAGCTGCTCTTCCGCGGCATCCTCTTCCGCTACGTCGAGAAGGCGGCGGGAAGCTGGATCGCGCTGGCGCTGACCGCGGCCCTGTTCGGCGCAGCCCATCTCGCCAATCCCGGCGCCAGCTGGTTCGCCGCCGTGGCGATCGCGATCGAGGCCGGCCTACTGCTCGGCGCGGTCTACATGCTCACCCGCCGCTTGTGGGCGGTGATGGGGCTGCACGCGGCCTGGAACTTCACCCAGGGCTGGATTTTCGGCCTCCCGGTCTCCGGCACGCGGGGCGGAATCGGCCTGCTGAACGGCCGGCTGGACGGACCGGAGCTGATGACCGGCGGCGCCTTCGGGCTCGAAGCCTCGCTGCCCGGCATGGCCGTCGCCACTGCGGCCGGAATCGGCGTCCTCATCGTCGCGATCCGCAAGGGCCGGGTCGTCGCGCCGATCTGGTCGAGGCCCAAAGCGGACGCAGCGGCCGGCCCGCCCGGGGAAATACCGCCGCCCGGGACCTGAGGCCGCGCCGCCGTCCTAGAGGAAGGAATAGGGATCGACGTCCACCGCGACGCGTACGCCACGCGGCCATTGCAGGCTGCCCAGCCAGTCGCGGATGATGTCCTGCACCGGCACCGCGCGATTGGCGTGGACGAGCAGGCGCAGGCGATGCCGGCCGCGCAGCATGGCGAGCGGCGCCGGGGCCGGTCCGAACACCGCCATATTGTCGCGGGCCGGCGCGGCGCGGCCGATCCGGCGCGCAGTCTCGGTCGCCTCCTCCTGGTCCTCGGAGGAGATTATGATCGCGGCGAGCCGGCCGAAGGGCGGCATCGCGGCCTCGCGGCGGGCGTCGGTCTCCGCGGCGTAGAAGCCTTCCGCGTCGCCGCCGACCAGCGCCTGGATCACCCGCGCCGAGGGATCGTGGGTCTGGACCAGGACGCGGCCGGGCTTGTCGCCGCGCCCGGCCCGGCCGGAGACCTGCCGGATCTGCTGGAAGCTGCGTTCGGCGGCGCGCAGATCGCCGCCGGCGAGGCCGAGATCGGCGTCGACCACGCCCACCAGGGTCAGGTTCGGGAAATGATAGCCCTTGGTGACGAGCTGGGTGCCGATCACGATGTCGATCTCGCCCGCCTCCATCCGCGCGACGAATTCGGCGGCCTTGGCCGGCGACCATATCGTGTCCGAGGTGACGATCTGGAGCCGCGCGGCAGGAAACAAGGCGGCCACCTCGTCGGCGATCCGCTCGACGCCCGGGCCGCAGGCGACGAGGCTGTCTTCCTCCTTGCACTCGGGGCAGGCGTGCGGGGCGGGCATGACGTGGCCGCAATGGTGGCAGGCCAGGCGGCGCGTGAAGCGATGCTCGACCATCCAGGCCGTGCAATTGGGGCATTGGAAGCGGTAGCCGCAATGGCGGCAGAGGGTGAGCGGGGCATAGCCGCGCCGGTTGAGGAAGAGCAGGCTCTGCTCTCCGGCCGCCAGATTGTCCTCGAGCGCGCGGACCAGGGAGGGAGAAAGCCAGCGGCCGCGGGGCGGCGGATCCTTCAGCATGTCGAGCGCCGCCATCTCGGGCAGGCGTGCGCCGCCATAACGGTCGGGGAGCTTCAGCTCCCGGTAGGTGCCGATCTCGGCCATGTAGCGGCTCTCGATCGCCGGCGTCGCCGAGGCGAGGATGACCGGGACCTGCTCGAAGCTCGCCCGCATCACCGCGACGTCGCGCGCATGATATTGGACGCCTTCCTCCTGCTTGAAGCTCGTCTCGTGGGCCTCGTCGACGACGATCAGGCCGAGCTTGGGATAGGGCAGGAAGAGGGCCGAGCGCGCGCCGACGACGACCCTGGCCTCGCCGCTCGCGATCGCCCGCCAGGCGCGGCGGCGCTGCGACTGGCGCAGGCCCGAATGCCAGGGCACGGGATCGCAGCCGAAGCGGGCGGAAAACCGCTTGAGGAAGGGCTCGGTGAGCGCGATCTCGGGGAGGAGGACGAGCGCCTGGCGGCCGGCGCGGACCGCCTCGGCGATCGCCTCGAAATAGACCTCGGTCTTGCCCGAGCCGGTGACTCCGTCGAGCAGCCAGGGCGCGAAGGCGCCGGCATCGACCGCCGCGCGCAGCGCGGCGGCGGCCTCTGCCTGAGCCGGCTCGAGCGCGGGCGGATCGTGATCGGGATCGGGCACGGGGTAGGGATCGTCGATCGTGACCTCGACGGCCTCGATCGCGCCGGCCTTGACCAGGCCCCGGATCACGCCGTCGGAGACGCCGCCGATGATCGCGAGCTCGGAGACCAGCCCCTGCCGCTCGCCGATCCGCTCGAGCGCCTGCACGCGCTGCGGCGTCAGCCGCTCCGGAACCTGGCCGGTCGCGCGATATTCGGTGATCGAGCGGGCGCCCTCGAGCGCGCCCGTGGAGGGCAGGGCCATGCGCAGCACCGCCGCCAAAGGCGCGAGATAATAATCCGCGGTCCATTCGATCAGCCGCCGCAGCGGCCCGGAGAGCGGCGGCAGGTCGTAGGCGTGGGCCAGGGGCCGAAGCCGGTTGTCGCCGACCTCCTCGGCCTGGAGCCGCTCGGGCTCCCAGACCGCGCCGATCAGCTGGCGCGGACCGAGCGGCGCGACCACGATCGAGCCCGGCTCGACCCGCATGCCCTGCGGCACCCGATAGTCGAGCGGACCCAAAGCCGGGTTGAGCAGGATGACGCGGGCGCGGGACACAGGGCCTAGATCGAGTCTCGAGCAGGGAAAGGCAACCGGCCTGGACTATGTTATGGCGTCTAAATGGTCGAAGCCCAGCGCCAGCTCGATTCATTCATCGACAAGTTCACGCCCGAGGTGGCGGCGCTGACCCGGGCCTTGCTCGCCAGGATGAAGGCGCGGCTGCCCGGTGCGCAGATCCTCGTCTACGACAATTACAATGCGCTCGCGATCGGCTTCTGCCGCAACGACAAGGCGGGCCAGGCGATCCTTTCGCTGGCCGTGATGCCGCGATGGGTGACGCTCTGCTTCCTCTGGGGCGCAACGCTTTCTGATCCGCACCGACTATTGAAGGGCAAGGGCAGCCGGGTGCGCCATGTCCGGCTTCATGAGCCGGAAGCGCTCGACGATCCCCGCATCGAGGCGCTGATCGCCGAGGCGCTGGCGACGACCGACTGGCCGATCGACCCCGAGGCGCCGGAGCGGATGTTCATCAAGCTGGTTCTCGCCAAGCAAAGGCCGCGTCGGCCGAAGACTTAGCGCGGCAGGCTGCGGCCTAGCCGCCGCGCAGCACGGCGGCGATGAGGACGATTCCGTCCATTAGGTTGCCGACGCGGACATTCTCGTCCTCGGCATGCTGGTTGTTGTCGTAATTCCACAGGCCGAGGCCGACGCTCGGCGCGCCCAGCTCCTGGTGGATGACGTGGAGCGGAAGGCTGCCGCCGAGGCCGGGAAGCAGGACGAAGGGGCCGTTGCGGTGCATCGCCTCGGCGAGATTGCGGGCCAGGGGATGATCGAGCGGCGTGCGCTCGGCCGGGTAGCCGGACGTATGGGTGACGGTCGCGATCCTCGCGAAGCGGCGGCGTTCCTCTATCGTGGGCGCACGGTCGAGGACCTCGTAGCCCTGGCGGCTTATATGCTGGACCAGCCGCTCGACCTGACGGTCGGGGATGTTGCCGAGCACCAGCCTCAGGTCGAGCGCGGCGGTCGCGGTGGTGGGGATGACGTTGCGCGAGCGCTCGCCGACATCAGCGCTGCTCATCCCGTTGATGTTGAGCGAGGGGAGCATGATGAGCTCGCCCAGCGGCGCTCCGCTCCCTTCGGTCCAGCCGAGCCCGAGCTCGCGGCGCAGCATCGCGTCGGGCTGGAGGATCGCGGCGATGGCGCGATGCTCGGCCTCGGTCAGTGGAACGACGTCGTCGTAGAAGCCGGGGATCGTGACCCGCCCATTCTCGTCCTTCATCGAGGCGAGCAGCCGCGCCAGCATCATCGCCGGATTGGGCGCCCAATTGCCGTAATGGCCGCTGTGCAGCGGACGCATGGGGCCGTAGACGATCAGCTCGACATTGACGTCGCCGCGAACGCCGAGCGCGAGCTGCGGCGGCCCCGATTGGTGGGCCGGGCCGTCGACGATGATCCAGCCGTCGGAGCGGAGCAGGTCGCGATGGCGGCGGAGGAGGGCGGCGAGATGCGGTGAGCCGGCCTCCTCCTCGCCCTCGAAGACGATCTTGAGGTTGAAGGCGGGGCGGCCGCCCTCCGCGCGCAACGCGTCCACGGCGGAGAGGATGGCGAAGACTCCGGCCTTGTCGTCGGAAGCGCCCCGCGCGTAGATCCGCATGTCGTCGAGGATCGCGGCCGGGTCCGAGGGCAGCTCGATGGGGTGGCCCGGACCCGCGAACAGGCGCGGCTCGAAGGGCGGCGTCACCGTCCAGGCCGAGGGCGTCACCGGCTGCCCGTCATAATGGGCGTAGAAGACCAGGGTCCGCTGCGCGCCCGGCACCAGCCACTCGCCGTAGATCAGGGGCGGGGTCTGGCCGTCCTCGCCCTCGAGCAGCCGCGGGTTCAGGCCGCGCCGGGTCATCATCGCAAGGATATGATCGGCGTTGCGGCGGATGTCGGTGCGGTTGGACGCGACGTTTGGGATGGCCAGCAGGGGGAGGTAGTCGCGCAGCAGGTCGGCGCGATGGGCGTTCACCCAGTCGCGCGGCGCCGCGCCGGCGGGCGCTGCCAACGCGACCAGGGCAAGGATGATCCAGCGCATCATGTCTTCCCTCCCGAATTCCCGTCGCGGGCCGTTCCCCGCGCCGGCCGATCTCTTCGGCGCCTCTCTTCTACCGGCCGCAATTCAGAAAGCGAGGCGGGCAGCGAGGATGATGCGTCCTCGATAGCGCGCGCCAAGCGCGCTTCGGTCCGTCTCGTAATAGCGTGCGTCGAGCGAAAGCCGCTGCCGCACGATCCTGGTGATCCCCGCATTGAAGCTCGTATAATCGGGTCCTCCCTCGCTTTCGCGTCTGCCCAGATTGACCGAGACGCTGGTGGCCCGGCCGACGCCGAACGTCGCGCCGCCTTCGATGTAGAGCGCGGGGCCGTGCTCGAATTCCCTCGGGCTGTACTCGACGGAGAGTCTCAGGGCGGTCTTGCCGAGGATTGTCCTGGCTCCAAGCGAGAACTCCCAGGCCCTGCTGTCCGGATGCGCCCCCGTGCCGGTCCGGATACGGTAGGCGGCCCCCAGGTCGATCTGCGTCCCGCCGGCCCTGCGGCTGACCCTCGCAAAGAAAGCGGCCACCCCGTTCGCAGCCGGGTTGCTGACGTTCCTCCATTGGCCACCAAGCTGGATCGGGCCGATTCGGACGAAGGCGCGCGGAATGATCTGGATGCCGTCGGTCTGCGAGAGGCCTTGCGACATGCCGCGCGTGGCGATGGAGATCTCGAAACCCGGATGCGGCTGCGGAAGACCGAATGGAACAGGCATGAAGGGCGTCCTTTCCGGACGCGACGCTTCAGCCATGGCCTCATGGGGCGATCGCGAACCCCATGAGGGCATCTATTCAGAGGGTGACGCGGGTGTCAATCATCGCGCAACGAGGCGGAACGTCCGGCTCTCCAACCGGGGCAGCACCAGCGCCTGCCCGGCGGCGCGCGCGACCAGGAACAGGGTGAACGCGAGCCAGAGGCCGTGATTGCCGAGCGGGCCCGCGGCGAGCAGCAAGGCGCCGTAGAGAGCGAAGGCGGCGGCCATGGTCGTCAGCATCGCCCGGGTCCAGGTCGCGCCGATGAAGATTCCGTCGAACACATAGGCGGTGACTCCGAGCACCGGCAGCAGGATGGCCCAGCGATAATAAGCGAGGGTGGTCGCGACGACCGCGGGATCGGTGCTGAAGCTCGCCGCGAAGCGCGCCCCGGCCAGAAGATAGACGAGGCTGATCAGGGCGCCGAAAGCCAGGCCCCAGAGGATCAGGGCGCGCACGAGCCGCTCGAAGAGCGCGCGGTCGCGCGCGCCGACGGCTTCGCCGCACAGCACCTGCGCGGCGCTTTCGAAGCCGTCCAGGATCAGGGCCGAGAGGATGAACATCTGGTAGAGGATGCCGTTGGCGGCGAGCACCAACGGTCCCTGGAAGGCGCCGGCGCGGGTCAGGAGCAGGATCGCAACGGTCAGCAGGATGGTGCGCACGAAGAGGTCGCGGTTGAGGCGGAAGAGGGCGCCGAGCGCCGCGCGGTCCCAGGTCTCGCGGCGGCGCGCCAGGCTGCCGGCCAGGGCGAAAGGCGGCTCGCGCGCGGCGATCAGGACCACGGCGAGCAGCTTGCCGCCTTCCGACAGCAGGGTGGCGGCGGCGACTCCGGCGACGCCCCAGCGAAGGCCGAGCACGAAGCCGAGATCGAGCGCGATATGGATGAGATTGGCGGCGACCTCGACCCAGAGCACGGCGCGCACCCGCCGCCGGCCGATGAGCCAGCCGACGACGACGGCGTTGACCAGCCAGAGCGCACCGCCCCAATAGCGGATGCCGACATAGGTATGCGCCTCGGCGGCGACGCCGCCCCGCGCGTGAAGCAGATCGAGCCCGGCCGGGATGGCGAGCGGCATCAGGGCGAGGAGGATCGCGGCGATCAGCAGCGCCAGCCCGGCGGCGCGGACCAGCGAAGCGGCCTGCGCCTCGGCATCGCCGCGCCCGGCGGCCTGGGCGGTCAGCGCGATCGTGCCGGTGCGCAGGAAATTGAAGATGACGAGCAGGCCCATCATGAACTTGGCGCCGATCTCGACGCCCGCCTGCGCTTCGGCATCCCCCAATTGCCCGATCACCCAGAGGTCGGCGAGACCGAACAGGGCCGTGGCCACGTTGGTTAGCATCGAGGGCAAAGCGATCGTCCAGATCGCGCGATGCAGCCCCGATGGATGATCGATGGTCGCCAAGCCTGCCCCGCCCGCGCTAGAGTGGCGCGAATCCAATTCCAGGGGCCTGCCTTACATGAAATTCTTCGTCGACACCGCCGACACCGCCGAGATCAGGGATTTGGCCGAGACCGGCCTGCTCGACGGGGTCACCACCAATCCGTCGCTGATCCACAAGGCGGGCCGCGATTTCCTCGAGGTGGTCAGGGAGATTTGCGGGATCGTCGCCGGTCCGGTCTCGGCCGAGGTGGTCGCGCTCGACCATGAGGGGATGATGCGCGAGGCGGAGATCTTGCGGAAGATCGCGGACAATATCGCGGTCAAGGTGCCGCTGACCGTGGACGGCCTCAAGACCTGCAGGAAGCTGACCGCGGACGGAACGATGGTCAACGTCACCTTGTGCTTCTCGGCCAACCAGGCCTTGCTCGCGGCCAAGGCCGGCGCGACCTTCATCTCCCCCTTCGTCGGCCGGCACGACGATGTCGGCTATCCGGGCATGGAGCTGATCGCCGACATCCGCCTGATCTACGACAATTACGATTTCCCGACCCAGATCCTCGTCGCCAGCGTGCGCAACCCGATCCACATCCATGACGCCGCCAAATTGGGCGCCGACGTGATGACCGCGCCGCCCGCCGTGATCCGCCAATTGTTCAAGCACCCGCTCACCGAGAACGGGATCAAGGCCTTCCTCGCCGACTGGGAGAAGACCGGGCAGAGCATCGGTTAGAGCGACGGCCGCATCCGCGGCGGGCCGGCCAGCGGGGGGCAAGCCGGTCCTGACCACCAGGCCAATGGTGGCTGTTCCAACAGTCCTTCGCGGCGCACGGCGATGTCGCGGCCGGCCGCAAAAACGGGTCAGTCCGCCTTTGGTGCCGGAAGGGACTCGAGCAGGCCGAGCTTGCGGAAGCTCGTCCAGCCGGCGCGCGAGATGATGATATGGTCGTGGACGCAGATGCCGAGGACCAGGGCGGCCTCCGCGATGCGCCGGGTCGCATCGGCATCGCCTATGCTCGGCTCGTGGTTTCCGGACGGATGATTGTGAACGAGGATGATGCCGGTGGCGCCGACCTCGAGCGCGCGCTTCACGATCTCTCGCGGATAAGCGGGCGCCTCGCCGACCGTGCCCTCCCAGACCAGGTCGTCGGCGATCAGCTCGTTCTGGGAGGTCAGGAAGAGCACGCGGAATCTCTCGTTGATCAGGTTGGCCATGTCCGCCTGGAGATAGTCGAGCAATTGCCGCGAGGTCGTGATGACCGGGCGGCTCGCCAGCTTCAGGCGCAGGCAGTGGAGCAGGACGGACTGGATGTCTGCGAGGAAGCGCGCCGGCTCGAGGCCGATGCTGCGCGCGCGGTCGCGGGGGCCGACGGCGAGCGCGGCCGGGAGCGAGCCATATTCGGCGATCAATGTTTCGGCCCAGGCGGCGGCCTCGTCGGGCCAGGCGCGGCGGAGCAGGGCAGCGAGCAGGGCCCGGCATTGCTCCGTGTCGGCCGGCGCCGCGACCGTTGCCGGGTTCCCCCCCGCGGACTCGGGATCTGCGAGGTCCAGATCGAAGGGCCGGCCGCACAGACCCACCGAGTCCCGTGCGGGCTTCGAAGCCTCGCCTCGGCGGCCGCTCCGCCGTGCTCTCTGCGGCTGGCCGCCCACGCCTAGATCAACCCGAGCGCCCGAAAGCTCGACCAGCCGGAGCGGGCGAGGATCACATGGTCGTGGATACGGATGTCCAGCGCCCGGGCGGCCTCCGCGACGCGGCGAGTCACCCTGATGTCGCCTTCGCTCGGCTGGGCGTCGCCCGAGGGGTGGTTGTGGGCGAGGATGAGCGCGGTGGCGCCGACCTCGAGCGCCCGGCGCATGATCTCGCGCGGATAGATCGGCGCTTCGTTGACCGAGCCCTCGCTCACTATCTCGTCCCGCAGCAGCCGGTTCTTCGCATTGAGAAAGAGGACGCGCAGCCGCTCGGCCGGCAGATGGGCCATGTCGGCGAACAGATAGTCGATCAGCGCCTCGGAGGTGCCGAGGATGGGCGCCTTGACCGCCTCCTCGCGCAGCACGTGGAGCATCACCTCGCGCACCATCGCGATGTGGCGGATGGCTGGATTGCCGGTGCCGAGGATGCGGGCAAGGGCATTGGGGCCTGCGGCCAGAACTGCAGCAGTGGAGCCGAATTCGGCGACTAGGTCGCCGGCCCAGCGGGAGGCTTCGGGGCCGAATCCCCGGAGGAGTTCGACCACGATCTGTCCGTCCCGAAGCGCGCCTGGCGCCGTCGATGATTGAAGGTGCCAAGAGCCATGATCGCAAGAATCGGATAGCTCCAGATGGTCAGCACAATCGCGTAGGCGTACCAGAGCACGTCCGGCCCCGCCCACCGTGCCAGATGCCCGAGAACCCCGAGCCCCAGGAGCGCGCTCACCCATATCGGCCAAAACCGATGGGCCCGTATCGCGAGGAAGCAAAAGAGGGCGAAGGTGACGACGTCAACGATGAACACTCCAAACTCGATGCCCCGCCAACGCCCCAGATGGGTGATCAGCAGGATGTGGGTCACCACGACCGACAGCGCGTAGATCGCGGTCCCTATTTTCTCTGGCGCGCCGCCCGCCGCGAAAGCGTAGGCGGTGCAAAGAGCCAGAAGTCCGACGAAGTAATAGTTCACCGCCTGACCGGACCACGAACAAAGCGGTCCGGTCAAGCAGCGTCGATGTCAGGCAACGGCACGAATGTGCGCCACGCGCGTCTCTTCGTCGGTGTCGAACCGGGCCAAGGCCCCGTCCTTCGGCACCGAATCGCCCGTCGCGACTTCGCGTAGGCCAATCTGAGCGCGCGCCTGATCGAGGGATTCGTGCGTCTCGATGATCCGGCGGCGGGCCGCGACGAGCGCCGTGAAGGCTTCGGCGGCGCGGTCGAAGGCCGATTGGCCGATCATCGCCGGCAGCCGCGCTTCGGCGCGAGCCATCGGCATGGCGGCGTTGAGCTCAGCGGCGCGGGTCAGCGCGATGTCGATGGCGCTTTCGACCGCAAAGAGCCGATCCGCCACCTTCTGGGCCACTTCCTGACGTAGTCTGGGCATGAGTTTTCTCCCCGACGCCGACGTGGTGCCGGCGCTTCCCTAATGATCCAAACGACTTAGGACCTGACTTAGTGAGTCATCCGGGACAGCGATTCTAGCCCGGCGAGAAACATGCCGAATACCAGGGCGGTCACGAACATGATGCCGATGATCCAACCCAATCGCCGCAACCAACTCAGGTCACTCGGTCTACTTCCCCCAAACGGGAGCGGCACTTGAAACCCTCGTGACCCGGGTGGAGACATAACGGTGAACACCGCCTGTGGCTCCATCACTCCCCGGCTCTCGAACCCGCTCCTGTGCAGCTCGTCGTTCGCTGGTGGGCCAAGCATCGCCGGATCGGGAGCCGAGGCAATGTCCCGTGGCATGTACACCTGTCGCGGGTAGGGTGCGGCCGTGAGGCCTTCGGCCTCGGCGAGGATGCGGGCCGCGTCGCGCCGGCGGTCGACACCGAGCGTCTTCATCGCCGTCCTGATACGCTGAGTGACGCCGTCGGGGCTGAGACCGAGTTCCCGCGCAATCTCCTTGGTCTCCATGTGGCGGTAGACCATGCGCAGGCATTCGCGCTGCTTGTCCGTTAGACGCTCGATACGATCGGCGCTCATCGGCCTTCCCCTGTCGCCTCGATCTTATTGCTCGAATCGGCACGATTACAAAGGCCTGTCTGCACGATTCGCGGGACAGGCGCCGTGTCGGCCGTCACGCTGGGGTCCGCGTGCCGCCTTTTTCGCCATCGCTTCTTAACCATATCCGGTTTAGGCTTCCTCTCATGGGAAGGGTGATCAGCTTCGAGAATCATGCGCTTGCGAATCTGCGCGCGCGCGTGGCCGCGGCGGAGGAGGCGAATCAGGATCTGATCGCCTTCGCGCGCGGCCATTCCGGCGCGGTCGCCTCGATCCACGCGGCGGTGCTCGCCGCGATCGAGGCGGAAGGTCTCGATCATCTGCTTCACGTCGTCACCCAGGAATGGCCGCAGATTCTGGGCCTGGACGCGGTCGCGGTCGCCTTGTTCGCGGGCGAGATGGGCGTGCGCGCCGACGCCTCGGGCCTGCAGTTCGTGGACCCCCGCCTGATCGAGAAATCGGTGAAGGAGTTCGACGGCGTGCTGCTGCGCGGGGTCGGGCGCGGCCATCCCTTGTTCGGCCCGGCCTGCGAATTGATCCGCGCCGAGGCGCTGATCCGCCTGACCAGCGAGCCGCCGCTGCCGAGCGGCCTGCTCGCGCTCGGCCAGCGCAATTCGCAAAGCTTCGACACGCGCCACGGCTCCGAGCTTCTGATCTTCCTCGGCCGGGTGCTGACCCGCTGCATGGGCCGGTGGCTGATCCCCTAGCCAGCCCGGAGCATCATGGCGCGATCGCGATCGCGCGGCGCTGGCACGACCATCTCTCCCGCGAGCGGCGCCGGTCCGACCATACCGTCCGCGCCTATGTCGCGACCGCCCACCGGTTGATCGGATTCCTCGCAGGGCATCTCGGCGAAGCGGTCGACGACAAGGCGCTGGCCGGATTGAGACCCGCCGATCTTCGCGCCTTCCTGACCGTCCGCCGCGCCGAGGGCCTGGGCAATGCCTCGGCGGCGCGCGAGCTCTCGGCGGTGCGCGGCTTCCTCGCCTTCGCCGCCGCCGAATCGGGCCGCGAGGCCGCGCTGCCCCGGCTCAAGGGGCCGAAGAAGGCGCGCAGCGTGCCGCGCCCGATCTCGCCGGACGAGGCGGTGGCGCTCGCCGAGGAAGCGGCCGAGGACGCGAAGCAGCCCTGGATCGCCGCGCGCGATCTGGCGGTGCTGACCCTGCTCTACGGCTCCGGCCTGCGCGTCGCTGAGGCGCTCGGCCTCACCGGCGCCGCGCTGCCGCTCGGCGAGGCGCTCGCCGTCACCGGCAAGCGCAGCAAGACCCGGATCGTGCCCTTGCTGCCGACGGTCAGGGAGGCGATCGACCATTATCTCGTGCTCTGCCCCTGGCCGGCGGGGAAGGATGAGCCCCTGTTCCGCGGCGCGCGGGGCGGGCCGCTGCGCGGCGAGATCGTTCGGCGCGCGGTGGTGAAGGCGCGGCGCGCGCTCGGCCTCTCGGAGCGGACGACTCCGCACGCGCTTCGCCACAGCTTCGCCACCCATCTGCTCGGCCGCGGCGCGGACCTGCGCTCGCTCCAGGAGCTGCTCGGCCATGCGAGCCTCTCCTCGACCCAGATCTACACCGCGGTCGATGCGGCGCACCTGATGGACGTCTACCGCCACGCCCATCCGCGGGCGTGAGCGACCCTCCAGGGCGACGGCCGCTACCTGGCGACCTTCCCCTCGATCGCGTCCCAGATGCGCGCCGGCGTGTCGGTGCCGTTGAAGCGGTCGATGGCGACGATGCCGGTGGGGGAGGTGACGTTGATCTCGGTCAGCCATTCGCCGCCGATCACGTCGATGCCGACGAAGAGCAGGCCGCGCTTCCTGAGCTCCGGGCCGAGCGCG
>Ga0070686_100000489_pt1 | contig 23915 bp, 17 predicted proteins | sample KBSS23LmetaG_FD_65654 | JGI IMG/M metagenome (GOLD analysis project Ga0070686, IMG submission 65654) | Switchgrass rhizosphere microbial communities from Kellogg Biological Station, Michigan, USA - KBS S2-3L metaG | ecosystem: Host-associated > Plants > Roots > Rhizosphere ... | reverse complement strand
AGCTCCATCCCCGGCGGCGTGCGGTGGAGATCCGCGGCAGCTACCACCTGGTGAACCGCGGCCGGGCGGCCATCGGCACCATCCACGTGGCCACCATCTCGGGCGTGGAGACGGGGGCGACCACCTTCGACCGCCCGGCCCGGCGCGTGGTGGAGGACGACGCGCTGGGGCACCGCATCTACGCCCTGAGCCGGCCGCTGCAGCCCGGCGACTCGCTGCGGCTCGGGTTCCAGGTGAAGGTGGAGCCGCGCGGCTTCCGCAACGGCGGCGGCGGGGGAGCGGTGGTGGCGAACGGCACCTGGTTCATGAGCGGCGACGTGCTCCCCGCCATCGGCTACCAGCCGCGCCGCGAGCTGTTAAGGCCGGCCGAGCGGCGGGCGCACGGGCTCGCGCGGCGCCCCCTGTTCCCGTCCGCCGCCGACGCGCAGGACGTCACCGGCGAGCAGGGCGCCGCCGGGGCCGGCGCCGAGCGCACCTCGGTCGAGACGGTGTTCGGGACGGAGGGCGACCAGGTGGCCATCGCGCCGGGGGCGCTGCGCCGCACGTGGACGGAAGGCGGCCGCCGCTACTTCCACTACGCCACCGGCGCGCCCATCGCCAGCGAGTACGCCTTCTTCTCCGCGCGCTACGCGGTGCACCGGGAACGGCGCGGCGGCGTTCCGGTGGAGGTCTACTACCACCCCGGGCACACGGCCAACCTGGGCCGCATCCTCCACTCCGTGCGCGCCTGCCTGGACGTGTACGGCAGGGCCTACGGCCCATACCCGCACGGCTACCTGCGCGTGGTGGAGAACCCCGTGCGCAGGATGGGCGCGCACGCCGACGCGGCCACGATCGACTACGGGCAGGGGTTCGCCCTCTTCAACCCGGCGGACGACCCGCAGGGGCTAGACTTCCCCTTCGCGATCATCGCGCACGAGATGGCGCACGAATGGGGCGTGCCCTACGCCTTTGCCGAGGGCGCGCCGCTGATCACCGAAAGCTTCGCGTGGTACGCGGCGATGGGGGTGGTGGAACGGACCTACGGGCGCGAGCACCTGCAGCGGCTGCGCCGGTTCTTCCGGCAGCCCACGCCCATCCCGCCCATCCGCCAGTCGCTCCCGCTGCTGCGGGCGATGGACCCGTACGCGGCCTACCGCAAGGGCCCGTTCGCGCTGTATGCGCTGAGCGAGTACATGGGTCGCGAGCGGGTGGACCTGGCGTTCCGCCGCATGTACGACGCGCACCGCGCGGGGGCGCCGCCGCTGGCCACCGCCCTCGACCTGCACCGGGAGCTCCGGGCGGTCACGCCCGACTCGCTGCGCTACCTGCTGCACGACCTGCTCGCGGCCAACACCTTCTGGCAGCTGAAGACGGAGCGCGCCACGGCGCGGCGGACGGCGGCGGGCGCCTGGCAGGTCACGCTGCGCGTGCGGGCGCGCAAGGTGACCGTCGATCCCACGGGTGTGGAGACCGAGGTGCCGATGGACGAGTGGATCCCGATCGGCGTCTTCGCCCCCACCAGCCAGGGCGCGGAGCTTGGCGAAACGCTCTATCTGCGAAGCCACCGCATCCGCTCCGGCCAGCAGACGATCACCGTGACGGTGCCGAAGAAGCCCGCCGATGCCGGCATCGACCCCTACGTGGTGCTGATCGACCTGGAGCGGTTCGACAACGTGGAGAAGGTAGGAGTCGAGCGGTAAAGGAAGAGCGGAAGGATGCGGTGGTGGGCCCCACGGGGTCGAGAAATCTCATACCAGATCCGGCTGAACTGCTTTGTCACACAGAGGCACAGAGACGCAGAGAACTGCGGTTTTTTCTCTGTGACTCCGTGCCTCTGTGTGACACTTTAGCAGATCCTGCCGCCGCGATTAGCCATGGGATCCGGCATCATACCCGATCGCGAGATCGATCGTGCATTCCGCGCATCACGCGAGTTCTACACCGGCATCTGGCGGCGACGAAGGATCGGTGGCCTGGGCCGGCGCGAATGGCGGCCTTCCGCTCAACCGTAGAGTGTAGATCCTGCCGTGGGAAGCGACGCTCAGCTGCCGGCCGGGGCGGGAGCATCCGGGGCGAGATGGTGGAAAAGGTCCAGCCGGTGGCGCGTGAAGGAGTGGAAATCCGCGCATGATCCATCCTGAATCGCCTGGATGAACGCAGCCTCGATCGTCCGGCGGCCCAGGAGGAAGCGCCGGAAGATCCGCCGCGATTCGGCGCTGGCCAGGCCCAGCGTGTCGCCCAGGTCCAGCCGCCGGACGAGCTCGTTCGCCGCGGCCAGGTACTCCGCCCCCGTCTCGGGACGGTTGCAGATCGACCCGCTCACGCGGTGGTAGCGGTAGAGCGGTTCGGAGACGTGATACAGCCATTCGAGGTCGTCGAAGCAGCGCACGTAGAAGTACACGTCCTCCCAGCGCTGCATCCACTCGGGCCAGCGCGCCGTCACCCGGCCGCGGTCGAACACGATCCCCGCATACGTGTGGATCTGGCTGGTGAGGATGTCTTCCAGCCGCACGGGGCCGGTTGGAAGCCGGCGGTCCAAGCTCTCCAGCTCCGTTCCCGCGCCCTGGTCCGTGAAGCTCGGGCGGCAGTAGGCGGCGCCGTGCCGCAGGGCCAGCGGCGCAAGCACCTCCAGCGCACGAGGATCGAACAGGTCGTCCGCGTCGAGCGTCGCGACGATCCGTCCGCCGGCAGCCGCGAGCGCCGTGTTGCGCGCGTTGGCGGGCCCGGTCCCCACCCCGCCCGTGGACACGCAGCGGATGCGCGCGTCCGCGAGGCCCTGCCCGCGCAGCAGTTCCGCGTAGTCCGTCCCATCGTCCGAAGCGATCACGACTTCGAACGGGGGACACGTCTGCCCAAGCGCGCATTCCACGGCCCGGCGGATGTGCGGCTGGGCCCTGTAAGCCGGGATGATGACGGAGATGCTGCGATCCACCGCGAAGGTGCCTTGCGTTCAGGACAGGTGTGAAAGCGGATGCGGTGGGTGCACAACACTATCCGTGGATCGGGCTGGTCGCAACGGCCTTCCCCAGCCACTTGGCCGGCATCGAAGCACGACGCCGGTTCGCGTGCGGAGGCGTGGGGTCGGCCCGCCGCGCTAACGTCCCAGGCTCCTGATCTCCTGTGCCCGCGCACGGCTCACGGGGACGCGGGCGCCGTCCAGCAGCTCCGCTTCCAGGTTGCCGCGGGCGTCGCGGCGGAAGGCGCGCACCTGGTCGAGGTTGACGATGTGCGTGCGGTGCACCCGCACGAAGCGCTGCGGGTCGAGACGGGCTTCCAGGCGGTTGAGCGAAAGATGGAGCAGGTGGCGGGCGTTTCCGGCGTGGGCGGTCACGTAGTCGCCGCTGGCCTCGAACCACCCCACGCGCTCCACCGGAAGCGGAACGAGGGTGCCGCCCACCCGCACGAACAGCCGGGTGATGGGCCCGCCCGCCAGCGCGCCGCTCAGCCGCTCGAAGGTGTCGGCCGGCGCGGGCTCGCCCAGGGCCGAGCGCACGCGCTCCATCGCGGCGGCCAGGCGCGCGGGGCCGAACGGCTTCAGCAGGTAGTCCACCGCACCCAGCTCGAACGCCGTCACCGCGTGCTCGGAGTAGGCCGTGGTGAAGATGACGAACGGCGGGCGCTCCAGCCGGCGCAGCACCTCGGTGCCCAGCAGCCCCGGCATCTGCACGTCCAGGAAGACGAGCTCCGGCCGCAGCGCCTCGATCGCCCGCACCGCCGACTCGCCGTCGGCCGCCTCGCCCACCACCTCCACCCAGTCGAACGCCCCCAGCATGGCGCGCAGCCCCGTGCGCGCCACCGGCTCGTCGTCGGCGACGAACGCCGTGACCTTCACGACCGCCTCCCGCCAGACAGCGGCACCACCAGCACGGCCTCGAACCCGCCGTTCCCGTCCGGTCCGCACTCCAGCCTGGCCGCGCTGCCGTAGAGCACCGCCAGCCGCTCGCGCAGCCGCGCCAGCCCGGTCCCCGCGCCGGCCCCCGTCGTGCCCGCGGCCCCGCCATCGCCCGCGTTCCGCACCGAGAGCGTCAGTTCCGACCCGCTGCCGGCCGCGGACACCACGATCTCGGTGGGGGCCACGCGCGGCGAGGCGCCATGGCGCACCGCGTTCTCCACCAGCGTCTGCAGCGCGAAGGCGGGAACGCACTCGTCCAGCAGGCCGCCGGAGATGTCGGCGCGCACGGCCAGCCGCTCGCCGAAGCGGATCCGCTCGATGGCCAGGTAGCGCGACACGAAGCTCCATTCCTCGCCCAGCGTCACCTCGTCGCGCTCCTCGCCCAGCGTGGTGCGCAGCAGGTCGGCGACCAGCTCGGCCGCCTCGGCCGCGCGCGCCGGCTCCACGGGGATCAGCTGCACCACCGTGTGCAGCGCGTTGAAGAGGAAGTGCGGGTGGAGCTGCGCCCGCAGCGCCGCCAGCTGCGTGCGCGCGGCCATGGCCTCGGCCCGCGCGGCGCGCGCCGAGCCCTCCACGGCGTGCGCCACCCCCACCACCACCGCGTAGAAGACGACCCCCACCAGCAGGTGCTCGGTCGCCCGGCTGGCCGCCTCCACGTCGGGCACCCAGCCGGGGACCAGCGCCCCCAGCGCGCTCGCCAGCGCGAACCAGGCGAGCGCGGCCACGGGCGCGCCCACCAGGTGCAGCGCCGCGAAGCGGAGGCGGAACGGCCGCGGCCACGGCACCCGCCGGGCCAGGCGGTAGACGAGGAGCGCGACCGCCACGCCGGTGCCCAGCTCGATCGCCGCGGCGGCGGCCTCACCCGGCTGCCATGCCGGCGTTCTCGCGGCGGCGAAGGCCATCGACATCAGGTACAAGGAGAGCGCTCGTGTGCTGGAGATCGGAGTGACGGCGGATGCTCCCTGATGATACGAGCCTGCACGCGCCCCCGGCGACGCCCTTCGCCGCCATTCAGCCGTCCCGATCTGCAGTTGGGCGAATGCCCGCTCCCCCGCCGCCGCGCCGCCCCCTTATGGTTGCTTCGCGACCCGCGTTCGGCGCGCTCCGCCAACCTCGGGTGATCGCCCGACGACGACGGAATCGCCGTCTCTCGATGCCGGAACGACCCGGGTTCCACCCACACCCGTCCCTCATAAGCACGATGCTGAACCTGCACGACGTCAGCCACGTCTACGCCAACGGAACGCGCGCGCTCGACCACGTGACCCTGTCGATCCCGCGCGGGATGTACGGCCTGCTGGGCCCCAACGGCGCCGGCAAGTCCACCCTGATGCGCACCATCGCCACGCTGCAGACGCCCACCGAGGGAACGATCCGCTTCGGCGAGACCGACGTGATCGCCCAGCCGGAGATGCTGCGGCGCACCCTGGGCTACCTCCCGCAGGACTTCGGCGTGTACCCGCGCGTGTCGGCCGCCGAGATGCTCGACCACATGGCCGTGCTGAAGGGCGTCACCTCGCCGGCCGACCGCATGGCCACGGTGGAGTCCCTCCTCCAACAGACCAACCTGTGGAGCGTGCGCAAGAAGGCGCTGTCGGGCTTCTCGGGGGGGATGCGGCAGCGCTTCGGCATCGCCCAAGCGCTGATCGGCAACCCCGAGCTGATCATCGTGGACGAGCCCACCGCCGGGCTCGACCCCGAGGAGCGGAACCGCTTCCTCAACCTGCTCGCCGAGATCGGCGAGAACGTGGTGGTGATCCTGTCCACCCACATCGTGGACGACGTGTCGGACCTGTGCCCCCGCATGGCCGTGCTGGCCGGCGGGCGCGTGCGGCTGGAAGGCGCGCCGCACGAGCTCATCCGGGCGGCCCGGGGCAGGGTGTGGATGAAGACGATGGGCCGCGGCGAGCTGGCCGCCTGCCGCGAGCGGCACGAAGTCCTTTCCACCCGGCTCTTCGCCGGGCGCACCATCGTCCACGTCCTGGCCGACGGCGATCCCGGCGACGGCTTCGTGCCGGTCGACGCGGGGCTCGAGGACGTCTACTTCTCCACCCTGGCGCAGTCGCGCCGCGCGGCCTGAGGCGCACCGATGCTCATCCACGTCGCACGCTTCGAATTCCGCTACCTGCTCCGCAACCCGCTGGTGTGGGTGACCGCCGCGGCCACCTTCGCGCTCTTCTTCGTGTCGGTTGGCGCGGGGCTGGAGCTGGGCTCCGAAGGCGGGCTCCTGCAGAACGCGGCCTTCGCCACGCTGCGGAACTACCTGATGGCCTCGATCTTCTTCATGTTCGTGACCACCTCGTTCGTGGCCAACGCCGTCATCCGCGACGACGAGACCGGCTATGGCCCCATCGTCCGCTCCACCCGCGTCGGCAAGCTCCCGTACCTGGTGGGCCGCTTCCTGGGCGCCTTCGCGGTGGCGGCGCTCTGCCTCCTTCTCGTTCCGCTCGCCATCTGGCTGGGCACGCTGATGCCGTGGGCCGACCCCGCCACGCTGGGGCCCAACCGGCTCGGCGACCATCTCTACGGCTACTTCCTGGTCGCGCTGCCGAACGTGCTGGTCCACTCCGCCGTCTTCTTCGCGCTGGCGACGGTGACGCGTTCGATGATGGGCACCTACCTGGGCGTGATCGGCTTCGTCTCGGGATACTTCGTCCTCGACGGCGCCTTCGCCGACCGGCCCGGGAGCGAGACGGCCGTGGCCCTCGCCGATCCGTTCGGCGCGCGCGCCCTGGGCGACGCCACGCGCTACTGGACCGTGGCCGAACGCAACGTGGCGCTCCCCGAGTTCACCGGCGCGCTGCTCTACAACCGCCTCCTCTGGATCGCCATCGCCCTTCTGTGCCTGGTGCTCGCCTGCGCCGCCTACCGCTTCGCCGGCCGCGGGATGTCTCGCCGCGAGCAGAAGAAGCAGGCACGCGCGGCGCGGGCATCCGCCGAGATGGAAGTGCCCGGCGTCGGGCACGCCGCCCCGCTCCCCGCGCCCCGGCACGACGGCGCCGCCGCGCGCGCGCTGCTGTGGATGCGCACCCGGTTCGAGGTCCGCCAGGTGGTGGTGAGCCCCGCCTTCGCGGTGCTGATGGCCTGGGGGCTGCTGACCACCCTCATCACCCTGCTCACCCAGCGCGACCCCGACGGCCGCCCCACCTACCCGACCACGCTCTCGATGATACCCGAGATCGCGGAGGGGCTGGGGATGATCCCGCTGATCGTGGCCATCTACTACGCGGGCGAGCTCGTCTGGCGCGAGCGCGACCGCCGTACGCACGAGCTGGTGGACGCGGCGCCGATGCCGAACTGGGCCTACGTGGTATCGAAGACGCTGGCGATGGCGTTCGTTCTTTTCGCCATGCTGCTGGCGGGCGTCGCCGCGTCGATGATCCTCCAGCTCTCTCTCGGCTACACCCACCTGGAGCCCGGCAAGTACCTGCTCTGGTACGTGCTGCCTACCGCGTGGGACATGCTGCTCCTGGCGGCGCTGGCGGTGTTCGTCCAGGCGCTCAGCCCCCACAAGGCGGTGGGCTGGGGGGTGATGGTGCTCTTCCTGGCGGGGCAGCAGCTGAACACCGCGGTCGACCACAACCTGCTCCTGTACGGCGGCGCGCCCGGCATGCCGCTGAGCGACATGAACGGCGCCGGGTGGTTCTGGCAGGGCGCCTGGACGTTCCGCGTGTACTGGGGCGCCTTCGCCGCCCTGCTCCTGGTGGCCGCGCACCTGCTGTGGAGGCGCGGCACCGAGGTGAGGCTCCGGCCGCGGCTCGCGCTCGCGCGACGGCGCCTTGCAGGGGCACCGGGGCGGCTGGCCGGCGCCGCGCTGCTGGTCTTCGTCGCGACGGGTGCGTTCGCGTACTACAACACCAACGTCCTCAACCAGTACCGCACGCAGGGGGCGAGCGAGGCGCACGCGGCCGCGTACGAGAAGAAGTACGGCCGGTACGCCGCCCTGCCGCAGCCGCGGATCGTGGCGCTGACGCTCGACATCGCCCTCTTCTCGGAGAAGCGGCGGGCGGTGACGAAGGGGAGCTACCGGCTCCGCAACCTGACGGCGCGGCCCATTCCCGACATCCACCTCCGCGTGCTGGGCGAGGAGCTGGAGCTCACCGGCGTCGGTCTCGCCGGCGCGCGGCTCGTGTCCGACGACGCGCGCTACCGCTATCGCATCTATCGTCTCGACCGGCCGATGCAGCCGGGGGAGGAGCGCGTGCTGTCGTTCGAGACGCGGCTCCAGCTCCGCGGCTTCCGCAACCAGCCCACGTACACGCGCCTGGTGGAGAACGGCACCTTCCTGGGCGAGGCCAACCTCCTTCCCGCCATCGGCCTGGCGGCTGCCGGCACGCTGCAGGACCCGGCGGCGCGGCGCAGGCACGGCCTCGCCCCGGCGGCGGGGACGCCGAAGCTGGAAGACACGGCCGCGGCCGCGAGCTCCACCTACGGGCGCGGCTGGGCGACGACGGACATCACCGTGTCGACGTCGGCCGACCAGGTGCCGCTCGCGCCGGGGAGCCGGGTCTCCGACGTGGTGCGCGGCGGCCGGCGCGTGGCCCGCTTCGTGTCGCGCGTGCCGGTCCATCCGCGCTTCTCCATCCAGTCGGCGCGCTACGCGGAGCGGCACCGCCGGCACGCCGGCGTGGACCTGGCCGTCTACTACCACCCCGCACACGCGTGGAACGTGGACCGCATGCTGGACGCGCTGGCGGCGTCGCTCGACTACTACCAGGCGAGCTTCGGCCCGTATCCGTTCGACCACGCCCGGATCGTGGAGTTTCCCGGCTACCACGACTTCGCGCAGGCGTTCGCGGGCACCATCCCCTATTCGGAAGACGTGGGGTTCGTCTCCGACTACCACCAGCCCGAGACGATCGACTACGTCACCTATCTCACCGCGCACGAGCTGGCGCACCAGTACTGGGCGCACCAGCTGGTCGGCGCCGACATGGAGGGCCGCGAGCTGCTGTCGGAGACGCTGGCCCAGTACTCGGCGCAGATGGTGGTGAAGCGGCTCCGCGGCAAGGACCACATCCGCCGCTACCTCCGGTTCGAGCTCGACCGCTACCTGGAGGGCAGGGGCGCGGGGGGCGAGGAGCCCACGCTCACCCGCGTGGACGGGCAGGACTTCGTCACCTACCGCAAGGGCGCGCTGGCCATGTACCTGCTGCAGGAGCGGCTGGGCGAGAGCGGGGTGAACCGGGCGCTGCGGTCGCTGCTGGGCCGGTACAGGTTCAGGGACGCGCCGTATCCCCGCTCGCTCGACCTGGTGGCCGCACTGCGCGCCCAGGCTACCACGGCCGAAGAGCAGGCGCTGATCACCGACCTGTTCGAGCGCATTGCCCTCTACGACCTGAAGGCCACCGCGCCCACCGCGGTCCGCCGCGCCGACGGCAGGTGGAACGTGGCCGTGCCGGTGGAGGCCCGAAAGCTCTACGCCGACGGCAGGGGCGCCGAGACCGTGGCGCCGCTCGCCGAGCACATCGAGATCGGCCTCTTCACCGCCGAGCCCGGGCGCGACGCGTTCGACGCGTCGCACGTGATCGTGCTGGAGCGCCGCCCCATCCGCTCCGGCCGCCAGGTGCTCCGGTTCGTGACCAGCAGGAGACCGACATATGCCGGCATCGACCCCTACAGCTACTACATCGACCGCAACTCGGCCGACAACGTGGTCTCGGTGAGGTGATGAACGGGCACTGGTGAAATGTCATCCTGAGCGGCGCCGCCGCGCCGGCCGTGCACCTGCACCGGACCTTGGCGGCGCCCGAAGGATCCATGGCTGCGCGTCAGCGAAAGCTGGCCACTCGCTCGGTCGCCGCCCCCCGCGTCCGCCGGTTGAAACCGGCGGCTGACAACACGGGAAGTCCGCCTTCGCGGACTGCAGGCGGCCATCTGCATCGCTCGCCATCGTTCACGGGCAGCGTATGGAGCGTGGCACGGGACGACAGGGCGGGATCGGCAAAGTGATTGACGAGGACGCTGCGGGGCATACCTTGGCGAAGCAGCTGCCCGGACGCGGGCCGTCCACGCACTCGTGTCCACCGCGGGGTGACGGATCGTTGCGGGCGACGCGTCGCACAGGCGCCCGGCATGACGCATTCGCTGAAATCCGATGCCTTCTCCCATGACCCGCGACGCGCCACCATCGCACTCCGCGCTTGTCCTTTCCCCGCACCCGGACGATGCGGCATTCTCGGTGGGCGGCCTGCTCCACGAGGGGGTGTTCGCGCCGGTGACGATCGCCACGGTGTTTGGCGAAACCAACTATCTCGGCATCCACGGTTTCCAGGCCGACGCACGAGAGGCTACCTCCATCCGTCGTGCGGAAGACGCGGCCTTCGCCGCCGCCGTCGGCGCGAACCTGGTCTCCTGCGGCCTCCCCGATGCCTCCATCCGCCTGGGCAGCTCGCTCGACGCGATCTTCGGACGGGCGGAAGCGGTCCCGGCAGAGCTGCCGGAGATGCTGGCGGAAATCGTGCGACGGGAACAGCCGGCCGTCATCCTCGCGCCTTCGGCCATCGGGGGTCACGTTGATCACCGCGTGGTCCGCGCGCTTGCGCCGGAGCTCGCGCGGGTGTGCGACGCGGCGCTGGCCTACTACGAGGATCTTCCCTACGCGGGCTGGAAGGGAGACGACGAGATCGCCGCGCACCTTGCCATCCTTCCCGGCGATCTGCAGCCGCTCGACATCCCGCTGGACGAGGCCATGGCGATGAAGCTCGCGTCGGTCATGCTCTACCGCACGCAGGCGATCCCGGCGTGGGTAGCCGCGATCCTCGGCCACGCGTCGCGCCTGGGTGCCGCGGGCGCGGAGCGGCTGTGGGCCAGCGAAAGCGACGTGAGCCGGCTTCGTGCGATGGTGCGCGCGGCATGAGCCGGATCGTTCTCAGCACCATCGGAACGCAGGGCGACTTCGTGCCGTTCGTGGGGCTCGGGCGCGCGCTCGCCGCGCGGGGGCACGACGTGGTCGTGGCGGTGAACCCGGCGGCGATCCCGCTGTTCGAGGCGGCCGGGCTCGCCACCGTCGCGTGCGGTTCGCGCTACGGGCCCGAGGAAGCGCGGGCGCACCCCGGGCTCTTCGACGAGTGGCGCGGCGAGCCCGCGCGGCGGGAGCTGCTCCACCAGATCTTCGACCTGGAGGGCAATTACCACGCGCTCGTGGAGACTTGCCGCGGCGCCGACCTGCTGGTGGCGGTCTCGCTGCAGCTGGCGGCACCCCGCGTCCACGACGCCCTGGGCATCCCCTGGGTCGCGGTGTCGCTGCTGCCGGGCGAGATCGGCACCCGCGCCGCGGGCGCGCGAGCCAGCCTCCCGGCGCCCCGAGGCTTGCGGCCGCTGCCGGACGGATATCTCTTCCTCGAGTACCTGCGCGCGCCGCGGATTCTCCTGGCCAGCAGCCAGCATTTCCACGGCGACGGCGTTGCCGGATTCGACGGCCTGTGCACCACCGGGTTCTGGTTCCACGACGGCCACGAGCAGGCGTCCTGGCGTCCTCCGCCCCGGGTCGAGCGGTTCATGCGCGAGGGCGCCGCGCCGATCGTCCTCACCTTCGGCAGCCTTCCCGTGGGCGACGCGCCCCGCATCGTGTCGCTGCACCGCGAGGCGGCGCGCGAGGCCGGCATGCGGCTGCTGGTGCAGCGCGGCTGGGGAAACCTCGCGCATGCCGACGCGGCGCACGATGACGGCGACGACGTGTGTGTCGCGGGCCCGCTGCCGCACGACTGGCTGTTCGCGCACAGTGCGGCGGTGGTGCACCACGGCGGCATCGGCGTCACGGCCCGCGCGTTGCGGCACGGCTGCCCGATGGTGGTGGAGCCCTACGGACGCGACCAGTTCTTCAACGCCTATCGCATCGTGGAACTGGGCGCCGGCGTGGCGATGCATCCACACGAGCTCACCGCGCGGGGCCTTTTCCAGGCGTTCACGCGGCTCCAATCCGATCCCGTGCGCGGTCGTGTAGCCGAGCTCGCCCGGCACATCCATGCGGAACGCGGGATCGACCGTGCCTGCGACCAGATCGAGACGTACCTGCGCGGCGCTGTTCCCCGGGAGCCACGTCCGGCGTGACGTGGTTCCCACATCTCCCACACCACCCTGCTGAGAGGAGCCTCACGTGAGCGACCAAGGCGACGGGAAGATCGATGGCGAGCTGTCGAAGGAAGAGCTCGCGAGTCGTGCCGGAGGCGAGCCCGGATATGGCGGCGGCTACGGTGGCGGCGGCTACGGCGGACAGCCGCTCGCGAAGCCGGGCGCTGCCGGGTACGGCGGTGGAGGCGGGGGCTACGGTGGCGGCGGGTACGGCGGCGGCGACGCGAAGATCGAGGGTGAGCTGACGGCGAAGGAGCTCGCGCGTCGTGCCGGCGGCGAGCCCGGATACGGCGGCGGAGGCTACGGCGGTGGTGGATACGGCGGCGGTGGCTACGGTAGCCAGCCGCTCGCCAGGCCGGGGACCGCCGGCTACGGCGGTGGAGGCGGCGGCTACGGTGGCGGGGGTTACGGTGGCGGTGGATACGGCGGCCGTACCGCGGCGCCGGACGACGCGCCGGACTCGTCGGAAGGCGGCGAGTCGTAAGAAGTACCCCGATCCCACGATGCCCGGCACGCCCAGCGCGCCCGGTTACACGTCGGCCTGCCTGAGGGCGGTGTCGACGAACCGGGCGAACTGGGCGTGATTGGTCACGTAGTCTTCGGTCCGCACCGGCCGGGTGGGCGCCTGGAGCCTTATCGGCCGCGCGAAGAACTCGTCCAGGTCGGGCGACGAAAACGCCGGATCGCAGAGATCTTCGTAGTACAGCCGGATGGCCGACGGAACGGCCGTCAGCAGCGCGTTGGTGGCGGCCACGTACGCCGCCAGCTCCCACACGCGCACCCGGTCTTCGGCGCGAAAGGTCCACGCGCCCGGCACGCCGCCGCGGCGCCGCCACGACCCGGTCTGCTGCGCCACAGCGAAGCTCGCGACCGTCGCCGTCACGTCGCGGCGCAGCAGCACGATGAAGCGCACGTCGGGCCGCGAGACGAACGCCTCGAAGTGGCGGTGGCGATAGGGCATGCTCTTGAAGCCCACGTAGCCGGCGTGTGCGCCCAGCGCGAAGAACGTTTCGATGAGCGCATCGCCGTCTTCGATCGCCCTGCCCGCCAGCTCGCCGAACTGCATCATGTAGCCGGCGACGAACTCCGGGTGCACCAGCTCGTTGTCCACGCAGTGCACCAGCTTGCCGGGCACCACGACGTCGTCCCACGCGGCGAGCGCGTCCACGAGGGAGGTCGAGGCCGTGCGGCCCGTGGTGAGAAGGCAGAAGCGTTTCGCCCGAGCCATGCCGCTCGTCATCTCCCCGGCTGCGCCGAGCGCGGGCGAGACGTCGGCTCGAACAGCTCCACCACGTTCCCCGAGGGATCTTCCACCAGGATCTGGTCGCCGCCCTGGCCCTGGGCGAGATCGCCGCGGAACGTGGCTCCAGCCGCCTGAAGCGAGCCTCGTAGTGCTTCCAGGTCGCTGACCTCGAGCTGGAACCGGTTCCAGCCGCCGGGCTCCGGCGCCCCACCGGCCCGCCCGGCTCCCCCCGCGCCTGGCGCGTTCAGGTACAGGCGCAGATCCCCCAGCGACAGCGCCGCGAAGCCCGGCGCCGGGTGCATCTCCAACTTGAATCCCAGAAGGTCGCGGTAAAAGTCGATCGCTCGCGCAACGTCGTGGACGATGTAGCGAACTGCCGCCATGGAATCCTCCATAATAAACCCACGAGACTTGTGATACGCTACCGTTCTATATCCTAAACGGTACGCTACCGTTTTACAAGTCTCCCGGATCGGACTAGCTTGAAGGCCATGGACCCTCGCATTCGGCGCACCCGGGACGCGGTTCTTCCAGCGACGTTGGCCGTGCTGGCGGGCCGCGGCTTCGCGAGCTTCACCATGGAAGCGGTGGCGGAGGCGGCGGGCGTGTCCAAGAGCACCGTCTACCGCTACTGGCCCACCAAGCTGGCCCTGCTGCGCGACGCCCTGGAGGGGCTGAATCGCCAGCCCGGCGTGGAGATCGAGAGCGGAACCGCTCGCGAACGGATCGAACGGCTGCTGGAACACCTCGCGGCCGCACTGGGCGATTCACTTCTTTCCGCCTGCATCCCGTCGCTCATCGAGGCCGCGGAGCACCATCCCGAGGTGGCCGGGTTTCTCCACCAGTACAGCGAGCGCCGGCGGTCCACGTTGACCGCCGTCATCCGGAAGGGGGTGGACGACGGAGAGCTGCCCGCGCACCTCGATCCCGAGCTGGCGGCGCTGGCGCTCTCCGCGCCCGTCTTCTACCGCCGGCTCATGACCCCCGATCCTTTCCCGGCGGCCGACGTCCGCCGCCTCGTGCGCCAGGTGTTGGGCCCGGCGTAGGCAGCCCCCGGCCGGCCTGCGTGGACGTCGGCGGCTCGTTCCCACGGTCGCGGGGAAAGGTCTGCCGAGCTTGCAGAAGAGTCTGTCGAAATGAGCGGCGGGCTTGTCGTTCTGGCCGAAGATGAGTGGTCCGGCGCTTGCTTTTTCGGGGGCCAGCCGCGCGGGCGATGGGGCCCGCGCCATACCCGGGATTCTTCCCGTGTGAGCGGCCCCGGGGTGGGGCCGCCGAACCACCCAGGCACAGGAGAAACCACCATGGCCATCGCACCGACCTACAACAACCGCCTCGCCGCCGATCCCTTCACCTTCCTCGACCAGGTGTTCGGCAACGGCGGCGCGCGCACCCAGGCCAGCCTGATGCGCGCGCCCGAGACCGACGTGATCGAGACCGAGCGCGAGATCCGCGTGCAGGTGGAGATGCCCGGCCTCAAGCGCGAGAACATCGAGGTGGACGTGGAGAACAACGTCCTGACCATCCGCGGCGAGAAGCGCGAGGAGCGCACCGAGGGGCAGGACGGCCGCTACCACCTGGCCGAGCGCCGCTGGGGCACCTTCGCCCGCTCGTTCGTCCTCCCGCGCGACGTGGACGCCGACCGCATCGGCGCCGCGTTCGAGAACGGCGTGCTCACGGTGAGCATCCCCAAGAGCGAGAAGGCCCGCCGCCGCAAGATCGAGGTGGGCGCCAACGCCCAGCAGCAGGAGCTGGGCGGCGCCGGCTCCACCGACGGCAACGGCGAGCAGCAGAACGGCTGATCGTCGGCTCCAACCGATAGGCCGTCGAACCGGGGGCCGGTGGCATTCGCCACCGGCCCCATTTTGCGCGCGGGCCCGAAGGCTCTCGGCCGACGGCATCCACCCGAACACGGCAGGCGAAACAGGCTCACGGCGTGCTTGCCCGCCGTGCGGTATCCGTTTATCGTCGCAAGGGGCCGACACGGTACCTGGTGCCATTCCGTCTACGTTGCACCATCCGTCTCCAGCTCCTCCCCGACCCGAAGATCCGGAGCACCCATCGCTGCGCCACGCGGCCCGGTCCCATCTCACGGCCGCACCCTTGGATACTCCTGCACCAGCCCGAGCCATGATGCCCCCCACCGCTCGCCGAACGCCCGGCCCCTACTGCTACTTCTTCAGCTACGCACGTGAAAACGCCCGGGGAGACGTCTACTTCGACGACTTCGAGAAGGATCTCCGCAAGAGCATCGCCGACGAGACCGGCGTCCCGGTCGCCGACGCCTGTTTCATCGACGTCAACGACATCGGCCTGGGAGAAGACTGGCTGAACGAGCTCGCCCGCGGGCTCCGGACCAGCCGCTCGTTCGTGTACCTGCTCTCTCCGGCGTACCTGCTGAGCCCGTACTGCACCAAGGAGTGGCTGGCGTTCAAGGCGCGGATGCACGCCGCCGGAGACGCGAGCGGCGCACAGGCACGCATGTTCCCGGTCCTGTGGGTGGCCCGCAAGCGGGTGGAGCACCTGCTTCCCGAGCCCCTGAAGTACCTGAACGACACTTCCAGGGGCTACCCGGCCGAGTACGGGAACCAGGGGGTGAAGTGGCTGCGGCGCATGCGCGGCGCCAACGCGGCCAGCGACTACGACGCCTTCATCCGCGCGCTCACCGAGCGCATCGCCGACATCGAGTCGCAGCCGCCGCTGCCCCTCACCGTTCCCGACCTGCAGAGCGTTCCCTCCGACTGGAACGCGCTGGACGAGGCCGGCGCGGCCGCGGGCCCCGCCGCTCCGGGCGTTGCGCCGGGAACGCCGAACGGCGCGGCATTTCCGCCCGCCGGCCCGGACGCGCACCCGGGGAGGGCCGCGGACGGTGCTCCCCTGCCGCTGGCCGCCGCTCCACCCGCGCGCCCCGCGGCGGCTTCACCGCCGGACGTCGGCGACGCGGCCGGCGCACCTCCACCGCCGCCGGTCGAAGCCACCGCCGCCGCCGCCGCGCACGTCGTGACCCCACGGGCGGCACTCTTCGCGTATCTCGCCCCGCAGGGACCCATGCAGTGGCGCCCGTTCGCCGAAGAGCCGCGCGCGGTGGCGCTGCTGGCGTACGAACTCGCCTCACGCGAGGGGATGGAGTACCTGCCGGTGGACCCGCGGGAGGCGCTGCAGGTGGTCGCCGAGCGCGCGGGGGAGCGGAACCACCCGCTGGTGGTGCTGGTGGACGGAAGCCGGCTGGCCGAGCACGAGGGCGCGCTTGCCGCGCTGGTGCTGGCCGCCACCGGCGGATTGCTGCGCGGCCTGGTGGTGCTGGCGCTGTGGCCGGCGGAGCTGCGCGGCGCGCCCGGCGCGGGCGCGAGCGAAGCCTCATGGGCGCGGCTGGCGGCCGCCTCAGGCGGGTGGGCCGAGGCCACCCTCGACGTGGTGGCGAACGCGGCCGAGCTTTCGTTCAAGCTTCCCACGCTGCTGACCACCACCTGCCTGCGACTGGCCAACGCCGACGCGGGCGCGCGCAGCGTTCCCGCCGAGCAGCCGTTCTCCAAGCCGGTGCTGGTGGGGCCCGGGGGGGCGGCCCAATGAACGCGAGCCCGCCGGGAAAGGTGGTCACGTTCTATTCGTACAAGGGCGGGACCGGCCGCTCGATGGCGCTGGCCAACGTGGCGTGGATCCTGGCCAGCCGCGGCAAGCGCGTGATCATGCTCGACTGGGACCTGGAAGCCCCCGGGCTGCACCGGTACTTCTACCCTTTCCTGCTGGACCGCGACCTCCGGTCCACCGAGGGGCTGATCGACTTCTTCAGCGACTTCGTGCTGGAGGCGGCCACGCACCGCCCCGGCGCCAGCGACCCGCACTGGTACACGCGGTACGCCGACCTGGTGGAGTATGCCGTCACGCTCGAGTGGACCCGCTTCGGCGGCGGCCGGCTCGACCTGGTGCCCGCCGGGCGGCAGGGGCCGGCCTACTCCACGCGGGTCAACTCGTTCGACTGGCAGGGCTTCTACGACCGGCTGGGCGGCGGTTCCTTCCTCGAAGCGGTGAAGGCGCGGCTGCGCGAGCAGTACGACTACATCCTGATCGACAGCCGCACCGGGGTGAGCGACACCGCTGGGATCTGCACCGTGCAGATGCCCGACGTGCTGGTGGTGTGCTTCACCCTCAACAACCAGAGCATCGACGGCGCGCTGGCGGTTGCCGAGAGCGTGTTCCAGCAGCGCAGGGGCGACATCCGGGTGCTGCCAGTGCCCACCCGGGTGGAGATCAACGAGCGCGACCGCCGCACCAGCCGCATGGCCTACGCGCAGGACCGCTTCGGCTACTTTCCCAACCACCTGCTCGACCCCGAGTCGCGCGCCGCCTACTGGGCGCGCTCGCAGTTCATCTACATCCCCTTCTACGCCTTCGAAGAGGTGCTGTCGCCGTTCAAGGACACACCGGGCGAAAGCGCCAGCCTGCTGCAGTCGGCCTCCGTGCTGGCCGACTACATCACCGGGGGCGAGGTGACCTCCATCGACCCCGCGTCGGTGGACGAGGTGCCGCGGGTGATCGCCGCGTACCAGGAGCAGGCCCAGGCGGGGAGGAACGCCGACATGGAGCTGGTGCGCGCCGCCGAGGCGCTGGTGGCCTCCGCGTCCCCCGAGCGGCGCGAGGCGTTCCGGCGGGTGGTGGTGCGGCTGGTGGCCCCCGCACCGGCGGGGAGCAGCGAGCTTCCCCGACGGGCGCGGGTCACCGCCTCGGAGCTCGACCCGCCCGACGCCGACACGCTGCGCGAGCTGAACGCCGCGGGGGTGGTGGAGCCCGACGCCGAGGGAGGGGACGGCACCTTCCGGCTGGCCAGCGAATGGCTGTGCACCGCGTGGTCGCGCGCGCGGCAGTGGGTGGATGCCGACCGCGACTTCCTGATCTGGCTGCACGGCGTGCAGCCCGCGGTCGCCGCCTGGAAGCGCCTGCGCCGGTCGGGGAGCGGCGACGACCCGCTGCTGCGCGAGACCGCCCTGCGCGACGCCGAGGAGTGGCTGGCCCAGCGGCGCGCGCAGCTCACCCCGGCCGAGCGCGAGCTGGTGGAAGCCTCGGCCGAGCGCGAGGACGCGGAGCTCCTGCAGGCGGCCCACCGGGTGAGCGAAGCGTGGACGCCCGCGGAGCGCGACGCCGCGCGGGGCGTGCTTCCGCGCCTTGTGCGGGTGGCTCCGGCCAGCCTTCCCGACGCGTCGGACACCCCCGCCACGGTGGGGCTCGACGAGCTGCGCGCCGACGCCGGCGAGCCCGTGGACGACCTGCTGGACGCGCGCGTGCTGGTGAAGGTGCTGGACGGCGGCGCGGGGGCGGTGGCGGTCCGCCTGACGCGCCCCTCGCTCATCGCGTGGCCGCTGCTGAAGGAGTGGGTGGACGCCGACCGCGAGTTCCTGCGCTGGCAGGACGAGCTGCGGCTGAGCGAGTCGCAGTGGCGCGCCCGCCTCTCGGCCGACGAGGGGCTGCTGCGCGGGCCTGAGCTGGACCGGGTGGACCGCTGGCGCGCGCGCTTGGACGACCTGCCCGCCGCGCTGCGCGTGTACGTGTCGGCCAGCGACGACCTGCGCGAGCGCGAGCGCGTGCGCGACGCGGAGCGGTGCGTGGCGCTGCTGGCCCCCGCCGACCACGACGCCGTGAAGGAGGCGCTGGTGCGGGCCGCGCGGTCGCCCGGGCGCGCCGTACCGCTGGCCGCCGGCAGGCTCACGCCGGGCGCCCGCGTGGCCCTCGACCGCCTGTGCGTGATCGGGGTGGTGGCCCAGGACCCGCCGGCGAGCGACGGCAGCATCGCCGTCCGGCTCGTCTCCGCCGGCCTGGCCACCCGCTGGTCGCGCCTGGCCGGGTGGGTTGCCGAAGACCGCGAGGCGTCGCTCCCGCCGGTGCGCGAGCGGGGCGACCCGGCACCGGCCACCCGCCGGTGGCGGCCGTGGGTGCGCCTGCGCGCCTCTCCCTGGCTCGCCGCCGCGCAACCGCGCCGCCACCGGTGGCTCGGGCCGCTGGCGACCGCCGCCACGGTGATTGCCTCGGCGGCGGCGTTGCTGACCCTGCCCCGGAGGGAAATGGGGGGCACGCCGCCGCCGCTCACCGTGCAGGAGCTGAGCGCCGACGGCCGGCTGGCGATCGACCAGCAGGACTACGAGGGCGCGGCGCTGGCCTTCTCGCACGCGGTGGAGCAGAACCCGGCGTACCTGCCCGGGTGGCTCAACCTGGCCACCGCGTCGATCTACGCCGGCGACTACGACCGAGCCCGCGCCGCGCTGGAGCGCGCCGACTCGCTCGCGCCCAACTCGCCCGCGGTGCGCCTGCGGCAGGCCGCGCTGCTGTACCGCGAGCGCGACTACCAGGGCACCGTGCGGGCGGTGGAGCAGATCCCCCTGGGCTCGCTCGACGCGTCGGCCTACACGTACCTGGGGCTGGCCAGGCGGGCGCTGGGCGACCGGGCGGCGGGAGACTCGGCGCTGGTGACCGCGCTGCAGCACGATTCGACGGCCGAGCCGGCACGCACGCTGGTGGCCCGGATGCGCGGCGCCGCGGGGCCGCCGGCGCAGGTGGCCACGCCCGGCGACTCGGCGGCGGGGCAGCCCGGGCTTACGCGCCTCACCGCGGCCGAGCAGCGGGTGGAGGTAGGCCGGGGCCGCCGGGTGTACCTGCACCACACCACCCCGCGCGACACCCTGTTCGCCAACTGGGTGGCGGTGCGCGCGGCCGGCCGCGGCTTCTGCATCCCCGGCCCGTCGGATCCCCAGCGCGGGCCCCGCGTGCCCACAGTGATCTACACCTGGCCCGAGGACGCCGCCGCCGCCGAGGAGGTGCGCACCATCGTCCGCTACGCGCTGCACCTGCGGGGGTTTCCTGAAGACGTCCTGGTGCGTGCCGCCACGGCGGCCCCGCAGCGAGGGCGGCGCGGGCACCTGGAGGTGTGGCTGGGCTCGCTTCCCGGGGCCGACACGGTGGCGCCTGTGCGACGGCCGCCCCCGTGCTGACCAGTTCCACCCGCTGCGCGGGGGCGCGCGGCCCGGTCCGGCGCGCGGCTGCGGCCCCGGGCCCGGGCCGTCCGCGCCCTGCCCGACCCTCCAGACCCGGTCTTCCATGAAGGAGCTCTGCTTCGTCCTGATGCCGTTCGGCCGCAAGCCCGACGCGGCCGGCAACAGCATCGACTTCGACGCCGTGTACCAGCAGCTGATCGCCCCCGCCGTCACCGCGGCCGGCCTGCAGCCGCTGCGGGCCGACGAGGAGATGACCGGCGGCATCATCCACAAGCCCATGTTCGAGCGGCTGGTGCTGTGCAGCTTCGCGATCGCCGACCTGACCACCGCCAACCCCAACGTCTTCTACGAGCTGGGCGTGCGCCACGCGGCGCGCCCCTGGAGCACGGTGCTCCTCTTCGCCGAGGGCGGGCGGCTTCCCTTCGACGCGGCGCCGCTGCGCGCCATGCCCTACCGCCTGTCGCCCGACGGCGTGCCGGTGGAGGTGGAGGCGGTGAAAGCCGCCATCACGGCGCGGCTGCTGGAGGCGCACAAGAGCATGGGGAGCGCGGTCGATTCGCCGCTGTTCCAGCTGCTGGAGGGGTACCCCGACCAGGTGGCGCACGAGAAGACCGACGTCTTCCGCGAGCAGGTGGAGTACTCCGCGCGGGTGAGGGAGGCGCTGCGCCAGGCCCGCGCCGGGGGGGTGGCCGCGGTGCGCGCGGTGGAGGCGGATCTCGGCGGCGACCTGCGCGGGGTGGAGAGCGGGGCGCTCATCGACCTGTTCCTCTCGTACCGCGCCGTGTCGGCGTGGGCCGAGATGGAGGCGCTGGCCGGCCGGATGCCGCGGGTGCTGGCGGCCACGGTGATGGTGCAGGAGCAGCTGGCCTTCGCGTTGAATCGGCAGGGCAAGGGCGAAGACGCGGAGCGCGTGCTGCTGGACCTGCTGGAGAGCCGCGGCCCCAGCAGCGAGACGTACGGAATCCTGGGAAGAGTGTACAAGGACCGCTGGGAAGCGGCCGTGAACGGGCGCGACGCGCTGATCGCGCCCGTCCTGCTGGACCGGGCCATCGACGCGTACCTGAAGGGATTTCAGACCGACTGGCGCGACGCGTACCCCGGCGTGAACGCGGTCACGCTGATGTCGCTGCGCGACCCGCCCGACCCGCGCCGGGTGGACCTGCTGCCGGTGGTTCGCTATGCGGTGGAGCAGAAGATCGCGCGCGGGACGGCCGACTACTGGGACCACGCCACGCTGCTGGAGCTCGCGGCCATCAACGGCGACCCCGCCCGCGGCCACGAGGCGCTGGCGAACGCGGCGCTGCTGCTGAAGGAGCCCTGGCAGGCGGAGACCACCGTGCGCAACCTGCGGCTGCTGCGCGAGTCGCGCGAGCGGTCCAACGAGCCCGCCGCCTGGATCGCGCAGGCCGAGCAGGGACTCCTTTCCCGCGCCGCTCCGGCCAGCGCTCCCCCGATCTCGCAGGCGGCCGCGGTCTAGGCATCCCCGCGCGACGGCGGGGGCAGCGGCCGGGCATCGCCCGGCCGCTTTCGTTTGCCGGCTCCGGCCGATTCGCCACGCATGCGGGCAGGTGCCGCGGCGGGGTGCGCCGTGGCCACGAGGCCTTCGATCGGCACCGGCGCTGGCAATGGCCGATCACCGGGGATCGAGACGGAGGCCCCACGCCCCTGGCCGCCGTTCCATCGCAGACCTGTCGTGAAGCGTCCGATTCAGCGGCGTCGCGGTCTGCCATGCGCGGGTGGCGGCAGGGCAGATTGCGGATCGAGACCGAGGTTCGTGGACCCCTTGCATGGGAGGCGACGATGAAGCGAAAGCTGAAGCTGAGCCCCGACCAGCTGCGCGTTGCCGGCTTCGAGACGGGCGACGGCAAGAAGCAGCGCGGAACGGTGCGCGCGAAGGAGTGCTCGTGGGGCTGCCAGGATTCGCAGTTCAGCTGTTGGGCAGACCTGAGCTGCCACCCCCGCTGTGACACCGATTGCTCGTACGACGGCTTCACCTGCGTCGGCTCGGGGTGCTGAAGGCACCGGCGCGCTCCAGCGGCTCAGCCGGTGGAGGCGGCGACAGGATTCGGGCAGACGAAATGCTCCCTCCTCAATGAGCGCAACGTCCATGAACACCCTCGTACAAGGCACGGAGAACCGCGACGCGGTGTTGATGACCGTCATCCAGCACTGGGCCAAGGCACGGATCGAAAGCCCGCTTCACCTCATCTCGCGCTTCGACGATACCGCCAAGCAGATCATCACCGTCGCCGGCCTCCTCCAGGGCGCGCTGATCGCGATCGTCAAGATCGACAAGGATGCGATGACGATCTTCGGGCTGGCGGCTGCCATCATGCTCCTGGTGACCATCGTGCTCGCCGCGTTCGTGATCCGGGTTCCCCCCGACGACATGTGGGCGCACCAGCTGTACGAAGATCTCCGCTGCTCCAGGGACGATTCGTGGATGGAGCGGCAGCTCGACGGGCGGTTCAAGGAATGGTGCACGGCCGTCAGCCAGGCCGCCACGCGCAAGCGGAAGATCCTGACGGCCTCGATCCTCACGCTCACGCTGGGCCTGATGCTGTGCGTCGGCTGCCTGCTGGAAACCTACGGCGGGCCGACGTTTCCCTAGCACCCGCGCTACCGGGCCGCGTCGGCCGTGGTCCTGGCCAGGATCGTGTGGAAATGGTGCGTTCCCACCTCGCGCCGCGGTGAGTAGCGGCCGCGGTGGTACAGGCGCGACTTCACGCCCTTCTGCACGGCCTCCACCACCTCCTCGTCCTCCATCTCCACGCGGTGGAGGCCGGCGCCGGCGCCGCTCTCGCGCTTCGCCGCGTCGTACACGTAGCTGAGGAAGGAGACGCGGGTGCGCTCGGGGCCCAGCGGCTGCACCACGTTCACCGACAGGCCCCACGGGTAGAAGTTGAGCATCAGGTTGGGGAACAGCCACCAGTAGTACGCCGCGATCAGCTCGCCTTCATCGGGATGCCCGGAGGGGAGCGCGAACGCCTCCGACGCGTGCCTGGTGGTCCCGAGTTGAAGGTTGCACCACTCGAACGTCTCGGTCCGGTAGGTGGAGTAGTCGAGCGCGTCGGCCAGCGAGGCGTGCACGTAGGGGATGTGGAACTCCTCCAGGTAGTTGTCCACGTAGAGCGCCCAGTTCGCCCCGATCAGGTAGTCACGGCTGGTGGCGGGGTCGAAGACGAACTCGTCCAGCGGCAGGAAGCCCACGCGCTCCATCACCGGCCCCATCCACTCGGCGAACGGGCAGGCCGGGTCGATCGCCGTGAACGAGAGCGGGCCCCAGCGCTCCAGCGGCAGCCTCGAAAGGTCATCGGCGGGCGAGGGGAAGTTCTCCACACCCTCGAACTCGGGCATGAACGTCATCGTCCCGTCCAGCGCGAAGCGGCGGCCGTGGTAGCGGCAGCGCAGGCCGCGCGCGTGCGTCTCGCCCTCGCACACCACCGTTCCGCGGTGCGTGCACACGTTGCTCAGGCAGCGCACCGTCCCCTCGTCGTCGCTGGTGAGCACGAGGGGCTCGTCGAGGCAGCCTTCCAGCAGCGTGAACGGCAGCAGGTGCCCCGGCGCCTTCACCCGCTCGGCGCCGCGGATCATCTGCCAGCTGCGCGCGAACACCCGCTCCTTCTGCAGCGCGAACCAGGCGGGGTCGCGGTACACCTCGGCCGGCATCGTGGCGGCGCGGGCGATGTGGGGGTCGATGTGGAAGGGCTGGATGGGCACGGTGGTGGCTGCGTGAGAGGGCCTGTTC
>Ga0070686_100000487_pt1 | contig 24049 bp, 18 predicted proteins | sample KBSS23LmetaG_FD_65654 | JGI IMG/M metagenome (GOLD analysis project Ga0070686, IMG submission 65654) | Switchgrass rhizosphere microbial communities from Kellogg Biological Station, Michigan, USA - KBS S2-3L metaG | ecosystem: Host-associated > Plants > Roots > Rhizosphere ... | reverse complement strand
CGCCGGTGTCGCTGCGGTTTGTTTCGGATGTGTCGCTGTTTCAACCTGGAGCCACACGCACGGTCAGCGTCGAAGCGATTGCGGCGCGCGCTGGAACGGCGGGAACGGTGAAATTGGAAGTTCCATCCGGCTGGAAGGCGACGCCGGTGGAACAACCGTTTCGGCTCGCGAGCGCCGGGGAAAAGGCGCGCTTTAATTTCGAAGTGACGGCGCCGAACAAAACGGTTTCCGAACGGCTCACGGCCAGCGCGACGGTGAAGGGTCAGCGTTTTTCGAATCAACGCGTGGAGATTAATTATGCGCATCTTCCTTTGATGTTACTCCAACCGGCGGCGCGCGCGCGGGCGGTGGCGGTCGATGCGGAGAGGCGCGGAAAAAATGTTGGCTACCTTCCGGGCGCGGGCGACAGCATCGCGGAGGCGTTGGGAGAATTGGGCTATGTCGTCACGAAACTGAGCGGCGCGGATTTGACGCCCGAAAAATTGCGCGGGCTGGATGCAGTCGTGATTGGCGTGCGCGCTTTCAACGTGCGCAAAGATCTCGCGCAAAATTTGACCAATCTTTTCTCCTTTGTGGAACAAGGAGGAACAGTCATTGCGCAATACAATCGGCCCGATGGACTCGATGGAAAACAACTCGGGCCGTATCCGTTCTCGATTCAAGGTCCCGCGCCCAAACAGCGGGTAACCGACGAAACGGTTCCCGTCATTTTTCTTTCGCCGAATCATCCGGCTTTGAATTATCCCAATCACATCGGCCCGGCGGATTTCGAAGGCTGGTACCAGGAGCGCGGGTCTTATTTCCCGAGCAGTTGGGACAAGGAACATTACGAAACGATTCTCGCGATGAGCGACCCGGGTGAAGAGCCGTTGCCAGGCGGCGTCCTGATCGCCAAACACGGCAAGGGTTATTACGTCTATACGGGCATCACGTTTTTCCGGCAGCTTCCGGCGGGCGTGCCGGGCGCGTATCGGCTTTTTGCGAATCTCGTGTCGCTGGGGAAATGAGTTCATCGACGCCGCCCAATTCCGCGCCGGACGATGAGTCCCCGGGCGTGCCTGGCTTCCGCTCATGGCGCGGCGTTTATTTTGCGGTGTTCATCTGGTTCGTCATCGTGGTCGTTCTGCTCGCGGTTTTTACGCGGGCCTTCGCATGAACCTGCTCGATTGGGTCGTGCTGTTGGGGACCATGCTGAGCATTGCCGCTTACGGCACGTGGCGCACGCGGCACACCGATCACCTCGACACCTATCTCAAGGGCAATCGCAACGTCGGTTGGGGAGCGATCGGCCTTTCAATCATGGCGACGCAGGGGAGCACCATCACCTACCTTTCCCTGCCCGGCCAGGCTTACGAAAATGGCATCGCCTTCGTGCAAAATTATTTCGGCCTGCCGCTCGCATTGATCTTTGTGTGCGTCTTTTTCCTGCCGATCTACCGCCGGCTTGAAGTTTATACCGCGTACGAATACCTGGGAAAACGCTTCGATGCCAAGACGCGTCTGCTCGGAGCCAGCCTGTTCCTGTTGCAACGCGGCGTGCAAGCCGGCATCACCGTGTATGCGCCCGCAATCATTCTTTCGAGCGTGCTTGGATGGCAGCTCAATCTCACCATTATTTTCACGGGCCTGGTCGTCATCGTTTATACCGTGACGGGCGGGAGCGCGGCGGTGACGTTGACGCAGAAATGGCAGATGGCGGTGATCTTTGGCGGCATGGTCGCGGCGTTTGTGATCCTGCTCCGTGAACTGCCCGCGGGCGCGCTCGCCACCGCGGGCGCGATGGGCAAACTTCAAGCGGTCGATTTCTCGATCGATCCCAATAAACGCTACACCGTTTGGAGCGGCGTGCTGGGCGGACTCTTTCTTTCGCTCTCTTATTTTGGAACGGATCAATCGCAGGTGCAGCGTTACATCGGCGGGGCTGGATTGCGCGAAGGGCGGCTCGGCCTGATGTTCAATGCCGCGCTGAAAATCCCGATGCAGTTCTTCATCGTGCTCTTCGGCGCGCTGTTGTTCGTCTATTTCCAATCGCAACCAGCGGTCCCTGTCTTTTTCAATCGCACGGAATGGCAACGCCACGCGCAAGGACCGCAGGCCGCGACGTTCCAGGCTATCGAGCAAAAGCATGCCGCCCTGCACGAAGCGGCTCGAACGAAGATCGCGGCTTGGACCGTCGCCAAAAACACCGGAAACAGCGCCAGCGCAAAAGCTGAAATGATTGCCGCCCAACAAGCGGTCGACGGCGTGCGCAAAGAGGCCAAAGACGCATTGCTCGCGGCTGATCCGAGGGCGAAAATCAAAGATTCGGATTACATCTTCATCACTTTCATCATGTCGCGCCTGCCCCACGGCGTGATTGGGTTGCTGCTCGCGGTCATGTTTGCGTCGACGCTTTCTTCCAAAGCCGGCGAGTTGAACGCGCTGGCCGCGACGAGCACCATCGATCTCTGGCGCCAATTTCGTCCGCTGGCCGCGCACGACGAAGCGCGCAATGTGCGCGCGGCGAAATGGTTCACGGCGTTCTGGGGAATCTTCGCCATTGCCTTTGCGCTTTTCGCGAGCTTTGCCGAAAACCTGATCGAAGCGTTGAATATCATTGCGTCCATTTTTTATGGCGTGCTGCTGGGCGTTTTCCTAGTGGCGTTTTTCATCAAACGCGTCCAGGGAACGGCCATCTTTTTTTCCGCGATCGCCGCGCAGATACTCGTCATCGTCATGTATTTTTCGCTCAACATTGGATATCTTTGGTACAATGTTATCGGGTGCGCGGCGTGCATTCTATTCAGCTTGATCCTGCAAACGGCGTTGGGCTCCAAACGTCCGGCGCAAGTCGCATGAGCGCGCCCATTATTGCTTTTGGACAGCAGCCCTGCGGATTTTTTCCGAAGCGATTTCTGGTCGCCAAAATTCTGACCGCGCGCCGCTTGCAATCGGAGATCGGCGGCGAGATCGTTTATTTTTGTCACGACAGCGATCACGATCCGCGCGAAACGCGAACGATTTTGCGTCACATCAAAACGAATGAGACCGCGGTTCTTAATTTTGCGGTGGAGAACAAGATTCAACGAAAATTTTCGCCGCTCTTCTTGAAACGCATCGCGCCGGATTGGCATTCGAAAACGCTTCTTCAATTGCCGAATTACATGCGCGGGCGACCGATCGAGATTTTCGAGAAAGCGTCCGGTGACACGGTCACCGATTTTTGTTTGGAGATGTATCGAGGGATGGGATTGCTCGATAACGTTCGCGTCGTGCGGTCGAGCGATCCGGCGGTTCGCGAAGCGGCTTGCGATATCACGGAGTTTTTTGTGGACGTTCCGTATCAGGGCGAAATCGTGCGGGCGCGGTTTGCCCAGGATCATTTGGAACTGCACGAAGGCGGCGATTCTTTCGTGAGGTTGCCGCTGACGAGTTTTACGAAGCGCGAGATCAGCCCGGCGCGCGACTCGCGTTTGCGCTGGATGCAATCGGCGTTGCGCTGCACGCATTATATTTGCGGGGCGGGCGAACAAGCGTATTTGAACAAGGCGGAGGCTCCCGAAATTACTTTCGTGGCCCGCGACGCGATTGAACGATCGGATGAAGCCTATGTCGACCTCCCCAACTGAACTCGGCCGGTTGCTGGCCTTCGGCGCGCATCCTGACGACATTGAATTCGGCTGTGGCGGAGTCATCGCTTTAGAATCGCAGGCCGGCCGACCGGTTCATTTCGTGATTTGTTCGCGCGGCGAAGCGGGCACCAATGGAACCCCGGAGGAGCGGCAAATGGAGGCGCGGAACGGCGCGAAGCTGCTTGGCGCCACGCATGAATTCATTGAACTGGATGGCGACGCGCGGTTGGAGATCAAAGCGGCGCACACCATCAAAATTGCCGCGATCATCCGGCGATTGCGGCCGCAAATTGTTTTGGCTCCGAGCCTCGTCGAGAATCAGCATCCGGACCATGCGCGTCTGGGGCGAATGGTTCGGGATGCGGCGCGCCTGGCGCGATATGGCGGGCTGGCTGACCTGCGGGAGGCGCCGCCGCACAGCATCGGGCAACTGTTCTATTATGCGGTCACTCCCAATTCCGAGCCGCGCGACATCACGCCGATTTTGATCGATGTTTCCGCGCCTGAAGTGATCCAGGCCTGGACCGCCTCGATGGCCGCGCATGCCACGCAGCAACGCACTCGAAATTATGGCGAGCTGCAACTCCAGCGCGCCAAAATGCTGGGAGCCAGCGCCGGGATCGAACATGCCATGGCGCTGTTTCCGAATGATCCGATGGTCGCGACTTCGTTGTCGGCGCTGGGCCGGGGCGCACGGAGATTTTAACGAATGCGCATTGGCATCACTTGTTATCCGACCGTGGGCGGCAGCGGAATTCTCGCGTGCGCGTTGGGCGAGGAGTTGGCGCGGCGCGGGCATGAGGTGCATTTCATCAGTTACGAACGGCCCTTTCGCCTGCCGACGGATGTGGAGCGGCTCCATTTTCATCCTGTTACAATCAACGATTACGAGCTGTTCAAATATCCGGACTACACGCTGCCGTTGTCGGTGCGGATGGCGGAGGTGAGCCGTGATTTCAAATTGGACGTGCTCCATGTTCATTACGCGGTGCCTCATGCGACCGCGGCGATCCTGGCGCGCGCGATGTTGCCGGCGGACCGCCAACCGCGGGTGGTCACGACGTTGCACGGCACCGACACCACATTGCTCGGACGCGATCCCGGCTACGGTCCCGCCATCCTGCACGCATTGAATTGTTCCGATGCGGTTACCACCGTCTCCAATTATTTGCGCCAGGAAACGAAGCGCGTGCTCGATTTCCATGGACGGATGGAAGTGATCCATAATTTTTACACCCCGCGAGCGCCGCGACGGTCGGCCGAAGAGGTTCGGCGGGAACTCGGGTTGCGCGATGAATTTCTGATCCTGCACTCGTCGAATCTGCGGCCGCTCAAGCGAATTGATTTGCTGCTGGAGACGGCGGCGCTGCTGCGTCCGCGCGAGGCGTTCAAATTGCTGATCCTCGCGGGCGGAAGTTTTGCGCCGTTCGAAGCCGAGGCAAGACGGCTGGGCCTGGCGGATAACATCATCGTCCGCGAGAACGTGAGCGAGATCGAAGACTATTTGCAGGTGGCCGACCTGGGATTGTTCACGTCTGAGAGCGAAAGTTTTTGCCTGGGAATTTTGGAGGCGATGTGTTTCGCCTGTCCCAGTGTGGCCACGCGGGTCGGCGGAGTTCCCGAAGTGATCGAAGAAAATGTCACGGGCCTGATGGCGCCGTTTGGGAGTTCCGCGGCGTTGGGGGCGGCGGTTCAGAAGTTCATGGACGAGCCGAAGCTGCGCATCGCTTTTGGGCAAGCCGCGCTGCAACGGGCGCGGGAACAGTTCTCGGCGGAGGTGATCGTTCCTCGATATGAAGCGCTTTATCGGGAGGTTTGCGGTGGCGGGAAATTGTAGGGAGTCGAGTTGAGCTGAGAAGAGCGATAAGTGGGATAGGTGAGACGAATGTGGGATATCAAGGACTTGCGCGGATTTTATCCGGGATGTCTCGGTTGTATGTGGGATGGGGACCGGTTTATGTGGGAGGGCGGCTGGGTTATCCGAGACGGCGGGCGGTTTAGGTGGGACGGGGTTGGGGGAGGCTGGGCGGGGGTCGGAGGCGTTTTCGGGTTTGGTGATGTGAAAAAAAGCGGAAAATGCGGAAATAGGCGGAAAAAAGTCTACATTTTTTCCAGGTAGGGTGGTTCGGGTGGGGCGGGCGATGCCGAGGGGCCGATTGCAAATCGGCAGCACGGCAGGTTGTAAACCTGTGCTACTTCCTGCTTATGGGCGGCGGTGTTCGTTTGGACCTTTCGGTTGCGATTTGACTTGGCTGGTCGGGATGGCTCTCCCGGCTCAGCTGGGGAAACATGGTCGATTAAGTTGTCTTTGTCAACTTTTTAAGACTTATTTTAACCGCAGATTTCGTAGATTTCACAGATTTCTGAGAGGGAAAGGATTGTCGCGAAGGTCAAATGGCATTGCAAGGCGAAGGCAATAGGGCTTGGACAGAACCCCTCTTAATTCGATGCTTGAATGGGGGCTACGAACTTGGAGAGTATTGAATATGCTTATCCGCTGCTTCATCGTAGGCGTGGCGCTTCTTCGTACGTTTTTCGTCTGCGCGAGTCCCGTGGGGATCAGCGCGCCTTTTGTCGATCCGACTGAATTTCGGTCGGGGTCGGGAAATGTTCTGTGTTTGGTGGATCCGAGTGAAAAATTTGGGGCGGGAAGCGCGAAGTATAGGGTCACTAAGGACGGGCGTGAACTTTGGGCCGGAGTCTTGCCGTTCACTTTGTATGACGCGGCGGTGGGAGCGGACGGATGGGTCTGCGGTTTCGCCTACACAGATGGCTGGCTGGGAAAGTTCGAAGGTTATTTGAAGGAAGGAATCCCTGGATCGCTATTGATTGTATCGATTGATCCGAGCGGGAAAGTGGCGGTGCAGAAACGGTTTCCTCGTTCGATCCGCACAAACGATCTAGATACTCGTCCGTCAATTCCCTGGCCGGAGGCATCTCGCGTCGAGGTGGACAGCGTTAAAGGTGAGTTTTCAATGATGATGCGCGGGCGGACGGATGGACCGCCGATTGAAATTCGATCGTTCAAATTATCAACCGGCGAAGAGGTGGAGTGGAGCGGCGAACGGCCGAATTGGAAAGATTGGCATGATCCCCACGAAATCAAAATCAATCGCGAGGGCGGCGAATCGGAGAAGGTGTTGTTACAGGCGCCGACGGTGGAGCTAAAGCTGTTGAAGCATGTCGAGTTGAAGAGTGACGGGAAGACTGTTTCCCAAGTCCAGAACACCATTGCTTTCGGCTTCGACGGGCAAGGGCGATTGGGGATCGTGCGCGCGGAGGAGCAAAGAAAATATAGCTTCGTGCTTCTCGATCCGAACGGAACTGTTTTGAGAACGGTTCCTCTAGAAATCAGCAAGGAAGAAACGTTGCCGATTGAAATCGCATGGTTGCATGATGACATCTGGGCGGTAACGGCTTCGACGATTATTTACTTTTCCAACCGGTCGATGCTGCGGCAGGTCGATGCGAAGGCTGGAACGGTTTTGCGCATGCCTGATTTAAGCGAAGCTCGCCCGTTGAAAATTGGAGGCGACGGAGCCGATGGGTTGTTGACTTTAAACATGTATATTCAACGGGGCAGCGCGGGCTGGAGGCTCCGGTATTGGCCGCGACTGACGGAGAAGCCGGATAAGATTGAGACGACGATCACGGCCGAAAGTAAGGCCTTGGAGGAAGAGGACCGGATAGCCGATTTTGGGATCACCTCGAATAAGTTTGTCGTTTCGCTGCATACGAAACCTCCAGCGCTGAGTTACTTCAACATGGCGGGAGAAAGTCTGGCGACAAACGTTTTGGCGGCGTCGTGGCCGAGCAAGTTTCACCCAAAGGCCTTGCACGTTGGGAGCGACCTGACAAAGATTTTGGGACTGGCAAAAAGCGCTCCGCCAGATTTTGCGAGAACTGAAGCGATCATTTTAACAATAAAGGGCGAGCGCGTGATTGCGACAAATTCCTTTTTGCCGCGCTTTCCGGATGGGCAACCGTTCCGCGCCTCAATGGCCGCTTTTTCCCGGACTGGGGAACTTTGGGTGTGCGATGAAAATGTTCTGGCAAAATTGGATGAGAGTGGGGTTGTGACGAAGATTCCGGGATCAGCGGCAGGAGCAGCGCGGCTCTCAAAGATCTCGACGGCGACGATCGACCAAAATGGGAAAGTTTACGCGATCGATTCCGAGACACGGGCGATTCACGTCTTCAATTCAAACGGGGAGAGGTTGCGTGTTCTAAAACCAAAAAACGCCAAAGAGAATCGCAACGCGCGGTCTATCTCTGTCGGTGACGATGGGGCGATCTTTGTGACGGGTAATCGGCCAAGGCCTTGCACGGTGGTGATTGAAAACGGCTCAACAGAATTTAGGCCTTTGAAGTTTGCGTTGGACGAGGAGGAGAAAGGCGTCGTGGCGTTAAAGGGAGATCGATTGCTCGCGCTGTCGTACCAGGGCGGCGGAGTGTTTGATCGAGCGACGAAGCTGGTGCGGAGCGTGGATCGCCAGCCGGATCACAAGTGGCTGGGGAACCCGAGCGCGGCGGCGGTGGCGATGGATGGGACGGTTGCGGTCTGTTCATCGCCAAATTGGGATTTGTCTCGAATCAGCACGTATACAAATGACGGAGAACCGATCCGGACGTTCCCGTCGATTTATGGCGTCACAATTGGGATTACGAAGGAGTTCGTGATCGTCGGGGGTTATGGCCAGATTCTGTTCATGGATCGCGTGGGCAAACCGCTTTTTAAGGTGCGGGTTGGAAGTGACCGAGGTGTAGATGACCTCTTCGTCGTAAACGATGAGAAGGAACTTTGGATGATGCACAGTCGCACCATGGCGATTGATCAATATGCGATGCCGAATCGTGAAATGACGAAATGACAAAACGTCCAAATGACAAAGGAATGACAAAGCATGTCATCCCCCTTTGTTTCGCGAAGGGCTTGGGCCGGTGCGTGAATTAGAGTTCGTTCCAGGAGGCGACGTTGTAGCGGGAGGCGCCGGATTCGCGGCCGAGGCGTTCGTCGCAGTGAAATTTGAAAGTCAGCGCTCGGCGCGTCGATGATGCCGGATCAATCCAACTCGATCCAGGAAGCGACGTTGTACTTCGAAAGGACTTTCGAACGTCCGAGCCGCTCGTCGTAGTGAAACTGGAAATGGCCGTTCATCGTGGCGCTGTTGGCCACAATCGCGCCGACTATGTCGTACGTGGTCGTGCCGCCGCCGTTCATGGCCACGTCCGCATGGGGCGAATAGATCACGCCGGTGAACGCCGCGTTGCCGGAGATGGCGATTTTTTTATTGCTCGGCAATCCGAAGAGCGAGAAATGGCTCGCATCCAGGGTGTAATTGAAAATACCGTTGCCGGAAAGATTGATGTCTCCCCCGACGTACATCTTGAGATAAGCGCCCGGCGCAAGGATGACGGAGGAACCTCCGGACATGGAGAAGCCCCCGGTCACATAGAAGGTGACGTTGGTTCCAAGGACCAGGAGGCGCTGACTCCCGCTCATGCTGAGCGAGGTCATGTAATAACGGTCGTTCACCAAAACGTAGTCATACAATTCCGTCGTCACGCTGCTGTTCGTCGCGGTCATGCTGTAGGTGTAGGTCAAGGACGGATAGGAGTAACTGGTGATCAAATCGAAATCGTACCAGGCGCCGTGCGTGGTCAAATTGAGATAGGTTCCCGCCGTCGGCGCGGTTTTGGTATGGATTGGCGTGGTGTTCGTCTTGATTAACGAAGGTGAAATCCCGGTTGGGTACGTGGTGACGACGTTGGTTCCGAAATTATTGGTTTGGACGGGGCTGGCGGGCGTTGTGCTGGGGTAATTGGTCGTCGTCATCATGGTGGCCCAATACATGAAATTGGTTAACGTCACGATCGCGGCGTTCGGCGAAGGTCCGCCGCCGTCGAAGGGCGCCTGCACTTCGGGAAAAGCATAATTCACATCATTGGCATAATGGCCGGGCTCGATTCCCGTGCTGCTCGCCAGCCAGCCAAAATCTCCGACATCTCCCGAGGCGGTTCCGGTCGGGCCTGTGCCGACGCTGCCCATGACCGTCGCGCCGTTCACGTTTCCGTTCACTGAAGCGACGTACCCGCCGTCCTTATGTTTGGCCGGGTCATAGCGGCCGCGCGTGGCGTAACGTTCGTCTTCCGAATCGAAGCTGTCGGCCACCGTGATGCCGACCATGGTCACATCGGATTTGGCGACAATTCCCTTCATCCCAGTCGCCCATCGGCTCGTGGTGACCCGGACCGCACGGGTAAATTCATTGGTCGTCTTGCCATCGGTGACATAGCCGTAACAGATGATGATGGGATAAGTATTCGTGGAAATCCGCGCGACGTAACGCCCGCCGTTGATCGTGCCCGTGTTCTGGAAAGCGTTGCTCACCACCGTCCAGCCATTGACGGCGTAATTGGTCCCGATGGTTGAATCGTTAATATGGGCCAGAGCCTCTTCAATGCCGGCTTCGGCAACCGGGATGGCCGCGTTCCAGGACTGCGAGCGCATAATGGCGCGGGTTTGGGTCGAGGTATATTGCAAAAAGCTGGCCAGCGTGATCCCCATCACCATGCAGGTAATCAGGACGGCTGGCAGCACCCCACCTTTTTCCCTGGTAATGCGAATGTTCATATTATTGATTGCGAATAACGATTTTTGCGGATTGCACGCTTTCCGTATTGATGCGCGCGCCCAGAACAGTCCGCGAACAGGTCCAACTGAGTTGCACCAGTTTGGCCGCGCTGTTGGTCATCGTGGCTGGAAACTGGTCGTAGGTTCCCGCGGCGGTGTTCCGTTGAAAAATGGAAAAGGACAGCAAATCGCAGCCTTTCAAAAGCGTTTTGGAATTTCCGCCGACCGTCTCGGTCAGGATGCGACTGGTCGGATTGTATTCGTAGGACAAGGTGTTGGTCGCCATGTACGTAAAGACCATGCGATTGCTGGAAAACTCCCTCAGCTCATTCGCCTGCCGAATTTTGTAAACCATCTGGTCCAGCGCGTTCCGGCTGTACTTGTCCAGCTCGGTGTAATTCATCAAAGCGGCAAAGCTGCGTCCGGTATAAAAGGTGAGCTGGCCGAGGGCCAGCAGCACCACGCCGCCAATCCCGGCCACGACCATAAACTCGGTCAGCGTAAAAGCCGCGCGCGCGCCGCGACGCTTAGTAAATGTAGCGTTGCATTCCATATTGGGAAATGAAGGTGCTCATCTCGAGCTTCTGGGCGGCGTTGCGATTGGTCCAATTCAACGTCACCGTCACCAATCGCATATCTCCGCTGTAGCTGATCGTTTTGGGAAAGTTCGTGATCGTCATGACGCCGTAAAAAGTCATGCCGCCATTGGTGTCGCCCGTGATCGAGGCCATGGGGAAAAACGGGGCCGTGAAGGTCGCGGGCACATAGCCGTTCGAATTGATTTGGTCCCAGCTGTACATCCGCACAATTTCCATTTTCTCCAACGCGATCTGCGTCGCGCGGAGGTTTTGGCGCGCCAGGGTGATGCTCGCAAAACCGTAGGAAATGCCGCCAAAAAGCGAGACGGTCCCCACCGCCAAAATCGACATGGCCATCAGCATTTCGACGAGCGAAAACGCCGCTTCGGACGGGCGGGACATGGCCAGCGTCGCCCATTGGGAAAAACTCGCGGGCGCCGAACCCAGGCTGCCCTGGCGCGCGAACATCCGGAACCGGGCGGCTTTTGGCGGGAAAACGTGGGCTTTTGGCGAAATTCTCATATCCTGTCGCTTTCGAGACAGCCATTGCTCGAAACAACCAGAAGACCTCGAAGCAAAAATGCTGCCGAAGTCAAGGTTACGAAATCACTGACCTGGTGTCGAACGAAATACGCAGCGGATTCCATATCATTGATTACGAATCACGATCTTGGCCGACTGCACGCTTTCGGTGTTCAATCTCAATCCCAGCACCGACCGTGAACACGTCCAACTCAACTGCACCAACTTGGCGGCGCTGTTCGTCAGCGTTGCCGGAAATTGATCATAACTGCCCGCCGCGGTGTTGCGCTGGAAAATGGCGAAGCTCAAAATGTCGCATCCCTTCAGGAGAACTTTCGAATCGCCGCCGATCGATTCGGTCAACGTGCGCGCGCTCGGCGAGTATTCGTAAGTCAGCGTGTTGGTGGCTCGATAGGTGAAAACGATGCGGTTGGAGGAAAACGAGGTCAGTTCGTTGGCCTGCCTGATTTTGAAAACCATTTGATCGAGCGCATTTCGGCTGTAACGATCGAGTTCCGTGTAATTCGCCAGGGCCGCAAAACTGCGCCCGGTGTAAATCGTCAACGCTCCCAATATCGCCAAAACGATTCCGCCAATCCCCATGCTGACCATCATTTCGGTGAGCGTGAACGCGCTCGAACCCGCGCGCTTAGTAGATGTAGCGTTGCATTCCATATTGAGAAATGTAGGTGCTCATTTCCAACGATTGAGGAATCGTTCGGTTGGTCCACGTGATTCGGACCGTTAACTGCCGCATATCCCCGGCGTAACTGTTCGACTTGGGAAATGCCGTAATGCTCGTGGTCCCGTAATAGGTCAATCCGCCATTCGTTTCGCTGCCTGACGTGGGAAAAAATGGCGCGGTAAACGCCGGCGGAACGAAACCATTGGAGTTGATTTGGTCCCAGCTGTACATCCGCGCGATTTCCATTTTCTCCAGCGCAATTTGGGTGGCCCGCAAATTCTGGCGCGCAATGGTAATCGACGTAAACCCAAACGAAATCCCACCATACAACGAGATCGCCATCACCGCGAAAACCACGCAGGCAATCAATACTTCCACCAGCGTGAACGCCGACTCGGCCGCCCGATTGGACCGTTTTGAGACACTTCCCCGCCCCTTCAGGTCGATTTTCTCATTCCTGAAAACAACCGTTTTCCCCTGCGAACCCTCGTTTTTAGGCGGAATTCTCATTTTTTCGCATCTTGATCCAGAGTCAGTTCCAAAGCCATCCGAATGACCCTGAGCAGAAACCCTGCCGACCTCATGGGCGCAAGGCCTAATTGGTCAGGGAACGGCTCTCCAGCTCGTGCGGACGATGCTCCACAAAATACGCGGCCGCTTGCGAACGGCGGCTCAAACCGAGCTTCTCCAGGATGTTGCTGAAGTAGTTTTTGACCGTCTTATCGCTCAACCCCATCGCGATGCCGACTTCCTTGTTGGTTTTCCCTTCGGCCACGAGCGCAAGAACTTTGCGTTCCTGCGCCGAAAGACTCTGGAGCTTGTCTTCCGGCTGCGGCGACCCGCCCTGCTTCAAACGTCCGAGCACCGAACGCGTCACCGCCGGATCGAGCACCGATTGTCCGGCCGCAACCTGTTCGATCGCCCGGACCAACGCATCCCCGCCGATTTCCTTCAAAAGATAACCATCGGCGCCGGCGGCGATCGCCTGCAAGACCGCCTCTTCATCCGCATAGGAAGTCAGCACCAGTGTGTGCACATCCTTTTCAAACAATTGCAGTTGGCGGCAAACATCGAAGCCACTTTCATTTCCAAGCCGGACGTCCAAAAGAACCACGTCGGGTTGAATGCGCCGGGCCGTATCGAGCGCGTCGGTGACGTTGCCCGCTTCGCCCACGACTTCGAGCTGGGGAAAGCGTTCGAGCATCGTGCGGAGACCAATCCGCACCACCTGATGATCGTCAACGATGAGCAACCGAGTTTTCATGGACAGACTGTTTGAAGGTTTCGCGCACGATGTCCAGCACGATTCGTGTTCCTTCGCCATTTTGGGAGACGACTTTATAGTCGGCTTTCAATTCGCGGGCGCGCGTCGCCATGTTGCGCAGCCCAAAGCCCTTCCCTTCGCAGGCCGCTGGATTAAACCCGATTCCATCGTCGGAAATTTCGAACTTCAACCCGTTCTCCGTGCGGTTCATTTGAAAAATCACCTTCTGCGCCTGGGCATGACGGACACTGTTGCTCAACGCCTCGCGCGCAATATGAAGGAGCTGCGTCGCCTCCTCGCCTTCCAATTCGGCCGCCGCGTCGTCATCGATCTGCAATTCGATCCGCGACGAATGCGATTCCCCGATCGTCAGCGCCAGCGACTTCAACGCCGCTTGAAATTCCGATCCGCGCAAACGATGCCGTTCGAGGCCGACAATGAAATTGCGCACGTCGCGAATGACATGATTCAAGTCGCCCATGATTTTGCGCATGCGCATTCCGACCCCCTCGGGATCCTTCGTCACGATCCGCGCGCAGTCGTCCAGGTTCAAACCGGCCGCGTAAATCGATTGAATGATTCCATCGTGCAAATCGCGCCCGAGCCGTTCGCGTTCCTCGAGCGACGCGCGCAACTGCCGTTCGCTGAGGCGCAAGGCCTCCTCGGCTTTTTTGCGCGCGGTGATGTCCCGCGCAATGCCCTGCACGCCTTTGGCCACACCATCCACGTACGCGAGCCGCGAATTCACTTCGATCGTGATCCCCTGCCCTGTTTTCGTTCGCAGCCGCAGTTCGTACGCCGTGCGCGAAGACCCCTCGAGCTTCGCGCGCGTCTGCGCCCGGGCCATTTCCAAATCTCCGGGGTCCACCAAATCCGTGATGTTCATCCGGGTGAGCTCGCCGAGCGTGTAGCCGAGCAACACCTGCCCCGAATTGTTCATCGAGGTAATCTCGCCCTGGAGATCGTGCGCATAAATGATGTCGTTGGAATTCTCGAACAGATCGCGGAAGCGCTCCTCCAACCCTTTCTCGCGATCACGAATCGCCTGGGTTTGCCGGCGCACGCGAACCCGCAAGAGGCCGACCCATCCCCCGCCCAGCACAACCAGCGCGCACATGATTCCCATCCCATATAACATCTGCTTTTGCCGCCACGCTGCCGGAAGAGAAATGACCGTCAAATCCTGCGGACCCCGCATCCAAATCGAAAACGTTTCGCTCGCGTTTTGGGGCGCGGCATCGAGCGCGCAAATTCCCGCGACGCGCAATTTCGCCCCGATCATCATGTTTTTCTTGTCGATTTTCCAAGCAGGCAGGTAACACGCGCGAAACACGTGCGGACCCGACTCCAAAACGACCGCGGTATAACCCGAATGCGTTTCGGTCCGCTGCACCACCGTGCCCTCGACGTCCACGATTTCTCCTTCCGAATCGCCCGAGAGCCCGTCTTTAAAATTAATCGTTCGCGCCGACGGCTCCTTGCCGTCGCCCACTTTGCGATAAACCGATTCCAGCAGCGCCGGGCGCACCATCCCCGGAGTGGGAAAACCGACCGCTTCCACGACATCGCCCGGTTTCAACGCCGTTGTTTGACGCGAATGCACGCGCACCCCGCCGGCGTCATCGCGAATATAGAAATCGCGCCCCGGCCAGTAAAAGGTCACGACACCCCGCAGCTTCATCCGATGTTCGGATGCGCCACGGCGCGAATAAGAAAGCATGTTCTTGCTCAACCGAAGCTGGGCCGCGAAAGGATCGTCCGGGGCCCTTTCGAGGACTGTCACAAGCGATTCGTTCTGCGTCAGCAAATGGAATCCGGTGAATTGCCCGCGATCGTTATAAGCGGTCCCGGCCACGCCTTTGACCTTCACGCGCGCATCGACCCAATTCGGCGGATGCGCGCGATCGGCCTGCAAAATCCGGACATCCACCTGGCTGCTGCCCGAGCCCAGCGTGAGCACCAAATGCCCCCAATGTTCGTACTGTCGAAGCACCACTCCCTCCAGCTCGACCCATTGCGAATCCAACCGGCCGGTGCCCATTTGTTCAACGGCCATTGGGCGCGCCGGCGGCAACGGAACCGTTCCGATTGTCTTCATCGATTCACCGAGAATAATCGGCGAGAAACGGCCTTTGGAGGTGGTCCCTTTGATTTCCACCTGCGTTCCAATTGGCGGATAGTTGGTGGAAATCCAGGCGTAAATCCCCCCGGATTGGTCCTGGACAAAAAACAACGAAGCCAGGCTGTCGCTGCACGTCACGACGCCTTTGATGGACGCGGGCAGTCGCTTGTCCGCGTTTTCCCCGGACAATTCGAGAATTGCCGCCGCGTTGGTCAAAGTCTGCGCGCGCGATTCCCAAAAAGGAACCGCCGCCCAAAGAGCCAACATAAACGCGATGGAAAAACGCACGAGTTCTCCTAATAACTGCTTCGGTCGAAAAATTCAATCCTCAAGTGGCCGACCGGCGCCATTTGAAATATTCGTCGAACGCCGCAAGCTGCTCCAGATTCGGCAGTGTTCGCGCACCGGGCGTCTCATCGAAAATCAGCGCCGACATTCTCGTTTCATCGAAGGCCGGCCACCCCGGCAAACTGTCTCCATTCGGATCGCCGGTCTTGGCAAAATTGACCCAAAACGAACCGATCATATCCGACAGCGCCCGATCGCGCGGACCGGAGCTTCGCCCGAGATTCCCGAAAACATACGGCACTTCATCCGCGTGATTCGAGCCCTGGAGCGAAGACGGCGCGCGGTGATCGAAATAATAAACGAACGCCTTGCTCCTGCCGTGCCGAGCCTGCAACTTCGCCCAACTCCACGCGTGCCAGGCAAATCCTGCTTCGCGAAAAACATCCTTCGACGCCTTGAACGCCTCCGCCTCCGTCGCTTGCGGATACACCTGCAAAATCCTCTCCGCCGCCGGACCGAACCGTTCGCGGGTCCGCTGTTCGAATTCCTCGGGCGTCACTGGCGGCTTCACAAACATCGCGCCTTCATCCGAATTCGTGCCAATGAGAATCGGCGTGTCGTTAAATTGCCCCTGCTCGAACAACCTATATTGATCACCGGGAATCGTCTCGCCATCCGCCACCGGCCAGAACATCCGCAGCGGCGCGCCTGCATCCCGAATTTTCTCGGCGCTCAAGGCCCGCGCCGCCGCAATCTCTTTGACGCCCAGTTTCGCCAGGAATTCCACTCCGACCTGTTCCGCCGCGCGCAGCGTCCGCACGTTTTGACCCGCTTCATGCGCCACCTTCAACGGCCCCATCGACGCGCCGCTCTCCGCAATCGCGCGTTGAAAAAGTCCCTTCGCCGCTGGAGCCACCGTCATGATGCTCACCGAAATGCCGCCGGCCGATTCGCCAAAAATCGTGACGTTCGAAGGATCGCCGCCGAACTGCTCGATGTTCTCCCGCACCCAACGCAAGGCCGCGATTTGATCCTGAATCCCAAAACAACCCGAACCCTTCCCGCTCTCGCGACTTAAATCCGGATGCGCCAAAAAACCGAATGCTCCCACCCGATACGCAATGCTCACCAACACCACGCCACGACTCGCGAGCCGAGTCCCATCGTAAACCCGCGCGCTGGACATTCCGCCGATATATGCGCCGCCGTAGATCCACACCATCACCGGCAATTTCGCGTCCGCCGTTTTCGCGGGCGTCCAAACATTCAGGTAAAGACAATCCTCGCTGAAGCCGCCCACCACCCCCAACATCTGCGCCATCATCCCATCCTGCATCGGCGCCGGGGCAAACGCATCCGCCTTCCGCACGCCCTCCCACGCCTTCACGGGTTGCGGCGCTTTCCAACGCAAATCCCCCACCGGCGGCGCCGCAAACGGAATCCCCTTAAACGAACGAATCCCCGCCGCGTCCGTCACGCCTTGCAAAACCCCGTCCGCGATCTGGATTTCCTCGCCCAACTTAACGCGCTTTTCCTTGAGGATAAAAAACTGTATCGAAGAACGCCCTCATCTTCGCCGCGTACGGCGCTCCGAATTTGGCGAAAGTCGCTTTCGTCCCGGCGTCCGGCTTCCAATCGAAAAACGCGTGCCCAACATCTTCGACCTGGACATATTCCACGCGCTGCCCCGCCGCCTTCAGCGCATCCGCATACGCCTGGACACCGGCATCGTTGATCAACGCATCCTTGGTTCCCCGCAACAAATACTGCGGCACCGCGCGTTCCTTCGCGTCCGGAATATGCTCCTGCGGCGAGACCGCTTTAACGACCGCTTCCGATTCGCCGCGCAAAACTCCGGCCATCATTTTGCCGCCAAAAACCCCATAACTCGGCGCCGCTGCCTTGATCGCCGACGTTAAACTTTTCCGCACATCCTCCACCGATTTTCCTTTTGGCAGATAAGTCGGCTTGTATTGATAAACCCCGTCCTTCACTCCAAAACCACCCTCGCCAATCATGCTCACCATCACCGCCGCCGCCGCCGACAAATGCCCGCCCGCGCTGTCTCCCGTCACGGCAATCCGGCTCGGATCGCCGCCATATTCCCTCGCGTGCTCCTGGATATGCGCGAGCCCGCCGAAAACATCCTCGATCAAATTCGCCATCGTGTTCGTCCCCTTGTCGCCATCGCGCGTCCCAAGCCATCGATAGTCCATGCTGCAAACAACGTAATTCCCGCCCTTCACTAATTCCCGCGCCAACCCGCGCATAATATCCTCCGTATTCGAAACCCAACCGCCGCCGTGGATGATCGCGATGACCGGAAGATTCTTCGCCCCCGTCGGCGAGAACACATCATACTTCAACTTCTTCACGCCCGGTTGCGCGAAAACGATATCCTGCCTGACCGTGAATCCTTCGAGCGCTTTTTTCTCGATGAACGATGCTCCAATCGCCTTATTCTGATCCACCGTCACCTCGAACGTCGGCGACGTGAATTCGTAAAACATCTTTCCCCACATCCCCGGCATCGCGAAATATCCACTATCCAATGCGAATCCCTCTGCCGGCGTGGCCGTCACTTTGAAAACCGTCCCCTTGGCCACTTTGCCGTCAGCCGGAATCGGCGGATCGACCTTGATCGTCCCATTCTCCGTCGGATCGATCGTCACGTTCACCAGCGGTTTAGCGGGATCGCCTTGTCCGCAAACGGCAATTTGCAACAACGACAAAACGGCCAACGAAATAAAAGAAATCAGCGTTCGCATCCGCGAATTATGGAGGCGCCCAATCGGATCGCCAGCGCAAAATCCGCGCCTTAAATATCGACCGTGTTCGCGAACTGACCGCTCGGTAGCGGAATCGGTTCGCCCGCCGCAATCGGAGCTCCAAAAAACGGCGCGCCCGTCTCCGTCCAGGTAAATCGTTGCGCGTGCACATTGCGATCATTCCAACCGCTTTTCTTTCGCGTCTTTGCGTGAAAAACGATCCAATCTTCCAAGCCGTCCGCCGACTGGACGAACGAACAATGCCCCACGCCCCAGACCTTCCCGTTGCGTTTGAAAACAGGCGCGTCCCACTTCTGCCACGCTTGAGGATCGAGCACGTGACCGCCCTTGAATTCGATCATCCCCAGGCAATAATCCGGCGTCCAACTGCCGCTCGCCGAATAAACCACAAAAAGTTTTCCATCCCGCTGCAACACCTGCGGACCTTCGCAAATCGCCATCTCGATTTTCTCCCACCCCAACTCCGGCGTCGCCAACAAAACCCGGTCCCCTGAAATCGTCCACGGATTCGACATCGGCGCGATATACAAATTCTGTTTGCCGTTCATCGCGCCCGGCCAGCCCGACCACAGAAAATAGAGCGCGCCCTCGTGATTCAACACCGTCCCATCGATTGCCCAACCCTGTGTCTCGATCACCCCCTTGCACCGATACGCCCCCTGCGGATCGTCCGTCGCCGATTCCAACACCCACATCCGATGATTCTCGTTCAACCCATCGTCCGCCGCATAATAAATATACCAACGCTCGCCGATCCGATGCAGTTCCGGAGCCCACACCGCATTGCTGTTGGGACCGAGGATCGGAGCCTGCCAAACCTGGACGCCTTCATCGGCGCCCAATTCCGTGAAACATTGGGCTTTGCGAATCCAGATGCTGTTCTGGCCCCGGCTCTCGCAATAGTAAAAAGCTCCCTTAAAACTCACCACCCACGGATCCGCCGAGGCGGGCGGGATGATCGGATTCTCGAACGTTGCGCTGCGTTTCCGTTCAAATTCATTCCTCCGATAAACATCGAAGTCAAAACTCGGACGGATTTCGGGTTCAAGAGTGGTTGTTAAACGCGGACTGGCAATGTTCACGCAAGCCCTTTAGCTACCAGCATGCCAACGAGTTCCGCCCCCGGTTTTCCGCCACAAACCCGCCTCCGCTCACCCGCCCGGACTGTCTCATCTGTCCAATTCCCGGAGGACAATGTTACGAAACTGGATTCCCCGATGTATTCTTCAGGGCGCTCAAGACCTTCAATTGGCGCCCCATTTTGTCCCTTTGAGGAAGGCGACCAGGTCGGCGAGTTCGTCGCGGGTGAGGAGGGCTTCGAGGCCCGCGGGCATGATGGAGACGGCGGAGGGTTGCATCATGACGATGTTGGCGCGGGGGATGCGTTCTTCGACGTTGGGACCGGTCACGAGGGTCACGGTTTCGGGGGCATCGCCGCGAAGGATGCCGGTGAAGGATTCGCCTTCCTTGGTTTTCACGAAGATCGGTTCGTAACTGCGGACGAAGCTGGCGCTGGGATAAATGATCGATTCGAGGAGATCGACGGCTGTGCGGACCTGGCCGATGGAGGTGAGGTCAGGACCAACCTTGCCGCCAACGTAGCCCATGGAATGGCAGGTGATGCAAGCGGTTTTGGGGCTGTTAAAAATGGCCTGGCCGCGGCGGATGTCGCCTTTGCCGTTGAAGGCGGCGACCAATTCTTCAAGGTGCGCGCGTTGGGCGGCGGCATCCCCTTGTGAGGCGCGCGGCAGGGCTTCGGCGGCCTTTTGGACGGACTCGGGAAATTTCGCGATTTTTTGAGCGATGATCTCGGGCGGAAGCGAGGCGATGACGGTGGATTTTTTGAGAGCTTCGACAAGACGAAGGCCGACGGGTTCGGTGTAGTGACCTTCGAATGCATCGAAAAGGCGGGTCATCTCCATGGGGCCCACGTTGGCGAAGGCGCCGGCGAGTTCGACATCCTGGCCGGGGCTTTTCAGGGGATGGCGGGTAAGAATGTAAACTGCGTCGGAGCGAACTTCCAGCGGGGCTTTTGGATTCAGATTGTTGATCGCAAGGCGAAATGTTTCCGGCGAAAGTCCGTCCTTCGAATCGATGGAACGATACGCGGCGACGCGAAGAGGTTCGGGATTTTTCTCGTTGTTGGAGAATTCAGCCAGGGCCGAATGAAGGTCTTTACCCTGCCCAGAGAAGGATCGCGTGGTCAAAATGGCTTGCTTCGCGATCTCGAGATTCGGCGAGGCAATCGATTGGGCGACGACCTGGACCCAATTCTCGGGGGCTTTTTTTCCAGCGGCACGGGACATGACGCGAAGGGCGGGAAGGGCCACTTCGGGATTCGTCTCTTTAGCGAGATCGTGGAGGAGCGATTGGATTTCACCAGAACCGGCAACGCGGGTCAGGATCGTTTCGAGGTTCTTCGCTTCGGCCGGATTTTTTTGGATTCGACTGCGGAAAATTTCAGCGAAAGCGGAACCCCAATCTGGATGCTTGGCGGCGATCCATTCGGCGGTTCTGCGAAGGTCGGCGGTGTGAATGTCGCCGGAACCGGAAAGCAGCGGAGCGATGTCGGAAGGTTGAAGCCCGTCTTTGAGTTGGCTGAGGGCGATGAGTGCGATTTTTTGTCCGGAGCCTTTCAGGCCCTTCATCGCTTTTCGAATCGCATTGGTGTCGCCAATTTCGATCAAAGCGTACGCAAGATTGTGTTCGAGCGTACGGTCCATCTGGCCTTGAAAACCAAGCTCTGAAGCCGCTTTGAGAATTGGTGAGGATACCGATCCGTCTTTTAATCGACCCAGTGCTTGCACAGCGGCGCTCACTTCCAGTGGATACAGTCCTTGCCTATGGCCGTCGATAACCTCGGGTTCGAGTTTTCCCAACAAGTGCTTTTTTGAAGAAGCGTCACGCTGCAAACCCACCACGTTTGCAATGGCAGTCAGAACTCTTTGATTGGGGTCAACGGGCCGACGGTAAATCAGATTCCTCAGTGCCGGAATGCCGATCCCCGCTTCCATTTTTGACAATGTCCAAACGACGGCGAGCTGCTGGTCGCTCGTGATCGACCTGTCGAACGCCTCTCTCAAATCGTCAACCGCACTCTTTCCCATTCTACTCAGCACGTCCGAGGCGCGCCTCCTCACGACAGGCCGAGGGTCTGAGAGGAGTCCAAGCGGACGATCGCCTGAATGAAATCCAACCAATTGCTTTACGGTCTGGTTTTGCCAATCAATGTTGATACCCCTGGGGTCGGCCAATCGATTTGCATCGGTTTTGCGGACGCGGTAGATGGCGCCGAGGACGTCGGGTTTGGCGAGTTGGGACGTTGGGCAACAGAGCTTATACCAGCCGCCGGTATCGACAATGAGGATGGAGCCATCGGCATCTTCGAGGATGTCGGTGGGATGGAAGTCGGTGTCGGCGGCGGTAAGGAAATCGCTGTCTTTGGTTTTGTAGGTGGCGCCGTCGCGTTCGAGGATGTGGCGGGAAATTTTGTGGAGGTTGAATTGGCAGACGAAGAGGTTGTTGAGGTATGCGGAACCCATCGCTTCGGATTCGTAGCGCATCAATCCGCACGGCGCAGCGGGCCCGAGGTGGGTGGTGACGGGCATAAGGTCGCCGGTTTGGGGATGGTCGTCCGTAACGTCGTTCACCTTGCCGTAAACGCCGCCGTAGATTTCGTGGACGAGCGCGTCGCGGCGACCGCCTTCGGGATTTTGAATGAAGGTGCAAGTGAAGAAGCGATCGCCTTCGGGCGTAAACGCGAGGCCCACCGGATTATCCATGCCGCCGGTCATGACCGTTTCGAGGCCCGTGCCGTCGGGGCGCATGCGGAAGGTGTGGGAGGCGCGCGTGACGATGGGCGGGAGGCCGGGGCGTTCATGAGTCTGTTTGGCAAAAGCGCCTTTGTTCCAATAAATAAAACCATCCGGACCGGCGTAGGGACCGTGGAGATCGTTCGCGCAACCGGTGACCGTACCGCCCTTGAACCATTCTTCGCGTTTGTCCGCGACGCCATCGCCATCCGTGTCCGTCAGTTTCCAAATGCTCGGCGGCGCGCTTACGTAAAGGGAGCCATTGAGCCACATGCAACCTTCGGGAAAAAAGAGTTTATCCGCGAAGACAACAGTCTTATCGAATTTGCCATCGCGATCCGTGTCTTCCAGGCGAACGACGCGATGCGGTTTATCGATTTGTTGCTTTTCAACTTTGTCGTTGGAGCCTGAGGAGTCAGTGACATAAAGGCGCCCCTGTTCGTCGAAGTCCGCCTCGATCGGGCGATCGACGAGCGGCGATTGCGCGACGAGTTCGATGTTGAAGCCGTCCGGCAGCGTGAAGGTGTGGGCGCCGATTTTGAATTCGGCGGCGACGGCGGAAGTGAGGCATGCGCCGGCGGCGAAGACCGTTGCGGAAAGCGTGGAGAAAAGAGAAATCGTTTTCATGCGATGGCTTGGATGGAGAATGGCAGAACGACGGGAGGTTGGCGAAATTTTTTGTAGCGGGCGAGGTGGGATGGAAGTTGGTAGCCCTCATCGCGCTGCGAGGAGCGCACGGTCGCAGCGCGACCGTGCCTACCTTTGGCGGTCGAGAGCTTCGAGGTTTATTCAGAGCCTCCTCATCCCGCTCGGCGGGACTGCTACGAATTGGACGTTAGTGTGCTGGATTCGCCGGAGAGGAGTTCGCCGATGGGGGCGAGGGATTGGAAACGGTCGCAGAAAATTTTGAAGGACATGGTGATGGGGACGGCGAGGAGGACGCCGACGATGCCCCAGATCCAGCCCCAGAAAAGGCAGGCCACAAAGACAATGAGGGGATTTAAGACCATGCGTTTGCCGATGATCATGGGCGCGATGAAATTGTCGGAGACGTTGATGAAGATGTAAATGGCTGGGGGCAAAAGGGCGCGTCCGATCGTGTCGAAGGTGACGAGGGAAACGACGGTGATGCTGGCGACGGTGAACATGGCTCCGACGTAAGGGACGTAGTTGACGAGCGCGGCCATGACGCCCCAAAGTACGGGGTTGGGCATGCCGGCGAGGGCGAGGCCAACGCCGATGCAGGTTCCTTCGATGGCGTTGACGATGCTGATGGCGCCGAGGTAGCGCGAAACCTGGTGTTCGATTTCGCGGACGATTTCGACGGCGCGTTTTTTATCTTTGAGACGCGGCAAAGCCTGGACGGCCTTGAGCATCATGAGGTCGCCGGAAGCGAGCAGGAAGTAAAGCAGGACAACGGTTTCGGCGATGAGAAAAAGAGCGCTGGTCGTTTTGGTGAGAACGCTGGTCATGAGGCCGGGCTTTTTGATTTCGACTTTTTGAGTGGCGTTGTCGTCCGTCGCGCCCGCGGAGGCGCCGAGCTTGTCAACTTCATTGGCGGCGTTTTGAATTTTTTGGGCCGGCCGCAAAAAGGCGCGCGCGCGTTCGGCAGCGATGTTCAGCGTTTCGGGCGCTTTCGCAAGCCATTGAGATGCGGGATTGCTGACGAGCATGGCGCCCGCGACCAGCAGGCCGATGAACCCAAGAATCACGAAGCCGGCGCCGATCGGTTCGGGGATGTGGG
>Ga0070686_100000486_pt1 | contig 24080 bp, 22 predicted proteins | sample KBSS23LmetaG_FD_65654 | JGI IMG/M metagenome (GOLD analysis project Ga0070686, IMG submission 65654) | Switchgrass rhizosphere microbial communities from Kellogg Biological Station, Michigan, USA - KBS S2-3L metaG | ecosystem: Host-associated > Plants > Roots > Rhizosphere ... | reverse complement strand
CCGCCCAGCAGAGCAGCCCGACCGCGAGGAGGATCTGGGCGATGGCGATCGAGAACTGCAGCGCTCCCGCCATGGCCATCAGCGCCAGGGCGCCGGCGTGTTCGAGCCCCTCGCCGGCCATGCCCTGCGGACGATCGAGCGCTAACGCATCGTTCACCGTCACAGTGTAGAGCATAGAGCGCTGTCAATGGCCGATGGCTGACGGCTGATGGCTGATGGCTGGTGGCATGGTGGATGGCTGATTGCACAATGGCTACGGTCCATGGCCATGGCCCATTGCCATCAGCGATCAGCTATCAGCCATTGGCAGGCGCGCGCGAGCGTGCGAGCGCGCGTTCGGCAGCGGCGAGCACGCTCTCTGGCGTTATCGCCGTCAGGCAGCGGAAATCACCGGGCGCGCAGATGCGTTGATCGCACGGGCGGCACGGCAGATCGCCGGCGTCGATCGATTCGGTGGCGTAGCGCGGGTCGCGCCACGGCGCCGACCGCGCCGGCAACGTCGGCCCGTACAACCCCACGATCGGCACCCGAGTCGTCGCCGCGACGTGCAGCGGCCCGCTGTCGCCGCCGATGTAGAGCGCCGCGCGATCGACCAGCGCCCGCAGTTCGGCGAGCGAGAACTCGCCGCACGACAGCACCTGTTCCGCGCGCCCGGCGAGCCGCGCGCGGGCCTCGGCGATCACGCGCGCGGCGGCGTCCTGCTCCGATGGCCCGGAGGTGACGACGATCCGCCGCCGCTCGTCGTCTTCGGCCAGCGCGGCGATCAGATCGACGAAATGCATGGCCGGCCAGCGGCGGAACGGGTTGCCGGCGCTGACGTGAATCACGACCAGCCGATCGCGATCGGTCACGCCGGCGCGCGCCAGACGATCGGTCACGCGGCGGGCGATCTCTGGGTCGAGCGTCATCGCCATCGGAAATTGGGCGCGGTCGGGCGGCGCGATGCCGAGCGGCGCAAGCAGGTCCCACTGGTTCTCGACCGAATGCCGCGCTCGCAGCGCCCGCGGCCGTGCGATGCGATGGGTGTACATCCAGGCCCGGCCGGCGATCTCGTAGCCGATCCGCATCGGCGCGCCACTCAGCCAGGTGAGCAGCGCGGCCCGCGGTCCGCCGTGAAAGTCGATCGCGAGATCGTAGCGCTGCGCCCGCAGCCGGCGGCCGAGCGCAATGTCGCCGATCGATCCGCGGAGTCCGCGTGTCCGCGGCGCGACGATGATGTCGTTGAGGTGCGGGTTGCCGGCGACGACCGGCGCTGCGGCCGGTTCGACGAGATAGGTGAGATGTGCGCCGGGAAATCGCGTCCGCAGCGCCGTGATGGCCGGGGTCGTGAACACCACGTCGCCGATCTCGCGCAGGCGGACCAGCAGGATGCGCTGCAGATCAGTCGGTCTCGATGGTCGCTTCGTCGATGAGCATGACCGGGATGTCATCTTTAATCGGGTAGACGCGCTTGCAGGTGGCGCACTTCAGCGCGGCGCCGTTCTTCACGACAGTGACCGGCGTTTTACAGTTCGGACAGGCGAGAATCTCGAGCAACTCGGGGTCGACCGCCATGCTCGCGACTATATGACACCTTTCCACTTTTGTGGAACAATTCCAGGGATGAAGCTGGTAGTTCTCGCCGCCGTGTTCAGCATGACGATCCCGCTCGCGGCCGAACAGGCGCGAGGGGCGCGACCGCAGGCGGCGACGGCAATCACACCGCCGGAAAAAGTCGCCGAGGCCTACAACCAGTTTCTGATCGCCCATCGCCTCGAGGAGAAAGACGACGACGCCGGCGCGATCGCCGCCTACAAGCGGGCGATGGAGCTCGATCCGAACGCCGCCGACATTCCCGCCACGCTCGCCGGCGTCTACCTGCGGCAGAACAAGGCGCAGGAAGCGTTGAGCGCCGCCGAACAGGCGCTGAAGATTGCACCGGCCAACCGCGAGGCGAATCGCGTCCTCGGGACGGTGTACGCCGCCTTCGCGGAAGCCGCGCGCGAGAACACGCGCGGACGCGGCAACGCCGCGCGCGCCGACGACAACATGGCGAAAGCGATCCAGCATCTCGAGGTCGCCGTCGACAAGTCGGGCGGCGAAGCCGACCCCAACGTGCGCGCGACGCTGGCCCGCCTCTACGTGCACGCCGGCGCGTTCGACAAGGCAATCCCGCTGCTCACCGATCTCGTCAACCAGGAGCCGTCATGGCAGGACGGTCCGGCGATGCTGGCCGAGGCCTACGCCGGCGCCGGCCGCTCCGCCGATGCGATTACCTGGCTCGAGCAGCGGACCGCCAACGACCCGCGGATGCTGCCGACGCTCGCCGATTTCTACGAGCGCGAGCGGCGCTTCACCGACGCCGCTGCTGTCTATCGCCGGCTGCTCGAGCGCAACCCGCGCAGCACCGAGGTGAAGACCCGCTACGCCGCCGCATTGCTCAACGCCGGCGGCCGCGACAACGTCACGAAGGCGCGCGACACGCTGAACGATCTGGTCGGTTCGCGCGGCACCGAGGCGCGGCCGTTGTATCTGCTGGCCCAGGCGCAGCGGCGCCTCGGTGAGTACAAGGACGCCGAAGCGACGGCGCGGCGCGTGATCGCGCTGAACAAGAACAGCCCGTGGGGCTACTACGCGCTGGCCGAGACGCTGGAAGCACGCCACGCCTATCAGGCCGTCGTCGACGAACTTGCGCCGGTGGTGGCCGAGTTCAAGGGGAAAGCCGCCGATCCGTCCTTCGACGTGTCGATCCTCCTGCCGCATCTCGGCTTCGCGTACCAGGAACTCGGGCAGCACGACAAGGCAATCGCCACCTTCGAGGAAGCACGCAAACAGTCGCCGGACGATCCGGCGGTTGCGTCGTATCTCATCGAAGCGAACCTCGCGGCGAAGAAATACAACGCCGCCGCCGACGCCGCCAAGGCCGCTGTGGCGCAGAATCCCGACGACCTGCGGCTGCTGCGGCTGCAGGCGCAGGCGCTGCGCCACACCGGCAAGGGCGACCAGGGCCTGACGATGCTCGAGAACGCCGTCAAGGCGCACGGCGACGATCCGGTTGCCTACATTTCGCTGGCGCAGGCCTATGCCGACGCCGAGAAGGGCGCGCAGGCCGTGAAGGTCCTGCAGGACGCGCAGGCGAAGTTCCCCGGCAACGATCAGATCGCCTTCGAGCTGGGGACGGTGTACGACAAGCAGAAGAAGTTCCCGGAAGCCGAGGCGGCATTTCGCTCCGTCCTGTCCCGCGATCCCGAGAACGCGTCGGCGCTCAACTACCTTGGCTACATGCTTGCCGAACGCGGCGAGCGGCTCGACGAATCGGTGGACTACCTGAAGAAGGCGCTGCAGCTCGAACCCGACAACGGCTCGTTCCTCGACAGCCTCGGCTGGGCGTACTACAAGTCCGACAAGCTCGATCTCGCCGAAGCCAACCTGAAACGCGCCGCCGATCAACTGCGCACCAACTCGGTGATTCAGGATCACTACGGCGACGTCCTGCTCAAGCTCGGTCGCTACGACGAAGCGATCACCGCCTACACGCGCGCCCTGAACGGCGACGGCGATTCGATCGACAAGGGCGACATCGACAAGAAGATCAAAGCCGCAAAGCAGAAGCTGCCGAAGAAATAGTGCCGTTCGTCTCTTCGTGCCTTCGTGGCGTGATCGTGATCGCCGCGCTGAGCACCGCCTGCGCGCCGCGACTGACCAAGCTTCCCTCCGGCACCGGTACTCCTGCGCCCGACTTCGCGCAGGCGCTCGCCGACGCCACGGCCGCCTGTGGCCGCGTCCAATCGCTCACCGCGGAAATCGCGGTCACCGGATCGATAGGCGGCGACCGGGCGCGCGTTCGTCTGGTGGCCGGCTTTGCGCCGGCGGCGGGACGGATCGAAGCGGCGGCGCCGTTCGGCGCGCCGCTGTTCATTTTCGTCGCCTCCGGCACTGACGGCACGCTCTTCTTCCCGCGCGACGATCGCGTCGTCGAACACGGGCGGCCGGCGGAGCTGCTCGAGGCGGTCGCCGGCGTCCCGCTCGCCGCCGCCGATCTGCTGCCGACGATGACCGGATGCGCGATGCCGGAGCCTCTGAACGGCGGCCAGGCACTCGGCGACAACTGGCGAACTGCCGCCGGCAGCGGCGGTGCCAGGGTGTATCTCCACCGCGAGAAGGCGGCGTCACCCTGGCATCTCGTCACCGTGTTCAATCCGGGGCAGGGTGCACAGTGGAGCTGGCGTGCCGACTACGACGATTTCCGCGATGGGCTGCCGCACGTGATCCGTTTCGTCAGCGCCGATCGCGATCGCTTCAACATCCAGCTCACATTGTCGCAGGTCGAGACCAACGCGGCGCTCGGCGCCGAGGTGTTCCGGGTCGACGTGCCGCGCGACGCCGAGCGAATCACCATCGCCGATCTTCGCCGGTCCGGCGCGACGACCAGGCCGCGAAGCCGCTGAGCGATGGCGCGTAATCCGCAATCTCCTGTGCGCGTCCGTGCGTTCGCGAAGGTCAACCTGTCACTACGCGTGCTGGCGACACGGCCTGACGGCTATCACGAGCTGCGCACCATCTTTCAATCGATCGCGTTGCACGACACGCTGACGATCCGCGCGGCGCGCGGTCCATTTCGCCTGACATGCGACGATCCGAATTGCCCGGCGGACTACACGAACCTGATCTGGCGCGCGGCGGACGCGATGTGGAAGGCGGCGCGGCGGCAGGGCAACCCGCGCGACGTCGCGATCGATCTGCAGAAGCGGATCCCGATGCATGCCGGTCTCGGCGGCGGCAGCAGCGACGCCGCCGCGGCGCTCCGCGTGTTCGCGAGGATGTGGCGTGTCGAAGAGGCGAGGGCGCGCGCCATCGGCCGCGAGCTCGGCGCCGACGTCCCGTACTTCTTCGAGGGCGGGACGGTGCTGGGGCTCGAGCGCGGCGATCTGCTGTTTCCGCTGATCGATCGTCCGCCGGCGTGGGTGGTGCTCGTGTTCCCCTCGTTCGGCGTGAGTACTAAAGAAGCCTTCGCATGGTGGGATGCTTGCCGCTCGCTTGAAAGGCTCGCGCTCACTCCAAACCGGCTCCTCAACGATCTCGAGGCGGTTGTCTCCAAACGTCATCCTGAGATTGCCCGCATTGTCACGCGCCTGCGTAATGCCGGCGCATCACAGGCGGCAATGAGCGGCAGCGGCTCGACTGTATTCGGACTGTTCGGATCGCAGGCAACCGCGGCACGCGCCGCGCGTGCGCTTCGGGCGCGCTCGCGGCAGGTGCAGGTGACGACGTTGCTCAACCGCGCGCGCTACCAGAGGCTTGCCGCGATCTGACCCCATCGGATACACTTACCGTTTGCACAGCGTGGTTTAGGCCGCTCCTTTAGTCAGCTTCTCCTAACTTCACCGGATCGTAGTCGCGGGACACTGATGGGGCGTGGCCAAGCGGTAAGGCGCGGGACTTTGGATCCCGTATTCGAAGGTTCGAATCCTTCCGCCCCAGCCAACTCGCGAGGGCTGTAGCGATGGGTAACCCCTTCATGGCAACCGGGTTCGGAGAGCTGAAGGTCTTTTCCGGCAGCGCGCATCAGGAGTTGACGCGCGAGATTGCGGCGTTCCTCGGCGTGCAGGTCGGACAGGCGCGGCTGCGGCGGTTTCCCGATTCCGAGGTTTCGTTCCAGATCGACGAGAACATCCGCGGCACCGACGTGTTCATCGTCCAGCCGACGTGCAACCCGGTCGATCAGCACATCATGGAGATGCTGATCATGATCGATGCGTTCAAGCGCTCGTCGGCGGCGCGGATCACCGCGGTGCTGCCGTACTTCGGCTACGCGCGCCAGGATCGGAAAGACAAGCCGCGCGTGCCGATCTCGGCCAAGCTGGTGGCAAACGTGTTGAGCGCGGCCGGCACCAATCGCGTCCTCACGATGGATCTGCACAAGGCGCAGATTCAGGGGTTCTTTGACATCCCGGTGGACCATCTCTTTGCCGCGCCGGTGATCATCGATTACCTGGCGCGGATGAGTTATCCGCAGCTCACGATGGTGTCGCCGGATGCCGGCGGCGCGGAGCGGGCGCGCGCGTATGCGAAACGGCTCGACGCCGAGCTCGCCGTCATCGACAAACGGCGCACCGACGATGGCACGGCGGAAGTGATGAATGTGATCGGCGACGTCGAAGGCCGCACCTGCATTCTGCAGGACGACATCATCGACACCGCCGGGACGATTACCAAGGGCGCATCGGCGCTGAAGGCGAACGGCGCCTCGCGCGTGATTGCCTGCGCCGTGCACGGCGTGCTGTCGGGCGCGGCGATCGAACGGATCGAGAAGTCGCCGATCGACAAACTGATCGTGACCAACACGATCCCGCTGTCGCCGGCCGGCCGGGACTCGAACAAGGTGGTCGTGCTCTCAGTGGCGCGGCTGCTCGGACAGGCCATCAAGTCGATCCACGAGGAGACGTCGGTTTCTTCGCTGTTTGTGTAGGGGATTGGGGCTTGGGCTTGGGGATTAGCGGGATCGGGGATCGGTGACGACCATTCACCGTTCACCCCAATCCCCAAGCCCTAATCCCCAATCCCCATTCAGAGAGGCAGTATGGAAGCGATACTCGAAGCGGAAGCGCGGGACACGTTCGGCAAAAACGAGGCGCGGCGGACGCGGCGCGAGGGCAAGGTGCCGGCGGTGTTGTACGGCGGCGACGGCGGCAGCGCCACGCCGATCGCGGTGGCGCCGAAAGCGCTGCTGAAGATCCTCCACTCGGAGGCCGGCCAGAACACGCTGATCTCGATGAAGCTCGCCGGCGCCGGCGACACGCGGGTGCTGGTCAAGGACTTCCAGCTCGATCCGATCACCCACGAAGTCCTGCACGCCGACTTCTATCGCGTCGCGATGGACAAGCTGCTGCAGGTCACGATTCCGATCCAGGTGAGCGGCGAGCCGAAGGGCGTCAAGCAGCAGGGCGGCGTCCTCGAGCACATTCGCCGCGAGATCGAGATCGAGTGCCTGCCCGGTGACATCCCGGAGCACATCACGGTCGATGTCAGCGAGTTGATGCTGCACCAGGGCGTCCGCGTCCGCGACATCGCCACCAACCCGAAGTGGAAGCCGGTGAGCGACGCCGACCTGATGCTGGTCCACGTGATCATGCCGAAGGCGGAAGAAGTCGCGACGCCGACCGAGACCGCTGCCGCGGCCACCGCCACGCCTGCCGAGCCCGAAGTGATCAAGAAGGGCAAGAAGGAAGACGAGGAAGGCGAGAAGAAAGAGGAGAAGAAGAAATAAAACTGGTCGCGGGGCTTGGCAACCCGGGCCCGAAGTACAAAGGCACGCGGCACAACGTCGGCTTCGAGGTGGTCGACGAGCTGGCGCGCCGCGGCAGCATCCTGTTCGAGTCGGCGCCCGCCGAGGCGCTGATCGCGAAATGGCGCGCTGCCGACACGCTGCTGGTCAAGCCGCTCACGTTCATGAACCTGAGCGGGCAGGCGATCGGCGAGCTGCTGCGCTACTTCAAGATCGACGTCGCCGACCTCCTCGTCGTCGTCGACGAAGTGCAGCTGCCGCTGGGCAAGCTGCGGGCGCGGGCGCGCGGATCGGCCGGCGGGCACAACGGCTTGAAATCGGTGATCGCGCACCTGGGCGACGAGTTCTCGCGGCTACGGATCGGCGTCGGTCGCGGCGACGGCAATCGCGATCTCGCCGACCATGTGCTGGCGAAGTTCGATAAGAGCGAGGCCGCAGAGGTGGAGCGCATGACGGTGCGCGCGGCCGATGCGGCGGAGATGTTCATCACGTCGGGGATCGCGGCGGTGATGAACGCGTTCAACGGCGGCGATCCGGCAACAACCGAATAGCGTCGATCGTCGACGCACCTTGCCACCCACGGGTGGCCCCGATGAAGCGCCGGAGGCGCGGAGGCGGGTCCAGAAGGAGCAGTGAATGGCCAATCGACAGTACGAGCTCGTCTACATTCTTCCCCCCGACAGCAGCGATCAGGTGGTCGCCGACCTGCACACGCAGGTCGAGGGCGTCGTGTCGCGCATGAACGGGCAGATCGAGAAGCACGAACCGTGGGGTCGGAAGCGCCTCGCCTATGAAATCGGCCACAACAAGGAAGGCTTCTACGTCCTCGAGGTGATCAACGGCAGCGGCGAGCTGATGAAGGAACTCGATCGCCGGCTGAAGGTGATGGACCAGGTGATCCGCCACATGGTCGTCCGCGTCGACGAGGAGAAGAAGGTGGTCGAGCGGACGCAGACCAAGCGGCGCACCGAGTCGGAGCGCCGCCGCGTCAAGCGCGGGCTGCCGCCGCAGCGCCAGCCCGGCGAAGGCCGGCAGGCGGGCGACATGGACGAAACCGAAGACGACCGCTTCGACGGGGTGGAGGTTTAAATGCCTTTCGGACAGGGACGCTCGGGCGGCGGCGGTGGCCGCGGCCGCGGCGGCGACAAGAAGCCGGGCGACAAGGAAAAGGGTCAGCGCCGTACGCTCTTCCGCCGGCGCAAGGTCTGTAAGTTCTGCGCCGACAAGATCGACGACATCAATTACAAGGACGTGAAGCTGATCGGGCCGTTCGTGCCCGAGCGCGGCAAGATTCTGCCGCGGCGGATCTCGGGGACCTGCGCGATGCACCAGCGCAAGCTCCAGACGGCGATCAAGCGCGCGCGTCAGATCGCATTGATCCCGTACGTGACCGATTAATTTCGAGGTCGATATGGAAGTGATTCTGAGAGAGCACGTCGACAACCTCGGGCGGCGCGGCGAGATCGTCAAGGTCGCCGACGGCTACGCGCGCAACTACCTGCTGCCCCGCAAGCTGGCGCTGCTCGCCACCGAGGGCAACAAGAAACAGATCGAGCGCGAGCGGGTCAAGTTCGAGGCCAAAGAGCTCGAGGAGAAGAACGTCGCCGAGGCGGTCGCCGATCGCCTGAAGAACGTCGAGGTCGAGATCGCGCGCAAGGTCGGCGAGACCGAAGCCCTTTACGGATCGGTCACCACCGGCGACATCGCCGAAGTGCTCGTCGCCAAAGGCTTCGACATCGACAAGCGGCGCCTGCATTTGGCCGAGCCGATCAAGAAGATCGGCGAGTACGACGTGCCGGTGAAGCTGCATCGCGACGTGACGACGAACGTGAAGGTCAAGGTCGTCGCCGAAGGCGGCGAGAAGAAGTAAGAATTTAGAATTTCGAATTTGGAATTTCTCGATCGGAGTTTGGTCACTGGCCAGACTCCGATTTTTTCTGTACGCTGCGCTCGCTTCCGCTGCCGAATGGACGTCGTCGCCCCCGACCGCACGCTTCCGCACAATCTCGAAGCCGAGCGCTCCGTACTCGGCGCCATCCTCCTGCACAACGACGCCTTCAACCTCGCTGCCGAGGTGATCGACTCGGCCGATTTCTTCCGCGACGCGCACCGCAGGATCTTCGACAAGATGGTCAAGCTCGCCGACCGCGGCGACGCGATCGATCTCGTCACGCTCAAGGAGGAACTCGGCCGATCGGGTGAGCTCGACGAAATCGGCGGACCGGCCTACATCGCCGCGCTCGTCGACGGGGTGCCGCGCTCGACCAACATCGAGCACTACGCGCGGATCATCAAGGAAAAGGCGACGCTCCGGAATCTGATCTTCTCGGCGAACAAGATTCTCGCCAACGCCTACGACGGCGGAGAAGAAGCCGACGTCATCCTCGACCAGGCCGAGCACGCCATCTTCGCGATCGCCGACGACAAGGTCCGCGACGGTTTCGTCTCGCTGCGCGATCTCGCCGAGACCAGCCTCGACACCATCGAGAAGCTGCACTCGCGCAAGGAGCTCGTCACCGGCGTGCCGACCGGCTTCACCGATCTCGACGAGATGACCTCGGGGCTGCAGCCGTCGGACCTGGTGATCGTTGCCGCCCGTCCATCGATGGGCAAGACCAGCCTGGTCATCAACATGGCGCAGCACGTCGGCACCAAGACCGACATGACCGTCGGCATCTTCAGCCTCGAGATGTCGAAGGAACAGCTGTTCCTGCGCATGCTCACCGGCGAAGCGCGCATCGACGCGCACCGGCTGCGCGGCGGATTTCTCGGCGAGCGCGACTGGGGCAAACTGGCGCAGGCGATCGGAACGCTGAGCGAAGCCAAGATCTTCATCGACGATACGCCGTCGATCGGCGTGCTCGAGATGCGGGCGAAGTGCCGCCGCCTCGCCGCCGAGCACGGGCTGCACATGGTGATCGTCGATTACGTGCAGCTGATGCAGGGCCGCGGCCGGTTCGAGAACCGCACGCTGGAGCTCGCCTCGATCTCGCGTTCGCTGAAAGGCCTCGCCAAGGAACTGAACGTCCCGATCATCCTGCTGTCGCAGCTCAGTCGCGCCCCGGAGTCGCGCTCCGATCATCGTCCGCAGCTGTCCGACCTGCGCGAGTCGGGCGCCCTCGAGCAGGACGCCGACGTCGTCGTCTTCATCTACCGCGAAGACATGTACGGCGACAAGAGCCAGGCGCCGACCGACGCGCAGGGCGTCGCCGAACTGATCATCGCCAAACAGCGCAACGGCCCGACCGGGGTCGTCAAACTGGCCTTCATCCGCGAGTTCACCCGCTTCGAAAACCTCGCCGTCGGCGGCGCGTAAGTCGTGGTCGTCCGGTCTGAAAGGCCGGACCGACATCCTAGGGCCACCTTTCACGGTGGCCGTTCTCTCGACAACCTTTTGCACGCGGACTCCGTCTTCTACAATGTAGAATCGCGTGACCCGGCTGCTTCTCGCCATCGTCCGTGCGCTGCTGCCGTACGCAGAACGCGCCGAGGTGCTCGACGATCTCGCGGCTGAGCACGCGGCACGGCGCGCCTCGAACGGACGCGCTCAGGCCACTGTGTGGTTGTGGCGGCAATTGCTCGGATCGATCCCGGCGCTGGCCGGCCGCACCGTGTGGCGCGGCTGGACCGGGTTCGAGCCGCGCGCCAATCGATTCCAATCGGGAGGACTCTTCGTGGAAAGCTGGATCATGGACGTGCGGTACTCGGCGCGGCGGCTCGCCGGCCGGCCGACCTACACGCTGCTCGTCGTGCTCACGCTGGCGCTCGGCGCCGCCGGCACCGCCGCCATCTTCAGCATCGTCCGCGCGCTGCTGCTCGATCCGCTGCCGGTCGCGCGCGAGCAGCAGATCGGCGTGTTGTGGTTCGGCGGATCGTGGACCGAGCAGGAGTTCCTGCATTTCCGTCCGAACTTTCCCGGGTTCCAGACGATGGGCGCGTACATGCCGGGCGACCTGACGCTCGAGCATCCCGGTGAGCCGCTGCGGCTCGTGCGCGGGATCAGCACCTCCGCGGAACTGTTCGATGTGCTCGGCGCTCGACCCTTCCTCGGGCGTACGTTCCAACCCGGCGACGATCTCGTAAACGCCGCGCCGGTGACGGTGCTCAGTTACGGGCTATGGCAGGAACTCGGGGGCGATCCGTCGATTGTCGGCCGCCAACTGCAGCTCGGCGGCCGGCCGCGCACGATCGTCGGCGTCATGCCGCGAGGGTTCTGGTTTCCGAGCCCGGCGATCCGCATGTGGAACGCCGCGCCGTTCCGTCCCGACAACCAGAACGGCAACTGGACGCTGGTCGGCCGCGTCGCCGCCGGCGCGAACGTCGACCACATGGAGGCGCCGCTCGCTGCCCTCGCCGCGGAGCTCGGACGCACCTACAAGTACCCGCCAAGCTGGGACAAGACGAAGGCGCCGTTGGTGACGCCGCTGCGTGAATTCCTGGTCGGCGACGTTCGCGCCGGCCTGCTCGCGACGTTCGCGGCGATGGCGCTCATCCTGTTGATCGCCTGCGTGAACGTGTCGGCGCTGATGCTCGGCCAGGTGGCCGGCCGCAACAGCGAGCTGGCCGTGCGCACGGCGCTCGGCGCCGGCCGGCAACGCCTCGTCCAGCAACTCGTGCTCGAGTCAGTGTTGATTGGCGTTCTTGCCGGAGCGGCCGGCGCCGCGCTCGCCGCCGGCGGATTCACCGTGCTGCTGCGATCGCTGCCGCTCGGCGCGCTGGCCGAGACGACTTCGCTCGACTGGACAGTGCTGGCCACGTCGCTCTTCACAGCGATGCTCGCGGCGTCCGCGATCGCGATCATCCCGGCGGCCGCGCTCTGGCGCAGCAATCTCCAGGCGACGATTGCGACCGCCCGCGCCGGTGGCATTTCCGGTCGCGGCGGACGCCTTGAAGGGGCCCTCGTCATCGCGCAGATTGCCGTGGCCGTGCTGCTCGCGTGCGGCGCCGGCCTGCTGCTGCGCAGCGTGGCAAATCTCCGCGCCATCAACGCGGGGATCCGCATCGACAACGTCGCGGTTGTCGACGCGACGATGCCGGCGCAGTTCACGATGGAGCAGCGGCGTCGCGCCGTGCTCGACATGGTCAGCGCGCTCCAGACGCTGCCCGGTGTTCGCGTCGCCGCCGCGGCGGAGCGGATCCCGCTGCGTGGCTCGAGCGACAACTGGGGAATGGAGATCAAGGGCAAGCCCGAGGCGAAAGGCATCGTCACCGCCTTCCGGATGATCACCGACGGCTACTTCAAGGCGATGGGCATCGCGGTACATCGCGGCCGCGGGTTCGAGCCGGCCGACAGGCTATCGACGGAACGGCTCGTCGTGATTAACGAAGCGCTCGCTGCGAAATATTTCCCCGGTGAAGACCCGATCGGCCGCTACGTGGAGACGTTCGACGATCGCGGCGAGCGGATCATCGGCATCGCTGCCAACGCCGCCGAGAACACGCTGATCGATCCGCCGGTGCCGGCCCGCTACATGCTCTACGAGCACGTGCCGGTGATGCTGCCGGCCACCACATTCGTCCTTGCCGGCGCGAGTGCCGACGATGTGCCACGGCTGATGGCGGCAGCGCGCAGCGTCATCCAGCGCGACGGCGGCAGTCGCCTTGCGCTCGAACGCACGCTGTCGATGGCGTCGGTATTCGAAGACGCGGTCGGCGCGCCGGGACAGCTGGCGACGCTCCTGTCGCTGCTCGCCGGCCTGGCGCTGCTGCTCGGCACGATCGGCGTCTACGGCATGATTTCCCACTTCGTGACCCGCCGCGTGCGTGAGTACGGGATCCGACTCGCCCTCGGTCTGCCGCCGGGACGCGTCGTTTCGCTGGTGCTCGGCCGCGGGCTGCGGCTCGTGATGCTCGGCAGCGCAGTCGGCGTCGTCGCCGCGCTGATCTTGACGCGGCTGCTCGCGTCGCTGCTGTACGGCGTCGGGGCTACCGATCCTGGTGTGCTCGCCGGCGCGGTGGCCGCGCTTCTCGTCGCCGGCGCCTTCGCCGCGTTCATCCCCGCGCGCCGCGCGAGCCGGACCGATCCGGCGTTCGTCTTGAGGCAGCAGTAGGGGCATTCTTTCAGGGTGCCCGCGTCGGGCAGGTCAGGCGGGTCGGGCGGGTCAGGCAGGTCGGATGGTTAGCCGTAGTGTCCGGCTTCAGCCGGACCGTCGTGGCGCGAAGGCTTTAGCCGAGCGATTGTCGTAGAACCCCGATGATGAAAACACCGAACCCATCCGACTTTGCACCCGTTGGCAGTCTCGAAGAGCAGGTGATGCTCGCCGTCCTTCGCACCGGCGACGAGGCGTACGGGATGAACGTGCGCCGCGAGCTCGAAGAGGTGACGGCCCGCGACGTAACGATCGGATCGGTGTACATCACACTCGACCGGCTCGAAGCCAAGGGCCTCGTCTCGTCAGCGCGGGCCGCCGTCACTCCGAACTCGCGCCGCGTCTTCGCCGTGACACCGCTCGGGCTGCGTGTGCTCGCCGAGACGCGGGCGATGCGCGAACGGCTGTGGGCGGGTGTCAATCTGGCCGCGCGCCTCCGGAGCGTCTGACCGTCGCTTATGATCGGAGCGTGATCCGGCCGACCGTCGCCCGCGTCGATCTCGACGCCCTCAAGTCCAACTACCGCAGCATCGTCGCGCACATCGAAAGCGAGCGGCCGGAGCGCCCGACGCGGGCAATCGCCGTCGTCAAAGCCAACGCCTACGGCCACGGCGCGCCTCAAGTGGCGCGCGCCCTCGAAGACGCCGGCGCCGATCTGCTGGCCTGCGCCGACATCGAAGAAGGGCACGCGCTGCGCGAGGCCGGCGTTCGCGCCGAGATTCTCGTCTTCGGGGCGCTCAGCGTCAGCGATCTCGATGGCCTGTTCGACTGCCGCCTGACGCCGACGATCTCGACGCCGGGTGCGGCGCGCGCCGTTCAGTCCGCAGCGGCGAAGTACAAGCAGACGCTGCGCTATCACCTGAAGCTCGACACCGGGATGAACCGGCTCGGCTTCCGCTCCGACAACCTGACCCGGACGCTGCCCGAACTACTCGCGAGCCCGAACCTGGAGCTTGCCGCCGTCTACACGCATTTCGCCACGGCAGACGATCCCGAGTCGCCGCTCTTCGCCGATCAGCGCGCCCGGTTCGAACGCGCGCTTGACGCGATCAACGAGCTGGCGCGCGGAGGCGCGGGCGCCGTCCATCTATCGACAGACGGCTCGTCGCGTCCGGCGCGGGCGCCGTACATTCACGCCGCGAACAGTGCCGCTGTCCTTCGCGATTCGCGGGTCTGGTACGATCGCGTCCGTCCCGGCCTGCTGCTCTACGGCATCGTGCCGCCGCCGCTCGCGTCGACGATCGCGCTCACACCGATCATGACGCTCACCAGCCGCATTGTCGCGGTGAAGGGCGTGCGCGTCGGCGAAGGCGTCGGCTACGGCGTCAAGTTTCGCGCCGACCGGCCGACGACGATTGCGATCGTGCCGGCCGGCTACGCCGACGGTCTGGACCTGCGGCTCGCCGGACGCGGCGCCGTCCTGATCCGCGGCCGCCGCGCGCCGATTGTCGGCTCGGTGTGCATGGACATGCTGATGGCCGACGTCAGCGGCCTCGACGTCTCACCCGGGGACGAGGTCGTGATCATCGGCTCGCAGGATGCCGACCGGATCGACGTTCGCGAGATGGCTGCGCAGATTGGAACGATCCCCTACGAGATCCTGTGCAGGATCGGGTCTCGCATCGAACGGGTCTACGATTAGGCTTACCAGCGCGGCCTCTCGTAGCGCAGGCCTTCAGGCCTGCCGCTGGTCGCGCGGGCAGCCCTGAAGGGCTGCGCTACCGTCAATGTCCAAGTCTCCCAAGACCGTGTTCGTCTGTCAGGAGTGCGGCAGCCAGTCGCCCAAATGGCTCGGCCGCTGTGGTGATTGCGGGGCGTGGAACTCGTACGTCGAAGAGCGGCCGCAGCCGAACGACGGCGGCGTCGGCGCGGCCGCGGCCGGACATCGCTACGCGCTCGCCGGCGCGACCGGCGCGGCGCGGCTGTACGCCGACATCGCAGTCGAACAGCACGCCCGGCTCACGACCGGCATCGACGAGTTCGATCGCGTGCTCGGCGGCGGCGTCGTTCCCGGATCGCTGGTGCTGCTTGGCGGCGAGCCGGGCATCGGCAAGTCGACGCTGCTGTTGCAGGCGGCGGCGAACATGGCGCGCGGCGGCCCGGTGCTCTACGCCTCCGGCGAAGAGTCCGAGCATCAGATCAAGTCGCGCGGCGAGCGCCTCAACGTCGGCCAGGCGCCGTTATATCTCCTCGCCGAGACCTGCCTCGAGCGGATCCTCGAGGAGATCGCGCGCATCCGTCCGGCGCTGGTCATCGTCGATTCGGTGCAGACGATCTTCTCGTTGAAGTTTCAGTCGGCGCCGGGGAGCATCGGCCAGGTCCGCGAGGCGGCGACGCAGCTGCTGTTCACCGCCAAAGGCCAGAACATCCCGACGTTCCTCGTCGGCCACGTTACGAAGGACGGCAGCCTCGCCGGACCAAAGGCGCTCGAACACGTCGTCGACACGGTGCTGTATTTCGAAGGCGAGCGCCACCATTCGCATCGTGTCGTGCGCGCGGTGAAGAATCGCTTCGGCGCCGTCAGCGAGCTCGGCGTCTTCGAAATGACCTCCACCGGGCTTCGCCCGGTTCCGAATCCCTCGAAGATGTTTCTCGCCGAGCGGCCGACCAATGCACCCGGGTCAGCGGTGCTCTGCTCGATCGAGGGGTCGCGGCCGATCCTCGTCGAAGTGCAGGCGCTGGTGAGCTCGAGCACCTATGGGACGGCGCGTCGGATGGCGAGCGGGATCGACTCGCAGCGGCTGTCGCTGCTCCTCGCCGTCCTCGAGAAGCGCGCCGGGTTGAACCTGATTGGCGACGATGTGTTCGTGAACATCGCCGGCGGCATGACGGTCGACGAACCGGCGTCGGATCTCGGCGTGCTCGCGGCGATTTCGTCGAGCGTTCGCAACCGCCCGATTCCGGCGACTACGGCGATGTTTGGCGAAGTCGGCCTGGCGGGGGAGGTCCGCGGCATCGCCCAGGCGACCCTCCGCATCCGCGAGGCGGCGCAGATGGGGTTCCGCCGGTGCATCATGCCGGAGGCGAACATCGAGCCCACCGTCACGGCGGACGGCGAGTGCGAGCTGGTGGGCGTTCGGACTGTCGGCGACGCCCTCGACGCGCTCCTGTCCTGACGCGTGGAGCGCCAAGGCTTCGACCGAGCGTACGGGCACCGGGCTGATCGCTCGGCTAAAGCCTTCGCGCTACGAACGCTAAAGCTGCGCACGACAGCACTTTCTCATGTTGTATGCGATTGTCTTCGGATCGGCCCGGTGATATGGTTGGCCTCGAACGCTGAGCCGCCTGGCGTTCTTTTTACTTTTCCTAGCGAGGCGGGCGTTCATGTCGGGGGTTTCCCCAATGGCCTGGTTTACGCTCGCCCGGATTCTGTTCGTCGCGGCCGTGGCTTACGCCGCGGCGATTCTCGAGCCGCTTTCCGTTGGAGTGCCCGCGAACGTCGTGTTCGCGCTGACTCTCGCCGGACTGGTCGTGGTGTTCGAAAGCCGGCTCCGCGATACCCCGATCACCCGGGTGCTCGGCGCCTTGATCGGTTGTGCGATCGGCCTGGCCATCGCGCACACGATCGTCACCGGCCTGTTCTGGGCCGACAACGGCAACCGGCGCGTCGAGTTTCTCCATAGCTTCACGCTGATCGTGCTGCCGTACCTCGGCCTCGTCCTCGGCGCGAAGCACGGCGAGTGGCTCGAGCCGGCGCGCCTCGCCGGCCTGTTCCGTGCCGCCGGCCCGCAGCGCCGCTACAAGATCCTCGACACCAGCGTCATCATCGACGGCCGTATCGCCGACGTGTGCGAGACCGGGTTCATGGACGGCACGCTGGTGATTCCGCAGTTCGTGCTCAAGGAACTGCAGCTGGTCGCCGACTCCGCCGACTCGATGAAGCGCAACCGCGGCCGCCGCGGGCTCGACATCCTGCAGAAGATTCAGAAGATGTCCGGCGTCGAGGTATCGATCTCGGACCTCGACTTCCCGGATGTCCGCGAAGTCGACCTCAAGCTGATCGAGCTGGCGCGCGCGCTCCAGGGAAAGATCGTCACCAACGACTTCAACCTGAACAAAGTGGCGCAGCTGCGCGGCGTCGACGTGCTCAATGTCAACGAGCTCGCCAACTCGCTGAAGCCGGTCGTGCTGCCCGGCGAGCTGATGAAGGTCTTCATCCTCAAGGAAGGCAAGGAATACAACCAGGGGGTCGCCTACCTGGACGATGGCACGATGGTCGTCGTCGACAACGCGCGCAAGATGATCAGCAAGACCATCGACATCGTCGTCACCAGCGTCCTGCAGACGACCGCTGGCAAGATGATCTTCGGCCGCTACATCGATGCCGGCGCCGCTGCCGCCGCCAGCGCGCCGGTCGTCGAACGGCCGCGGCCGACTGCCGTGGCGACGGCGCCGGCGGCGCCGCAGCAGACATAATTAAGAATTACCAATTAAGAATTAAGAATTCGTAGCAAATGTGCGAGAGTTCCGGTTTGACACGAATTCTTAATTCTTAATTCCTAATTCTTAATTTTCCGAGTGCAGATTCCTCCGTACCACTGGTGGCGGACGGTCTTCTTCCTGATTCCGGCCATCACGCTCTACACAATTGTTCTCGGCGCCGCCTCGATCGTCTCGAGCCTGTTCGATCGCCGCGGCTACTTTGCGCACGCGTGCGCGCGGGCCTGGTCGTGGCTGATTCTGAAAACCACCGGCGTCCGCGTCACGATCGAGGGGCTCGATCGCATCCGCCCTGGCACCACCTACGTCTTCGTCTCCAACCACCAGAGCATTTACGACACGCCGGTGATCTTCGCCTCCCTGCCGTACCAGCTGCGGATCATCGCCAAGGAATCGTTAGCGCGCTTTCCGGTGCTCGGCTGGCACCTGAAGCGCGGCGGTCATCTGTTCGTCGATCGCCGGCATCCCGACCGCGCCGGAATCCTGAAACGCTGGCGCGCGCTGGTGTCCGAGGGACTGTCGCTGATCATCTACGCCGAGGGCACGCGCAGTCCTGACGGCCACGTGGCGAGGTTCAAGGCCGGCAGCTTTCTGCTGGCGATCGAAGCCGGCCTGCCGATCGTACCGGTTGCCGTCATCGGGACCCGCCAGGTGATGCCGAAGGGGCGGCTGCGCACCGAACCGGCGCACGTGACGCTTGTCGTCCACGATCCGATTCAGCCGCCGGCACTCGACACGCCGACCGTTCACGACGCGAAGTCGCTCGCCGACCGCGCCCACGCGATCGTGTCGGCGGCGGTCGAGCGGCGCCAGTTCACCGGTGTCTGAGCCGCGGCCGTTGCGCGTCGGCGCCGCGCAGGCCGCGGCGTTCCGGCTGCACCGCCAGCATCTGGCGGGTGCCCGCTCGAACGCCTCCATCGTCGATGTCGTCCGCGACTCTGCCGGCATTCAGGCGCAGGTGCAATCGGCGGCGGAGATGGCCATCTGGACGCGGCGGCGCCAGACGACGCGCAACGAGATTCGCGTCGCGCTGTGGCACACCCACGACCTGGTCAAGACATCGGCAATGCGATTGACCCTCCACCTGCTGCCCGCGCGCGATTTCCCGCTTTACGTCGCCGCGATGCGGCCGGCATCGCGTGCGAAGCTCGCACTGTGGCAGCGGCGCCTGAAGATTACGCCACAGCATGTGCGGCACATGATCGAGACGATGCTCGACAGCCTCAGCGGCGGACCGCTGACGCAACACGAGCTGATCACGCGGGCAATCGAGCGCGCGCCAAGAGGGCTTCGCGCCTGGCTCGAGCATGCATGGGTCCCCGTTCGTCCGGCCATCATCGAGGGTGCGATCGTCTACGGGCCGCCGCGCGGCGCCGAGACCACGTTCGTTCGCACCGATCTTTGGATTGGCGAACAGCGTGCGATGGATGTCGAGGCTGCGCGCGGCGAACTGCTGCGGCGCTTCCTGCGCGCGTTCGGACCGGCGACGGCCCACGACTTCGCGAAGTGGTCGGGGATAACGGTCAGCGACGCGCGCACCGTGGTCGTCGCGATCGAGCCGGAGCTCACGCCGGTGTCAGTGGACGGCGCGGCGGGCTGGATTTTGTCTGCCGACGCCGACATGCTGCGGCGGGCCACGCTCGACGTCGACACCGTTCGATTGCTCGGCCCGTTCGACTCGTTTCTGCTCGCCCACGCGACGAAAGAACACCTGGTCGATGCCCGGTTCTACAAGCGCGTCTACCGGGCGCAGGGCTGGATCTCCGCAGTCGTCCTGCGCGGCAGCACGGTCATCGGCACCTGGACGCAAACCTCGGGAGGCCGGCGAATCACGATCCACGTCGAGCTGTTCCGCCGCGAACCGGCGGCAGTGCGGCGCGCGATCGAAGACGAGGTCGCGGCGCTGAGCGCGTTTCTCGGGGCGCCGGCGGCGGCCCGCGTCGGCTCGATATAATGAGCGTTTGTCCTCATGCACGTGACAGCGATCATCGCCGCCGGCGGACGCGGGCAACGCCTTGGCGGCGCGCACCCGAAGCAGCTGCTCGAGATCGGCGGACGCGCGATCCTCGAACGCAGCGTCACCGCGTTTCTTCTGCATCCGGATGTCGACGCCGTGGTCGTGGCGCTGCCAGCCGACCTGGCGGCGGCGCCGCCCGACTACCTCCGCGCGACCAGCTCCTCCGGGCCAGGGCAGAAGCCGCTGCGGATTGTCGCAGGCGGCATGCGGCGGCAGGATTCGGTCGCGAACGCGTTCGGCGCCGCCGCGCCGGAGAGCGACGTGATCGTGATCCACGACGCGGCGCGCCCCTTCGCGAGCGCCGACTTGATTGCGAGGACCATTGCCGCTGCCGCTGAAAGCGGAGCGGCGCTTGCCGCCGTTCAGTCACGCGATACGGTCAAGCGGGTGGGTGTCGGCACAGCTGAAACGGCGCAGGCGCGCCTCCTCGTCAGCGAGACGTTGTCGCGCGAGACGATCTATCTGGCGCAGACGCCGCAGGCGTTCCGCCGCGATGTGCTGGCGTCGGCGCTCGCCGTCGCCGGCGACGCAACTGACGAGGCCGCCCTTGCCGAGCAGGCAGGCCACGCCGTGAGGATCGTCGATGGTGAGGCGGCGAACATCAAGATCACGACGGCCGATGATCTGCCAGTCGCAGAAGCGATCGCCTCGACGATCGATCGCGCCGTGACGGAGCGCGATCCGTTGAGGCGAGCGGTTCGCACCGGCCGCGCCGGCACCGGCTACGACCTGCATCGGCTGGTCGACGGACGGGCGCTGGTTCTCGGCGGCGTCACGATCCCCTCGGATCGGGGCGCGCTCGGGCATTCCGACGCGGACGTCGTCTGCCACGCCGCGACCGACGCGATCCTCGGCGCCGCCTGCCTCGGCGACATCGGCCGCCACTTTCCCGACACCGACGCGCGCTGGAAGGATGCGTCGAGCCTCGATCTGCTGCGCCGCGCCGTTGCGCTCATCGCCGAACAAGGGCTGGAAGTGGGCAATGTCGACGTGACGGTGATCCTCGAGCGGCCGAAAATCAAGGATCACGTCGACGGAATGCGGGCTGCGGTCGCCGCGGCGATCGGGATTGACACGTCGCGCGTCAGCATCAAGGGCAAGACCAACGAAGGCGTCGATGCGGTGGGCCGCGGCGAAGCGATCGCGGCGCACGCGATCGCGCTGGTGAGAAGCCGGTCGTGAGAGTCAGGTTCGCGCCAAGCCCTACCGGGCAACTGCACGTCGGCAACGCGCGGACGGCGCTCTTCAACTGGCTGTTCGCGCGCGGCCAGGGCGGCACGTTCATCCTCCGGATCGAAGACACCGACAGCGAACGATCGACGCGGGAGTCGGAGGCGGCGATCCTGCGCGATCTCCGCTGGCTCGGCCTCGACTGGGACGAGGGACCGGACATCGACGGGCCGCACGGGCCGTATCGCCAGTCGGAACGGCTGCATCTCTACCAGTCGTACGCCACAGAGTTGATGACCGCCAGCCGCGCCTACTACTGTTTCTGCTCGACCGCGCAGCTCGAGGCCGAGCGCCAGGAAGCGCTGTCGACCGGACGGCCGGCGCACTACGCCGGCACCTGCCGACGCTTGTCGAAAGAGCAGGCGGCGGCGCGCGTCGCCGCCGGCGAGCGCCCGGCGATTCGCTTCCGCGTCCCCGAGGGGCGCGACGTGACCTTCACCGATATCGTGCGCGGCGACGTCCGCTTTCACGCCGACGTGATCGGCGATCCGGTCATCGTCCGCGGCGACGGCACGCCGGCCTACAACTTCGCCGTCGTCGTCGACGATGCGCTGATGCACGTGACGCATGTGATCCGCGGCGAGGATCACATCTCGAATACGCCGCGGCAGCTGCTGCTCTACGAGGCGCTCGGCTTCACGCCGCCGACCTTCGCGCACCTGTCGATGGTCCTCGGCCCTGATCACGCGCCGCTGTCGAAGCGTCACGGTGCGACCTCGGTGAGCGAATTCCGCGCCAAGGGCTACCTGCCGGAGGCGCTGGTCAACTACCTGGCGCTGATTGGCTGGTCGCCGGGCGGCAACGACGAGCTGTTGCCGATCGACGAGCTGGCGCGGCGCTTCTCCCTCGAGCACGTCGGCCACAGCGCCGGTGTGTTCGACGAGGAGAAGCTGGCCTGGGCGAATCGCCACTATCTCAAGCTCGCCGATCCAGCGCGGATCGCCGAGCTCTCGGTCCCCTACTTCGTCGCCAACGGCCTGCCGATGACGCCCGACGGGGCAGGGCTCGAGTTCCTGGCGGCGGTGATGCCACTGGCGAGCGCGTCGGTCGATCGGCTCGACCAGGTGCCCGGCCGCCTCGCCTTTCTCTTCGACTTCGATCCCGATCGCGCGCTGCGCGACGCGCAGACCGCCGCCGAGATGCAGGCGCCGGCGACGCGCGCCGTCGTCGCAGCGCTGGCTGAGGAACTCGCCTCGGCGCCGCGCCTCGACCGGGAAAAATTTCGCGAGGTCGCGAACCGCGTGAAGGGGCGGACGAGTCAAAAGGGTAAAGCCCTGTTCCATCCGATCCGTGTCGTGCTCACCGGCCGCGGCGAAGGTCCCGAGCTCGACCTCGCTGTGCCGGCGATCGATCGCGGCGCAGATCTGCCGTCCGGCGCCGGTGTGCCGGCGGTGATCGGCAACCGCGAACGCGCCGCAGCGTTCGCGCGCGCGCTGGAGCAGGTGTCGTGACCACGAAGACGCGAAATCACGAAGGCTCGCGGAGAATTCCTTGTATAACGAATTTCTTCGTGGTTCTTCGTGTCTCCGTCTCTTCGTGGTCCCGGTAAGCGACATGCGGATCTACGGCATCAACGCGGTGACCGAGGCGCTGCGCGCGAAGCGCGTCACGGCGCTGCGCGTCTCGCCGCGCGCCGACGATCGGTTGGCGGCGATACTCCGCTCGGCGGAGCAGCAGGGCATCCCGGTGCGCCGCGCCAACGCGCACGAACTGGACCGGTTCGCCAACCGCGGCGTTCACCAGGGCGTCGTCGCCGACGTCCACGACGCGGTGAGTTACAGCGTCGAGAATCTGATCACTGGCGCCGCGGGCGTGCCGCTGCTGGTCGTGCTCGATCAGATCGAGGATCCGCACAACGTCGGCGCGATCCTGCGGACCGTCGACGCCGCCGGCGGCGACGGCGTCGTCCGTCAGTCACGGCACGCGGCACGGCTCGATGGCGCGGCGGCGAAGGTGTCGGCCGGCGCGGTGTCACACGTGAAGATCGCGGAGGTGGTGAACATCGCGCGCGCCCTGGAGATCCTGAAGGACGCCGGGGTGTGGACGGTCGGACTGGCCGGCGACGCGCCGCAGACCTACGACGCGGTCGATCTCACCGGGCCGACGGCGATTGTGGTCGGCGCCGAAGGCACGGGGTTGCGGCGGCTGGTCCGCGAGCGCTGCGATTGGCTGGCTTCGATTCCGATGCACGGCCACGTGCAGAGCTTGAATGTGTCGGTAGCGACGGGGATTGCGCTCTTCGAGGCGCTCCGGCAGCGGCGGTCGAAGCGTGTACAATAAGGGGTTGCCGATCACGTCACAAGCTCGTCCATGATGTGGGCACGCAGCGACTTGCACGGCTGGCACAGGACGTGCTAAAGTTCACCTTTTGTCTGGCTGGCGTAGCTCAGTCCGGTAGAGCAGCTGATTTGTAATCAGCCGGTCGGGGGTTCAAATCCCTTCGCCAGCTCCATCGACCGAGATGACACCAAGGCCTTAGGTACGACCGGAAAGCACACGTTTCCAAACAACAGAACATCGGCGAGGTAGCGAAGCGGTCAAACGCAGCAGACTGTAAATCTGTCGCCCTAGCGGCTTCGAAGGTTCGAGTCCTTCCCTCGCCACCAGCCAGGTTCGGTCGATGATGTTGAACGCGCGTCGCGGCGCAGGCGGCGCAACGGGCATGAAGAACGGAGATCCGGCGGGCGTGCCGCGCCGGAGCGTCGAGCGCACGTGAGACGGAGGCGGGAGTAACTCAGTGGTAGAGTCACAGCCTTCCAAGCTGTTGGTCGCGGGTTCGATCCCCGTCTCCCGCTCCATCCCTCGTCTTCGCCGCGCCGAAGCGCAAGGCGCGAAGGCGGACTGTTGAGAGATCAGCGACCGAGACAACAACACGCCGATCCGTCGGCGTTGCACCAGAGACCGGCCGACTTGTCGGCCGAAGCGCCAGAGGCGCGAAGGCCGATGTAGCTCAGTTGGCAGAGCGCGTCCTTGGTAAGGACGAGGTCACCAGTTCAATCCTGGTCATCGGCTCCAGAGTTCGATCACACAACGCGCGAGG
>Ga0070686_100000485_pt1 | contig 24083 bp, 23 predicted proteins | sample KBSS23LmetaG_FD_65654 | JGI IMG/M metagenome (GOLD analysis project Ga0070686, IMG submission 65654) | Switchgrass rhizosphere microbial communities from Kellogg Biological Station, Michigan, USA - KBS S2-3L metaG | ecosystem: Host-associated > Plants > Roots > Rhizosphere ... | reverse complement strand
GCGCCTCGGCGCTTCGCGTCGCGATCGGATGGTGCAGGCGGCCGAGCCCCGGCACCAGCGTCGCCGGCTTCGCCGCCGCGCCATGACCGTCGTGCTGCAGCGCGGTCATCAGCAGCGAGAACAGCAGCAGCAGCGTCATGTCATTTCTCCAGCAGTGATTTCAACGAGGCGAGCGCGCGCTGCCAGCCGAAGCCGATCACCTCGTAGTAGCGCCGCCATCGTGCGCTTTCCTCGAACCCGGTCTGGGTGACGCGCACGCGGGTCGCGCCGTCGCCTTCCGGCCGCAGCGTCACCTGCAGCGCCATCGGGCCGATCGGCTCGCCGTCGGGCGGCAGCCACACCGCGTCGCCGACGAAGAACCCTTCGCCCTGCCGGCACTCGACGACGGTGCCGCGGAAGACGCCGCCGAGCCGGCCGAGGACTTCGTCGCGGAAGTCGGTCGGCGGCCATTCGATCGCGTAGGGGCCGAGCGGCCGCGGCGTGGTCACCGCGTGCGCCACCTGCCACCAGGCTCGCAGCGCGTCGGCTTCGAAAAACGCCTTCATCACCACGCCCGGCGGCGCGGCGATGACGGCGCTGACGTCAAGGCTGGGGTCTGCCACCGCTCATTGCGCCGGCGCCGTCGTTCGCGGCCGCTGATTACGGGCCCGCGACACCATGTCCTTGACCTCGCGCATCAGCGTCGGCACGTGATACGGGATGCCGTCCTTGATCGTCCATTCGATGCCGCCGCCGTGCGCCGCCTGGACCTTGTCGTTCGGCCCGAGCGGCGAGTAGTTCGAGGCCGGCTTGCCGTTCAGCAGCATGATGTCGGCGCCGTAGGGGTTGAGCAGCCGCAGGTTCTCGAGCGGGTTGCCGTTGACGATGAGGAGATCGGCGATGAAGCCTTCGCGGACCTTGCCCAGCCGATCCTCCATGCCAATCAACCGGGCGCCGTTCCAGGTTGCGTGCTCGATCACTTCGAGCGGCTTGAACCCGGCTTCCTCCTGCAGCTCCAGCTCGCGCGAGATGCCGAAGCCGTACATCGAGTAGATGTACCCGGCGTCGTCGCCGGTGGTGACCATGCCGCCCTTGTTCGCGAACTCGCGCACCGCGTCCATCCAGATGCGGTACTGCTGGCGCCATTTCGCCTCCTGCGCCGAGGTCCAGCCGATGAAGTACGAGCCGTGGTTGTCGAGCGAGCCGCGGAAGTATTCCTCGAGCGACGGGTGGAGGTAGTCGCGGAACCACGGCTGGTTCTGCGCCCGCGTCAGGTCGCGGCTCGCCTCGTAGATCGAGAACGTCGGATCCCAGGCGACCTTCTTCTCGACCATCAGGTCGATGATCTTGTGCAGCTTCTCCGGATCCGCCTGCGCGTAGAGCTCGCCGGCGCGCCCGAAGCGATGGATCTCGTTCGAGTAGCTCATGTCCGGCGGAAAGTCCTGGATCCCGTTGAGCGCCGCGTCGGCGACGCCGTAGAAGTGCTCGATCGAGTTGACGCCGAGCTCGGCGTAGTCCTTCGCGGTGGTCTCCTCGACCGCGATGTGGGTCGCGGTCCGCATCCCGAGCGCGTGCGCCTCGGACATGATCGCCTCGAGCTGATCGCGATCCATGCCGATGATCTTCAGGCCGTCGGCGCCTTTCTGCTTGATGTCGCGGATCCAGGCGCGGATTTCCGCCGGCGACCCGGTGCGTCCCTTGCTCACGAACGGGTAGACCAGGATCCGCGGCGCGACGATGGTATGGGCGTTGCTCTCCGCCTGCCACCGCTTCGACTTGTCGAAATCGCCGCCGACTTCGCGGGCCGTCGTCACGCCGGCGGCGAGATACAGGTTGCGTTCGTACTGAATCGGCTGCGGCATCCCCGGCTGCCGCTCCTCGTGCCAGTGCATGTGCGCGTTGACGATGCCGGGCATGACGTACTTGCCGGTCGCGTCGATCACCGCGTCGGAGGATCGTGCGGCGGTCGACGGCACGTCGGTGGTGGTGCCGATGTAGGAGATCACGCCGTCCTGGACGACGATATCGACCGGCCCGTACGGCGGCTTGGCGTTGCCGTAGATCACCATCGCGTTCTTGATCACGAGCCGGCGCGGCTGCCGGGCGTGCAGAGCCGGCGTCGATGCCGACGGCACCTGCGGCTGCGCGGCCAGCGCCAGCGTCAACAGACAAACGATCGCGCACGCGGAAGACACGAGTTTCATGCGGCGGCAGCTCCTCGGAAGAGGCGGATCATAGCATTCTGATGGTAAATTGGCCGTCATGTCGCAGCAGCCGCTGGCGTACTTGAACGCGGAGTTTCTGGACAGCGCAGAGGCGCGTCCGATCCGGATCCTCTCCGAGTACCTCGAGCCGCTGCGCCGATTTCAGGAGCAGAAAATCCAGGACACGGTGGTGTTCTTCGGCTCGGCGCGCGTCAACAGCCGCGAGCGGGCGGAGCGGGCGCTGCAAAGCCTGCGCGCGCGCGGGGTCGAGAACGCCGACGCCGCCTACGAGAAAGAGCTGCGCCGCAGCCGCAAGGCGCTCGAATGGGCGCGCTACTACGAAGAAGCCCGCGAGCTGGCCCGGCTGCTCACCTCGTGGACGCAGTCGCTGCAGTCCGAGAACCACCGCTTCGTCGTCACCTCAGGCGGCGGCCCGGGGATCATGGAAGCGGCCAACCGCGGCGCCCGCGAAGGCGGCGGCAAGACGATCGGGCTGAACATCCGCCTGCCGTTCGAGCAGGGCGCGAACCCCTACATCACCGAGGGGCTGCACTTCGAGTTCCACTACTTCTTCATGCGGAAGTTCTGGTTCGCGTACCTCGCCAAGGCGCTGGTCATCTTTCCCGGCGGCTTCGGCACGCTCGACGAGCTGTTCGAGATCCTGACGCTGGTTCAGACCGACAAGCTCTCGAAGCAGATCGGCGTCGTGCTCTACGGCCGCGAATACTGGGACCAGGTGCTGACGTTCAAGCCGATGGCCGAGTGGGGCGCGATCGCCGAGCACGATATCGAGCTGCTGCATTACGCGGAAACGCCGGCCGATGCCTTCGAGCACCTGCGCGACCACCTGATCGCGCATCACCTCGAGCCGCACACCGAACAGGAAGCGGCGACGCCGGGCATCGCCAAGACGCGCGGGTGACGATTCCATGACACCAGACGAACGCCAGAAGCTGATCGAGCAGTACAACGACGGATACCGCGTCGTCGCCGAAGCGCTGACCGGCATCGACGACGAGCAGCTCGACGCGCGGCCGGGCCCCGGCAAGTGGTCGTCGCGCGAGATCGTCCACCATCTCGCCGACAGCGAGATGACCGCGGCGATTCGGCTGCGGTTGCTTCTCGCCGTCGACAATCCGCCGATCTACGGCTACAACCAGGACGAGTTCGCCAGCCGATTGTTCTACGATCGCCCGATCGCGGCGTCGCTCGACGCCTTCAAGGCGGCGCGGCTCTCCACCGCCGAGATCCTGAAGTGCATGAGCGACAGCGACTGGCAGCGGCCCGGCGCGCACACCGAGCACAAGGGCAACTACACTCCCGAGCGGTGGCTCGAGATCTACGGGCCGCACGCGCATCGCCACGCCGAGCAGATCCTCGCCGCGCGCGGCGCCGCGAAAAAGACGTAGCGCCGCGCTTCAGCCGAGCGATGACAGGCTGCATGGGTCCCCGGTATGATCGACGTTTTCACAGAGGGGGAACCATTGCCGTCATCGTCCGTCGAAACTGTCCAGCCGACACCGGAAGCCATTCAGCACGTTTTTCAACTCATGACCGGCCACATCGTCGCGTCGGCGGTGAACGTCGCCGCGCGCCTCGGCCTGTCCGATCGTCTTACCGCCGGCCCGCGCTCGGCTGACGATCTCGCGCGCGAGTGCGGCGTCGACGCCGACGCGCTCTACCGTCTGATGCGCGCGCTCGGCAGCCTCGCCGTGTTCGAGGAGGTCTCGCCCCGCACCTTCGCCCTTACGCCCGCAGGCGCCGCGCTGTGCGACGGACCGGTGCGGTGGATGGCGTTGTGGATCGCCGGCGAATTCAACTTCCACGTCTACGCGAACGCGATGCACTCGGTCAAGACTGGCGAGTCGGCGGTGCCGACGACCGTCGGCCACGGCGCGTTCGAGCACTTCGCGCAGAACCCGGAGCTGTCGAAAATCTTCAACAACGCGATGACCGGCTTCAGTGCGGTCGTGATCCCGGCGGTCATCGAGGCGTACGACTTCAGCGGCATCCGCACGCTCGTCGACGTCGCCGGCGGCCACGGCGCCGTCCTCACCGGAATCCTGCGGAAGTACCCGACGATGAAGGGCGTGCTGTTCGACGTCGATCACGTGATCGCCGGTGCGCGCGCCGCCATTGCTGCGCAGGGGCTCGCCGATCGCTGCTCGACCGTCGCCGGCGACTTTTTCGCCGGCGTCCCGTCCGGCGGCGACGCCTACATCATGAAGCACATCATTCATGACTGGAACGACGACAAGGCCGCCGTCATCCTGGACAACATCCGGAAGGTGTTGCCAAAGGAGGGACGCGTCATCCTGCTCGAGTCGGTGATCCCCGAGGGCAACGAAGCCGGCCTCGGTAAGATCATGGATCTCGAGATGCTGGTCATGCCGGGGGGCCGCGAGCGGACGGAGCGCGAGTTCCGCGCGCTGTTCGACCGCGCCGGCTTCACCTTGACCCGCGTTGTCGCGACGACGTCGCCGCTCAGCGTCGTCGAGGGACGTCCGAAACCCTAACCCGCGGTGTGTTTGAACCGCGGAGGACGCAGAGTAGGCAGAGTTTTCTTCTCATCGAGCCCTCCCGAGGCCTGGCGAATCCCGGCGACGGGAACCCATGAAAAAAAGATTCTGCGTTCTCCGCGTTCTCCGCGGTTTTCAAGGACGTCGGGGTTTTGTGCCCTCGTGGGATTATTGAAAGAACCCGCCTGACAGGATCGTCGCGCCGTTGTTCAAGACGCGCACCTGATCGCGCGAGACCGCGATCGATCCCACGTTGGTGAAATCGAGAGAGACCGGCAGGACGGTACCGTCGGCCAGTTTCACGTTCTTGACTTGCACCGTGAGCGTCGTCGAACCGCCGGCCAGGTACTGTGATTGGTCGGCGAGCGCCTGACCTTCCGGCACGACGCCGCCGATCGCCGGGCCCGTGAGCGTTTCCTTGACTGTGCCGCCGGTCGACGAGGCGAGCGATGTCGGCGCCATGAGATTCACCGAGCTCTCGGTCGAGCTCGCATTGTGTTGACTGCATCCAACTGCGGCCGCGACCGCGACCATTCCTGCCACCCCAAGGATCCTATTCCGCTCAGTACAGGAGAAACTTCCGACGGATCGCATCGAAGCGATCGACGTCGTCCTGCCAGCTGCGTGCGATTTCGCGCGGCGAAATCCCGCTTTCGATTTGCTGCCGCAGAACCGACGAGCCCGCGAGGCAATCGATCGGCATCTTCTCGAATTCGTACTCGTACGGCGGCGGCTTCCAGGCGAACTGTTCCGGTGAGGCGCTGCGGAACGCGTCGATCAGGGCCACGCCCGCTTCGACCGGCCGGAAGGTCCAGCGATCGCGCATGTGGATCTGGCAGCCGGCGCATCCCTGCTTCGCGTGCTTGTGGAACGTCGGCTCGAAGAGCGCCGGACGGAAGAACACGCCCGGCAGTTCGCGCCGGTTCATCGCTTCGGCGAACCGCTCCGCGATCACCCACGGCGCGCCGATGAGCTCGAACGGCCGCGTCGTGCCGCGTCCTTCCGAGACGTTGGTCCCTTCGAACAGCACCGCGCCTGGATAGACCGTCGTCGTCTCGAACGTCGGGATGTTCGGCGACGAGATGATCCAGGTGAGGCCGGTCTCGTCCCAGTACATCTCCCGCGTCCAGCCCTCCACGGCGATCACCTCGAGGTCGGCGCCGATGGCGAAGTGCTCGTTGAAGAGGCGGGCGATCTCGCCGATCGTCATGCCGTGGCGCATCGGGATCGGATACATGCCGACGAACGATTCGAAGCCGGGGACGAGGACCATCCCTTCGACCTGGACGCCGCCGATCGGGTTGGGCCGGTCGCACACCACCACCTTGATACCGTCGCGCTTCGCCGCCTTCAGGCAGTTGGCGAGCGTGTAGATATAGGTGTAGATGCGGACGCCGACGTCCTGGAGGTCGACGACGAGGACGTCGAGGCCGCGCAGCATCTCGGGCGTGGGCTCGCGGACTTCGCTGTAGAGCGAGTAGACCGGGACGCGGCGGACCTCGTCGTGCGCGTGCTGCGTCTCGATCATGTTGTCCTGGACGTCGGACCGGAACCCGTGCTGAGGGCCGAAAATGGCTGAGAGCCGCGCCTTCGGGTGCGCCGCCAGGCGATCGGCGACGTGGCGCAGCTGGCCGTCGACCGACGCCGGATTGCAGACGACGCCGACGCGGCGGCCGTCGAGCGCTGTGGATGCCAGCAGACGTTCGCTGCCCAGAATCACCGACATTGCACGATTATAGAGGGACGCGTACTTGCTTCCGGTTGGCAGCCGTTGATAGACTACGCGCCCTTGGTGGTCAGCCCCGCCTGCTTCGCCCGTCCCGAGAGCCGATCGAGCCTCATGTCTCGCTCCCTCCCAGCGATAGTGCAGCCGACGTGCAGCCACCTGGTTTGGTGACCGGCTTCGAGCACGCGCGGTAGCGCCTGGTTCAGAGGAGTGAATGATGGGTCGAAGGTTGTACGTCGGAAATCTTCCGTACACGACCGGTGAGGCGGAGCTGCAGGAGCTGTTCAGCCGGGCGGGGACCGTTGAATCGGTGCGCGTGATGCGGGACGCGGCGACCGGGCGCGCCCGCGGCTTTGCGTTCGTCGAGATGGCCACCGACGAAGAAGCGCAGAAGGCGGCAAACGAACTGAACCAGTTCCAGATGGGCGGCCGCGCCCTCACCGTCAACGAAGCGCGTCCGAAGCCGGAAGGCGGGTTCGGCGGCGGCGGCGGGTATGGCGGCAACCGCGGCGGCGGCGGCGGTGGACGTCGCGAGCCACGCTGGTAGCGCGATGAAAAACTGGTCGAAAGGCGACCGCGTCACGCAGCCGACCTACGGCGCCGGCACGCTCGTCGAAGTCAACGAGCACCACACGGTGATCGACTTCGACGAGCATGGACGCCGGACGTTCGCGACCCGGCTGGTCGTGCTGCAGGCGACCAACGAGCCGGCGCCGCACAAGGCGCCGACCCGCAAGCGGGCGGTGAAGAAGAAGAAAGAGAGTTAGTCGCAAGTCACAGGTCGCAAGCCGCAAGTCACGCGTCGCACGTCACCTGTCGCGACGTTTCATCCTCCGTTCATGTTCGTCGCGTTATAGTCCTCCCCGTACGTCAAGGGAGGGCTTCATGCGACGATCGCTCTTCACCGCGCGGCGCGGCCTCGTCTTCGGCGCCACCATGTGGGCCGCCATTGTCGGTGCCGCCGTCTGTGCCGCCGCCACCGGCTATCACGTCATCAGCGACATCCCGATCGGCGGCGAAGGCGGCTGGGACTACCTCACCGTCGACAGCGCCGCGCGACGGCTGTACGTCTCCCACGCCACCCACGTCGCCGTCGTCGATCTCGAGACCAACAAGGTTGTCGGCGACATCCCCGACACGCCGGGCGTTCACGGCATCGCGATCGCGCCCGATCTGAACAAGGGCTTCATCAGCAACGGCCGCGGCAACACGGTCACCATCTTCGACGTCAAGTCGCTGAAGACGCTCGGCACCGTGCCGACGGGCGAGAACCCCGACGACATCTGCTACGACGCCGGCTCGAGCCGCGTCTTCGTATTCAACGGCCGCTCGAAGAACGCGACGGTGATCGACGCGAAAGGCAACAAGGCGGCGGCGACGATCGCCCTGCCGGGCAAGCCGGAGTTCTCCGTCGCCGACGGCAAAGGGCACGTCTACACCAACATCGAAGACACCAGCGAGATCGTCGAGATCGATGCGGCGAAGGCGGCGGTCGCGAAGAAATACTCGCTGGCGCCGTGCGAGGAACCGTCGGGGATGGCGTTCGACGCGAAGAACCGCCGGTTGATGTCGGTGTGTGCGAACCGCCTGATGGCGATCTCCGATCCTGACGCCGGCAAGGTCGTGACGACGATCGCAATCGGGGCAGGGTCCGATGGCGCGGCCTTCGATCCGGGCACCGGCTACGGATTCAGCTCGAACGGCGACGGCACCTTGACCGTCGTGCAGCAGAGCGGCGGCAAGTGGAACGTGGTCGAAAACATCGCCACCGAACGCGGCGCGCGGACGATCGCGATTGACGAAGGTACGCACAGGCTGTACCTGCCGACTGCGAAGACCGCGCCGTCGAAGAGCGGCGGCCGCGCCAGTTACCTGCCGAACACGTTCAAGGTCCTGGTCGTCGGCAAATGAGGCCAGCCACGCTCATCGTCGGTGTGTGCGTCGCTGCGCTCTTGCGCGGATCGTCGGAGGCGCGTGCGCAGCAGCCGCCCGCGCTGCCGGGCGGTCCGCCGCTGACGCTGATGCAGCCTGAAGCGCCGGCGGCACCGCCGGCAACGATCACGCTGCAGGACGCCCTCGATCGTGCACGCCAGAACGACGCGCAGTTTCAGACCGCCGTCGCCGATGCGCAGGTCGCTCGCGAGGACCGCGTCCAGGCGAAGGCATCGCTGCTGCCGGCGATCAGCTACACCACGCAGTATCTCGGCAACTCGCCGACGCCCAACAACGTCAACCCGAACGGCCGGTTTGTCTCGCTCGACGGCGTGAAGATGTATCGCGCCTGGGGCGTGCTCCACCAGGAACTGTCGCCGAACGTGCTGATGAAGACGCCGCTCAATCGCGCCCGCGCCGCGGAAGCCGCCGCGGCGGCGCGCCTCGAGGTCGCGCAGCGCGGCCTCGGCGTCACCGTCACGCGCGCGTATTACGCGCTGGTCGTCGCGCAGCGCAAGTACGCGGCGACGCAGACGGCGGCGCAGCAAGCCTCGCGCTTCTTCGACATCACCCAGCAGCAGCAGCGCCTCGGCCAGGTGGCGCGCAGCGACGTGATCAAGGCGGAAATTCAGTTCCAGCAGCAGCAACAGGCCTACCGCGATGCCCAGGTCGCGATGGACAACGCCCGTCTCACGCTCGCTGTGCTCATCTCGCCGGCGCTCGACGAGAATTTCGCCGTCGTCGACGATCTCGCGGCTGCGCCGGCGCTGCCGCCGTTTGCCGACATCCGCACGATGGCCGGCCGCGGCAACCCGGACGTGCGCGCCGCCGAGGAGTCGTTGCGCGCCGCCGGCCACGATGTGCGCGCGGCGAAGAATGCCATGTACCCGACGGTCGCCGTCGACGCGGTCTATGGCATCGAAGCGAACGAATTCGCTCTGAACAGCGCGGTCGCCGCGCAACCGGAGCTTGGCGTCCTGCCGAACCTCGGCTACTTCATCACGGTCAACCTCAACGTCCCCGTCTGGGACTGGGGCGGCCTGCGCAGCAAAGTGCATCAGAGCGAAGCGCGGCAGCGGCAGGCTGAGGTCGTGCTCACCCAGGCGCAGCGCCAGGTGATGAGCAGCCTGTATTCGATGTACAACGAAGCATTGGCCGCGAAGGCGGGCGTGGACAACCTGCAGCACGTCGCCGATCTCGCCGCCGAAAGCCTGCGCCTGACCACGCTGCGCTATCAGGCCGGCGAGTCGACCGCGCTCGAAGTCGTCGACGCGCAGAACACGTTCGTGCTGTCGCGCAACGCCATCGACGATGCGCAGGTGCGGTATCGGGTTGCGCTGGCCGAACTGCAGACGCTGACGGGACGGTTTTGAGTTGGCCGGAACACGTGCGGCCTCTCGCAGCGCAGGCCTTCAGGCCTGCCGACGCCGCGCGGGCAGCCCTGAAGGGCTGCGCGACGACCGGGGGTGACGCGATGCGACGAACAACCGACTGGCGGATGACGGCGGCGGTGCTGGTTTTCGCGTGCGCGTCCGCGGCCGGCTGCCGTCACAAGGAGGAGGCCGAGGCAACGCCGGTGGTCACCGTCGACGTCGCGCCGGTGCTGCTCTCGTCGATCCAGCGCACCATCCGCGGCGAAGGCGTGCTGTATCCGCGGCAGCAGGCGGCGATCGTCCCCAAGATCGCCGCGCCGATCCACAAGGCGTACGTGCAGCGCGGCGCCCGCGTGCGCGCCGGTCAGCTCCTCCTCGAGCTCGAGAACCGCGATCTCGCCGGCGCCACGGCGGAGAGCCGCGCGACGTTCGATCAGGCGCAGGCGACCTTCGAGACCGCAGCCCGCGCGACGGTGCCGCAGGAGCTCCAGAAAGCAGAGCTCGAGACGCGCGCCGCAAAGGACGCGCTCGACGCGCAGCAGGCGATCTACGACAACCGCCAGCGGCTGCTGCAGGAGGGCGCGATCGCCGAAAAAGACGTCAACGACGCGCGCGCGAACTTGAGCCAGGCGCGCACGCAGTACGAGACAGCGCGCAAGCGGCTCGAGGACCTGCAGGGATTCGCCCGCGATCAGGAGTTGAAGGCCGCCGCCGCGCAGCGCGACGCGGCGCGGGCGAAGTTCCAGTCGGCCGAAGCGCAATTGAGCTACTCGCGCATCACCAGCCCGATCGACGGCGTGGTCACCGATCTGCCGCTCTACGCCGGCGAGATGCCGGCAAGCGGTCAACCGATCGTCACCGTGATGGACACGACCAAGGTGATCGCGCGCACGCACGTCGCGCCGGCCGAAGCGGCCGAGTTGAAGGTCGGCAACGACGCCAACCTGATTGGCCCGGGCGGTGCGCCGATCGCGGCGAAAGTGACCCAGATCAGCCCGGCGCTCGACGCGGCGAACACGACCGTCGAAGTCTGGGTGCAGGCCGACAACGCCGACGGCGCGCTGCGGCCCGGCTCGACCATCAAGGTCGAGATGATCGCGCGGACGGTGCCCGACGCGCTGGTCGTGCCGCAGGCGGCCATCCTCACCAGTCCGTCCGGCGCGACGTTCGCGATCGTCATCGACAAGGACGACAAGCCGCACCGCCGCAAGGTCGCCGTCGGCATCCGCGACGCGGGTAAGGTGCAAATCACCGACGGCCTCGACAGCGGGCAGCGCGTCGCCACCACCGGCGCCTTCGAGCTGTTCAAGCTCGAACCCGACGTGCTCTCGAAGGTCAAGGTCCAGATCGCCCCGGCGAAGGAAGACGAAGAGCCCGAAGAAACGTAATGAGCGCCATCGCCACCGAGCAGCCGGAGCAGTACTGGTTCGCCCGCCACTCGAAGTCGATCGTCTTCCTCATCTGCATGCTGACGGTGATTGGCGCCTACGAGGCGTTCACGCTGCCGGTGGCGGTGTTCCCGACGACCAACTTCCCGCGGATCATCATCGGCGTCGACAACGGGGTCACACCAATCGAGCAGATGGAGGTCTCGATTACGCGGCCGATCGAAGAAGCGGTCCGCACGGTGCCCGGGCTCGAGGACGTCCGTTCGGTGACGAGCCGCGGCTCGGCCGAGATCAACCTGTTCTTCGACTGGTCGGTGAACATGCTCGAGACGCTGCAACTGGTCGACGCTGCGGTGTCGCGCGTGCAGCGAACCCTGCCGCCGACGGCGCAGATCCAGACGCACCGTCTCGACTTTTCGAGCTTCCCAATCATCGGCTACAGCCTCACCTCGGACAGCGTTCCACAAACCGATTTGTGGGAACTGGCGACCTATGACATCAAGCCGCGGCTGAACTCGCTGCCCGGAGTCGCCAGCGTGCTCATCCAGGGCGGCCAGCGTCCCGAATTCCACGCCATCGTCGATCCCGCGCAGATGCTGCGCGCGAAGACGTCGATTGCCGACATCGTCAACGCAATCAACCGTACCAACGTCGTCGACTCACCCGGCCTGCTCAACCGGAATCACCAGCTGTTCCTCGGGCTCGTCGACGCGCAGGTCCACAGCGTCGACGACATCGGCAACATCGTCGTGAAGCGAACCAACAACGTGCCGGTGCGGGTACGCGACGTCGCCACCGTCGGGCCGGCCACAGAACCGATCTACACGGCGGTCAGCGCCAACGGCAAACCGGCGCTGCTGCTCAGCGTCAACCGTCAGCCGGACAGCAACACCGTGCAGGTCGCCGACGAAGTCCACCAGGAGATGGCGGCGATCCGGCCGACGCTGCCGGCGGGCGTCGAGATGCGCCCGTTCTACGACCAGTCCGACATCGTCACGCAGTCGATCGCCAGCGTCCGCGACGCGATCGTGATCGGCCTGTTCCTCGCCGGGCTGATCATCTGGCTGTTCCTCCGCGACTGGGGCACCGCGTTGATGACCGGCCTGGTCGTGCCGGTGACGATGGTGGTGACGTTCATCGTGATGAAGATGCTCGGCCAGAGCTTCAATTTGATGACGCTCGGCGGGCTGGCGGCGGCGGTCGGCCTGGTGATCGACGACAAGATCGTGGTCGTCGAGAACATCGTGCTGCACCGCGACGGCGGCGAAGGACCGCTGCAGGCGACGGCGAGCGCGCTGAAGGAGCTCACCGTGCCGCTGATCGGATCGACCTTGACGCCGATTGTGGTGTTCCTGCCGCTCATCACGATCACCGGGGTGACCGGAACCTTCTTCGGCGCGCTCGCGATCGCGATGAGCGTCTCGCTGCTGACGTCGCTGGTGCTGGCACTGGTGTGGACGAGCAATTTGAGCATCCGCCTGGTGCGGCGTCACGGCACGACCGCGCCGGCCAGTCTTCACGGCGACGCGGCGCATCCGCTGCCGCGCGGATTCGCGACCGATCCGCACGCCGCGCAGATGCGGCGGATGATGGCGGCCGAAGAAGCGTCGCTGACCGGCGGCCTGTTCGGACGCGTGCTGATCGGCTACGAGCGGACGCTGCGCCGCTCGCTCCACCACCGCGTCGCGCTCGCCGCGTTGTGCGTGCTGCTGATCGGCCTGTCGTACCTGTGCTACCGCTCTCTCGGCAGCGATCTGCTGCCGGCCTTCGACGAAGGCGGTTTCGTCGTCGACTACGTGATGCCGGCCGGCAGCTCGCTGCAGGAGACCAGCCGCGTCGTCGGCCGGATCGAAAAGATTCTTCGCGACACGCCGGAAGTGGAGAGCACGTCGCGGCGCACCGGCCTCGAGCTCGGGCTGGCGGCGGTGACCGAGCCGAACACCGGTGATATCGCGGTGAAGCTGAAAGCGAACCGGCGGCGCGGCGTCGACGAGGTGATCAGCGACGTGCGCGCGAAAGTGACCTCGTCGCAGCCGGGGCTCGACGTCGAATTCATCCAGGTGCTGCAGGACATGATTGGCGACCTCACCGGCGCGCCGGAGCCGGTGGTGGTGAAGCTGTTCTCGCCCGATCCGGATCTCCTCAGTACGTGGGCGCCGCAGGTGGCGGAGGCGCTCGAGAAGGCGAAGATCGGCAAGGCGACGCCGATCGTCGACGTCGAAGACGGCATCGAGAAGACGACCAGCGGTCCCGCAGTCCGCTTCACGGTCAACCCTGAGGCCGCCGATCGCGCCGGCTTCACCGCCGAGGAACTCGGCACCGTCGGCGTTGCGATGGTGGAAGGCGAGCCCACTGCGGCGCCGATTCTGATCAACGATCGGCCGTACCCGCTGCGCGTCCGCTTTCCCGCATCGGCGCGGGCCTCGCTCGAGGCGATGAGCAATACGGTGCTGGTCAGCTCCGCAGGATCGGCGGCGACGCTCGGATCGATGACGACGATCGACGAGCTGCCCGGTCAGACGGAGATCCGCCGCGAGAACCTGCAGCGGCTGGTCGAAGTGACGGCGCGGCTCGAAGGGGTCGACATGGGCACCGGTATCGCCGCCGTTCAGAGAACCGTCGCCGACCTGAAGCTGCCGCCGTCGATTCGCGTCGAGTACGGCGGGACGTTCCGGGAACAGCAGAAATCGTTCCGCGATCTCACGGTCGTGCTGGTGCTCGCCGTGGTGCTGATCTTCCTGGTGCTGCTGTTCGAGTTCGGCTCGTTCACGGCGCCGCTGGCGATTCTCTCGTCGGCGCTGCTGTCCACCTCCGGCGTGTTCGTCGCGCTGCTGGTGACCCGCACCAGCTTCAACGTGTCGTCCTTTATGGGATTGATCATGGTGATCGGCATCGTCGCCAAAAACGGGATCCTTCTGCTCGATGCCAACGAAAAGTTCCGGTCGGTCGGCTTCTCGCCGGAGGAAGCGATCGTGCAGGCCGGGCGCCGCCGGCTGCGCCCGATCGTGATGACGGCAATTGCCGCGGCCGCCGGGATGCTGCCGCTGGCGCTGGCGCTGGGCGCCGGATCGCAAATGCTCCAGCCGCTGGCCATCGCGGTGATCGGCGGCATCCTGATCTCGATGGTGCTGTCGTTGATCGTCACTCCGGCGATTCAGTACTTCTTCACCGCGCGGAGCGCCGAACGCGTCGCCGTGTGAGCCATGCGCGTGCTGCTGGTCGAGGACGAACCGCGCGCCGCTGAGATCCTGGCGAAGGGGCTGCGCGAGCACGCTTACGCCGTGGACGTGGCCGGCGACGGCGACGCCGCCATCGAGCAGGCCGCCGCCACCGATTACGACGCGGTGATCCTCGACGTCATGCTGCCGCGGCAGAACGGGCTGGCCGTGTGCCGGACGATTCGCGAGTCGGGCAGCTCGGTGCCGATCCTGATGGTGACGGCGCGCGACGCCGTCGACGCGCGCATTCAGGGTCTCGACTGCGGTGCCGACGACTACCTCGTCAAGCCGTTCGATTTCGGCGAGCTGCTCGCGCGCCTGCGGGCCCTCATCCGCCGCGGCGCGCACCCGGTCCTTCCCGAGCACATCGCCATCGGCGCCCTGACGCTCGAGACGCGCGGACGCCGCGTCCTGGTCGGCACGCGCGAGCTCGTGTTGACGGCGAAGGAGTACGCGCTGCTCGAGTATCTCGCGCGGCGTGCTGGCGACGTGGTCAGCCGCGCCGATATCGCCGAACACGTCTGGGACGAGCACCACGACCCGCTGTCCAACGTCGTCGACGTCTACATTCAACGGCTGCGGCGGAAGATCGAGGACGCCGGCGTCGAGCCGCCGATTCGCACGCGTCGCGGTGAAGGCTACCAGGTGATCGTATGAGGGCGGGCGCTCTGCGATCGCTCTCGCTGCGGGCGCGCCTGACGGTGTGGTACTCGCTCGCGCTGCTCGTCGTGTCGGCGGCGTTCGCTGCCACCGTCGTCTGGCAGCAGGGCCGGATCGGGATGCGCCGCGTCGATCGCGAGCTCGACGACCTCACGGCAACGCTGGCGAACGTGCTGCGCGACGAGCTGTCGGAGATGCCGAATGCACAGGCCGCTGCCGACGACGTGCAGCGGACGATGGCGAATCCGGATCGTGCGACGGCGGTGCTCGACGCCGACGGCCGCGTTCTCGCCGCCAGCTGGAGCGGCTTGCGGCTGCAGGCGGCGATCGAGCCGACGGCGGAACCACGCGCGTGGACCGTCGGCGCCGCCGGCGGCAGGTGGCGCGTCCACGTCACGCCGATGTCGTCGTCTTCAGAGACCTACCTGCTGCTCGTCGCCGCGCCGCTGGCCGACGTCCTGCGCGAACAACATGAAGCGCAGGAGGCAATGCTGGTGGCGATTCCGATCGTGCTGCTGCTGGCGGCGGCCGGCGGCTGGTGGCTCGCCTCGCGCGGCCTGCGGCCGATCACGGCGATGGCCGATAGAGCCGAGTCGCTCGCGCCCGCCGGGATGACCGATCTCGGCGAATCCGATCGCCGCGACGAACTCGGCCAGCTCGCTCGCGCGTTCAACGGCCTGCTGGCGCGCCTGCGGCAGACGCTGGAGACGCAGCGCGCGTTCATGGCCGATGCCTCGCACGAGCTGCGGACGCCGGTGTCGGTGATCCAGTCGGCCGCCGACGTCACGCTTGCGCGTGACGGTCGCGACGAACGCGAGTACCGCGAGGCGCTGACACACGTCGCGGCCGAATCGCGCCGGCTCGGCCGGCTGGTCGACGACATGCTCGTCCTGGCGCGCGCCGACGCCGGCGGCTACCCGCTACGCCGCGAGCCGGTGTACCTCAACGAACTCGCCGCCGATTGCCAGCGCAGCGTGGCGGTGCTGGCGCAGGGCCGCGGCGTGACGGTCGACGCGCCGGCGAACGGCGACGTGCCGTTCTGCGGCGACGAGAGCCTGCTGCGGCGCATGATTCTGAACCTGCTGCAGAACGCGGTTGCCTGCACGCGCAGCGGCAGCCGCGTCAGCGTCGACGTCGTGCCGAACGGCCGCTACGCGTTCATCCGCGTCCGCGACGAAGGGGAAGGGATTGCCGAGAGCGATCGGGCGCGGATCTTCGATCGGTTCGTGCAGCTCGACACCGCGCGGCGCAGCGCCGGCGCCGGCCTCGGCCTGCCGATCGCGCGCTGGATTGCCGAAGCGCACGGCGGCAGCCTCGATTTGGAAGAAAGCGGCGCGACCGGCAGCACCTTTCGCGTCACCCTGCCACTGTCGACGTAGGGGCTGGAGGCTAGAGAAAGCCTCAAGCCTCAAGCCACAAGCCACAAGCCACAAACCGAAGCCACAAGCCAACAACACGAGGCTAGAGGCTGTCTTGAGGCTAGAGGCTTGAGGCTTCACTCGTATCTCAATGCGCGCAGCGGGCTGACGCGCGTCGCTCGGATCGCCGGCACGTAACAGGCGAGGAGCGCAACGCCGGCGAGGACGGCGACGGCGATCGCGGAGGCCGTGTCGGCCGCCGTGACGCCGAACAGCAGCGACGAGATCAGCCGCTGCAGCGCGAACGCCGCGGCCACGCCAATCGCGACGCCGCCGGCCACGAGCTTCGCGCCGTTGCCGACGACGAGCCGCAGGATGTCGGGCGCGGCGGCGCCGAGCGCGAGGCGAATGCCGATCTCGCGCGTTCGCTGCGTGACCAGGTACGCCATCACGCCGTAAATGCCCACCACCGCGAGCATCAGCGCCGCAGCCGCGAACACGCCCATCAGCCACATCGTGAACCGCGATTGCGCCGTCTGCCCGGCGATCAATTCGTCCATCGGCGCCACCGCATAGATCGGGATCGACGGATCGGCGCCGCGAATCGCCGCTCGCAGCGGCGCGACGAGCGACGAAGGCGGCACGTTGGCGCGGACAGCGAGCGCCACCTGCTGGTTGCGGTCGGCGAACGGCAGATAGATATCAGGATCGGCCGTCGGGTTGTCCGGCAGCCCGCGGTACTTCACCTCGCCGACCACGCCGACGATCGAGAGCCACGGGTTGTTCGAGGCGAGGCCGCCGAACTTGATGCGCTTGCCGACGGGATCCTGTCCCGGCCAGAAGCGTGCGGTGAGCCGCGCGCTGACGATCGCGACGGCCGACGACGCGACGGCTTCGGCGTCGGCGAACGTGCGCCCGTGCACGAAGGGGATTCGCAGCGTGTCGAAGAACTCCGGCGACACGCGGTGCACGTAGGCCCGCGGCGCGTTCTGGGCGTTGGCCGGCGGCTGCCCGTCGGCACTGTAGAAAACGGCGCCGGCGTTGCCGTCGAGCGGCACGTCGGTGCCGAGTGCGGCGGCCGCGACGCCCGGTACCGAACGCAGCCGCTCGAGCAGCGCGCGGCCGTAGACCACCGGCGGCGGCGGAGCGCCGGCCGCGCTGGCCGGCGGGTTGGCGTCGGGCGGCGTCGCGCGCGGGATGCTGATGTGCAATGTCAGCACCGATGACGGGTCGAAGCCGGGATTGAGCGCCGCCAGGTTGCGCACCGAACGGATCATCAGGCCGGCGCCGATCAGCAGCACCACGGCGAGCGACAACTCGGCGACCACGAGTGAGCTTCGCATCCGCTGCGAGCGCGGCCCGTCGCTGCCGCGCGCGCTGTCTTTCAACGAATCGGTGAGGTCCACCGCGCGTGCCTGGAGGCCGGGTACGATGCCGACCAGGACGCCGCAGGCGATCGACACGAGGATCGTGAACGCCGCGACGCGGACGTCGAGGCCTGGCGTGACGAAGCTCGGAAAGGTGACCGGACTCTGTGCGATCAGCGCCGCGACGGCGGCGCGTGCCATGACCAGTCCGGCCACGGCACCGATCGCGGTCAGCACGCAGCCCTCGGTGATCAGCTGGCGCAGCAGCCGCGCGCGGCCGGCGCCAAGCGCGGTCCGCACGGCAATCTCGCGCCGCCGCGCTTCGGATCGCGCCAGCAGCAGGTTCGCCACGTTCGCGCAGGCAATCAACAGCACGAATGCGACAGCGGCCATCAAGGTCTGCAGCGCAGGACGCAGCGAGCCAACCAGCTCGACGTCGAGCGGGCTCACTTCGACGGCGCGCTTCTCGTTCGTGTCGGGATGCTCCGCTTCGAGCTGTTTGGAAATGCCGTCGAGCTCACGCTGAGCGGCGTCGATCGTCACCCCTGGCCTCAGACGGGCGAGCACCGCAAAGCCGCGGTTGCCGCGCTCGGCCATCGACGCCGGCGGCGCGTACACGGCGAACGGCAGCCACAGTTCGGCCGTGTCGCTCAACCCGTTGAATCCCGGCGGCATCACGCCAATGACGGTATAGCTGCGGGTGTTCAATCGCACCGAGCGGCCGACGATGCCAGGGTCGCTGCCGAAGCGGCGTTTCCACAACCCGTCGCTCATCACCGCGACGAGCGTCGGTCTGGCGACGTCGTCTTCCGCGGCCGAAAACGTGCGGCCGCGCGCCGGCTGAACGCCAAGCAGCGCGAAGTACGGTGCGGAAACGGATTCCGAGCTGATGCGCTCCGGCTCATCGCCGTCGTTCAGCGTCAGCAGCTGGCTCGCGAAGGCCGCCATGTCGTCGAAGCTCCTGGCGCGCGTGCGCCAGTCGCGGAAATCGGGATACGAGGTGCCGCGGCGCTCGACGCGCGCTCGCTGCACGTTGCCCCAGAGCTGGACGAGCTGGCCCGGATCGCGATAGGGCAGCGCGCGTGTCCGAGCCGCATCGAGCATGCTGAAGATGGCGGTATTGCTGCCGATGCCGACGGCGAGCGCGAAGATCGCGACGAGCGTGAAGCCGGGGGAGCGGCGCAGCGTACGCAGCGCGTAGCGAATGTCCTGCGACAGCGTTTCGAGCGGATGGAACGTCCACATGTCCCGGCACTGCTCCTTGAGGTAGGTCACGTTGCCGAAGCGGCGCCGCGCCGCGTGGCGCGCGTCGGCCGGCGCGGCACCGCCGCTGCGGTAGTCGGCCTCGCGCATCGCGAGGTGAAACGCCAGCTCTTCGTCGAGATCGCGCTCGAGGCGCTGTCGGCGGAACAGCGCGCGAATGCGCGGCGCGATGCTGCGAACGTTCATGGTTACGCCGTCTGCATCACCCGGGTCACTGCGGCGGCGACGCGGTCCCAGTACGCCGCCTCCTCGTCGAGTTCGCGGCGGCCGACTGCCGTCAGCGTGTAGAACTTCGCGCGGCGGTTGTTATCCGAGGTTCCCCACTCGGCTTTCAGCAGGCCGCGGACCTCGAGGCGGTGCAGCGCCGGGTAGAGCGCTCCCTCCTCGACGCGCAGCACGTCTCGGGACGCCTGCTGAATGAACTGCGCGATCGAGTAGCCGTGCATCGCGCCGCGGCTGAGCGTCTTCAGGATCAGCATGTCGAGCGTGCCCGGCATCAGCTCGCCGGGCGGCGCCTTTGCGCGCGTGTCTCCCATAAGTCAGTTAGGGGAGATAGTGCTCTATGACGAGCCCGCCAGTCAAAAGGTTCGACGAGATTTCCACAGGGCGATTGGGAAGCGTTTCTCGAATAACGGTTCCCGACCCCGTGTGGAAATCCCCGCGGATGCGGAAACGGTTCCCGACCCCCTGTGGAAAACGCCGAGACGGCCGGTGAGACCGGCGTTTTTGCGTGTGAATCGAGGCCGCGCGTGGAAACGGTTCCCGACCCCGTGCCTACGGGAGGGTGTTGACGATGACCTCGGTTGCTTCGTGGACGAGCCAGAGAAGGGTGCTGTAGGAGAGGGCGACGGTCGCGGCGACCGCCAGTGCCGTTGAGATCCGCGGCAGCCAGTCGCGGCGCGCCGCCGGCGCGTCGTCGTCGAGCAGACGCTGGACGCGCGAGGCGATGTCGCCGCCGTCGACGAGCGTGGAGATCGGCTCGGCAATCGGTGTCGACAGCGGCGTCAGCTTCGCGACCTTGACCAGCGCCGACGCCAGCGCGCAGCGCGTCTCATTGTCCGCTGCGCCCGCGCCATCGGCGTCGTGCTCCGCAGCCGATGCCCACCGCGCTTCGATCGCTGCCGCCACTCGGGTGGACGCGAGCACGTCGGGCGCCGCGCGCATCGCGAGGCGCTTCAGGTTGTCGCGCGCGCGAAAGTGGCCGATCTCATGCGCGATGCCCGCCTGAAGCTCTTCGCCGGTCAGCAGGTCGACGACGCCGCGGGTCACGAGCAGCCGCGGACGGAAGACGCCCGCCAGCGCCATCATCGGCGCGGCGATTGGCACCTCGTACACCGGAATGCCTGCCGCGGTCTCGATCGGCCGCGCCACCCGCAGCCAGGCGCGCGTCCGGCTCGCGGCGCGCCGCCACGCGCGCCAACCGCGGACGACCGCTGCGCCGATCAGCAGCGCCGCGGCGAGCGCGCCGATGGTGAGCGAGACGTCGAGGTCTTCGACCGCGCGCGGCTCGTACTGCCAGTACGACGGGGCGAACAGCGCGACCACGAACACGATCGCCGCCAGCGACGGCAGCAGGCGCAGCGCCAGCCAGAACGCCGCGGTGCGGTTCGCGCCGCGGCCGAGCGCGCGCTGTGCCGCGAAGGCGACCAATGCCGCGCCGCCAACGTTGATCAATCCGAACCAGACCAGCCCGATCGCGACGCCGTGCAGCGCGTAGCGCAGGTCGGTCATTTGCGATCGGCGTGATCCAGCGCTCGGCGTTTCTCGCGGACCAGCCGCTCGAGTTCATCGAGCAGCGAACGATCGCGATCGCTCACCGCGTCGACGAGCGACGACAGAACCGGCAGCGGCTCGTCGGCGTGGCGGTGAAGGAGACTGCCGACCAGCTCGGCGGCGACCGCCTCTTCCATCTCGGCGCGCGTGGCCGCGGCGCGATAGAGAAACGCCTGGCCGAGCTTACGACGCGCCAGCAGTCGCTTCTTGTACAGCCTGTCCATCGTCGTCATCACTGTCGTATATGCGACAGACGAGCCCAGCCGTGCGCATGCCTCGCGTACGCTGACTTCACCCTCGGTCCAGACGACGCTCATCACCTCGCGCTCGAGCGCGCCGAGGCTTCCTTCGAAAATCTCGCGTGAAGACTTGAATCCCCAGAACAGAAACGGGCGGTGCATGACGGCTGAGCGTAGGACAGCGCCGGTCGCAAGTCAATTTCCCCTCTGGACACACGCTTGCATCCTGCAGCGCTCGGCCGACTCGCGCGAGGAGCAGATATGGATAACCAGAACCCGAACCAGAACGCCGGCGATCAGCAGCGGCAGGGCGGCAACCAGCAGCAGGGCAACCAGCAGCAGGGCGACAAGCAGCAGCAGGGTGGGCAGCGCCCGGAACAGGGCGCCGGCAGCGACAAGAATCAGGGCCAGCAGGGCAACCAGGGCAATCGTCCGCAGGGCGGCCAGCAGGGCGGCGGACAGGGCGGCCAGCAGGGCGGCACGAATCGGTAGTACCTCGACCCGACAGCTTTTCTTTCCGATCGATATCACGCGCGAGCGGCCCTCTTCTGCGTGATGCTCTTGCTTCTGCGTTCCGCACTCCGCGTTCCGCACTCCGCGTCACGCCGTCGCCAGCGCCCGACCGGCGACGAACCCGCTCGACCAGGCCCACTGAAAATTGAACCCGCCGATGCGCCCGTCGACGTCGAGGATCTCGCCGACGAGCGATAGCCCCTGACAGGTGCGCGAGGTCATCGTTCGCGCGTCGACTTCGGTCAACGCCACGCCGCCGGCGGTCGCTTCGGCGTAGGTGTAGCCGCGCGATCCGGTGACGGGCAGCGGCCACTCCACGAGCGCACCCACCAGGCGTCGGCGATCGTCGCGCGAGAGATGTGCGAGCGCGACGCTGCCGTCGATCTCGAGCTGCCGTAGAAACGCCGCGGCGAGCGAGGCGGGGACCATCGAGGCGAGCGCGGTTTGCACCGACGATCTGGGCGAGGTGCGCGCGAGCTGCTGCCAATCGGCATCGACCGCCTCGAAAGGTCGTCCCGCGCAGACGTTCGCCGTCAGCGCGACCGCGCGCCCTTCGAGTTGCGCGCGCAGCCAGTGTCGGGAGGCGTTGAGGACGACCGGTCCGCTGACGCCGAAATGCGTCCAGAGCAGCGCACCCATCAGGCGAATTGCCACCGCGCCGTCCACACGCACGGTGAGCTCGACGTCGTGCGCGACGCCGGAGACGTCGGCATGGATGCGATCGGCAGGCGCGAGCAGCAGCGGCACGAGTGCTGGAGTCGTTGGCACGATGGTGTGGCCGGCGCGCTGCGCGAATTCATAGCCGGCGCCGTCGCTGCCGCTCTTCGGCAACGCGCGGCCGCCAGTGGCGAGCACGACGCGCGAGGCGCGCAGCTCGCCGGCGGCGGTCGCAACCTGGAAACGATCACCAGTGCTGCGTGCCGCGACGTCGAGCACGCGTGCGGCAGGGGAGACGACTGCGCCGACCCGGCGCGTTTCGCGGAGCAGCGCGTCGAGCACGTCGCGCGCCCGGTTGCTGTCGGGGAACAGCTTGCCGCCGGCTTCCTCGTGGAGCGCAACGCCGATCTCGCGGAAGAAGGCGACCGTGTCGCCAACCGGAAACGCGCGCAGCACGCGCCGCACAATCGCCGGCGGTCCGCCCCAGAAGTCGTGTTCGCTGACCGCGACGTTGGTGACGTTGCAGCGGCTACCGCCGCTGACCAGAATCTTCGCGCCCGGCGAGCGTGCGCCGTCGAGGACGACGACCGAGAGCGCGGGATTGAAGCGGCGCGTGAAGATTGCGGTCGCGAGGCCGGCGGCGCCGGCGCCGACGATGGCGACGTCGCAGGATGAAGGTGGCATGCTGCGGCCGGCCGCTCGCGGCCGCCGCGCCGATGTTATCGCGCTAGGCGGTCTGCCATTCGACGGCGAGCCGCTGAAGCTCGCTCGCGAACCCTTTGACCATCGTGTCGAGCGCTGCCTCTTCGCGCGGTTCGCGCGCGTCGGGGACGGCGCGCAGTTCGCGCGCGGGCGGGGCCGCTGCCGCTGGCGCAATCTCCGCCGCCGCCTGCACGGCCGCCGATTGGGCGGCGGCTCGCGGATGGTCGAAGAAGTCGTAGAGCGAGTCGGCCACAGGTGCCGCGGCCGCGTTCGCGATCGGCGCACACGCGGCGTGCGACGACTGCGATTGAGTTGTCGGCCGAGGAGCATCGAACAAGTCGTACAGCGGCTCGACGTCGAGGCTGCTTTCGTCGTTTTCGGTCGCGACCGTGCGTCCGCCCGGCGGCTGCGGCGCCGGCCCGTGATTGAAGCGTTCGTTTGCCCACTGCAGGACGCGGTGGCGGATCTGCGGATCGCGAATGCCGGCAAGCGCCCGGGCGATCGCCTGCATCGCGTCGAGTTCTACAGCAATGGCGTCGAGCGTCGGATCAGGAGTGTTGCCCTGGGAGAAGGGGTAGACGGCCATGGGTTATTGGGCGAGCACCGCTTCGCGGGCGTCGCGCGCCGGAACCTGGCCGCTCGCTCCGCATTCCGTGCAGCGCAGATACGTTGTTTTCAGGTCGGCCGACATCCCGATCACCTCGGTCCGCCGGCTCCCGCACTGTCCGCACCGAAGCGTGGTCGTCTTCACAGACATGATGTGCTTCGGCAGATAATGCACCATCCTGTCCTATATAGTCAATTGTTATTCCAACTGAACCGAGTCGGATAAGGAGTGTGCGAACAACGCTTTGCGGCCAACGGGACGACCGGCCACGGCTGCGCGTCGTGTTCTGAATGGGTACAAGGTGACGAAATTCGCCAGACGCCGGCAGGTCCCGGCTTCAGCCGAACCGTTTCGGAGCGCCGATGGGGAAATGCGATACGTCCTCTACGCCGTTTGCCACTGCGCGACGAGAACGGCGAGGCCGCGCGACAAGCCGCGAATGAGCATGCCGAACGCGCCTCCGCGGGCATCACGCGTGTCGTGTTCAATGGCCGCCGGCGATTCAACCACTTCGAGCGGCGCCGCCTGTAGCGCCAGCAGCGCCGCGTCGTTCTGCGGCCGCCGTTCGAAGAATTCGTAGAGCGAGTCGACTTCGAGCGTGTCGT
>Ga0070686_100000483_pt1 | contig 24107 bp, 22 predicted proteins | sample KBSS23LmetaG_FD_65654 | JGI IMG/M metagenome (GOLD analysis project Ga0070686, IMG submission 65654) | Switchgrass rhizosphere microbial communities from Kellogg Biological Station, Michigan, USA - KBS S2-3L metaG | ecosystem: Host-associated > Plants > Roots > Rhizosphere ... | reverse complement strand
CGAGCGCGGCATCGGCAACGGCATGAGCCTGATGATCTTCTTCTCGATTCTCGAGGGGCTGGTGCCGGGGCTGTGGATCACGGGGCAGCAGGTGGCCAACGGCGACATCAAGCCCTTCGGCGTGGTGGTGCTGCTGGTGTGCATGACCGCGGTGATCGCGGGGACGGTGGCGATCACCATGGCCATGCGGAAGATCCCGGTGCAGATCCCGCAGAAGGTGATGGGTCGGGGGCGCATCCGGCAGGGGCAGAAGAGCTTCATCCCGCTGCGCATCAACATGGCGGGCGTGATGCCGATCATCTTCGCGCAGTCGATCATGATCCTGCCGGCCACGCTGAGCACCTTCACGCGCAGCGAGGGGATGAAGCGGTTCTCCGACTTCTTCGCCGTGTACACGTGGCCGTACTACCTCGTGTTCACCCTGCTGATCATCTTCTTCACCTACTTCTACACCGCGATCATCTACAACCCGGTGGACATCGCGGAGAACCTGAAGAAGCAGGGCGCCTTCGTTCCCGGCGTGAAGCCGGGGGTGCGCACGGCCGACTACATCGACCGGGTGATGGGGCGCATCTCGCTTCCCGGGGCCGTGTTCCTGGCGGCGATCGCGATCGTGCCCACCATGCTGGAGCGCGCGTTCGGCGTGACCTCGCTGAACCGCGTGCTGGGCGGCACCGGGCTGCTGATCTGCGTGGGCGTGGCGCTCGACACCGTGCAGCAGATGCAGCAGCACCTGCTGCTGCGCCGCTACGACGGCTTCATGAAGAAGGGCCGGGTGAAGTTCCGCGGCCGCCAGCAGCGCTACATCTAAGGGGATAGGGAACAGGGAACAGGGGACAGCCAGCGACTGCCTCGCGCGGTTGCTGGCTGTAACCTGTCCCCTGTCACCCGTCCCCTGTTCACCTGTTCTGGAAATCGGATTGTGGACCTGATCCTCCTCGGCGCCCCGGGCGCCGGCAAGGGCACCCAGGGCGCCCTGCTGGCCGAGCGGCTGGGCATCCCCAAGATCGCCACCGGCGACATGCTGCGCGACGCGGTGCGCGCCGGAACCGAGCTGGGGCGCGAGGCCAAGGCGTTCATGGACGCCGGCGACCTGGTGCCCGACGCGGTGATCCTGGGGATGGTGCGCGAGCGGCTGGAGCAGCCCGACGCCGCACGGGGCGCCATCTTCGACGGCTATCCGCGGAACGCCGCGCAGGCTGCGTCGCTCGACGAGATGCTCCAGGGCATCGGCCGCCGGATCGACGCCGTGGTCTACCTGGAGGTGGACGACGACGCCATCGTGCGGCGCATGTCGGGCCGTCGCACCGACCCCGAAACGGGGCAGGTGTACCACGTGGAGCACAACCCGCCGCCGGCCGAGGTCGCGCCCCGCTGCGTGATCCGCCCCGACGACGTGGAAGCCACGGTGCGCAACCGGCTGCAGGTGTACCGCACCAGCACCGCGCCGCTGGTGGAGCACTACCGCTCGGCCGGCGTGCCCGTCCACACGCTGGACGGCGCGCGCGCGATCGAGGCGGTGCAGGCCGACATCGTGGAGCGGCTGCCGCGGTGAGCATCACGCTGTACGGCGCCCAGGAGATGGACGCCATCGCCCGCGGCGGCCGCATCCTGGCCGCGTTGTACCGGATCATCCCCGAACGGGTAGTCCCCGGCGTGTCCACGGCCGACCTCGACCGCTTCGCGGAGGAGTTCATCCGTTCGCACGAGGGTGCCGAGCCGGCCTTCAAGGGGCTCTACGGCTTCCCGGCCACGCTGTGCATCAGCGTCAACCACGAGGTGGTGCACGGGATCCCCTCGCACCGGCGCAAGCTGGCCGAGGGCGACATCGTGAGCGTGGACTGCGGGGTCAAGCTGGACGGCTTCTACGCCGACGCGGCCAAGACCTACCCGGTGGGCGAGGTGGCGGCCGAGATCGCCGAGCTGCTGGAGCGCACCGACGCCGCGCTGCACCGGGGGATCGCCGAGGCCCGCCCCGGCGGCCGCCTGGGCGACGTGGGCGGCGCGATTCAGGCGGTGGCCGACGAGAAGGGCTACGGCGTGGTGCGCGAGCTGGTGGGCCACGGCGTGGGGCGCAAGCCGCACGAGGAGCCGCAGGTACCCAACTACGGAGTGCGCGGCAAGGGGATGCCGCTGGCCGTGGGGATGGTGCTGGCCATTGAGCCCATGTTCAACCTGGGCGTGGCCGGGGTGCGCACCCTTCCCGACCGGTGGACCGTGGTGACCGCCGACCGCAAGGTCTCGGCGCACTTCGAGCACACCGTAGGCGTCACAGCCGAGGGGCCGCGGATCCTGACGGACGGGAGCTGAGGGCGTTCTTGGAGTGACGTGGAGCAGGCAGAGAGAGTCGGCTGCCGTTGCTGACTCCGCTGACTCTGCGTGCGACATCTCCGCTGCCTGGGTATGCGATGAGGCCGGGGATGGTGGGTGAGGAGCAGGATGAGGGGTGCCGGCCCGTCCGGGGTTGCGGAAGGGCGTAGTTGCCGTTAAGTTTCCAGGCTTCGTTTCCCACGGATAGCAAGAGGTTCCGATGAAGGTCCGCGCGAGCGTTAAGCCGATCTGCGAGCATTGCAAGGTGGTCCGTCGCCGAGGGGTGATCCGGATCATCTGCAAGAAGAACCCTCGCCACAAGCAGCGCCAGGGTTGATCGGCGTCTGAGACAATCAAGGCTCGAAGGAGAACACAGATGGCCCGCATTGCCGGCGTCGATCTGCCTCGTGAAAAGCGGGTGGAGATCGGCCTCACCTATATCTTCGGGATCGGCCGCCCCACGTCGCGGAAGATTCTCGAAGAGGCGGGTGTCAGTCCCGATGAGCGCGTGAACCGCCTCTCGGACGAGGACGTGAACAAGCTTCGCCGCATCATCGACGCGCGGTATCGCGTGGAAGGTGTGCTGCGCGGCGAGATCGCCCGCAACATCAAGCGGCTGATGGACATCGGCTCGTACCGCGGCCTGCGGCACCGCCGCGGTCTGCCGGTTCGCGGCCAGCGGACGCACACCAACGCCCGCACCAAGAAGGGCCCGCGGCGCGCGATCGCCGGCAAGAAGAAGCCGGGCAAGAAGTAAAAGCCGCATCCCGCGGAAGGCGCTCCTGGAGCGAGCCTTCCGCGGATGCGTGTCTTCTTCATGGTCGCGGCGGTGCTCCCGCCGCGATGATCACACCCGGCGGGCTTCCGTGCCCGTCCGGGATGCGTTACCTGAGGCGCGGTAGGCCGCGCACCACCCAGCAGGAGCGAACGAGATGGCCAAGCCCAAGGCAGCGGGGCGCCCGAAGACCAAGCGCCACGTGGACAGCGAGGGCGTCGCCCACATCAAGGCGACGTTCAACAACACCCTGGTGACCATCGCCGACATGGCGGGCAACGGGGTGGTGTGGGGAAGCGCCGGCAAGGCCGGCTTCAAGGGGAGCAAGAAGAGCACGCCGTTCGCCGCCACCGTGGCGGCCGAGCAGGCGGCCAAGGAGGCGCTGGCGCTGGGGATGAAGCGCGTGCACGTGCGCGTGCAGGGCCCCGGCAGCGGCCGCGAGAGCGCGATCCAGGCGCTTGCCGCCGCGGGGCTGAACATCCGTTCGATCCGCGACGTCACGCCGATCCCGCACAACGGCTGCCGCCCGCCGAAGAAGCGCCGCGTCTGACGTAGAAGTGCCCAGGGCCGAGTGCCCGGTGCCCAGCGACTGCGGTCCTGGGCACTGTGGACTGGGCTTCTTGCACTCGTAGTACCCAGGTGTAAACCCTCACGACCGTTGGGGGGAGGAAGCCGACCCAAGAATCTCAACTGGAGAGCACGGTCTAACCATGGCCCGTTATACCGGACCCGTTTGCAGGCTCTGCCGCCGCGAGGGGCAGAAGCTGTTCCTGAAGGGCATCAAGTGCTTCACCGAGAAGTGCCCGGTGGAGCGCCGCCCGTACGCCCCCGGCCAGCACGGCCAGAGCGGTGGCGGACGCCGCAAGAAAGCGAGCGAGTACTCGCACCAGCTGCGCGAGAAGCAGAAGGTCAAGCGCATCTACGGCGTGGCCGAGCGCCCGTTCCGCAACCTGTTCGAGAAGGCCGCGCACCAGACCGGCATCACGGGCGAGAACCTGCTGGTGGCGCTGGAGAGCCGGCTGGACAACATCGTGTACCGCATGGGCTTCGGCGCCAGCCGCAAGGAGGCGCGCCAGCTCATCCGCCACGGGCACGTGCAGGTGAACGGCCGCAAGCTCGACGTGGCCAGCGCGCAGATCTCGCCCGGCGACGAGGTGCGCATCGCACCCAAGAGCAAGGACATCCTCCCCGTGGAGGCCGCCCTTGCCGCCAAGAGCCGCCCCACCAGCGTGAGCTGGCTGGCGGTGGACGAGGGAAGCCGCACGGGACGGATGGTGTCGCGCCCCGCGCGCGCCGACATCCCGCTGGCGGTGCAGGAGCAGCTCATCGTCGAGCTCTACAGCAAGTAAACCGGAGGCAGGACCGGGCCCGGTGGCGGGCGCCCTTCCGGGGCGGCCGCCGGCTGGGTCCTTTCCCGCATTCGTTCCCCACTACGGAGGGATAGAGTGGAACTCGATATCATCGGCCTGCAGATGCCGAACCTGCCCGACCAGCCGCGCTCGGGGCAGATCGTGCTTCGTCCGCTGGAGCGGGGCTTCGGCCACACGCTGGGCAACACCATGCGCCGCATCCTGCTTTCGAGCCTGCGCGGCACGGCGGTGTGGGCCTTCCGCTCCGACGGCGTGCTCCACGAGCACCAGACCATCGCGGGCGTGGTGGAAGACGTGCACCAGGTGATCCGCAACCTGAAGAGCCTGGTGCTGCGCATGACGGAGGACGCCGACGAGGCGGTGCTGGAGCTGCGCGCCCGTTCCTCGGGCGCGGTGACGGCGCGCAACATCACGGCGCACCCGGCGGTGGAGGTCGTCAACCCCGACCACCACATCCTGACGCTCACGGAAGAGCGCGACCTCAGGATCGAGCTGTACGTGAACAAGGGCCGCGGCTTCGTGCTGGCCGAGGCGCACCCCATCCCCCGCGGGATGCCCGCCGACCTGGTGCGCGTGGACGCCGTCTACAACCCGGTGACCCGCGCCAACTTCGTGGTCGAGGACACGCGCGTGGGCCAGCGCACCGACTTCGACCGCTTGGTCCTCGAGGTGGAAACCAACGGGGCGATCGACGTGCGCAGCGCCGTGCAGTACGCGGCGCGGCTGGCCATCGAGCACCTGGCCTTCCTGGCCGGGGGCACCCCCGAGTGGCGGCTGGACCGCAACTGGGGCGAGGGCGGTGGTGCCGGCGCGGCCGTTCCGGCCGGGCGCGCGCCCGTTCCGCCGCGGCTGCAGGAGCTGCTGAACCGTCCCATCGAGGACCTGACGGAGCTCTCGGTGCGCAGCCGCAACTCGCTGCAGAAGGAGAACATCCACACGGTGCGCGACCTGGTGCAGCGCACCGAGCAGCAGATGCTCTCGATCGACAACTTCGGCAAGAAGTCGCTGCAGGAGATCAGCGAGTTCCTTGCCGGCCACGGACTGCGCTTCGGCCAGGAGCTGGAGCAGACCGACGACGGCACGCTGTACTGGGTGCTCCCCGAGAGCGACGGCGGCCACAGCGACCTGTCGGCCGGCGGCGCCGCCGGCGAGGAGTAAGAGCACATGCGTCACAACAACAAGGGGCGCGCCCTCGGGCGCACCACCTCGCACAAGACCGCGCTGATGCGCAACATGGCCACCAGCCTGTTCCGCCACGGCCGCATCGAGACGACCGAGGCCAAGGCCAAGGAGCTTCGTCCCTATGCCGAGAAGCTGATCACGCTGGCCAAGCAGGGCGACCTGCACGCCAAGCGGCTGGCCGCGCGCGAGATCCACGACCGCGACGTGCTGGTGTCGCTGTTCGACAAGATCGGGCCCGCCGTGGCCGAGCGTCCCGGCGGCTACACCCGCATCCTGAAGACCGGCTTCCGCCAGGGCGACGGCGCCGAGACGGCGCTGATCGAGCTGGTCGACCGCTAGGCTTCGGCCAAGCGGTTCCGATCGAACGAAAGACCCCGGGGTCGCGTGATGCGGCCCCGGGGTTTTTCCGTCCGTTGCGCGGGTGTGCGACGCATGTTCTCGCCTGTCGTACCGGATCCGCATGAACCGTCGTTGATCCAAGCACCGTCGGGTGTCACACAGAGGCACGGAGGCACAGAGAACTGCTTGCCTTGTCTCTGTGCCTCTGTGTCTCTGTGTGACCGATGCTTTTCCGGGTCGGTATCACTCCGCGTCGGCTCGCACCGCGCAGAAGGAGCCGGCGGCGTGGTAGGTGCTGTAGCCGAGCGCGGCGCGCCAGCGCCCGGAGAAGCCGCGCGGGCCGATGCGCTCGATCCACATCAGCGTGATCGACCCGTCGTTCATGAACGTGCGCGCGTCGTTGCTTACGGAGCCGAGGCCGAGCTCTATCCTCGGCCGGTCGCGTTGGTCATAAGCCAGCGTGATGGCGGCGCCCGGGGCGAGGGGGTCGGTGGACGACAGCGTGCCCTCGGTCATGGCGCCCACCGAATCGAGGGCGATCGTGGAGGTGCCGTAGAAGGGCTGGACCGCGGCAAGGTCGATGTCGCTGCCCAACATGCCTTTGGCCGGTTGCGGAGACGGACGCCTGGCGAGCGAGAGCATCCCCTGCGTGGTGCGGTTCTTCGGCGTGCTCTCCACCAGCACCAGCCGATACGTGCCCGAGAGGTCGGGAAGCGACTTGGGATTGGCCGCGCTGTCCGGCGGCCGGCACGCGACCGCTGGCGCTGGCGGAAGCGAGGCGAACGCACCCAGGAAGGTCGCCGCGAGGGAGAGGGTGACGAGCGCCGATGCGGGGCGGTGGTGGATCGTGATCAGGCGTCGTCCGCGGGCCAGGTGTTGCGACGGAGGCGTTTCGCGGAAGGGCGGCGGTGTCTGTGGCAGTCGTGGATCCGACATGATCGGCGGGTGACAGGTAGGACTGCGGACCGTCCCATCGGGGTCCGCTTGCGTGTGGGGCGAATCATCCTCAGAACGCGCTGCCCGGGTGGATGGTGACGACGGCAGCCGGCTGAACGCCGGCTCGGTTCGATGCAGGTCGTGCTTGAGCGATGAGGCCTGGGGCCGTACTATCATCGCCGCGCCACCGTCCGCGGCGCACATCCTCCGAATCCGCCGCCCGTGCGGATCCTCTCCCCATCGCGGCCCCGACTTCCATCGTGCTTCCGCTTCTTCCCGGACCGGGCCGTCGCGGCCCCGCCGCGTTTCCCCGCGGCCCTGCCTGGCGATGGTGCGCACTGGCGGTTCTGGCGCTGCTTGGCCTGGCCGGCCGTGCCGCGGCGCAGACGAGCACCCGGCCTCCGCTGCGATGGGGCGGCGATGCGGAGGGAGGCGCGCCCTTCGTCGAGGCCGACCCCGCGAACCCTTCCGACGTGCGCGGGTTCGACGTGGAGATCGCGGGGATGATCGCGCGCGGGGTGGGGCGCGAGCCGCGGTTCGTGCAGGTGGCGTGGGCGTCCATCGAGCAGTCGGTGGAGCGCGGCGACTTCGAGGTGGGGATGAGCGGGCTGGAGGACCGGCCCGAGCTGCGCGCCCGCCACTCCGTCTCCATCCCCTACTACGAGTTCCACGAGGTCCTCGCCGTCCGTCCGGCTGATCGGGGACGCTTCAAGCGGCTGGACGACCTGGCCGGGCGGCGGGTGGCCACGCTGGGCGCCACCATGGCGTACACGATGCTGGTGGAGGCGCAGGGCCGCATCGGCGTGGTTCCCGTGTCGTACGACGACGACGTGCACCCCTACAGCGATCTCGTGGCCGGACGGGTGGACGCGGTGCTGCTGGACAACATCATCGCCGAGCGGAGCCTGCGGCGGATGGGCGGCAGCGGCTTCGTGATCCAGCCCGAGCCGGCGGCCACCGGGCACTACGTGGCCGTCTTCTCGAAGGCGAACGCGGCGCTGCGCGATTCGGCGAACGAGGTGCTGCGCGCGCGGATGCGTGACGGCTCGCTGGAGCAGACGTTCCGCCGCTGGGGCGTGTGGAGCGACGCGCAGGGGCAGTACTTCCAGCGCGTCCTCGCCGCCGCGCCCGAGCGCGCTGTCGACCGCGCCGCCACCGTGCCGGGGGCCGGACGGGCTACGCTGGCCACGTATCTCCCCGCGCTGCTGCGGGCGGCGGGGATCACGCTGATCCTCTCGTGCCTGGCGATGGCGCTGGCGGTGGCGGTGGGGATCGGCGTGGCGGCGGGCCGCGTCTACGGGCATCCCTTCGTCCGCGCGCTGCTGACGGTGTACGTGGAGGTGATGCGCGGCACGCCGGTGCTGCTGCAGCTGTTCGTGATCTACTACGGCCTCTCCGGCGTCGTCCGGCTCCCCGCGTTCGCCGCCGCCGTCCTGGGCCTGGGGCTCAACTACGCCGCGTACGAAAGCGAGATCTACCGCGCGGCGCTGCTGGCCATCCCCCGCTCGCAGCTGGAGGCGGGGCGCACGCTGGGGCTGTCGGAGGGGCAGATCCTGCGGCTGGTGCGCGGGCCCCAGGCGCTGCGCATCGCGCTGGCGCCGATGACCAACGACTTCGTGGCGCTGCTCAAGGACTCCTCCCTCGTGTCGGTGATCACCGTGGTGGAGCTGACCAAGCAGACCGCCATCTACGCCACCAACGTGGGGAGCTGGGTGCTGCCGGGGATCCTGTGCTCGGCCCTCTACCTCCTCTTCTCCCTCCCGCTCAGCCGCTTCGCGCGGCGGCTGGAGCAGCGCTGGAGCGCGGCATGAGCGGCGGATTGAACGTGACCGACCTGCGCGTGGTGCGCGGGCCCCGCGTGATCCTGCGCGACGTGGACCTGCGCGTGGCGCCGGGGGAGATCTGCGCGCTGATGGGCGCGTCGGGGTCGGGGAAGAGCACGGTGCTGCGCAGCATCGCCGCGCTGCAGCCGTTCGACGGGGGGACGATCGACGCCGGCGGGTTCGCGCTGCAGCCCGGGCCGGTGCCGCGCGAGTCGCGGCTGAAGGGATTGCGCAGCCGCGTGGGGATGGTGTTCCAGGCGCACTCGCTGTTCGAGCACCTGTCGGCGCTCGACAACGTGATGCTGGCGCCCGTGCACGCGCTGGGCTGGACGCGCGCGAAAGCCAGGGAGGTGGCCCAGGCGCTGCTGGCCGAGCTGGGCGTGGCCCACCGCGCGGCCGCCTTCCCGCGCGAGCTGAGCGGCGGCGAGGCGCAGCGGGTGGCCATCGCCCGCGCCCTGGCGCCCAACCCCATGCTGCTGCTGATGGACGAGCCTACCAGCGCGCTCGACCCCGCCCGCCGCGGCGCGCTGGGCGACACGCTGGGCGAGCTGGCGAAGAAGGGGGGCCGCGGCCTGCTGATCTCCACCCACGACGTCGACTTCGCCCGCAACAGCTGCGACCGCGTGGTGATCCTCTCCGAAGGCGTGCTGGTGGAGGAAGGCCCCGCCGCCGAGGTGCTGGCGCGTCCGAAGCACCCCGCCACGCGCGAGCTCCTGCAGCACCGCGACGCGCCGGCCTGATCCCACGTCTCGGGAACCACCGGGCACGGCTGCGAGCCGTCGGGCGGCCCGTCGCTCCAGCCGAGGGCACGGACGCTCCTCCCGCTTGCGGACTCCTCTGCGTTCTTCGGCCGGGCCCGGCGACGGCGTCGGGGTGACACGGGTCCGGGGAAGGTGAGAGATGCACCGCCCTGCCCGGGCCTGCCATCGCCGTCGGCGGAGATCGGGAGCGTCCGAGGAGAAGACGAGATCGCCCCCGCGGCCGATTCCAGCCGCGGGGGCGCTCCGCATCCACGACCACCGGGAGGATTCAGCGCGGCGTGGGCCGCACCTCCACGCGGCGCTCGCCCCACGACCAGTCGGACGAGAAGGCGAGCGGCACGCTGATCCACGCCCTCATCCGGCATCCGCCGATGGCGAACGGGGCGAAGCGGGCCTGCTTCCACGCGTTGCCCAGCATGCGGTCCACGTGCCCGTTGCCCGTGTTGGGCTTGGCGTCCACGACCTGGCCGGTCTCGTCCACGGTGAGGAGAACGCTCAGCGTGCCGTCGATCTTGGTGCCCTCGTCCAGGAAACGCATGAGGACCAGGTGCATGCGGCGCGAGAACTCTTCCTGGTTCTGCATGGGCGTGTACTCGCCCGGGTTCAGGATCACCACCTGGGTGCCTTCGGGGAACATGCCGCCCTGCGCCACCAGCGTGCGGACGTCGTCCATGGTCTTCCCCGGCGGCACCATCACCGCCACCCGGGGCACGCCCGTCTCGGCGCAGGCGGGCGTGGAGGCGTCGGCCATCTCGAGCGCGGTGCGCTGGGCGTGGATGGACGAGGCGGAGCAGGCGGACAGGGCGGCGGCAAGCGCGAGCGGACGGAAGGATCTCATCGGCGGAGTGGGTACGGACGTGGGGTGGATGGTGAAGCGGGGACAGTGTGGCGATGCCCCGCCGCGCGCGCCAGCCCGGCCGCGGCCGCGAGCGGACACGAGCGAGTGCCGGATCTCGCCGTGCCTCACGGGAGCGGCGATGCCGGGTCCAGGTCGACCGGTTGCATCATCGGGTCTCCGCCCCTGGTCTTTCGCCGCTCACCCTTGCGGCCGCATAATGAGCGCGACCCGCGTTCCCCTCCACCTCCGCAGCAAGCGTACGCATGACCGTGCAGGCCGGGCAGATCATCGTGATGGGCGGCGGCGGCTTCACCATGGAGCCCGAAAACCCGCTGCTGGACCACTACGTCCTTCGCGCCACCGGGCGCGAGCGTCCGCGCGTGTGCTTCATCCCCACCGCCGCCGGCGACTCGGTGGGCTACATCGACCGCTTCTACGAGGCGTTCCCCGACGAGCTGTGCGAGCCCACCTACCTGTCGCTGTTCAGCCGCAAGGTGGACGACTTGGGCGAGTTCCTGGCCGAGCAGGACCTGGTGTACGTGGGCGGCGGCAACACGGTGAACCTGCTGGCGGTGTGGCGGGCGCAGGGGCTCGACCGGGTGCTCCCCCGGGTGCTGGCGGGGGGGACGATCCTGTGCGGCGTGAGCGCGGGGGCGCTGTGCTGGTTCCAGCGCGGCATCACCGACAGCTACGGCCCCGACCTGCAGCCGCTCACCAACGGGCTGGGCCTGCTGGAAGGCGCCTTCTGCCCCCACTTCGACAGCGACCGGCGGCGCTCCGTCCTCTGGCCGCCCTTCGTGGCGCGCCACGGCGGCCCCGCGGTGGCTGCGGAGGACGGCGTGGCGCTGCACTACGTGGACGGGAAGATCGTGCGCGCGGTCACCTCACGCCCCGACGCGCGCGCCTACCGCTTCGAGCGCGACGACAGCGGCGAGGTGCAGGCGGAGACGATCACGCCGGTGTACCTGGGGTGGGAAGACCGGGAGCGGGAGGACTCGTAATCCTCGTAACCGGAGGGCCGGGCTGCCCCGGGAGCCGGGTGCGAGAGAGAATCAGGTCGTGCGACCATAAAGAGAAGCGGCCGCGCCCCGGTGAAGGGATGCGGCCGCGCTCGTCCATCGAAAGGAATCGCCGTACGGCTTCAGCCCGCCTTGCGGACCTTGCCGGCCGACAGGCAGCTCGTGCACACGCGCACGCGCTTGTGCGTGCCGTTGTCGGTCACGATCCGCGCGGGCTGCAGGTTCGGACGCCAGACACGCTTGGTCTTGTTGTTCGCGTGGCTGACGTTGTTCCCGCTGCGCGGCCCCTTTCCGCAGACCTCGCAAAAAGCCATCGGAGTCTCCTCAGTTGTATTCGCCGGGTTATGCAAACAAGCCGTAAAATCTATCTCCGCTCCGGCCACCGGTCAACCCCGCGCGGCCTATCGCGTTTGATTGACAGCGCTTCGGCGCGCGGCTAGCTTCCTCGTCGCACTTTCGTGCCCTCCCTCACCGGCGCCCCGCGCCGGTGGTATTTGGCATTGGGGCACGTTCACGCAACCCACGCCACGACGGATGAAGACCGCTCTCATCACCGGAATCACCGGCCAGGACGGAAGCTACCTGGCCGAGCTGCTGCTGGAAAAAGGCTATCGCGTGTTCGGGCTGGCGCGGCGCAGCTCCACGGTGACGTACGAGCGCATCCAGCACATCCAGGACCGCATCGAGTTCCTGTCGGGCGACCTGACCGACCAGAACTCGCTCCTGTACGCGCTGCAGCAGTGCGACCCCGACGAGGTGTACAACCTCGCCGCGCAGAGCTTCGTGCAGACCAGCTGGAACCAGCCCACCCTCACCGGCGACGTGACCGCGCTGGGGGTCACGCGGATGCTGGAGGCGATCCGGGTGCACAACCCGAAGATCCGCTTCTACCAGGCGTCCAGCTCGGAGATGTTCGGCAAGGTGCAGGCGGTGCCGCAGGACGAGAACACACCCTTCTACCCGCGCTCGCCCTACGGCGTGGCCAAGGTGTACGGGCACTGGATCACCGTGAACTACCGCGAGAGCTACGGGATGTACGCGGTGAGCGGGATCCTGTTCAACCACGAGAGCCCGCGCCGCGGGCTCGAGTTCGTCACCCGCAAGGTCACCGACGCCGTCGCCCGCATCAAGCTGGGGATGGCCGACAAGCTGCGCCTGGGCACCCTGGAGGCCCGGCGCGACTGGGGCTTTGCCGGCGACTACGTGCGCGCCATGTGGCTGATGCTGCAGCAGGACGAGCCGCGCGACTACGTGGTGGCCACGGGCGAGACCTACAGCGTGCGCGAGCTGGTGGAGGCCGCGTTCGGGCACGTGGGGCTCGACTGGCGCGAGCACGTGGTGCAGGACGAGCGCTTCATGCGCCCCGCCGAGGTGGACCTGCTGGTGGGCGATCCGTCCCTCGCCAAAGCCGGCCTGGGGTGGGAGCCCGAGGTGGGCTTCCACCAGCTGGTGCGGATGATGGTGGACGCCGACCTGGAGCGCCTGCGGCCGGTGGCCGCGCGCGCGCTGGCGGCCGCGGGCTGAGCGCCGTGCGCGTACTGGTCACCGGCGCGGCCGGCTTCGCGGGGGCGCACCTGGCCCGCGCGCTGCTGGCCGAGGGGCACGAGGTGTGGGGCACCCTGCAGGGCGGCCACGCGCCGCCCGCGGAGCCGGCCGGCGTGCACTGGGTGGCGATGGAGCTCGCCTCGCCCGCGTCGGTCGCCGACGCGCTGGCGCGGGCGCGCCCCGAGCGCGTGTTCCACCTGGCCGCGCAGGCTTCCGTTGCCGACAGCTTCGGCGACCCCGAGGCCACCTGGGAGACCAACGCCACCGGCACGCTGCGCCTGCTCGCCGCGCTCCCCCGGGGCGTGCGCCTGCTGTTCATCAGCAGCGCCGAGGTGTACGGCGTGGTGCCCGAGGCGGCGCAGCCGATCGCCGAGGCCACGCCGCTGCGCCCCGCCAACCCCTATGCCGCGTCCAAGGCGGCGGCCGAGATGGCGGTGGTGGAGGCCGCGCTGGGCCACGCCGGCGCGCACGCCGTGGTGGCCCGCTCGTTCAGCCACACCGGGCCCGGCCAGGACACGCGCTTCGCGCTGGCCGCCTTCGCCCAGCAGCTGGCGCGCATCGGGGCGGGGCTCGAGCCGCCGGTGCTGCGCGTGGGCAACCTGTCGGCGCGGCGCGACTACCTGGACGTGCGCGACGTGGTGCGCGCCTACCTGGCGCTGATGGAGCACGGCACCCCGGGGGCGGCCTACAACGTGGCCAGCGGCGAGCCGCGGCGGATGGACGAGCTGGTGGCCACGCTGGTGGAGCTGTCGGACACCGGCGCCCGCGTGGAGGTGGACCCCGCCCGCGTGCGCCCCGTGGACGTGCCCCTGCTCTCGGGCGACGCCACGGCGCTCAGGGCGCTGGGGTGGGAGCCGCGCGTGCCGCTGCGCCAGACGCTGGCCGAGCTGCTGCGCCACGAGCAGGCCGCGCTCCCCGCCCCGGCGGAGGCGGTTTGAGCGGCACCGTGTACCTGGTGGGCGCCGGCCCCGGCGACCCCGGCCTCCTCACCGTGCGCGCCGCCGAGCTGCTGGCCCGCGCCGACGTGGTGGTGTACGACGCCCTGGTGTCGCCCGGGATCGTGGACCGGGCCGCGAAGGCGGAGCGCATCTACGCCGGCAAGCGCGGCGGCACCCGCAGCCCGCTGTCGCAGGAGGAGATCAGCCGCCTCCTGGTCGCCCTCGCCGCGAAGCACGCGACGGTGGTGCGCCTCAAGGGCGGCGACCCGTTCGTGTTCGGCCGCGGGGGCGAGGAGGCGCTGGAGCTGGCGCGCGCGGGGGTGCCCTTCGAGGTGGTCCCCGGCGTGACCGCCGGCGTGGCGGCCCCCGCCTACGCCGGCATCCCCGTCACCCACCGCGGCATCTCCACCGGCGTGACGCTGGTGACCGGGCATGAAGACCCGGAAAAGGCGGAGACGGGGATCGACTGGGGCGCCCTGGCGCGGACCGGCGGAACGCTGGTGTTCTACATGAGCGTGGGGCGGATGGAAGAGAACTTCGCCCGCCTGCTCGCCGCCGGCCGCTCGCCCGGCACGCCGGCCGCGGCGATCGAGTGGGGCACCCATCCCCGGCAGCGCACCGTCATGGGAACGCTGGCCACCCTTCCCGCGCTCGCGCGCGAGGCCGGCGTGGGCGCCCCGTCGGTCGTGGTGGTGGGCGACGTCGTCTCTCTCCGGAGTGAGCTGGCGTGGTTCGACCGGCGGCCGCTCTCAGGGCGGCGGGTCGTGGTCACGCGCGCCCGGGCGCAGGCGAGCGCGTTCGCCGCCCGGCTGGAGGCGCTGGGCGCCGAGGTGCTGCAGCTCCCCGCCATCCGCATCGAGGCGCCGGAAGACCCGGCGCCGCTGCGCGAGGCGGTGGGGTGTGTCGATTCGTTCGACTGGATCGTTCTGACCAGCGTCAACGGGGTGGAACGGTTCTTCGCCGCGCTCCGCGAGGGCGGGCGCGACACGCGGGCGCTGGCGCGGGCCTCGGTCTGCGCCATCGGCCCGGCCACCGCGGGCGAGCTGGAGAAGCACGGCGTGCGCGCCGACCTGGTCCCCCCCGAGTACGTGGCCGAGTCGGCGGTGGCAGCGCTCGCCGCCGCCGGCGTGGCGGGGAAGCGGGTGCTGGTCCCCGCGGCCGAGGACGCGCGGGCCGTGCTGGCCGAGGGGCTGCGCGCGGGCGGGGCACGGGTGACCGAGGTCGTCGCCTACCGCACCGTTCCCGACGGCACCGGCGCGGACGAGGTGGGGAGGCGCCTGGCGGCGGGCGAGGTGGACGTGCTCACCTTCACGGCCGCCTCAACCGCGCGCAACTTCGCCGCCCTGGTGGGAACGGAGGCGCGCGGCGCGAAGGTGGCCTCCATCGGCCCCGTCACCTCGGCGGCGCTGCGCGAGCTGGGGATGGCGGTGGACGTGGAAGCCGGGGAAGCGACCCTCGACGGGCTGCTGGATGCCGTCCGCGGGCTCTACGCGGGAGGCGCGGGATGAGGTGGGGAAGGGGATGGGCCGTCGCGGCGGCGCTGGCCGCGCTGCCGGCCCTGGCGCCGCCGCGTGCCGCCGCGCAGGACACCACCGGCATCCGCATCGACCCGCGCACCGCCCCGGTGCTCGACGGCGAGCCGATGACGGTGGACACCACCGCGTGGCTGCGGGTGGAAGACGGCCCGCCGGCCTTCCGCGCGTCGCCCTCGCTCCCGTTCGAGCACTGGGCCGTGCAGGCGGCCCGCCGCGCCGAGGCGCTGGGGCTCACCCGCTTCTTCCCCGCGCAGCGCGCCGTCCCCCGCGCCGAGGTGGCCCGCGCGCTGGACGACGCCGCGCGCAACGCCCGGGGCCCGGCGCTGCGGCAGGTGGCGGAAGGGTGGCGGGCGCGCTTCCGCGAGGAGTTCCCCGAATACTCCGACGCAGTCGCGGGACGGTCGCGCGGCGGCCTGACGCTGCTCGGCACGCGGGCGGCGGCGGGGTACGACCGCTGGACCGGGCGGCTCGCGCCGGCGGTGGGGTACCGCGGGTCGCGGAACGATCCCGCAGCCCTGGGCGACGTGTCGGCCCCCCGCGCCACCCTGGGCGGGGGCGTGGCCACGCCCTGGGCCAGCGCCAGCGCCGAAGGCGCGTACCGCGGCGGCGAGGCCGTGCTGCGGGAGTGGGACGTGGGCATAGGCTTCGGCGCCTTCCAGCTGGCCGTGGGGCGCGCGCAGGTGGGCTACGGCTGGGGGCGGACCGGCGGAATCGTCTACTCCACCCCCGACGCGCTGCCGCGCATCGAGCTGCAGAGCACGCGGCCCTTCCACCTCCCGTGGGTGCTGCGGCACGTGGGCCCGGTCACGCTGCACACCTTCGCGGGGCCGGTGGACGATCCCGCTCGCCATCCCACCAACCCGAAGCTGTGGGGGATGCGCGTGGCGGTGCAGCCGCACCCCCGGCTCACGCTGGGCGCCAACCGCGCCTCCATGTTCGGCGGCGAGGGCGACCCCACCACGCTGAAGAACCTCGCCTCCATGCTGGTGGGCGTGGTGCGCAGCACCTTCGAGAACCAGGTGGTGTCGCTCGACGCGCGCTACCGGCTCCCCACCGACCGGGTGCTCCCCGCCACGGCCTACGTGGAGTGGGGCGCGGACGACGCAGCGGGCGCCTTCGACGAGACGCCGGGGCGGGTGATCGGCCTGTTCCTCCCCGCGCTGCCGGCGGCGCCGCAGCTGGCGGCGGGTGCCGAGTACACCTACTTCAAGCACTGGTGCTGCGGCCACGGGCCCTGGTACCTGAACGCCACCTTCCCCGGCAACTGGGCCGTGCGCGGCCGCCCGCTGGGGCACCCGCTGGGCGGCGAGGGCGCCGAGTACGCGGGCTACCTGTGCGCCGACCTGTGGGACGCGCGCCTGCGCGTGGACGCCCGCGGCTGGGTGCGCGACCGCTCGGAGCGGAGCCTGGTGGGCACGCTGTACCACGGCGGCGGCAACCTGTACACGCCGCAGCACGCCGGCCGCAGCCGGGGCGCCACCGTGGACGCGGCGCTGCGGCTGGCGCCCCGCGCGGAGGTGCGCGGCGCGTGGATGCTGGACGACGGCGACGGATGGCGCGAGCAGGCGCTCACCACCTCGCTCGCGTGGACCTTTTGACGCCGCCCCGACCCCTGGACCCGTTCGCGGTTGCACCGATATGCTGATGTCGCGGTTCCCCAGCTACCGACCCCGGCGCCTGCGCGGCTCCGAGCCCCTGCGCGCGCTGGCGCGAGAGACGCGCGTGCTCCCCGGCGACCTGATCCTCCCGCTCTTCGCCGTGCCCGGCCAGGGCGTGCGCCGGCCGGTGGGCTCCATGCCCGGCGTGGAGCAGACCTCGCCCGACGAGCTGCTGAAGGACGCCGAGGAGGCGCTCGCGCTGGGGCTGGGCGGCGTGCTCCTCTTCGGCGTGCCCGACGCCAAGGACGAGCGCGGCACCGGCGCCTGGCGCGACGACGGGATCGTGCAGTCGGCCGTGCGGCTGCTCAAGCGCGAGCTCCCCGGGCTGGCGGTGATCACCGACGTGTGCCTGTGCGAGTACACCAGCCACGGCCACTGCGGGATCGTGGTGGACGGCGACGTGGACAACGACGAGACGGTGCCGCTGCTGGCGCGCGTCGCGGTGAGCCACGCCGCCGCCGGCGCCGACGTGGTGGCGCCCAGCGACATGATGGACGGCCGCGTGGGCGCCATCCGCGCCGCGCTCGACACGGCGGGCTTCGGGCGCACGCCCATCCTCTCGTACGCGGCCAAGTACGCCAGCGCCTTCTACGGCCCCTTCCGCGACGTGGCCGAGAGCGCGCCCAGCTTCGGCGACCGCCGCACCGCCCAGATGGACCCCGCCAACGCCGACGAGGCGCTGCGCGAGGTGCGCCTCGACATCGAGGAGGGCGCCGACATGGTGATGGTCAAGCCCGCGCTGGCCTACCTCGACATCATCCGGCGGGTCAAGGACGAGACCGGCTTTCCGGTGTGGGCGTACCACGTGTCGGGCGAATACGCCATGATCGAGGCCGCCGCGCGCCTGGGGTGGATCGACGGCCCGCGGGCGCACGAGGAGGCGCTCACCTCCATCCGCCGCGCCGGCGCCGACCGGGTGATCTCGTACTGGGCGCGGCAGTTCGCCCGCTCGCGCGGCCGTTGACGATGGCGCGCGCTGCGACGCGGGTGTCCCGCTGCACCACGGCTGTCCCGATTCGCATGGGCTCCCGTAGGCCGCGCGCGCACCCACCCGGCGGGGGGCATGGCCGCGCCACGGCTGAAACGCGCCACTTTGCCGCACTCTCGTGGCGTGGCGTGGACGGCCGTTTATCCCTGCGGGCGCGCGGCGTTCGACCGCGCCCCGGCGCGTGGCAGCCCGGGAGTGCCGATCCCCATGTGCCACTATTCGGGGCGCCGCACCGGGGGGCCGCGGCGAAGTGTCATGGGGATGGCCTGAAACGTGCCGCGAGTGGACGCGTTTCGTACGATGTGACGCGCGTCCCCCCGCGTGCGTCTCCCCGTCGCGCCGGCAGGCGGCGCGGCCGCTGGATGAGCGAACTCCCCGCCGCTGCCCGCCCGGGCCGCGGCGCATGGCACGGCCGCCGCGCGGCCTTCCCAACACACCCTCGGGCTTGATGCTGTTTCCGGGTCTGTTCCTCCGTTTCCGCCGGGTGCTCCTCGTCGTCCTGCACGCCCTCCTGATCCCGGTGGGGTACTACGCCGCGTTCGCGCTCCGCTTCGACTTCCAGCTCCCGGCGGAGCCCGCGCGGCTGTTCTGGGCCACGCTGCCGTACCTGGTGGCGATCCGGCTGGCGTCGTTCGCGATCTTCGGGCTGTTCCGGGGGTGGTGGCGGCACGCGGGGATGAGCGACCTGGTAGCCCTGGTGAAGGCCGTGTCGCTCAGCACCGTGCTGGCGCTGGCGGCGCTGTTCATGAGCGGCAACCTGGCCGGGATGCCGCGCTCGGTGCTGGCGCTGGACGCCGGCGTGGCGCTCCTCCTCTTCGGCGGGCTGCGCTTCACGGTGCGCGCCTTCCGCGAGGACCGGCTCACCCCATGGCGCGCCCTGAACGGCAAGCGCACCCTGATCATCGGCGCGGGGATCGCCTCCGAGCGGCTGCTGCGCGCCCTGCAGCGCGACGGCGGGTCGGGGATGTGCCCGGTGGCGCTGGTGGACGACGACACCGAGAAGCACGGGATGCACATCCACGGCGTCCCCGTCCTGGGCGCCACCGCCGACCTGGGGCGGATCGCGGCCAAGCTGCAGGCGCAGCTGCTGGTGATCGCCATCCCCTCGGCCACCCGCGAGCAGATGCGGGCGCTGGTGGAGTCGTGCCTGGCCACCGGGGTCGAGTTCAAGATCGTCCCGTCGATCCGCGAGCTGCTGGACGGCCGCGCCCGCCAGGGCCAGCTGCGCAGCGTGCAGATCGAGGACCTGCTGGGCCGCGAGACGGTCGAGCTGGGGCTGGACGGGCCGCGCGCCGAGCTGCAGGGCCGCACCGTGCTGGTCACCGGCGGCGCCGGCTCCATCGGCTCCGAGCTGGCGCGGCAGATCGCCGGGTGCGGCCCGGCGCGGCTGGTGGTGCTCGACCAGGCCGAGAGCCCGCTCTACTTCGTGCACCTGGAGCTGGCGCACGCGCACCCGGGGCTGCGCATCGAGCCGGTGGTGGCCGACGTGACCGACCAGGGGCGGATGGAGCGCGTGTTCGCCCGCTACCGCCCCGACTTCGTCTTCCACGCCGCGGCCTACAAGCACGTGCCGCTGATGGAGCACAACGTGGTGGAGGCGGTGCGCAACAACGTGCTGGGCACGCTGTGCGTGGCCGAGATGTCGGCCCGCTTCGGCGCCGAGAAGTTCGTGCTGATCAGCACCGACAAGGCGGTGCACCCCTCCAGCGTGATGGGCGCCACCAAGCGGATCGCCGAGCAGGTGGTGCTGGGGTGGCCGGCGCTGGCGAAGTCGAGCACCGACTTCCGCGCGGTGCGCTTCGGCAACGTGCTGGGCTCCGACGGCAGCGTGATCCCGCTGTTCAAGCGGCAGATGGCGGCCGGGCAGCCGCTCACCGTCACGCACCCCGAGGTCACCCGCTACTTCATGACCATCCCCGAGGCGGTGCAGCTGGTGCTGCAGGCCGCCGCGCTTCCCGACGCCGCCGCGCGCATCTCCATGCTCGACATGGGCGAGCCGGTGCGCATCGTGGAGCTGGCCGAGAACCTGGTGCGGCTGTCGGGGCTGGAGCCGTACAAGGACGTGCCCATCGTGTTCACGGGGCTGCGGCCGGGCGAGAAGCTGCACGAGGAGCTGATGGCCGACCGCGAGGAGACCGTGCCCACCGCGGTGAGCAAGATCCGGGTGGTGCAGGCCGCGCCGCCCGACCGCCACGCCCTGACCGCCGGCCTCGACCGCCTGGGCGCGGCGGCGGCGCTGGGCGACCCCGAAGATTCGCTGACCGCGCTGTGCGAGCTGGTGCCCGAGTGCGTGTCGCCGCTGCGCGAGCGCGGCGCCGGCTCGCGGGCCACCGCCGAGTGAGGCGGAAGGAGCGGCGCCCGCAGGTTGCGGGCGCCGCTCCTTCCGTTATCTTTCGACACCTTGACCCGCCGTGCGCGCGCGTCCCGCGCGCGCACGGCGGGATCCCGATAGAAGCGACCGAAAGCGATGACGACCAGAGGTGAGCAGGGCCCCAGCGTGATGCTGGCCGGCGGAGAGCGCGCGCCCGGCGCGTCGGAAGCGTTCGCCGCGCGCGTGGAGAGCCGCGAGGCGGTGGTGGGGGTGCTGGGGCTGGGCTACGTGGGGCTCCCGCTGGCGGTGGAGGTGGCCCGCAGCGGCTTCCGGGTGATCGGCTTCGACATCTCCGACGCCGTGGTGGACACCATCAACGCCGGCCGCAGCCACATTCAGGACGTGCCCGGCGAGGTGCTGGCCTCCTTCGTGAGCGCGGGGATGATCTCGGCGACCAGCGACCTGTCGCGCCTGGCCGAGTGCGACGCGATCTCGATCTGCGTGCCCACCCCGCTCAACAAGACCAAGGACCCCGACCTGTCGTACGTGATCAGCGCCGCCCAAGCGGTGCTGCACGGGCTGCGCGAGGGGCAGCTGGTGATCCTGGAGAGCACCACCTACCCCGGCACCACCCGCGAGGTGATGCTCCCGGTGCTGGCCGAGAGCGGGCTGCGCGTGGGGGAAGACTTCTTCCTCTGCTTCAGCCCCGAGCGGGTGGACCCGGGCAACCCGGTGTGGCACACCCGCAACACCCCCAAGGTGCTGGGCGGCGTGACCCGGGAGTGCAAGGAGGCGGGGATCGCGCTGTACTCGCGCGTGTTCGAGGTGATGGTGCCGGTGGAGAGCGTGGAGGCGGCCGAGCTCACCAAGGTGTACGAGAACACCTTCCGCATGATCAACATCGCCCTGGCCAACGAGCTGGCCCAGGCGTGCGACCGGCTGGGGGTGGACGTGTGGGAGGTGATCGAGGCCGCGGCCACCAAGCCGTTCGGCTTCATGAAGTTCACCCCGGGCCCCGGCCTGGGTGGGCACTGCATCCCGCTCGACCCGCACTACCTGAGCTGGAAGATGCGCACGCTGGCCTTCCGCACCCGCATGATCGAGCTGGCCAGCGAGATCAACGGCGAGATGCCGCTGTTCGTGGTGCAGAAGGCGGCCGACTGCCTGAACGACGCGCGCAAGCCGCTCAAGGGGAGCCGCGTGCTGGTGCTGGGCGTGGCGTACAAGAAGGACATCGACGACCTGCGCGAGAGCCCGGCGCTGGAGATCATCCGGCTGCTGCAGGAGAAGGGCGCCGAGGTGAGCTACCACGACCCCTTCTGCGAAAGCATCGCCGACGACGGCCACACGCCGATCCAGGGGCTGCCCATGCACAGCGTGGAGCTCACCGACGCCGTGCTGGAGGGCTCGGACCTGGTGCTGGTGGTGACCGACCACAGCGGCGTGGACTACGCCCGCGTGGCCGAGCTGGCGCCGCTGGTGGTGGACACGCGCGGCGTGATGCGCGACCCGCCCCAGCACGTGGTCGGCCTGTCGCGGCGCCCCGCGCCGCAGCCGCCGCGGCTGCGCCTGGTGTCGGCCGGATGAGCCCGGACCGCCGGCGGGGGAACGCACGCGGATGAAGGCACTGGTGGTTGCGGGGGCGCGGCCCAACTTCATGAAGGTCGCGCCCATTCTGGCTGCCCTGAAGTCGGCGGGGCACCAGGGGGTGCTGGTGCACACCGGGCAGCACTACGACGCGTCGATGTCGGACGCGTTCTTCGCCGACCTGGCCCTTCCCGAGCCCGACTTCCACCTGGGGGTCGGGTCGGCGTCGCACGCGGTGCAGACGGCGCGGGTGATGGAGGCCTTCGAGCCGGTGCTCCTCCAGGTGCGCCCCGACTGGGTGGTGGTGGTGGGTGACGTGAACAGCACGCTCGCCTGCGCGCTGGTGGCCGCCAAGCTCGGCGGCGAGCTGGGGTGCCGCGTGGCGCACGTGGAGGCGGGGCTGCGGAGCTTCGACTGGCGGATGCCCGAGGAGGTCAACCGGGTGCTGGTCGACCGCCTCTCCGACCTGCTGCTGACGCCCAGCCGCGACGCCCTCGCCAACCTGCGGGCCGAGGGGATCGACGAGGGGCGCGTGGTGTTCGTGGGCAACGTGATGATCGACTCGCTGCTCGCGCAGCTTCCCGCCGCGCGAGCGCTGAACGTACCGGCGCGGCTCGGCGTGGAGCGCGGCCGCTACGCGGTGGCCACGCTCCACCGACCCTCCAACGTGGACGATCCCGGCGCGCTGGCCGGGGTGCTGGGCGGGCTGGCGGCCGTGGCCGGAGAGATGCCCGTGGTGCTCCCCATCCACCCGCGCACCCGCCGCCGCGCCGGCGAGTTCGGGCTGGACGACGCGCTGGCGGCGCTGCGGGTCACCGGGCCGCTGGGCTACCGCGAGATGGTGTCGCTGGTGGACGGGGCGGCCGTGGTGCTCACCGACTCGGGCGGGCTGCAGGAAGAGACCACCGCGCTGGGCGTGCCCTGCGTGACGCTGCGCGAGCAGACCGAGCGGCCGGTGACCGTGGCCGAGGGAAGCAACCGGCTCGCGCCGTGGCCGCTCAGCGCGGGCGGTGTGCATGGTGCCTTCCGCGAGGCGGCGGCGCGCGGACGCTCGGCTCCCGGGAGCGGCCCGGAGGGATGGGACGGCCATGCCGGCCTGCGGGTGGTGGACGCGCTGGCCGCACACGCGCGCGGCTGAGGGGCGCGCGACACCGTCGACGATGGGCGGTCCGCCCCCAACGGCGCGGACGGATCTCCACGGGTCTGCGGGGTGGTGGCGGACCGCCAGCGTGGCGGCCGGGCTACGGAAGAACGTCAGACGCAGCAACGGAGGAAACGGAGACCTGCTCCTCCTCCCTCCGCTGCTCCCGTGCGGGTCGAATCCTCCGTGCCGAATGCACGACCCGTCGCATGCCGCTTGCGGGGCCGGCCGGCATGTCCCGCGCTTCGGGAACGTGGTTAACCGCGTGTGTGAGCAAGCCGCCGGCCGCGCGCGAGCAGCGGACGGCGGCTTCTTCCATTCGGCACGTGAGCGGCCGGGTCCGGCACCACGCGCTCGAGCCGGGGTACACCGCGCACGCACCGGCCAGCGCAGATGAGCGGGCGCCGCCGTCGAGCTCGACCGGGTTCCGGACACCTGCCGCCCCCTTTCCCGACGCCGGGGCCGGCTCAACTGGATGGAGATGAACCAGGTGCTCGTTTGCGACCGGGCGGAGGAGCCCCTCGCGGCGCCGAACGCCGTCACACCGCCCTGGGCGGGGGCCTGAGCCGGATGCCGGGTACGGGGCATTCGAGGCGGGGGCGGCCGCGCGCGCCCGCGCCGCGGCCGGCAGCGGGAGGGCCGCGGCGCACGCCGGCGGCGGTGCTGCGCGGGCAGCTGGGCCGCGCGATGGACATGGGCTATCCGCACCTGATCGCCAGCATCTTCGTGGTGCAGGGGCTGGCCTACGCGTCGCAGCTGGTGATCGCCTCGCTGCTGGGGCCCGGCGAGTTCGGCGTGGTGCGCAGCGTGGAGGCGGTGGTCAGCATCGTGCTGATCGTGGGGTCGCTGGGGATGCCGTCGCTGGCGGTGAAGGTGCTGGCCGAGGAGAGCGACGAGGGGCGGCGCGGCGTGCTGCTGGGACGGGTGCTGCGGGTGGCGGCCATTGGCGGGGTGGTGGGGGCGGGGGCCGGGCTCCTGCTCCTGCGCGGCTTCGTGACCGCGGGCGCCGGGCGCTACCTGTCCGCGCTGGTGTGGGTGGTGGTGCTCTCGG
>Ga0070686_100000482_pt1 | contig 24142 bp, 20 predicted proteins | sample KBSS23LmetaG_FD_65654 | JGI IMG/M metagenome (GOLD analysis project Ga0070686, IMG submission 65654) | Switchgrass rhizosphere microbial communities from Kellogg Biological Station, Michigan, USA - KBS S2-3L metaG | ecosystem: Host-associated > Plants > Roots > Rhizosphere ... | reverse complement strand
ATATTCTCGATCAAAACGCGGACGGCGTGGTCGATGCGTCGGATGCGGCGATGCTTTATCCGCAGGCGCACGGCGATGCGTATGGGCATTATCTCACCGCGTTGAAGGGCTATTATTCGCTGCTGATCAATCCGAATTTCGATTGGGCGCCGCGTATCGAAGCGGTGTCGGTGCTCGGCCAGGCCGTGTCGGTGGATTACTTCGATGAACGAAAATTCGCGGCGGCGGGCGCGGCGGTGGCGCGTTCTGCAAACCAGATTCTCGACCTGTCGTGGCGGCGGGATTATCAACCGTCGCGCGAGGCCGGCTGGCAATGGTTGCAGACCAATCGGGTGAACACCCAACGGCAATTCGCGACGGCCACGGGCGAAACGAATTCATCCACGCGCTTCTGGGGCGTCGATCATTGGGCGACGCGCGGCGGCCAGGGGGCGTATTTGAATTGGATCGTGGGCAATGCGATTTTGCCGGCGGTCGATCCGAATCCGTTCCACGAAGGCATCCAGAAAATCGATCGCACCACCGTGCCGGAATTGCAGGAAATGGTTTCCTCGGCGCAGGCGATTCAAACCGCGCTCGAAAATGCGGAAGGAAGTTTGACGCCGCTGGGATTGCCGGCGGGGACGGTCGCGTTTGACATCAATCCGAATCAAATCGGCGCGGATGGCGGCACGCATTTCGAACAAGTTTATGCGCGCGCCAAAATGGCGTTGAACAATGCGGTGGCGGCGTTCGATGACGCGAAGGATGTCACGCGCCTGATGCGTTCGGAGCAGGATTCGCTGGCCGATTTGCGCGCGGGCGTGGACAAGCAGGAACTCTCTTACACAAACTCGCTGGTCGAACTTTACGGGACGCCCTACGCCGAAGACATCGGCGCCGGCAAGCTGTATCCCCAAGGTTACGCGGGTCCGGATTTGTTCCACTTCGCGTATGTCGATTCCGCGGAAATCACGGTGACGAACTCGATGATGCCCGATCAACCGATGACGTACAAGATCGACCTCCAGGCGTATTCCACGAACTACAACGGCAGCGATATGAGCCGGTTCGATTTCATCGTGAAGGTGTTGAACGCAAATCCGGAATACCGGACGAACGTTCATTTCATCAGTTACACGGTGGATTCATACGGCTCCTTCAAAAAACCCGCGAACTGGATCAGCCATCGTTCGGCCCCCGGAAAAATTCAGGCCTCACTGTCACACGTGTTGGAGGCGCGCAACGCGGTTTTAGCCGCGCTCGACAATCACGCGTCGCTCAAGCGCAACCTCGACGTGAACATCAATTACTTCAACGCGAAGCTGGATTTGGACACGTTGATTCACCAATGGGATCACGAAGTGGCGATCACACAGACCACGCTGGAATCGTTTGCGTTCGCGGTGAAGCTCGGTTCCCTGATTTACAACCAAACCGAAAAAGCGCTTCAGGGCGCGGCGGACACCGCGTTGGCCGCCATTCCAAAAGTAACCATCGCGGGCACGGCGGTCGGCGGAGACATGTTGAGCGGCGCGCAAGCTTCGGTGCTGGCGAGCCTGGTCTTTGCGCAGCAAGCGGCGGGCGGTGGAAACATCGTGAAGGAAGCGGCGATTGGGAGCATCACCGTGGCGCGCGATGGCTTCATGCGCTTTCGCCAGGCAGATGTCATTGGACCGGCCACGCGCGAGTTGGAGAACAAACGCCAAACCGCCGATCTCGATAAGATGCTCGGCGATTTGCAGAGCAGCGTGTTCCTGATCAATCAACGTTTGCAGGAATTGAACGATGCGGTGCGGCAATCGGAAACGTTGATCGCGCAGGGCGAACGGATGCAGCAGGAACGGCAGGTGTTCCGGCAACGCGCGGCGGCGGTGGTGCAGGGTTATCGCACGCGTGACGCGGCTTTCCGTCTGTTCCGCGACGAGAAGTTGGAACGCTACAAAACGTTATTCGATCTGGCGGCGCGTTATTCGTACCTCGCGGCGAACGCTTACGATTACGAGACGGGCCTGTTGAACACGAAGGAAGGAAAATCGTTCATCGCGCGCATTTTGAATTCGCGCGCGCTCGGCGTCGTGCGCAGCGGCGAACCGCAATACGCCGGCAGCGACACGGGCGATCCGGGGCTCTCCAGCGCGCTCGCGGAGATGAAGGCGGATTGGGAAGTGCTGCGCGGACGGCTCGGATTCAACAATCCAGACGCCTACGGAACGACCGTTTCGTTGCGCACGGAAAAATTCCGCATCCTCCCGGGCACGGCTGGCATCGCAAATTGGCAGGATGTGCTGCGCAACAGTCGCGTGGACAACCTCCTCGAAGATCCGGATGTGCGCCGTTATTGCATGCAGATCGATCGCGGCAACGGTTTGCCCGTGCCGGGCATCATGCTCGAATTCAGCACGACGATCGAAAACGGCCTGAATTTATTCGGCCTCCAAACGGCGGCGGGCGATCACAGTTACAGTCCGAGTTCGTTCGCAACGAAGATTTTTGGCGCGGGCGTGGCGTTCGAAGGTTATCGCGGAATGGATAATCCCTCGATCAACAGCGGCGCGGTCGGCGGCGCCGGAGGGACTTCGCCGGGCAATCCAGAGTCGTCGTTCCTCGATCCGCTGGCGCTTTCGGCGACGCCCTATCTTTATTTGATCCCCGTCGGCGTCGATGCGATGCGAAGTCCGCCGCTCGGCGATTCGAGCGAAATCCGCACGTGGTCGATCGACGACGTGGCCATTCCGCTGCCGTTCAACATCGGCAACTCCGGATTCTCGACGAACCCGTTGTATCAATCCTCGCAATCGTTGACCGAGCCCCTCTTCGCGGTGCGCAAACACCAGGCGTTCCGCCCGGTTTCGACGACCGCCGTATTCAACGCGAATTTGTATGGGCCCACTGGGACGTTGCAACGGTCGCAATACACGAACAATCGCCTGGTGGGCCGCTCCGTTTGGAATACGCACTGGAAACTGATTATTCCGGGCGACACGTTGTTGAACGACCCGAAGGCGGGCATCGACCGATTCCTGCAAACGGTTACGGACATCAAAATCCATTTCGTCACCTACTCCTATTCCGGCAACTGACATTCCCATGAAAAAGATTTTTCTCGCGATCCTGTTGCTCGTCGTGCCGTGCGCGCGCGCGTTTCCGCCGGCGCCGCCGCACAACATTTTCGGCCTGGTCCGCGACGAACTCGGCCAGCCCATCAGCGTGACCAACGCGAAAATTATTTTCGAAACGTCAGCCGGCGTGCAGATCAAGACCGACATCGTGCCCGCGCTCGAACCCGGCGCGAACTATCGCCTCACCGTCCCAATGGATTCGGGCCTGACCGCCGACGTTTACAAACCGACCGCGCTGAAGCCAACCGCGCCCTTTCGCATCAAGGTGCAGATCGGCAACACCACGTATTTGCCGATCCAGATGACCGGCAATTATGCGCTGCTCGGTTCGCCCGCGAAATCGACGCGCATCGATTTGACGCTCGGTGAAGACGCCGATGGCGATGGCCTGCCCGATGCCTGGGAGCGCGGGCTGCTTTCGCAAATGGGCGGTGGCACGCTCGCGGATATCAAGCCGGGCGACGACTTCGATCACGATGGAATTAGCAATGCGGAAGAATATGCGGCGGGGACTTATGCGTTCGACCCGGAAGATGGCTTTCGCTTGAGCATTGCGGGAATCAATAAGGATTCGGGCTCGCCGCAACTCGATTTCCTCGCCATCCGAAATCACACGTACACGCTCTATGGATCGAGCGATTTAAAGACCTGGACGGCTCTGGAATTTCGCATTCCCGCAGACGGCGCCACGTCGGCGGACCGGGCTTTTTACCAGGCAACGGACGTGCGCCAACTGCGCATCGAAGCCAAACTCGCGCAAACCTCGGGTCTGAAATTCTTCAAGCTGCTTGTTCAGTAAGTTATTCCAAAAACAAGTCCGCGGAAACTCCGAATCGTCGCGACAAACGACGGACATGGTTAAGCGTCAACTTTCGTTCGCCACGGAGAATCATTCCGCCCAAATTTCGACTGCCCCCCAGCAAACGCGACAGGTCCGCTCCGGCCAGGCTTTGTTCACTCAACAAATGTTTTAAGGCATCGATGCCCCGAACCTTCGGCCATTTGACTCTTTTGGCATCGAATTCCTCGATTAACGAACAGAGCAATTCGAAGTAATCGCGTTGATCCCGCGAAAAATCCTCGGCGTGGACCGCCATCGCTTCAGCGATCTCCGACGTTTCCTCATAATCAGTTTCAGTGTGAATCGGACGCGGCAATAGAATCTGGCACAGGCCAGCGTAATTTCCTGGCATTTTCGCGAACCGCAAATTCGATTTCGTCTTCATAATTCATCCTTCCACATCTCGCGGTCATATTCCGCGTGCGTCAAAAACCGCAGCATAAAAACAATCTGCGTCTTAAAGTGCATCGCGACAATCAACCGATGGGTGTTTCCACAAACATTAAAAACCATCACGGATTTTCCACTGCGCACCCGCACGCTATCCGCGGTCAAATAAACCCGCCGCACGTCCGGCAAGTTCCGCCACGCGGCGGCGCGCACAGTCGCGCGCCAGAACGCCAGGTATTTCGCGGCCTTCGGATACCGTTCCGCGGCGTCGGAAAGGAACTTCTCCTTGATGATCCGCATGCATACATTTAGTGTTCGGTTGCCGCCGTCGTCAATCCCTTTCATTTTATCGGAGGGACAAATTGGGCGCGGACTTTCCGCTTTCATGTCGCCGGGCGATGACCTACGATCCGGGCACAAACTTATGAGATTCGGGATTAATACTTTTCTCTTCACGTCGCCTTTTACGAACGACAGCACGAAGCTTTTTCCGCAGTTCAAAAAGTGGGGGTTTCAATCGATCGAGATTCCGGTCGAGGATCCGTCGCATATCGATCCGGCGCATGTGAAGGCCGAGCTCGATAAAAACGGGCTGGTCTGCGGGTCGGTTTGCGCGTGCATGGGGCCGGATCGGGATTTGCGCGGGGACGAAACGCAGCAGAAAACCGGGCTCGAATACATGACGAAGTTGATCGACCAGATGGTCGTGCTCGGTTGTCCCAGTTTGATCGGGCCGGTCTATTCGGCGGTGGGACGCGCGGACGCGGTGCCGGAAAAGGAATACAAGCAGCAGTGGAAAACGGTGGTGAAACATCTCAAGACGTTGTGCAAACACGCGCAGAAAAATGGGCGCCAGGTTTGCCTGGAACCGTTGAATCGTTTCGAAACGGATTTCATTAATACGGCGGACCAGGCGCTGAAGATGGTCGCGGACGTCGGCAGCCCCGCGCTGAAAATTCATTTGGATACGTTCCATATGAACATCGAGGAAAAGGACCAGGGCAAAGCGATTCGCAAGGTCGGCAAATTGCTCGGGCATTTTCACGCGTGCGGCAGCGATCGCGGGACGCCAGGCAACGATCACATCGATTGGAAACCGATCGTCAGCGCGCTTAAGGGAATTGGCTACAAAGGCGACGTGGTCATCGAATCGTTCACGACCGATGTGAAGGTGATTGCGCGCGCGGCGGCGATCTGGCGGCGGATCGAACCGACGCAGGACGAGATTGCGGTGAAGGGTCTCAAGAATCTGAAGCGCTTTTTCGCGGCATGAAAATCGCGCGTTTATTTTTGGCGCTGCTGATTGCGGCGAACGTTTTCGCCGCTGATGCGGGGAAGAAAAAAATCGTCCTCGTGGCCGGAACTCCGAGCCATGGCAAGGGCGATCACGAATTCAACGCGGGCGTGCAACTGATTCATCAGGCTCTCGAAAAACAACCGAACGTGACGGCGACATTCGTCCTGAATGGCTGGCCCAAGGATGAAAAAGTTTTCGACGGCGCCGATGCCATTCTGTTTTACATGGATGGCGGCGGCGGGCACGCGGCGATCCAGGGCGATCATTTGCAAAAGCTCGATGCGCTCGCGAAAAAAGGCGTGGGATTGGCGTTCGCGCATTACGCGGTCGAAGTGCCCAAAGATAAAGGGGGCGCGGAATGGCTGCGTTGGGCGGGCGGCTATTTCGAAGAGTATTGGTCGGTGAACCCGACGTGGGTGGCCGATTTTACCGCGTTGCCGAATCATCCGATCACGCGCGGAGTGAAGCCGTTCAAAATCCGGGACGAATGGTATTACAACATGCGCTTTGCGGACAAAGGTGTGACGCCGATTTTGACGGCGACGCCGCCCGACAGCACGCGGCAGGGAAAAGATGACGCGCATGGCGGCAACGAATTTGTGCGCACGCATCAGGGGCGTCCGGAAGTGATGGCATGGGCCTTCGAACGACCGGATGGCGGACGCGGTTTCGGTTTCACCGGCGGCCATTACCATAAAAATTGGGGCGACGACAATTTCCGCAAATTGTTTTTGAACGCGCTGCTCTGGACCGCGAAAGCGGAAGTCCCGGCGAATGGCGTTGAAAGCACGATCACACCCGAGGACCTTGCCAGGAACCTCGATCCCAAGCGTTAACGCTTCAAGCGAATGACGTAGGCAAGATCCGGCGGATTATCGGGCTCGGTGCGACTTTCGATCGTTCCGAGAATTCTCCCGGGATATTTTTCGAGCCACGATGCAATCGACTTCCCCGGCGTTTCGAGCACAGCGCTCGGTTCCACCAGCACATAATCGACGCCGAGATTGGCGACGTAATCGGTCGTGTCCTCGACGTTGATGCGAAAGACTTTTCGGTCGGGCACAGCCTGCCAGAGCGTGCGTTCTTTGAAGCCCACATTCGCCGCATAACCGACACGCTTTTCGGAATCTGGAATCAGCGCGCGCACCTGGGCCAGCCACTTGGAACCTTGTTTGCTGAACGTGAAAGAGTTTTGAATTTTCGTGACCAATCCACTGTTGGGGAATTTTTCCTTGAGACGATTCGTCACCGCCACAGCCGGCCAGGCGGGGCGTTGACGGGAAGTGGCCAGGAGCGCAATTGTGAGCGCCACGCTGCCATAAGCAACGACTCGCCACCAACGTTGACGGATTAGAGTGGAGTTTCCTTCGCGCGCGAGCACAAGCGGCAAAAGGAAAGGATAAAACGGGGCGCAATAGCGTGCGAATTGGGCGAGCGCCGATTTCGCCATGAAGGCGCCGAGCGCGATCAAAGGCGTCCAACGCACCCACTTGATAGGCGGCGGCACGCCATGCAGTCGCCATTGTGCGCGGCCGTTAACGAACATCATCAACAGGCTGCCGGCCAGTAGGATTGAAAGGCCAAAACCAAGCCCCGAATTGATTTCGCTGGGAGCGCGCCACATCTGGACGAAGAGTTCGAACTTCTTGAAACGCGCTCCGGCGGGCGTTTCGACAAAACGACGCATGGCCTCATTCCACCGTTCGGCGGGCGGAAAGAGAGGCGGCTGAAAATTTTGCGCCGGCAAAATCACCGCGTTGCCAATGATGCCCCAGACCGGCGAGTTCTGTTCGTAATTGATCTTAAAGCCTTTCCAGGAGCCGGTGTAGTGAACATTCGCGACGGTCACCGGCAACGCCGAGGCCAGCGCCGCAACGAAAATGCAGGCCGCGCCGATCAACGGCTTTTTGAACAGCAATCGAGCGCTTAAAATAGCGGGCCCAATCCAGACGATCGCAAGAGGCAAGGTCAATTGCTTGATGCCGGTCAGAAAACCGAACGCGAGGATCGAAATCCAAAGGTCTCCGACGTTGCGGGTCGAAAGAGCGCGCAACGCAAAAAGGACTGCGGCGATCGCGGGCATGGCGGAAAATCCATCCGTCGCCACGCTGCTTGCTTGCATGGCATAAATCCAACCCGCCGGCAGCAGCCACATCCACCACCACGCGACTTTCGGACGAACCCGGACCTGACGTAGAAAGACGAAGAAAACCGTCGGAAGAAGGATGAACGAAACGAGGCTAACAAGGAAAATCCAGCGATCATCTTTGCAGAACATAATGATCGGCGCGGTGAGCCATTCGTAATTCATGCCGACGACGTTCATGCGTTCGTCTTCGGTGTGAATCCAGTGCCAGCCATTTTCGTTGAACCAATGATGAACGCGTGTGATGCGATAGGCGATCGAGTCGCCGTTGGAAATTTCGTTGAGGGCGCCGCCGAGAAAATTGAGCGCGCAAATCGCGACGAATGCGAGCGGCAACGGTTTCCGAAAACGGCGACGCATCTTGGCCAGGGTCCGTCGAATGCCTTCGCGATCGACGCCCTCACCGCGAATCCAAATCGCGAGCGCGGCGGCTTGAACCGCGAAGAGCGCGAAATATCCAGTGGCATTGAGCGCATGGAAAAAGGAGAGAATCCAACTTCCCGCGCACAATGTGGCCGCAAGGAAAATCCAGATTCGAGTGAGGTCCAGCGCGTTTTTCAGTGGCCGTTTAATAGCGGAAATGGTTGCGCGGAGTCAACCAAGCGATGCGCAATAGACTTGGGCGAAGGCCGCGCAACGGGCTTGGATCCACAGCCAGTCGCAGGCTTCGATGCGGGCTTTGTCGAAGAGCGGGCTGCCGATCCCGAAGCCGCTCGCGCCGGCTTTCAGGAAGGCGGGAAGAGTTTGGAGATCGACGCCGCCGGTCGGAAGAAGGCGAACGTGGGGCAGGGGCGCTTTGAGGGCGCGAACGTAGGCAGGACCGAGCGTTTCGGCCGGAAATATTTTGACCATGGCGGCGCCAAGATCCCACGCGCGCAGAACCTCCGTGGGGCTGAATGCGCCCGGAAAGACAGGGATTTTTTGGCGAACGCATTCGGCGATGATGTCCGTTTGCACGGTCGGCGTGACGATAAATTTTGCCCCGGCTTCGAGAGCTTCATCGAGAGTGGCGCGAGTCAGAACGGTGCCGGCGCCGATGTTCAAATTCCCCCTCGCGGCGCGGCGAATTTGTCCCGCGGCGTCCGGGGTGTTCATGGTGATCTCAATGTTGCGCAGGCCTCCACGAATTGCGGCTTCGATGATTTGCTCGGTTTGCGATGCGTTGAAGCCGCGCAAAATTCCGATGATGGGGAGCGCGTCGAAATCGTTCATAACTGCGAGAGAATAAGCGCGTGCGCGGCGACGGTGGCGTGATCGACTTCATCGCTCGAAAGTTGGACGCAGGGCATGTTCATGCGATCCAGCGCGGTCAAATAGAGGCGCGCGAAAACACCGGCGCCCGCGAGAATAATGGGAGCACACGCGGACAGTTCGCGCAATTCGGCGCCGATCAAAAGGCCGCTGAGATAGGAGGTGTTGTGCGCGGCGGATTTGCCCTTCAAGACCGCGCCCGCTCGGACGGAAAAAAGCGAACTGACCAATCCCTTTTCCGTACCGCGAAACACACCCGCTTCGAAAGCGGCGACATCTTCGACAGGCGCTTCGACATTCACCGAGGCGCGCAAAATCGAGTGGCGCCCGAGCACGTCGAACAGTTCACCAGTCATAAAAGTGCGAAAGCCGACCACGGAATTATTTTGAATTCGAACGTGCTTGGAATGCGTTCCCGGAAGAACCAGTTCGCAATCGTTCGCCCAGGCCGCGGCGCGCGCTGAACGCATCGTTCCGAGAATTTGCGTTTCCTCGCCGCGCATCACGTCGTCGTCGGTCGCAACACCGGAAACGAGAAACGTGCGCGCGGGGCCGGGCCAATCGATCTTCTCGACGCGCAAGCCGGTTCCATCGAGAGGGAATGGGACTTTTGAATAGGGCAGATCTTTCCAGCCAATCGTCGATGAAGCCATGCCCGAGATTATTAATGGCAAGTCGCCGGCGCCGATTTCCTCGAGCTTTTGCGAAAGAAATCTTTCGAAAAGCGGACTGCGTTCGAAGCGCGCGGCGAGCGATTGTTCGTAGATGGATTTGATGCCGGTGGATTCGCGAATTTCGGCGGCGACTTGACCATCCACCACGCGACGGAGACGAAAGGAGGACGTTCCCCAATCGCAACTCAGGAATTCGCGCGGCGGCGGCATGAAAAAGAAGTAGCCGCGCGCCGCCATCGAGGCGAGGAAAGATTTGCGCGCCACGCCGCGAATTGTAATCTGGGCCAACCCCATTTTGACGACTTCAATGAAAACGAACGAAATTGTTTCGCGACGTCCGTTGTATCGGCGCGCCTTTCTGCAACAGGTTTTTGGCGCATTGACGCTCGGCGGCGCGGCGGTGCGCGCGGCGGAAACAGCGGCGCCTTACGCCACGCAGCCGAAACGCATCGAGGGGCATCCGCCGGAATTTCCCATCAAGCTGCGCATCACAAAATTGGAAACGATTTTGATCAAGCCGCGCTGGCTCTTCCTGAAAGTGCATACGGACGCGGGCGTGATTGGTCTCGGCGAACCGATCACCGAAGGGCGCGCGAAAACCTGCGCGGCGGCGGTGGAGGAAATTGCGCCTTATCTGGTCGGCAAAGATCCGCGCAACGTCGTGCATCATTGGCAGGCGATTTATCGGCATGCGTTTTATCGCGGCGGGCCGATTCTCACGAGCGCGTTGAGCGGCATCGAACAGGCGTTGTGGGACATCAAAGGCAAACTGCTGGGCGTGCCCGTTTACGAATTGCTCGGCGGTCCGACGCGCGATCGCGTGCGTGTCTATGCGCATGTCGGCCAGAGTCCGGAATTGGTAAAGCAACGGAAGCAGGAAGGTTTCACCGCGTTCAAAACGAGCGTGAAGCGCGGGCCCCAATCCGGAATTGTCGCGTCGCCAAAATTCATCGATGAAGCCGCGGCAGCGTTCGCGGCGTTGCGCGAGGCAGGCGGAAACGATGTCGATATCGCCATCGATTTCCACGGCGCGATCAGTCCGCAGAACGCGAAGGTCTTAATCAAAGCTCTCGAACCGTATCGCCCGATGTTCATCGAGGAACCGGTGCAATGCCAGAACGTGGACGTGATGGCGCAGATCGCGAAAGAGACGCACATTCCGATTGCGACCGGAGAGCGCATTTTTACGAAATGGGGTTTTCGCGAAATTCTCGAAAAAGGCGCGGCGACCATTCTGCAACCGGACCTTTGTCACGCCGGTGGAATCATGGAAGCGCGGCTCATCGCGGGGATGGCCGAAGCGTACTATTGCTCGATCGCGCCGCACAATCCGCTGGGGCCCATTTCGCTCGCAAGCGGTTTGAATGTCGCGGCGGCCGTGCCGAATTTCCTTTGCCAGGAACAAGTCAGCCTGGGCGTCGGTTACTTGAAAGAGCCGTTCAAAGTGGAGAATGGGCACGTGCGGATTCCGACCAAGCCTGGACTCGGGGTCGAATTGGATGACGCATTGCTCGCGGATAAAATCGGCCACGATTGGCAAAACGCCGAGACTTACCTGGAGAGCGATGGGTCGGTGACCGATTGGTAAAATCCCGCGCTCGGATTATTGGCTGGCGTCCTTGAGACAGTGATTTTGGAGGCTCTCTTCGAATAAACTACGATTGATCGCCTGCGCGGCGGCGGCTCCGTGTCCTGCCGCAATAATCATCTGGCAGTTGGCCTGGGTAACGCAACCGGCCGCAAACAGTCCTGGAATATTCGTGCGCTGTCCGCAATCGACAATGATCTGACCGTCCTCATCGATGGCCGCTCCGAGTTGGCGCGCGATTTCGCTGTAATAAATATCGCCGCGCGTGGTGAAGATAAAATCGATTTTGGTTTTTCCACCCTCGGCAAATTGAATGGCGCTTAATTTTCCGCGCCGATGATCGATGGCGGCTATTTTTTCGCGCAGGATCGGAATCTCGTATTCTTCTATCCACCGCGCGTGCTCCGAATCCCACGCTGGAGGCTCTCCGTTCGTCGCGATCGTGACCGACGACGAATAACATTGGATGCCCAGGGCGTATTCGACCGCTTCGTTGTTGCGGCCAATGATGACCACCGTTTTGTCCTTCACTTTCAATCCATCGCAATCCTTGCAGAAGAACAGACTGTTGCCGATGCACTCGTTCGCACCGGGAATTTTCGGCGGCAAATGATAGAGGCCCGTGGCGATCAGCAATCGATCGGCGTGAAAACGGACGTGACGGCCGTAAATTTGAAAACCGCCGTTCGCATCTTTTTCAACGCGATCGACTTCGTCCTTCAGGATTCGCGCGCCATAACGCTCCGCTTGCCGGCGTCCGCGTCGAAGCAGTTCGGAGCCGGAGATGCCGTCGGGAAATCCGAAAAAGTTTTGGACTTCCGGCTCCCATTGCCCCAGCGATTCGCCGGCGTCCAGCACAAGCGTGCGACGCATCGCGCGGGCCAGGTAAATGGCGGCGGAGAGACCTGCGAATCCTCCGCCAACGATCACCACCTCCCAATCCGATTCCACCGGCGCCGCGCGCAAACGTTGTTCCTCGGGCATCGGCTCGGGGAGCGTGTCATAGCGCGGCAAACCGTTGTTCAAGCGGGCGGGCGTGGGTTCGCGATGGGCCGCGGACGCATGCGTGGCGGCAATTGTTTTAAACGTTTGAACATGAACATCAACGCGAACGAGCGCTCCTGGCCGTGGCGCGTCCTTTCGAAGCGGCGCGGCCATTCTTCGTGCCGGTTGCGAGCCGCTTCGAGCGCGGAACGCTGGCGGTCAAACTTGTTTTTGTTGCGCCGCGAGCGGACGACCGGTTGCTGCCGGATTTGATCGCGGCTTTCGGTTTAGTCGTGCGGCGAGCGCTTTGAATTGTCTTTTTCTGTTGCATAGTTGCTTGTGAAAACTAAAGCGCCCTTTGCGCCAACAACGAATCAGGGCGCGGCCTGTTTGTTTTCAAGTCGTTCCTTGAGCGCGCTTGGGGGAAGGCCCGATTGCGAGTCGTGGCCCCTTGCGCAATATCAACCTGTTTGAATCTTCTCTACATCCATGAACGATACGGCGCGTTGGCCGGGGCTGAAGCCAACGTCTTTATCACGGCCACGGAACTGGCCGGGCGCGGCCACAACGTCGGCATTTTGCACGGACCCTCCACCGGCAAAAACGAATCCGGTTGGGATACAGTATTTCCGTTTCGCGCGCCGCTCGATACGCGGACCATTCAGCGCCAACTCGATTTATTTCAGCCCGACGCCTTTTTCATCCACAAGACTTCCGACCTCGCCGTGCTCGAAACGGTCGCGGCCTCGGGGGTGCCCGTGGCCCGAATGGTTCACGATCACGACATCTATTGCATGCGCAGTTACAAGTACGGCGTTTTCTCGCGCCAGATTTGTTCGCGCGCGGCGTCGTTGTACTGCGTGTTCGGATGCGGCGCATCAATCGCGCGCGATCACAACGGGCCCTTGCCGTTGAAGTGGGTGAGCTACCGCGACAAACGGCGCGAGATCGAATTGAATCGCGGCTTCGATCGCATGTGCGTGGTGACGACCTTCATGCGCGACGAATTGTTGAAAAACGGATTTGCGCGCGAACGCATCGAGATTCATCCGCCCGTGCCGCGCCCGGGCGACGCCACGATTCGCAGCAACTTCAGCAATCGCAACTTGATCATTTACGCGGGCCAAATCATTCGCGGCAAAGGCGTCGATATCCTGATTGAGTCTCTGGCGCGTATGAAGGAACCGTTCGAGTGCATTATTTTGGGCGATGGCAGCCACAAAACTTACTGCGAAAAGTTGACTCGCAAGCTGGGATTGCAGGATCGCGTAAAGTTTGCCGGGTTCATTCCCCAGGAGGAATTGAAAGCCTACTATCGCGAATGCAGCGTCGTGGCGATCAGTTCTGTTTGGCCGGAACCAATCGCCACGATCGGCCTCGAAGTCATGCGCTACGCTTTGCCCGTCGTGGCCTTCGACGCGGGCGGCATCAAAGATTGGTTGATCGATGGCCACAACGGTTTTCTCGTGCCGTGGATGGATCGCAACGCCTACGCCGCGCGTTTGGACGAATTGCTGCGCAATAAAGCGCGCGCTAAAGAAATGGGATTGCGCGGTCTCGAACTCGTCAGCGAACGGTACGATTTCAACCGCTACGTTGCCGGCCTCGAATCGATGTTCGAAAGAATCGCCGCGGCGGGTCGGACGCGTCTCTCCGAGCGCGCCGCTCTTAGTTTGGCGGCGGCCTGAACGAAGTGTTTCTTGCTAATTGAGGGGTGTCGTTTTACTTTCACGCTGGCATGAGAAAACGCCTGCTTTATTCGGTGCTGCTGACTGCGCTCGCTTTGAATTTGTTGATCGGCGCCCAGATTTATTTCAAGTCCGCCCAGGCCGCCGAAAAGGAAAACATTTACCCGCAAATCGAGCTCTTCATGCGCGTGCTCGAACGCGTGCGCCAGGATTATGTCGATGGCGACAAGCTCACGTATCACGACCTCATTCATGGCGCCATGCGCGGGATGCTTAAGACGCTCGATCCGTACAGCGAGTTCATGGAGCCCGTGAAATACACGAGCATGAAGGATGACATGGAAGGCGCTTACGGCGGCGTTGGCATCGTCATCGATCAGCGCGAAGGCACGCTCAAGGTCGCCGAACCGATGGAAGATTCGCCGGCGTTTAAAGCGGGTATTTTGCGCGGAGACAAGATCATCAAGATCGATGGCAAGCCCACGGATAAGTTTTCTTCGGGCGATGCGATGAAAAAGTTGCGCGGCGCGCCGGGAACCGACGTGGTGCTGACGGTCACGCGCGCGACGCTGGCGGAGCCGAAGGATTTCAAATTAACCCGCGCCGCCATTAAGATGGATACGGTCAAGGATTTGAACGGCCATCGCGAATTTTCCGTCGATCAAAACAAGATCGGTTATTTGCGCATCACGCAGTTCGGCGAACATACCGGCGAAGAATTTGCCGCGGCGATGAAGAAGATGGGCAACCAGGGCGTCGCCGGCTTGATCATGGATTTGCGCAATAATCCCGGCGGATTGCTCGATGAAGCCGTCGAAGTGTGCGACACGTTTTTACCGCGCGGCCAACTGATCGTTTCGACCGAAGGCCGTTCGGCGCGGTTGAAGTCCGAAGAATATAAAGCCCGCAACAAGGACCAATATCCGGGCGTCAAGATTGTGATTTTGGTGAATGGCGGCAGCGCGAGCGCATCCGAAATCGTGGCGGGTTGCCTGCAGGATTTGAATCGCGCCTTCGTGATCGGCGAGCAAAGCTTCGGCAAAGGTTCCGTGCAAAGCATCCTGCCGATGCCCGATGGTTCCGCGCTGCGATTGACCACCGCGAAGTATTATACCCCGAGCCACAAGGTCATTCACGAACACGGCATCACGCCCGACAGCATTGTCGCGATGTCGCCCGAAGAAGAAGAGGCGATGGCGTTGCGGCGCGTTCTGGGCGGCGTGGATTCGCTCGACGATACCTTGCGCGCAAAAGCCTTGAGCGCCCACGACGTTCAACTCGAACGCGCGCAGGATTTCCTGAAAGCGATGAATCTCTACAACAGCCGCATCGCGACCAAGAAGCCGGCCCAAGTGGCCGCGCAGCAGTAGGCGAAGTTTTCTTGTCTTTGTAGGAATCGACGGAAGGAGATTTTTCCAATCCGTTGCGAAACCACGCCGAAAGACTTCGAAGAAATCTCCTGCCGTCGATTCCTACAAAGAGCTTCAATCACCTCGATTCCCACAGGGCTCCTGAAAACAGGCCGTCGATTAAATGCGCGTCGGCGGCAGGAAATTCGTATTGCGATAGCTCTTCGCGCGCGACCCACTTGAAGGCCTGACAGTGAATCGCGCGAGGTTCGCCCGAGATGAAGCGGCAATTGTAAAAACGAAGGCGAACGGTTTTCTCCGGATAGGTGTGGGTCAGATCTTCGACGAGCGCGCCTACTGAGATTTCGATCCCGAGTTCTTCCCGAATTTCACGGGCGAGGCAAACCTCGAATGTTTCTCCGGGCTCGACTTTGCCGCCGGGAAATTCCCAGAGGTTGGGCAAATGATCGTCGCTGCGGCGCTGGGTGATGAGCAATTTTCCATCGTGAAAAAGGAGCGCTGCGGCAACCTGGATGGGGGTGGACGCGAGCATTAGGAAAGAGAGGGACCAAAGGGACGAAAAGGACCGAAAGGACGGAAGTTAGGGACGGCGGCGGTCATGCGTGCTTTGGGGAGATCGCGCGGCGAGGCGCGCGCGGGTCATTCGCTCGCGGATGCCGCCGTGTTGGAGGAAATCTGCTTCGAGGCGGGCGATTTGTTTATCGAGGAGATAATTGGTGAGTTTGATCAGGCCGATCATGACGTTTGCGGCGATGGCGGGATCCGGGTGTTCTATTCCTTTTTTGAAGGTTTCGTAATTTGCGTTGGGTTGGCGATTTAGTTGGCGAAGACGTCGGGTGTGCGAATGCGATACGGGCCACTCGGTGATTTGATGCGCTCGAAGAAAGTCCCGATAGTCTTCCAACAGTTCTTCAAGGCTGCCACGGGCGATACCGGTGAGTTTGAGTTCGGATTCTTTCGAGACGCCGCTGACCTGGCTGCCTTCGAGGATGTTTTGTTTTCCAGAACGTGCAGCCTGGATCATCTGGTCTCGCGTTCGAGAAAATCGATCCACGAAGCGATCACAAAACTTCAGCGTGCCGTCAAAAACGATTAATGCCTTTTGATATGAGAGAAGGTCTTGGTAGCCGCCGTGCGGCGGAATAAAACCCTTCAAGGGCATTGGCTCGGCGGCTTCTTTCGTCCCTTTGGTCCTTTTGGTCCCTTGGGTCATTTTGCTTTACCTCCCAATCGACTTGTAAATGTAGCCGAGGCGTTCCATTTCGGCGGGGTCGAAGAGGTTGCGACCGTCGAACATGATTGGGTGGCTCATGTTTTTGCGGGCGCGGTCGAGATCGAGTTTCTTGAATTCGGGCCACTCAGTCGCGACCACAATCGCGTCGCAGCCTTCGGGCACGGAATTCATGTCGGTTATGTAGGTGACGTGTTCGGACGGCGGCAGGATCGCTTTGGCTTTATCCATCGCTTTGGGATCATAGACGCGCAGGAATGCGCCGTCTTTGAGCAGACGCTGACAAAGTTCGATCGCCGGGGACATGCGGACATCGTCGGTGTTCTGTTTGAACGCGAGGCCGAGCACGGCGATTTTCTTGTCCTTCAAAACCCACAGGGTGTCCGTGATTTTTTTGGCGAAGCGTTCCATCTGGCTCGCGTTGATCGCCTGGACTTCCTTGAGCAGGCGAAAATCGTAGCCGAGTTGTTCGGAAATTTTGATGAAGGCGCTGAGGTCTTTTGGAAAACAACTGCCGCCGAACCCGAGGGAGGCATTCAGGAAACGGCGTCCGATCCGTTCGTCCATGCCGATGCCGTTGGCGACTTCCTCGACATTCGCGCCGGTCGCTTCGCAAACGATCGAGATGGCGTTGATGTAGGAAATCTTCAGCGCGAGAAACGAATTGGCGGCGTGCTTGATGAGTTCGGCGCTGCTGATGTCAGTGACGATGATCGGCGCGTTAAACGGAGAATAAACATCGCGCATGGCCTGGACTGGACGCTGGGACCGGACGCCGATAACGATGCGGTCGGGCTTGAGCAAGTCTTCGACCGCGAAGCCTTCGCGCAAAAATTCGGGGTTGCTGACCACGTCGAATTCCACCTGCGCTTTGCAATACCGCTTGATCGTTTCGGCAACTTTTTCGCCGGTGCGCACGGGAACGGTGCTTTTATCGACGATGATTTTGTAACTGGTCATCGCGCCGGCAATGTCGCGGGCGACGCCTTCGATGAAGCTAAGATCGACGGAGCCGTCGGGCTGCGGCGGGGTGGGCACCGCGATGAAAATGACGTCGGAATTATCGACGCCTTCCTTGGTCGAATTCGTGAAACTGAGGCGCTTGCGCGCGACGTTTTCGCGCACCAATTCCTCGAGACCCGGTTCGTAAATGGGAATTCCGCCCGCGCGCAGCGTCTCGACTTTTTTGGCGTCGCAATCGACGCAAATGACCTGGTGACCAACCTCCGCAAAGCACGCTCCGGTCACCAGCCCGACGTAACCCGTGCCGATAATGCTGATTCTCATGTTCGTATGCGGCGTCCTGCGCCGCGGCCCGACCTCACTTCGCGCCGGCGGGCTTATTCGTAGCCGCCGCCGGAGCTTTGGTGGCGGTGGTTGAAGGAGCCGGAATCGGGTTGCCTTGCAGCGTCACGCTCCCGTTGGTCCCGGGCTTCAGCGCCGGCATCGCCGGCATATTCGTCCCCGTCATCATCGCCGGTGCATTGGTAGCAGGTTTGACGAGGTTTGGAAACCTGGTCAGCAATTTTTGACGCTTCATCATCGCCTCCTGCGTGACCCGGCTCCCGCCCGACATATTGCCGGGTTTGGCCACATCGTCGTATTGCTTGAGAGCGAGCTCCGGCTGATTTTTCGCTTCGTATAGGCGCGCGACCGACATCCGGGCCTGATTGGCGACCGGATCGCTGCCGTAACTGGTGATCACCCGTTGATATGAAGTCAACGCATCGTCCCGTTTGCCCAGCGCTTCCTGGCTGGCGGCGATGCCATAAGCCGCTTCGGCCACCCACGGGCTCGAAGGATGCTCCTTAATCAGTTGATCGAAGCGTGTTTGCGCCTCGGCATATTTGCCTTCGGTAAAAAGAGCGGTGGCGCCAAGCAGAAGCGCGCGTTCGGCGGCGGCGGTCCCGGCGTTGGCTTCGGCGAGCTTCAGAAAGTCGGATGCCGGCGCGGGAATCTGGTTGGTGCCGGCGTTCACCGACGTGCGCAGGTGAATCAGGGCGGCGGAGGCATTAACCTCCCTTTGGTCGGCCATGTAGGTCCAGACGTAAATACCAAAGCCCACAGCCACGGCAATCAGCGCGCCCCAGGCCAGGCGTTTCTTATTCACTTCAAGCCAGGCCATGGCTTCAATCATGCCTGCGCCCTCGGTCGGTTCAGAATTCATACGATACGCGAAAACCCGAGATCATCCGTCTGGAGCCCCAAAAATCAAGCAGTAATTGGGAATCTTTCGCCCGACGCGGAATTTGGAGGCCGGTTGTGAAGCGCAGCGAAGGGCAAAGTGCGTTAATACCGTTGATCGCGCGTTGCCCTCCGTTCGTTCGCGCCACGGTGGGGCGTGGCGGTCCCGGGTTGTGGTCAATCTTCCACCCACCCGGAGAAATTGGGCCTTGTTACCTTGGCTTATGGTTTTAATTGGAAGCGGCTGGAGGTGGTCCAAAGCACCTTTGTGGCGATTTCGGGGGTGGCGGACTTGGCGTGGGGGTTGCTCCGTGCGATATTTCGCAGATGCGATTATGGTTTGGTTTGGCGTTGGCCGTGCTTTGGGCGTGGCCAGTCGCCGCGGATGACGCGATTCCGATGCCGATTTCGGAGTTGGCGCAACGGGCGCAATTGATTGTGCGCGGCAAGGTGGAGGGAAAATCCGTCCGGCGCGACGCGGAGAAGCGCATTTTTACGGAGGTGAATTTGGCGGTGCAGGAGGTTTGGAAAGGCGATCCCAAGGGTCCGTTGTTGAAGGTGGTGCAGGGGGGAGGCGTTCTCGGCGAGGAAAAGGTGGTGGTGGTCGGCCAGGTGGACTTTCGATTGGGCGAGGAAGTGGTGGGGTTTTTTGTGTGGAATCCGCGCGGGGAGGCGGTGACGCTGAGCATGTCGCAAGGGAAGTTTCTGGTGAAGCGAAAGGGCGGTGAAGGCGCGGAGGTGGAAAATCCGTTTCATGGCCGAAAGGAAAAAGACATCGAAGCAACGCCCGCGCTGAAGCTGGATGATCTAAGAGCGCGCGTGAGGGAGGCTCTGAAATGAGGTTCGCGGTCCTTTTGTTTGGCCTGGTAATTTCGGTCCCGAACGCTTTTTGTTTTTCCCCTTATTACAGCGCGGGGAAAGTGGCCCGCTGGGATTTTGCTTACGCCGGGAATGAACCGACGTTGTTTAATTCGACGACGAAAGCGATCAAGTTTTGGATCGGTTCGGATACGGCCACGGTCGCGAACCGGACGGCCGAGTTGAATGCGATCCGCGCGTCATTCGCGCAGTGGCAGGCGATTCCGGGAACCATCCTCAAGTTCGAGGAATCGGGCGTGACCACGACCAACACAATGGACATCGCGCTGGGGGATCATCGGAATTTGGTTTTTTTCACGAAATCCACGTTCATCGCCGGGCAATTTTTTAGCGGCGCCGCCTACACGCGCGTGCAGTACGATTCGCAGAATCGCGTGGTCGAGGCGGATATTGCGCTCAATGGCAATTTGACTTGGTTTACGGATTTTAATTCGCCGTCGACGACGAAGTTCGTCGAAGCGGTGGTGACGCATGAAATTGGGCATTTTCTCGGGCTGGATCACACGCCGTTGGGTGGGGCGTGCGTGATCGATGGCGGCCCGGGTATCGGACCTGCCGTCGGTTTGTCGCCCGACGAAATCGCCGCGGCGCGTTTCCTCTATCCGGCCACGGGAACGCTGGCGACGCTGGGCACATTGACCGGCTTGGTCAAAACGAATGGAGTCGCGATCATGGGCGCAATGGTGACGGCCGAAGATTCGCATGGGAATGCGGTGTCATCGACCACGACGGATTCGACGGGCAAATATACTTTGCCGGCGTTGGCGCCCGGGAGTTATTTCGTCCGGGTGAGTCCGCTCGACCCGACCGGCGCGGCGTCCAATCTTTCGCTGTTCCGGGACAAGGACATTGCGGTGGACTACGCGAACTCAGCAGTGACCGCCTTTAAAGCCACGGCCAATGTGCCGGCGACCGTGACGGCGAATGTCACCACGACAGTGAATTTCAATGTCACTCCAGGCGAACCGGCGTTTCGAATTCAGCAAGTCACTGTTCCCACCACTGCGCAGTCCGCGCCGGCTCCGGTGCGGTACGCGAGTTCGATTTATCCGGGCGAGGCGATGTACACGGGCGTGGCGGGGTTGGCGATTCCATCGGACGCGGTCCTGAAAATCAGCGGCGACGGCGTGACGATGGGGCCGATGATTTATGAACCGAACCGTTTTTCCACGGGCGCGAATTTGTTGCAGGCATCGGTCACGGTCGCGCTGAATGCGACGCCCGGTTTGCGTTCGTATGTGGTGACGCGCGGGAACGATGTGGCGTATGCAAACGGCTATTTGGAAATCATGCCGCTCCTCATCGATTACAATTTCGATGGCTTGGACGATCGTTTTCAACGGCGTTATTTTCCATTGTGGACTGCGCCGGAAGCGGGGCCGACGGCCGACCCGGACGGCGATAAATTTGGCAATGCGTTCGAGTGGATGACGGCGTCGGACCCGACGAACGCGCAATCATTCAACTTTGCCATCGATCGCGTGGACTACACACCCACCAGTCGCCAGGTGACTTGGAAAAGCGAGGTCGGAAAAAAATATCAACTCTACGGAAAAGCCGATGTCGCCGGCGCAACCTGGCTGCCCGTCGGCGCGCAAGTCACCGCAACGACCACTTCGACGCAAGTAACCGATCCCGATAATTCGAGCATCATCAAATTCTACAAACTCAAGCTGGTTCCTTGATTCCTGGCCGACCTTTTCCCCTCTGGGCCTTTTGATCGGCAACTTCTATTGGCCGCAGCTCAAGAAGCAGTTCGGTCCGCAAAAAAAGAGCCGCCGGATATCCGGACGGCCCTGCATCTCTACGAGCAAGCCAAAACTCTGGATGCTTAGCGTGTGCCGAACGTGCTGAACGGGGTGTAACGAATCACGCGTTTCACGCGCGCCGGTTCCTCGGGCGAGGCGCCGGCGGCTTCCACGAAAGCGTCACCCGGTTGCAAATTCTCGTTGAACGTCGGCAGATCGCTCGCGGCCACGGTCTGCGCCTTCACCGGCACCCGGAACGTCGTGGTGTAAGTAATGACCGGGTTCTGTTCCAGCGGGAACTTGTTCATTTGGCGGATGTCGGTGATCGGCGCCTGCCCGCTTGAACTCACCCAGCGATAAGCCGCGGCTTCGTCATTGGTGACACTCGCACTACGTTGCGATTGCGCGCAGCCCGAGGCGAAAACGATTGCTACCCCGGCCACTGCCAGGGTCAGTAGAGATGATTGTTTTTTCATACGAAGCTACGTTAAGCCCGCTTCGCATTGTCTCAATGAGGAGGCGACACGCTTTACGGTTCCATGCGTCGCCCCGTTGAAGGGTCACTGCAAACCCACTCCGTGCGCATCGCCACCATGAGGGCCTAAACTAGGGAAACCCCGCGCCCAGCCTCAGGCCGCGGTTTGAAGTTCGCGTTGCAGGCGGGAGAGGTTGGAACGAATCCGTGAAACATAGAAATTATCCTCCTGCGCGAGTGGCCCGCCGAGGTATCGATATAGACCCTGGAAGTCGCGATTGATTTTTGGCACGACGTATTTTTCCCAGAACATAGGAGTCTTGGAGCGCAAATCCTGGACGCTGGCGAAGGCTCCGGCTCCGGTGAATTTGCCGCCGTTGTAACGCGCCGATTCCTCGAATTCGGTGAACAAAATGCCGAGTTTATCGACGTAATCCTCGGCGGCCATTTGCCCCAATAAATCCGCGGTGCCCAAAGCGAACCCAAGCACACGCTCCTCGGCCGTTTGGAACGGGATTTTGGAGAGATCCACGTTGACGCCGGTGCAACGAATCATGTTTTGCACGGATTGAATTTCGACGGGCGCAAAATGCTTTTCACCCAATAGGCGCTGGGCGAATTCGCAGCTTCGGTTGACGTGGGTCAAAGTGTATTTGGCGCCGGTGCCTTCGGCGTCGTCCTTCGTTTTCAGGTAACCGGTGTCGTGCAACAAAATGGCCAGCAAGCCGAGCTGCACCATGCGTTCGCTCAAGGCGGGCTGGACATTGGTTTGTTGATAACCGAGCAGCAGGCGCGCAAAACACAAGGTGCCTTGCATGGTGTGTTCGAGATCGTGGTAGCGGGCATCGATCGGCAGGAAATTGGCGTATTGTCCTTGGAAACAATCGAGCGTCCAACCAAAGACATCCGCGACGAATTGTCGATTGCCCTTCGGAAATAACTGGGCGTAGATGCCTTGCACTTCAGAACGCACGGCGGTGGCATCCTTTGTATCTACCAACGGAAACATCATATGAACCATATCATAATGCCCTCGGGATTGCACGTCCCTATTTCTCGGGACCCCCGCGTTGGCCCATGGTGGGGCATTCTGTCCGCTCATCGCCATACGTCTAAACTCCAGACGTTATCGGCATCCCGAACTGCTCCTTAAGTTCTTCCTTCGCCGCCAACCGCTTCCGAAACCGCACGTGCCGAACGCGCGTCAATTCGACCAGCGGCCGCCAAACCGTGTTGACCAGGCGATGCTTGATGAGGAAACGCCAGAGCCGATTCGAACGCTTATACAACAGCGACATGCCCAGATACGGCAACACCGCCGCAGCCTGTTGCGGACGGCGTCGCCATATGGATTGCATTGAAAACAGCCGCCGATACAGCCAATCGTAGCCCAACTCCAATTCTTCGACGGTCATGCGCGCCGGTTGAAACACGACATGGGCCGTGTCGTATTTCTCCCAATCCCGATGCAACAACCGTCCTTCGCGTTCCATCTGCCGGAACAACGGCGTGCCGGGATAGGGGGTCAATATGTGAAAAGTCGCGCATTCCAACCGATTCGCTTCCACCCATTCCGCCGTGCGTTCGAACACGGTTTTATCGTCGCCATCGAAACCCAGAACGAAGCTGCCATTCACCTGGATGCCGTTCTCGTGAAAAATGCGCACGCGCCGCGCATAATCCTCCGCGCGCGGCGTCCGCTTCTTCGCGCCAGCCAAATTTTCGTCCGCCAACGACTCGAAGCCGATGAACACACCGGTGCAACCCGCCAGCGCCATCTCGCGAACCAGGCTCGGATCGTCCGTGACATCCAGAGTTACGGCCGCGCTCCAGATTTTCTCCAACGGAACCAGCGCGCGACACAGGCGCTTTAAATACTCGGGCTTCGATCCGAGATTATTATCGACGAACACCGCGTACGGCTGTCCATCCTCTTCGAATTGCCGCCGCACGTCCTCTGCGTCGCGCACGCGATAGGGCATTTGCAGTCCTTCCGTGGACAAATAACAAAACCCGCAGCGATTGTGGCAGCCGCGCGTGGCGATCAAGCTGGTCGTGGTCAAGTAACTTTGTCGCGCCAAGAGCTCTCGCCGCGGTTTCGGATCGAGGTCGTAGGATCGCTCGTACATCGCGGAATACCGCTTCCGCAAAGCGCCCTGCTCGAAGTCCTTCAATACCTCCGGCCAAAGCTGCACACCTTCTCCGATGACGATGGCATCCGCGTGCGCCTCCGCTTCCTCCGGACACGACAGAACATGCAACCCTCCTAATACTACCGTCGTCCCTTGCGCGCGA
>Ga0070686_100000481_pt1 | contig 24146 bp, 16 predicted proteins | sample KBSS23LmetaG_FD_65654 | JGI IMG/M metagenome (GOLD analysis project Ga0070686, IMG submission 65654) | Switchgrass rhizosphere microbial communities from Kellogg Biological Station, Michigan, USA - KBS S2-3L metaG | ecosystem: Host-associated > Plants > Roots > Rhizosphere ... | reverse complement strand
GCCGCGCCGCCGCTGACGATCGTGCGGCCGCTCACCGTTCCCGTCGGCGGCAGGATCACGTCGAAGGTCAACGATTCCCCCGCCGCGATCGAACCTGCGCGCGTGCCGTCGAGCGCCGAGCCCTGCGGGTGACTCGTCTGCGCCTCGAGCGTGAACGCGCCAGGGGCAACCACCGGCAGCAGATACGTGCTCGACGCCAGCGAGGTGATCGACGTCGAGGCGTTGAACAGATAGAGCGTCGTCGAACCGGTCGCGGCGAGGCCGGTATGGCGACGAACGGTGCCGCGGATCACGCCCGCGTTCGTGAAGGCCACGTTCGCGACGGCGGCCGTCTGCGAGGCGGACAACGCTCCCGAGGTCGGCGGCGACTGGATCGATCCAGACGTCGCCTGCACCGTGAACCCGTCGATCGGCACGGCGATGTTCCCAGCGGCCGAGCCGACGGTCTGCGTGAACGAGAACGCGCCGGTCGCCGGCGTGGTGACGGTGTAGGCGCGGCGGTAGTACGGGCTCACGCTCCTGAGCGTCACCGTCGCCGCCGGCACTGGCGCCACCGAGTCGGCGCCGAAGACCGTGCCGCTTATGCGTCCACCCAGTCGAAGCGCCGGCACGGCGCTCACGGCGTTCGCCGGGACCGCGAAATTCTGGATCGTGGCGATGTCAGATGCCGTCAGGCCGGCGAGCGCCTCCTGCGGCAACGTCACGAGACGCGCCGCCGACGCCGTGGCGCTGGCGGCATCCATCTGCATCACGACGAAGTGCATGAACGCCGCCTGGCCGCCGGCGGGAATCGTCACCGACGACCACTGCTCCACCAGCTGGCCGACGGCGTCCGGCGTGAACGTCAGGTTGTCGACCCGGCGGGCACCGCCGTCGCCGTCGAAGACGAAGGCCAGCGCCGGAGCGGCACTCACCAGGTTGGGATCGCTCGTCTGCGTGTCGTTTGCGACCACCCAGCGATCGGGACTCACCGGGTCGGCGACGCTGACGATGGCGTCGCCGCTCGAGGTGACGACCGCCCGTTGCGCGTTCGGCGCCTTCATCGTGCTGGTGACGCGAACGTCGACGGTGATCGGCGACGCGGTGCTGTTCGACAGCACTTCGACGTAGCGCGAGAAATACCCGTCGGCGGGCACGAAAATCTTCCGGGTGACGTCAAGACCGGCAATTCCCGTCTGCTGGACGGTGAACTGACGGCGATTCTGCTCGACCTGTGCCGTCGCCGCGCCGCCAAACCGGGTCGCCACGTCGCCGCTCACGATGTCGAGCAGCGCGCCAAAGCGGCCGGTACTGAACGCGTTGTTGGTCCCGGTCACCGACCCGTTCGGCTGCACGCCGAACTGGAAATTGTTGGCGTCGGCGAGCGTGGCGGGCAGCGTAACCACACCGTTCGCCATCTGGATGGCGATCGCGATCGACTGTCCATCCCGGCTGATCGTTCCGCTCGCGTCGCCGCGATAGAGGCGGACGGGGTCGGCCGCGGTAACGGTGAAGTCGCCGACCGGCACACTGGCGAACGTGACCGTCGTGCCTCTCGCCGGCGTGGCGCTCGCAAAGAATCCGAACACCGGATGGAGGCTGTGCAACGTCACGACAACCGACGGGCTCACGGCCGTGCCGTCCGTCGTGGAGACTGTGACCGTGACGGAGCCAATCGCGATCGCGACGAGATCGACCGACACGACGTCGCCGTTTGCGGCGAGCAGCACGCCGTCGGCTTTCGCGCGCGAGCCGTTGGCCAGCGTCGCCGAGAGCGTATAGGTGCCGAGGTCCTCGCGGTCGAACTGGAACGAGCCGTCGGCTGCGGTCATTGCGCTGCGGACGGAAGGCCCGGACGCGGTCACGACCTGTCCCCCGACCGGCGTGACACCGTCGGCGGCGAGCAGCCGCCCGAGGATCGTTCCGGCCGGGGCGAGATGCACGGTGTACACCTGCGGCGTGATTGCCGCGGTGTTGCCGCAGCGATCGGCGATCACCGCCGAATAGGTGTGCTCGCCGTCAACGAGGTCGATTCCCGGATGGCCGACGAACGTGTATTGCGACGGTCCGATGCTCGAGACCGTGAAGAGCATCGGTTGCCCGTCGACGAATGCGGAGAAGCTCGCGGGGTCGATCGCCACGTTGTCGCTCGTCGTGAACACGAATTGCGGGCGCGCTGGAGTCGCACCATCGGTCGAGACGACGACACTGATCGTCGGCGGGACGGTATCGACCGTGACGTTCGCGGCCGCGATCGCGCTGTTGCCGGCGCGATCGGTTGCCGTCGCGACGAGCGTCACCTGACCGTCGTTCACCGGAACGAGCGCGCTGAAGCCGCCGTCCGCAACGACGGCCGGAACGCCGTTCACGTTCACTGAGGCGATCGCGGCGTCGGCCACAGTGCCGGTAATCGCCACGGATGGCCCTCGCAGGAACGACCCGCTGGCCGGCGTCACGATAGACACTGTCGGCGCCGATCGGTCCACGGTAACCGTCACGAACGCGGTCGCCGTGTTGCCTGCCGCATCGGTTGCTACCGCAGTGATGGTCGCGTCGCCTTCGTTCGCCACAACGGCGTCATAGGCAAACTGGCCGGACACGACTGGCACGTCGACGCCGGCGACCATCAGCGTGACCGCCGTCGCATCGGCGACGGTGCCGGTGATGTGCACGGCGGCGGCGTTGGTGCTCGAGCCCGCCGCGGGCGCGGTAAGCCGCAGCGCCGGCGCCACCGAGTCGACGGTGATGGCGGCCGCGGCGGTGGCGGCGTTTCCTGCCGCGTCGCGCGCAACGACTGCGAGCGTCACGGCTCCATCGGGTACGGGAACGGCGGCACTGAACGCCGCGCCGGACACGATCGCCGGCACGCCGTTCACCAGCACGACGGTCGGCGTCGCGTCGGCCACGGTTCCGGTGACGGTGACGACCGGGCCGCGAAGAACCGATCCTGCGGCAGGTGTCGCGATCGTGACCTGCGGCGTCACCGTGTCTACGGTCACCGCGAGGCTGAACGCCGCGGTGTTTCCCGCCGCATCCTCGGCGACCGCCTGCAGCGTCGTCGGCCCATCGGTCGCCGGCACGGTCACCGTGAAGCTTCCGCTGCCGACCGTTGCGCTGACGCCGTTGACGCGGACGACAACCGTGGACGCGTCGGACACGGTCCCGCTGACCGCAATCGCCGCGCTGCCGACAAACGCGCCTGCTGCCGGCTGATCGATGTGGACGACCGGCGCGTCGCGATCGACGTGCACCACGCGCGAGGTGCGAGCCGTGTTCCCGGCTGCGTCGGTTGCCAGCACGATCACGTCGACGTCCGGACCGGATCCGATTGGCACGTTGGCGGCCGTGAAATTCGATCCGCTGACCGACGCGTCGACACCGTTCACGGTGACCGTTGCCGGTGAGGCATCGGTGACGCTGCCGCTGACGTCGATGGCGGCCGCGCTCGTGTATTGGTCGAGGCCCGGCTGGACGATCTCGATCGCCGGCATCTCGGTGTCGACGACGAATGACGAGGTCGAGGCGGCAGCATTGCCGCCAACGTCGCGAATCGTCGACGCGACTTCAACCATCCCCTGCGGCAGCGCCGATGCGGCGTCGAGGATCGCGACCGCCTCGGTGGCGCCTTTCGTGAACAACGCGGTCCGGTCGATGCCGTTGATGAGAACGCGCAACGTCGAGAGATCGACGCCGTCGCGATCGTTGTACTGAATGCGAATCGTCGGCGTCGTGGTGTTGATGAATCGTCCTGGCGGCGGCTCGATGGTCTCGATGCTCGGCGCCGTTCCGTCGACCACGAAGCGCGCGGTCGCGCTGCCGACGTTTCCGGCGCGGTCGGCGATGCTGGCGACGACGACGTGCGGACCATCCGCGACGGCCTGCGCCGCCGTCAACTGCGCGGTCGCCTGCTCGGCGCCGCGCGTGAACAGGCTGGTGCGATCGACGCCATCGACCTGAACGACCAGGCTGGTGACGTCGACGCCCGAGGGCCCGCCGTCAGATGCCGGATCGGCGTAGCCGATGACGAGCTGCGGCGTCCTCGTGGAAATGACCGCATCCGGGGGCGGCGCGATTACGGTCAGCCGCGGCGGCGTCCGGTCGAGCGTGCGCCCCTCGATCGACAGCGTGAGATACGACCCGGGCGTACCGCGAAGCGTGACCCGTAGCGTGTTCGACGCACCGAGCGACACCGCGGCGTCGAAGCCGCTCGTCGCGGTGCCGAACGTCGACGGCACGGCGACGCGGACGCCGTTGACCTCGAGATCCGCCGCTGTGACGCGGTACCCGCCGGCCGCATCGCCGTTCCGCACCTTCAGCGTGAACGGCGCGCCGACTCCGGCCGGCACGACGATCGTCGCAGTGAAGACGTTGGGAGCGCCGGCGGTCCGCTTGAACTGCTGCGGACCGTAGACCGTCACCGTTTGCCCGGTGACGGGTAGCTGCGCTGCGTATCGACTGGTAGAAATGCGCACCAGCGGCAACGGCGGCCGGCTCGACGCGTCATTTCTGGAGGCCGCGTCGGTCGGCGGCGCGAGCGTAAATGCGCCGACGATTGCGGCGGCCGAGACGATCATGCGGGCGACTTTGTGGTCGATTCGTGTAGTCAAAAGATTTTGGGGGCCGGGGAAGCCCTGCAGAAATCTTATCGACGCACTCGGCGGCACCTTTGCCACTTCTGCACGAAATACTTTTTCTGTTAGTCGACCGGCGGGAATTCGGAGCGGAAGAAATTTCCGTTAGCGGAAAATCGCGCGGCGGACGATTCTGATCGCGCGGCCGATCGTTGACGATGCAGTCCGAGCGTACGAATCGCCAGATCAGAACACGCGAGGATTTTGTGAGACCGTACGAACGCGGAGCGCGACGGCTTCAGCCCGAGCGATCAGCTGCGGTTGATCCGCTGCCAGACGTCGGCCGCGCGGCGGCCGGCGCTCTCAGTGGTCGCGACGCGGGCCGGCCACGAACGCGTGTAGCCTTCAGACGCCCATTTCTTCGTCGCATCGATGCCCATCTTGCCGCCATACGCCGGCAGATCCGCCGCATCGTCGAGATCGTCGACCGGACCTCTCGTCATCTGGATGTCGCGGAGCGGATCCATGTGCGTGCCGACGATCCACGCGACCTGACTCAGGTTGTGCACGTCGACGTCCCTGTCGACGACGACGATGGTCTTCGAGAACATCAGCTGCCCGAGTCCCCAGAAGGCGTTCATGATCTTGCGGGCGTGGCCCGGATAGCGCTTGTCGATCGAGACGATCACCAGGTTGTGGAAAATGCCTTCGGCCGGAAAGTGCATGTCGTGGATTTCCGGGAGCGTCTTGCGAATCATCGGCAGGAAGATCCGCTCGCTGGCCAGGCCGAGGTAGTAGTCCTCCATCGGCGGCACGCCGACGACGGTGGTGAGGTAGGTTGGCCGCTTGCGCTGGGTGATGCAGGTGAGGTGAAAGACCGGGAAGTCGTCGGGCTGCGAGTAGAGGCCGGTGTGATCGCCGAACGGCCCTTCGCGGCGCCGCTCACCCGGCTCGACGTAGCCCTCGAGCACGATGTGCGAGCTGGCCGGGACCTCGAGATCGACGGTGATGCCCTTCACCATGTCGATCCGTTTGCGCGCGAGAAAGCCGCCAAGCAGCAGTTCGTCGAGCCCTTCCGGCATCGGCGCGGTGGCGCAGTACGGCAGCACCGGTTCCGCGCTCAGCGCTACGGCAACCTCGAGCCGGCGACCGAGGCGTTCGGCGACGCGGTAGTGCTGCGCCCCGCCCTTGTGGCGCTGCCAGTGCATGCCGGTCGACCGCCCATCGTAGACCTGCATGCGGTAGGTGCCGATGTTGCGCATGCCGGTTTCGGGATCTTTCGTGAAGACGAGCGGGAAGGTGATGTACTTGCCGCCGTCTTCGGGCCAGCACTTGAGGATCGGCAGCGCGTCGAGCGAGCCGTTGCGATCGACGATCTCCTGGCACGGCGCGTCCTTGACGGTGCGCGGCATCAGGTCGCGCAGCCGGCCGACCATCGGCAGCATCTTGATCGCGTCCATGATCCCGGCCGGCATCTGCGGCGTCATCAGCTCGTCGATCTCCTTCGCGAGATCGTCGAGGGTCCGCACGCCGAGCGCCAGGCACATGCGGTCGGAGGAGCCGTAGACGTTGCTCGCGACGGGGATCGAGAAGCCGCCGGGCTGTTCGAACAGCAGCGCGGGTCCGCCCCCGGGCGACTTGCACGCGCGATCGGTGACCGCAGCGATCTCGAGGTCGGGGCTGACCGGTTCCTTGACCCGCGCGAGCATGCCGCGGCGATCGAGGTCGGCGAGGAAGTCAGTGAGGTCTGAGTACATGCGTCCAGAGTCTGTAGCGCAGGCCTTCAGGCCTGCCCGGCGCGACGGCAGCCCTGAAGGGCTGCGCTACGACTTCATGCCTTCGTGGCGGCGCCTATTCTATCGGTTATCAGTTGCGCGATTTCCAGCGCGCGGCGGCCCTGTTCGCCGGTGACGCGCGGCGGACGCCGCGAGACGACGGCGTCGGCGAAATCGGCGAGCTCGAGGCGCAGCGGCTCCTCGTTCTCGACCGCGACGTCGCCGCCCTGAATCGACGGCGCCGGCCCGCCGCCGGTCTCGAGGCGGTAGATCTCGAGCTTCTGCGCGGCGTAGTCGATCGACACGTAGGCCGACGGTTGAAAGAAGCGGATCTTGCGGACGCGGTCGCGGCTGATGCGGCTCGCGGTCAGGTTGGCGATGCAGCCGTTGGCGAAGCGCAGGCGTGCGTTCGCGATGTCGACGCGGCTGGTGAGCACCGGCACGCCGACGGCGTCCACCGCCTCCACGTCGGACGCGACCAGCGACAGGACCACGTCGAGATCGTGAATCATCAGGTCGAACACGACGTCGATGTCGAGGCTCCGCTCCGGGAACGTGCCGAGCCGGTGGACTTCGATGAACCGCGGGTCGCGGAGAAACCGCCGCGCCTCCTCGACCGCCGGGTTGAAGCGCTCGGTGTGGCCGACGGCGAGGATGGCGTGGCTCCGCCCGGCGGCGGCAATCAGGTCGTCCGCTTCGGCCAGGCTGCGCGCCAGCGGCTTCTCGACCAGGGCCGCGATGCCGGCGTCGAGAAACGGCCGCGCGATGTCGCGGTGAATCGCCGTCGGCACGGCGATCGTCACCGCGTCGACCTGGCCGTCGAGATCGCGCGCGTCGAACAGCGGCCGCGTTTGATGTGCTGCGGCAATCTCCTCCGCGCGCGCCCGATTGGTGTCGACCACCGCGATCAGCTCGACGCCGGGCAGCGCCGCCAGAATCCGGGCGTGGTGCTTGCCAAGATGCCCGACGCCGATGACCGCGACTCGCAAGGCCATATCAGCCACGAAGACACGAACGCACGAAGAATCTCTTGCTCACCGTCCGACGATGGCGATGCCGGCGTCGTTGGCGGCCTTGACGATCGCGTCGCCGTCGATCATCAGCGTCTTGCCCGCGTCGACGGACAACACGGTGGCGCCGGCCGCCTGCATGGCCGTGATCGTCGAGACGCCCACCACGGGCACGTCGAAGCGCATGTCCTGGTTCGGCTTGGCGACTTTGACGATGCAGACGCCTGGGCCGGCGAGGTGCCCGGCGCGGGCGATCACGGCGTCGGTGCCTTCCATGGCTTCGACGGCGACGACTGCCGCCGACTTCACCGCAATCGTCTGACCGATATCGAGGCCGGCGATGGTGTCGGCGACGCGGTAACCAAACTCGACATCGGCGCGCTCGGCGTCGGTCGGCGGGCGCGAGGTCAGGACGCCGCTCCGCGCCATCAGCGGCTCGAGGAATGCAGTCGAGTGCAGCAGCTCGATCCCGTTGTCGCGCAGGACGTCGGCGACGCCGGAAATGATCGAGTCGGTGTTCCTGGTGGCGAGGCGCATCAGCACGCGGCCCAGCGTCCAGTCCGGGTGGATGTCGAACAGCTTGGTGTGTTTCACCTGCCCCGCCATCACTGCCTGGCTGACCCCGGCCGACTTCAGCACGTCGATGCAGGCGCCGAGCTGGCCGAGCGAGATCCAGTGCAGCGCCGCGGCCGGCTGCCGCGCCGCGGCGTCGGCCAGTTCGGGGAAGGTCTCTTCCTTCAGCGCGACAATGGTCACTTCGTGCCCCGCGCCGCGGGCGGCGTCGAGGACGAGAAATGGAAACCGCCCATTGCCGGCGATCAACCCGAGCCTCACGGGTTGAACCACAGAGACACGGGGACACGGAGACAGAGCACGCCGCACGCCGCCGCTTCGCGGCGGCGCGCGTGCTGGGCGCGCTCGTCGTCGCTCGGCGGTCTTCTCCGTGCCTCAGTGCCTCTGTGGTTATCCACTACTCGTCGGCGACCACTTCTTCGGCGCGGCGCGACGGGCGGCGCAGGATCACGCCGCGCGGTGACGAGCGGATGAACTCGATCACGTACTGCACTTCGGGGCACGCCAGCGAGCGGTCCTGCTCGATCTGCTGCAGCGCGCGGGTGGTGTTCAGTTTCGACTGGAGGAGATACCGGAACGATCGCTTGAGTTTTGCGACCACGTCCTGCGTGAAGCCGCGGCGCATCAGGCCGATGGTGTTGGCGCCGTAGATGCGCGCCGGCCGGCTGCCGACCGTGCGCGCGTACGGGAGCGCGTCCTTGGTGACCACCGAGTAGCCGCCGATGAAGGCGTGCCGGCCGACCCGGCAGAACTGGTGGACGCCCGACCCGGCGCTGATGTTGACGAAGTCCTCGACGGTCACGTGGCCGCCGAGCGTCGCCATGTTGCCGAAGATCGTGTCGTTGCCGACGTGGCAGTCGTGGGCGACGTGCACGTAGGCCATGAACAGGTTGCGGTCGCCAATCGTGGTCACGCCGCCGCCGCCCTGGGTACCGCGGTGGATCGTGACGAACTCGCGGAAGATGTTGCGCCGGCCAATGGACAGGCGGGTCTCCTCGCCGCGGTACTTCAGGTCCTGCGGCGCCTGGCCGATCGACGCGAACGGGTAGACCTCGCAGTCGTCGCCGAGATGGGTCCAGCCGTCGACGATCGACGAGGCGCCGATGCGGCAGTTGGCGCCGATGCGGACGTGCGGGCCGATGACGGCGTGCGGACCGACGGTGGTGCCCGGGCCAATCTGGGCGCCTTCGTGGACGATCGCGGTCGCATCGATGTCGGTGCCGTCGGCGGCGAGGCCGAGCAGCAGTTCCGCTTCGGCGACGATCTGGTCGCCGACGTAGGCCGTCGCCTGGGCGCGCGCCAACGTGCTGCGGCGCCGCGCCACGGTGACTTCGAGTCGGAGGCGATCGCCGGGAACGACCTGGCGGCGGAACCGCGCGTCGTTGACGCCGCGCAGGTAGACCCGCGTGTTCGGCGGCGCGCCGTCGCGCTGCAGCAGCAGGATCGCGGCGACCTGCGACAGCGATTCGAGCATCAGCACGCCGGGCATCAGCGGGACGCCGGGAAAGTGCCCCTGGAAAAATTCTTCGTTGACGGTGACGTTCTTGACGGCGACGAGCCGCCGGCCGTGATCGTGCTCAGCGATCGCGTCGACGAGCGGCGACGGATATCGGTAGCAGAGCCGGTCGAGGAGGATGGGAATGTTCAGAGAAGACGCTGTCATGGCTAAGGGCTGACGGCTAATGGCTATGGCCGATGGTCATGGTAGTCCATCCGCCATTGCCATCGACTATAGCCATCAGCCATCAGCCATCAGCCATTGACACCGAGCCGCTACGGCTTCGGTGGCGCCGAAGGAGCCTTAGCGCCGTCCAGCTTTTTGATGACCTCGGGCGTGAGGTCGAGACCGGGCGCCGCCCACGAGATCCCGGACTGTCCCGCGTTGAACACGAGGTGCAGCCCCTTTTCCGCTGCGAGCTGGTCGAGAATCGGCGACATCTTCTTCACGAAGTCGTTCTGCACTTCCTGCTGCAGCTCGTTGATCTCGGCCTGCGCGTCCTGCTGGAAGCGCTCGGCCTCCTTCTGCTGCCGCTCGATTTCCTTTTCGAGCTGCGCGCGCGCCGCCTCGTTCATGACGCTGCCGCTGGTCTGCAGCTTCTGCTGGTTGGCCTGGAGCTGCTTGGCCTTGTCGGCGTTCTCGGTCTGCTTCTTCTGGACGAGTGCCTGGACGCGGGCGAGCGCGGCCTTGCCTTCGGTGGAATTCTGGAACACCACTTCCGGCTGGAAGAACGCGATCTTGGCCCCTGCCGGAAACGGCGCGGGCGGCTGCGCGGGCGGCGCGGGAGTGGCCGGTGGGGCCGGCTGCGCGGGCGGCGTCGCCGGAGGCTGCGCCGGTTTCGGCTGGGCGGTCGCCGGCTTCGGCTGCTGCGCGGCCGGCTGCTGCGCCAACAATGGAGCGGCGGCGCTCAGCGAGACGGCGAGCGACGCGGCAATAGCGTAACCTTTCATCCTTCTCTCGTCCTTTCGAGTGTACTGGAAGTTCTTGATTCTACACCATTAGAAGGTCGATCCGACCGCGAACCGGAACTGGAAGGCCTTCTGCGGCTGCAGCGTGTTGTCGAGCACGCCGGCGCGCTGGGGGTTGTAGGCAAAGATGAGCCGGAACGGCACGTTCAGCACCGGCATGAAGAAGCGGAGCTCGAGGCCGGTCGAGGTTTTCCAGTCTTGCATGTTGAAGCTCTGGCCGGGCTTCACGACCGTCGCCGTCGAACCGCCTAACGGCACGTAGGCCGGCGGACCGACGAGCGTCGGTCCGGCCTGCACCTGACCGGCGTCGTAGAACGCAATCAGGCGCACCGGGCCGGCGATCGTGATCTGCTCTTCGAGGTTGAACAGCAGGCTCTTGTTGCCGCCGAGCACGAGGCCGTTGATCGGATCCTGCGGACCGATCGTGCGGATGTCGAAGCCGCGCACGCTGTACTCGCCGCCGAGGAACAGCTTTTCGAAAATCGGCAGTTCCTGCGAACCGCTGAACGGGTGGATGTATTCGGCCTGGCCGCGCATCCCGAGCGTGAGCCGCGACCCGTGCCGCTTGTACCAGACTCCTTCGAGGAGCGGCTTGTAGAAGTTGGTGTTGCCGCCAAGGCCGGCGAGATCGATCGACGCGGTAAAGCGCCTGCCGTTGGTCGGGAAGATCGGCTGGTCGACCGTGTTGTAGACGTACGACGGCACGACCTTGCTGATGATCCGCTCGCCCGACTGGCCGATCAGCAGCGAGTCGCGCAGGAACGGGTTGCGCGCGAGCACCACCGGATCCTGGTAGACGTCGGCGATCTCGGTGACGCGGACGCGCTCGTAGCTGTAGTTGGTGAACAGCCGCGAGAAGCCGCTCAGCGGCACGCCGAAGGTGACCACGGCGCCGGTCGAGCGCTGCGTGAACTGGCCGATGTAGCGGACGTCCTGGCGGAAGATGTTGAAGCCGCCGGTGATGTTGCGATCGAAGAGGAACGGCTCCTGGAACGCGAGCGAGTAATTCTGCGCGCGCGAGCCGGCCGACATCGACAGCGTGAGGCTCTCGCCGCGGCCGAGGAAGTTCGCGGTCTGGAACGACAGCTGCCCGAAGAAGCCTTCGAACTCCGACACGCCGGCGCCGAAGGTCAGCTGATTGCGGTTCTGCTCCTCGAGTTTCAGCTTGACGTCGACCTTGTTCGGCGTGTTCGGCGTCTTCTGGACGTCGACGTCCTTGCCGCCTTCGAGCGCCTTGAAGTAGCCGAGCTGATTGAGCCGCTTGACGCTGTACTTCAGCGCCTCGGTGTTGAAGATGCTGTTCTCGACCAGCCGGCCGGCGAGCAGCTCGCGGCGGATCACGTTGTCGCGGGTCGTCGTGTTGCCGACGAAGGTGATGCGGTTGACGTAGAACTGCTCGCCTTCCTGCATCCGCATCGTGACGTCGACCAGCGGCGACTCGCCCTCCTTGCCCTTGCCGTCGGTCTGCGGCGGCGGCTTCAGCGCCTCGGGCGCGTCGGGCACGATTGGATTCGGATCGTCGTGGAACTTGTAATCGGGGAACCCGGTGAAGTCCATGTAGCCGAGCGAGCCGTAGATCTCGCGCGCCTTCTCGAGCCCCTTGCGGATCCGCTTCTCGCCGTAGTACTCGTTCGGGTTCATCTTGAACAGCGGCTTCAGGTAGTCGCTTTTCACGATGGTGTTGCCGGCGACGTCGAACGTCCCCACCTTGTAGCGCGGTCCTTCGCTGACCGGAATCTTCAGCTCGACCCAGCGCGTCTTCTTGTCGGCCTCGTCGTCGATCACCTTCAGCTCGGGGACGCCGATGTTGGCGCGCAGATAGCCGTGGTCGCGATAGTAGGCGACCACCTTCTCGGCGTCCTCGTCGAACTTCTGCTCCTGGTAGGTGCCGTGATCGCCAATCATCGACATGAACCAGGTCGGAAAGTGCACGAAGTCGGTGAACGAGCCGCGCTCGGTGTTGTCCTTCAGCTGCTTTTTCAGCGTGCCGTCGCTGATCGCCTTGTTGCCGACGAAGTCGACCTTGCGGATCTTCACCTTCGGCCCCTCGTCCATGTTGAAGGTGACGTGCACCAGCTTGGGGCCGCCGGGAATCTCCTTGATCTCGGGCGTGACCTCGGCGAACTGGAAGCCCTTCTCCCGCAGCATGTCGCGGACGATGCCCGAGACCTTGCGGATGAGACCCGGGTCGATGAACGTGTCGAGGCGGATCTGCGCGTTCGCGTCCTTGAGCTTCTCGTCGATCTTCGAGACCTCGACTTTCTTCGAGCCGACGTAGTCGACGATCTTGACGCGCTGCCGCTCCTCCATGTTGTAGGTGATGACCTTCCCGATGGTGCCGTTCGGGAACTTGTAGTCGTTCGCCTCGACGAAGAGGTTGTCGAGGAAGTTGGTGTTCCACAGCCGGTGGAAGTCTTCCTCGATGGTCTTCTCGCTGCTGTCGTCGTAAGGAACCCAGACGCCTTCGGAGGGGCGGCTCTGTTTCAGCTGGATGTAATAGAGATAGGTCTGCGGCTCGATCACGGAGGTGCCGCCCTGCCCTTCGAAGCACGGACCGAAGGCGAGCACGACGGGCGGCGAGCCGGCGGGCGGCTGCGCGCGCGGCGCGGCCGCCTGCTGTCCGCAGAACGGGATCGGCGGCAGCGATTCTGCGGCCGGCGTCTGCGCCGACAGCGGCGCGGCGGCGAAGAACAGCGCGGCCACGGCGGCCGCGCGGACACACTTGGGCATTCTGGGTATTTTAGACTGGCGCGGAGGCCGGCTGGCCGGACGAATCAGGCGAGTTTTCGGCCCGCTTCGAGCTCGCCGGCCGGTCGGTAGGCGAGCTGCCCGGCATCCAGGTACACCTCGATATCGCCGCCGCGCAGGTGGCCTCGGATGAGCTCCTCTGACAGCGGATCTTCCACGTAGCGCTGAATCGCACGGCGCAGCGGACGCGCACCGTACGAGCGGTCCTTGCAGGTCACCTCGATGATCCAGTCGATCACCTCGGGCGTGAGCGCGATCTTGAGCTTGCGGTCGACGAGATTCTCGTTCAGCTGGGCGACCAGCAGCGCCATGATCCGGCGCAGGTCGTCGTCGCCGAGCGCTTCGAAGACGATGATCTCGTCGATCCGGTTGATGAACTCGGGGTTGAAGGTCCGCTTGACCTCGCCAAGCACCATGTCCGAGACGCTCTTGTCGATCGCCATCGTGTCGGAGGCCTGGAAGCCCATCGAGCTCTTCTTCTGGATGAAGCGAGCGCCGATGTTCGACGTCATGATGATGATCGTGTTCTTGAAGTTCACCCGGTTGCCGAGGCCATCGGTGAGATGGCCGTCCTCGAACACCTGCAGCAGGATGTTGAAGATGTCCGGGTGCGCCTTCTCGATCTCGTCCAGGAGCACGACCGAGTACGGATTGCGCTTCACCTTCTCGGTCAGCTGACCGCCCTCTTCGTGGCCGACGTATCCCGGCGGCGAGCCAATCAGCTTGCTGACCGAGTGCTTCTCCATGTACTCGGACATGTCGAAGCGGATGAGCGCGTGATCGCTGCCGAACAGGAAATTGGCGAGCGCGCGCGCGAGCTCGGTCTTGCCGACGCCAGTCGGGCCGAGGAAGACGAAGCTGCCGACCGGCCGGTTCGGGTTCTTGAGGCCGGCGCGCGAACGGCGGATGGCGCGCGAGATCGCCGAGATCGCCTTCTCCTGGCTGATCACGCGGCGGTGCAGCTCGTTCTCCATCCGCAGCAGCTTGTCGCCCTCGTCCTGGTTGATCGACGCCATCGGGACGCCGGTCCACTTCGAGACGACCTCGTCGATCTCGGCTTTGCCGACGACCACCTTGCGGGCGTTGGACTTGACGTCGAACTGCTGGCGGACAAACTGCAGGTTCTCGCGGGCGGTCACTTCCTGCTCGCGGTAGAACTGCGCCTTCTCGAAATCCTTCTGGCTGACCGCGCTCTCCATCTGCTCGACGGCGACGCGAATGCTCTTGTTGATCTCGCCGAACTCCTCGCTGTAGCCCGCTTCGCGCAGCTTGGCGCGGGCGCCGGCCTCGTCGACCAGATCGATCGCCTTGTCGGGCAGGAACCGATCGGTGATGTAGCGGTTCGATTGGTACACCGCGGCCTCGATCGCCTCGCGCGTGTACTCGACGTGGTGGAAGTTCTCGTAGCGGTCCTTCACACCCAGCAGGATCTCGATCGTCTCGCGCTCGCCCGGCGGGTCGACCTTGATGGCCTGGAAGCGCCGCTCGAGCGAGCGATCCTTCTCGATGTACTTCCGGTACTCGGCCGGCGTGGTCGCACCGATGCAGCGGATTTCACCGCGGCTCAACGCCGGCTTGAGAATGTTGGCGGCGTCGAGCGAGCCTTCCGCCGATCCCGCCCCGACCAGCGTATGGAGCTCGTCGATGAAGACGATGATGTTCGGGTTGTCGGTCAGCTCCTTCATGATCGCCTTGAGGCGCTCTTCGAACTGACCGCGATACTTCGTGCCGGCGACGATCAGCGAGATGTCGAGGGCGAGGATGCGCTTGTCGGCGAGAAAGTGCGGGACGTCGCCGTAGACGATCTTCTGCGCCAGCCCTTCGACGATTGCCGTCTTGCCGACGCCCGGTTCGCCGATCAGCACCGCGTTGTTCTTGGTGCGGCGGCAGAGGACCTGCTGGACGCGCTCGAGCTCGTGCTCGCGGCCGACCAGCGGATCGAGCTGGTTCTTCATCGCCGACTCGGTGAGGTCGCGGCTGAACTCGGCGAGCAGCGGCGTTTCCTTGACCCGCGTCAGCGTCGTCTTCTCGTTGAGCAGCTGCACGATGTCCTCGCGGACCGTGTTCAGCCGCATCCCCTTCTCCATCAGGATCGACGCGGCGACCGAGCGCTCTTCGCGCAGGATGCCGAGCAGCAGGTGTTCGGTCCCGATGTAGTTGTGCAGCAGGCGGTCGGCTTCTTCGGCCGCGAACTGCAGGACCCGCTTGGTTTCCGCGCTGAACGGGATCTCGACCGAGGTCGACACCTTCTCGCGAAATACCGTTCGGCCTTCGATTTCCTTGCGGATGTTTTCGAGCGAGAGGTGAGAACGCGCGAAGATGCGGCTCGTCAGACCCTTGCCTTCGCGGATGAGGCCCAGCAGCAGGTGTTCGGTCTCGATCGAGATGCTGCCCAGCTGGCTCGCTTCGTATCGAGCGAAGAAGAGAACTCGTCGAGCCCTTTCGGTGTACCGTTCGAACATCCGGCCTACCTACGTGAAAGCAGAGGAAGTTGGGGTCAAGGGAAACGTGACCACATTATACGGCATCGACCGGTGAATCGCAGTGGCTTTTCTGCGATAAGTGCCTGCCACGCCTAGGGATGAAGGCCCTACCCCTTAAGACGTAGGCCGCCGCAGCCCGGTCCCATCGCCGCCGCGATGACCGTCGCCGGCCCAACCGCTGCGTTCTGCACGCCGTGGCACGCGCCGGCGTGCGCGCGAGCGGCTCGGTTGCGTTTGACGTTGCCGGCGGACGCTCGGCTACGGCGTTCGCGCTCCGTTGCTCCCCGCGACGAGCCGCCCTTCGTTGAGCCGCAGCACGCGGTCGCAGGCGGCGGCGAGCCGCGGGTTGTGCGTGGCGATGACCGATGTCAGACCGAAGTCGCGGTGCATCTCGCGGAGGAGCTGGTGCAGCGTCTCGGCCGTCCCCTCGTCGAGGTCGCCGGTCGGCTCGTCAGCGAGCAGCACCAGCGGCTGCATCACGAGGGCGCGGGCGACGGCCACCCGCTGCTGCTCGCCGCCCGACAGCATCCCGGGACGATGCGTCAACCGCTCGCCGAGACCGACGCGCTGCAGCAGCGCCTCGGCACGCGCCCGCACGTCGCGCAGCGGCATCCGTGCGATCCGCATCGGCATCTCCGCGTTCTCGAGCGCGCTGAACTCCGGCAGCAGGTGATGGAACTGGAAGACGAAGCCGACGTGGCGGTTCCGGAACGCGACCACCTCCTCGGCCGGCAGGCTCGTCAGCGGCGTGCCGTTGATGGTGATCGCACCGCTGTCGACGTGATCCAGGCCGCCGAGCACGTGCAGCAGCGTGCTCTTCCCCACTCCCGAGGCGCCCACGATCGCCACCATCTCGCCGCTCTCGACCTCGAGATCGAGATCCCGCAACACCGGCAGGACTCGCCCACCCACCGAGTAACTCTTGACGATCCCACGAGCCTCGAGAAACTTCGTATTCTTCGTGCCGTCGTGGTTCCGGCGCGCGAGGTCACTCATACCGGAGTGCTTGGACGGGGTCGAGCTTGGCGGCCTGGCGCGCCGGGTAGATCGTCGCGAGGAAGCAGATGACGATCGCCGACAGGACGACGAGCGTGAAGTCGAGCGGCAGCACGCGGAAGGGCACGTACGGCATCTGGTAGACGTCGGCCGGCACGCGAATGAGCTTGTAGCGCGTGAGGATGCTCGACAGCGCCCAGCCCGTCGACGCGCCGACGGTCGTGCCGACGATGCCGATGATCAGCCCCTGCATGATGAACACCGCGGTCACGCTGCCGACGCTGGCGCCCATCGTCTTCAAGATTGCGATATCGCGGTGCTTTTCCATCACCAGCAGGATCAGCGACGCGACGATGTTCAGCGCCGCGACCATCACGATGAGGCCGATGGTGAGCGAAATGGCGAGCTTCTCGAGCCCGAGGGCGGAGAACAACGACTTGTTCATGTCGGCCCAGTCCTGGGTCACGTAATTGGACCCGAGGCGCTCCGGAATCGAGTCGGCGATCTTCGGCGCGGCGTAGATGTCGTCGACGCGAAGCTGAATGACGTCGACCTGGTCTTTGCCGAGCAGGCGCTTGGCGACGTCGAGCGAGACGTAGCCGTAGGTCGAATCGAACTCGATCAGCCCGAGCGAAAACAGTCCGCCGACTTTCAGCCGGCGCGTCCGCGGGATCAATCCCGCCGGCGACAACGTTGTCCCCATCGTCAGCGACACCGAGTCGCCGGTCGCCACGCCGAGCTTTGCAGCGAGATCCTTGCCGAGGAGGATCGTGTCGGGCTCGTCGGCGCGGGCATTCAGGGCGTCGAGGCTGCCGCTGGTGATCGACCCGCTCAGGTTCGTCACCTGCTCCTCGAGCGTCGGGTCGATCCCCTTCACCTGCAGCGGCTGCGTTTCGCCGGCGGCGGAAACCAGCCCCTGGCCGAGAATCGCCGGCGCCGCGCCGACGACGTGCGGGATGGTGCGCAGCTTCGCGGCTTCGGCGCGCTCGTCGGTGATCCCTTTCGTATTGAAGACGTAGATGTGCGCGGTCGATCCGAGGATTCGATCGCGGAGCTCCTGCTGCAGGCCGGTCATCAGCGCCAGCGCGATGACGAGCGCCATCACGCCAACGGTGACGCCAAGGGTCGAGATCAAGGAGATGACGGAGATGAACGCCTGTTTGCGTTTGGCGAGCAGGTAGCGAAGGGCGATGTGCAGCTCGAACGGGATGCCGTTGCCGCCGTTGCTCATTCCCGTTTCCTCATCAGCGGAAACAGGATGACATCGCGAATCGACGGGCTGTTGGTCAGCAGCATCACCAGCCGGTCGATGCCGACCCCTTCGCCACCGGTCGGCGGCAGCCCGTACTCGAGGGCGCGGATGTAGTCCTCGTCCATGGCGTGCGCCTCGAGGTCGCCGCGGGCGCGGTTGGCGAGCTGCGCCTCGAAGCGGCGGCGCTGTTCGTCGGGATCGTTCAGCTCGCTGAAGGCGTTGGCGACTTCGAAGCCGCCGATGTACAGCTCGAACCGTTCGACCGTGTCGAGGTCGTCAGGCTTCTGCTTCGACAACGGCGACACTTCGGTCGGGAAGTCGTAAACAAAGGTCGGCTGGATCAACTGGTCTTCGCAGAGGCGCTCGAAGATGGCGGTGGCAATCTTGCCGGCGCCGTGCCCGGCCTCGATTTCGACATTCAGCTCGCGGGCGAGCGCCGCGGCGCGGTCGCGGTCGCGCAGATCGGCGTCGCTGACCTCGCGGCGCAGCCGCCGTGCAGCCGCGTCGCGCGCCGCCTCGCGCAGCGACAGCCGCGTGAAGGGCGCCTGCAGCGAGATCTGATGGTCGCCGAAGGTGATCTGCTCGGTGCCGAGCACCTCGCGCGCGACCGTCGCGATCATCTCCTCGGTCATCCGCATCAGCGCGTGGTAGTCGGCGTAGGCTTCGTAGAACTCCATCATCGTGAACTCGGGATTGTGCTGCGTCGAAATCCCTTCGTTCCGGAAGTTGCGGTTGATCTCGAAGACCTTTTCCAGCCCGCCGACCGTGAGCCGCTTCAGGTACAGTTCCGGCGCGATGCGGAGATAGAGCTGCATGTCGAGCGCGTTGTGGTGGGTGACGAACGGCCGCGCCATCGCGCCGCCGGCGATCGGCTGCATCATCGGGGTCTCGACCTCGAGATAGCCGCGCCGGGTCATGAAGTCGCGAATCGCCGCAATCACGCGGCTGCGCGTCTCGAACACGCGCCGCGAGTCGGGGTTGACGATCAAATCGAGGTAGCGCTGGCGATAGCGGATCTCGACGTCGCTCAGGCCATGCCACTTCTCGGGCAGCGGCAGGAAGCACTTGGCGAGGAAATGCAGCCGCGACGCCCAGATCGTGAACTCGTTCGTCTTGGTGCGGAACAGCCGCCCTTCGACGCCGACCCAGTCGCCGAAGTCGAGCAGCTTGTAGATTTTGAAATCGAGCTCCGGCATCGAGTCCTGCCGGAGGTACACCTGGATCTTCGCGCGGCCGTCGGACAGGACCAGGAAGTTCGCCTTGCCGAAGGCGCGGATCGCGAGGATGCGGCCGCTCGTCACCGTTTCGATGCGATCGGCCTCGAGCTCGTCGTGGGAACGCTGACCGTAGGCGTCGACCAGCTCGCTGATGGTGTGGCGCCGCTCGAAGGTGCGCGGGTAGATTTCGATGCCGAGCTTGGCGAGCTCCGCCAGGTTGGCGCGCCGCTGTTCGACCTGCTCCTCCTGCGATGTCATCGCGCCGCCCTTGCGACCCCTGTTGTCCTCTGCGCCCTTGTCACGATTCACGCCCGGCCTCGATCTTTTTGCGGATGGCGTCGAGCATCCCGTTGATGAATTTTACCGATTCTTCGGTGGAGAAGGTCCGCGCCAGCTCGAGCGACTCGTTGATGACGACGGCGGCGGGCGTGTCGCGGTCGCGCAGCATTTCGCAGACGGCCATTCTCAGGATCAGACGGTCGAGAATCGCCATCCGTTCGGGCCGCCATCGTTCGGCCGTATCGGCGATCAACGGATCGATGCTGGCCATGCGGTCGACGGTGTCGACCGCCAGGCCGGTCGCGAAGGCGCGCAACTCGTCCGGCGGCTCGGCGGCGTCGGGCCACTGGCGCGTGAAGAAGGTGTCGGCCGACTTCTCGACGGCGCGGCCGCCGATTTCCCACTGATAGAGGATCTGCAGCGCCGCCTCGCGGGCGCGATGCCGCGGATCTTTCGGCGTCCGCGCCATCGGTTTACCCTTTCGGCGCCGGCTGGCGCGTCAGCTGCGCGATCACCTCCGCCATCTCGATCGCGGCCACGGCGGCCTCGCGCCCCTTGTTGCCGCTGCCGTCGACGGCGCGGGCGAGAGCTTCTTCCGCTGAGTTGGTGGTCAGCACACCGAAGGCCATCGGGATGCCGGTCGCCGCCGCCGCTTCCGTGAGGCCGTGCGACACGGCCGAGGAGATGTACTCGAAGTGCGGCGTCTCGCCGCGGATCAGGCAGCCGAGACAGATCACCGCGTCGAAGCGGCCGCTCTCCCCGGCGTGCTGCGCCGCCAGCGGGATCTCGAAGGCACCGGGCACGCGAACGATCGTGATCGCATCCGGCGACACGCCGGCCGCCTCGAGCGCGGCGAGCGCGCCGGTCTGCAGGCGGTCGGTGACGAAGTCGTTGTACTTCGACACGATCACCGCGAACCGCCGTCCGCTGGCACGCCCGGATCCCTCAATCGTCTGCATCGTTTTGTGATCGCTCGCCTGAAAGGCTCGCGCTCCTCGGGACGCGCTCCTATCGACCCGTGAAAGACGCTTTGCGCTTTTCGAGGAACGCTTTCGTGCCCTCGCGCATGTCGTCGGTCGACGCGACGAGGCCGAAGAGCGTCGCCTCGTACTGACACGCTTCGGCGAACGACATCTCGACGCCCTTGTTGACCGCGTTGATGATGTAGCGCATCGCGATCGGCGCGCTCGACGCCAGCTGCGCCGCGAGCTTCTTCGCTTCGCCGAGCAGATCGGCCGCGGGCACGACGCGGTTGACGAGGCCGATGCGGTAGGCCTCGTCGGCGGATACCGGCGCGCCGGTCAGGATCATCTCCATCGCCCGCCCTCTGCCGACCAGCCGCGGCAAGCGCTGGGTGCCGGCGTAGCCGGGAATCAGCCCCAGCGTAATCTCCGGCTGCCCGAGCCGGGCGCTGTCCGCGGCAAGGCGAAGCGTGCAGGCCATCGCCAGCTCGCAGCCGCCGCCGAGCGCGAAGCCGTTGATCGCGGCGATCACCGGCTTGCCCATGTTCTCGATCAGGTCGAACACATGCTGGCCGGCGAGCGCATGCTCGCGGCCGCTGGTCGGCGTCTGGACGGCGAGCTCGTTGATGTCGGCGCCGGCGACGAACGACTTCTCGCCCGCGCCGGTCAGGATCGCGACGCGGATGTCGGCGTCGGCCTTGAGCTCGAGGATGGCGCGCCGCAGCTCGTCGATCGTCGCCGTGTTCAGCGCGTTCAGCACCTTCGGACGGTTGATCGTGATGGTCGTGACGGCGCCATCGCGCTCGACGAGGAGGTTGTCGAAGGCCATGTGAAACCTGCGCGGCTACAGCGGGAACGGATACATCAGCCAGCCGAGGGCGAGTGCCGACGCGAGGAAGCCGGCGAACATCATGCCGCCGAAGCGCAGCTGCTCGCGCGCCTCGTCCTTCGCGATCACGGCGAAGACCAGCGACACGAAGAAGGCGAACAGCGTGAGCAGCAGCAGGTGGCTGCGCATTACTTGCGGCCCACGGCGACGTCGTAGGCGTCGATCACGACCAGCAGGTTCAAGAGGCCGGCGACGATCAGAAACGCGTTGCCGTATTCGTAGGTGACGGCACGCACGTCGCCGTTGCCGTAGCCCAGCGCCGCGGCGATGAAATACGGCACCCCGATGCCGACATCGGCCAGCGCCGCCAGGGGCACGAGCGGATCGGACAGCTCGAATGGAAACAGCCGGCCGCGAATCGCCAGGCCGATCGCGAACATCACCGGCAGTGCCGCGAGGAAGATGAGCCCTTTCGCGCGACGTCCCAGCCACAGGTGGCCAGCGCCCGGAATCGCCCACGACGCGAGGCACAACAGGACGAGCATGCCTGGCTGCGTCTCTTCAGCCGCGGTAGCGCGCACGGGCGTTAGTTTACCTGATTCTCCGCAGCGCTCACGACCAGCCATGCGACGACCACGCCAAGCGGAATGCCGGCGGCGAAGCGCAGCGCATTCGACGGCATCACGCCGGTCGTCCATTCGTAGACGAGCGTCGCCGCCGACGGCAGCGCGGCGAACGCGAGCATGACGCGCGCTGTCGCGACACAAAGCGCGAGCCTTTCAGGCGCGCGGGGCGCGACGCCGCGGTTGACGCTCGGCTGAAGACCGCGCGCTACCTGGATTGCGGCCGCGATGGCCGCTCCGAAATAGATCCCGGTACACCGCGCGCAGACAGGCATCTGGGCGGTCCACAGCCGCCAGGAACGCTCGGGCAACTGGTGGCAGACGAAGCTGCCGATCCCGTACACCGCGACGACGATGGCGGTGCCGAGCGACGTGGCGTGCGATCGGCTCGCGAGAAACGGTACAGCGACGAGCAGCACCGCCCAGGCGAGCGCGGCGCCGACGAACGCGCGGCGCAGAACGGCTGGCATGTGATTGGCGAATGGTACACTCGCGCGCATGCGCGTCGACTCGGCTGAGGGCAAGGCCCGCGACATCACTCAGAGCAGCCCTTCAGGCCGCCATCTGGCCGGCGTCGCGCTCGTCTCGGCAACGCTGCTGATGACCGAACTGGCGCTGACGCGCATCTTCTCGGTCGTCATGTACTACCATTTCGCGTTTCTCGCGATCTCGATCGCGCTGTTCGGCGTCAGCGCCAGCGGCGTGTTCTCGTACGTCGCACGCCGGCGGCTGGCGCGCTACGACACCGACGCGATTCTCGCCGTCGAGTCGCTGATCTACGTCTGCTGCACCATCGTCGCACTGTTCTGGCTGGTTCGTTTGCGCGTCGGCCTGAACTATTCGCCGCAGAACCTGGTGCTGATGCTGACGATCTACGCGCTCGCGTCGCTGCCCTTCTTCTCGGGCGGGCTCGTCGTGACGACCGCGATCTCGCGGTTGTCGGCGCAGGTTAACTCGGTCTACGCCGCCGACTTGATCGGCGCCGCCGGTGGGTGCCTGACGCTCATTCCGCTGCTCGACCGTCTCGGCGCGCCTGGCGTCGTGCTCGCCGCCGCCGCACTATCGGTGGCGGCGGCGATCCTGTTCGCGCCGACGCGGCTGCGCGCCAGGATTGCTGTCCGTGGGCTCGTGATCCTGGCAGTCCCGCTCGTCGGCCAGCTCTCCGGCTTGCTCGGCTTCGACGTGGTCGACACCAAAGGCCATCGCGGCGATCGCGTGCTCTTCAGCAAGTGGAATTCCTTCTCGCGCATCGGCGTCTACGAACGGACCCACGGCAACTGGTCGCTCAGCTATGCCTACAAGGGTCCGCTTCCCGACACGCGGTTCATGGACATCGATTCCGCCGCGTCGACGCCGATCCTGCACGTTGCGCCCGACCTGTCGAACGCGCAGTATCTGCGCTACGAGCTGACGGCGCTCGCGTATCAGGTGGTCGCAGGCAGGGGCTCGGGACTCGGGGCTAGCCGTCCAGAAGAAGGGGCTAGGGACTTGGCGCTTGGGGCTAGCCGTCAGGATCTGAGCGATACGCCTCAAGCCCCCAGCCCCCAGCCCCCACTCGCGTCAGGATTCACCGCCCTTGTCATCGGCCCCGGCGGAGGCCGCGACCTCGTATCGGCGCTCGTCTTCGGCGCTTCTCACGTCGACGGCGTCGAGATCAACCCGATCATCGCCAACGACGTCATGCGCGGCCGATTCCAGGAGTTCTCCGGCGGCATCTACTCGCACCCGCGCGTTCGAATTGCCGTCGACGATGGACGAAGCTTCGTCCGGCGGTCGTCCGATCGCTACGACGTCATACAGGCGTCGCTCGTCGACACGTGGGCCGCGACCGCTGCCGGCGCCTACACGCTCACTGAAAACTCCCTCTACACCGTCGAGGCATTCAACGACTATCTCGATCACCTCACCGATGACGGCATCCTGACGATCACCCGCTGGGTCGCTGACGGACTCCGCCTGGTGTCGCTGGCGCAGGCGGCGTGCGAGCCTCGAGGCTGGTCTGCGGCGGATCGCCTCGCGGTGGTGCGGCAGGATCAGGTCGCGACGTTTCTCCTGAAGAAATCGCCGTTTACCCCAGAAGAAGTGGCTCTGCTCCGGGCCGCATCAGATCGCCTGGGGTTCGACGTGCTGTATGCACCAGCGTCGCTCGGAGCCGACGGCGGCGACGACCGGCCCCAGACGACGCGGCCAGCGCAGGACGTGATCGTCGACGGCGCGTCGACGGCCGACTACGCACGCTTGATTCGGACCGCCGATCGCAAACAGTTCTACGAGAACTACGCGTCCGACATCCGGCCGACGACCGACGACCGGCCGTTCTTCTTCCACACGACGAAGCTCGAACATCAGTTCGATGTGGCGTTCGGCAAGTCGATGCTGTTCG